>Ga0187780_10002180_pt1 | contig 14779 bp, 17 predicted proteins | sample 1015_Q2_SP10_20__FD_132429 | JGI IMG/M metagenome (GOLD analysis project Ga0187780, IMG submission 132429) | Tropical peat soil microbial communities from peatlands in Department of Meta, Colombia - 1015_Q2_SP10_20_MG | ecosystem: Environmental > Terrestrial > Soil > Wetlands > Peat | place... | reverse complement strand
CTCGGCTGCCTCGGCCTTGGCCGTGGCGTCCCAGTCCACCATCGACGCAGGAATCTCTTCCCAGCCGCCCCGCTCAGCGCTGAAATAGCGCACTCGCTCGCCGTTCCGCTCGTAATTTCGGACCAATTGGAATGTCCCGTCTTTGAGGATCAGCTTCTTACCTCGGGGCAGGGCGTATTTGTTCTCCTGTGTCGATTTGTCTTCGGTCTGTGTCTGCGTCCCGCTTTGCTGGCTCTGGAAAATGCGCTCCCCGGAAGCAGGGCTTTGGCTTGCCGCGCTCAACCCGGCAACCAGCAGCACCCAACCCGCGATCAAACGCGTCCCGTGCATGCTCATGGTGGTCTCTTTTATAGTTTGACGCACAAACCCTCGGTATTTGCTGCCCCAATTTCGAGCATACGCCCCTGGCTCGAGCGCTCGCAACCTTGTCCAGCATCCCCAGAAACACGAATGGCTCTCCAATTTGGAGAGCCATGTGAGTTTCAATCCAATTTTTTGAGGTTTAGTGCGTGCACTTCGGGAACAGCGTGACCAGAATCATGAGATCGGAAAGCGTGAACAGCCACTGGTCCGCGTTGATCCCCGCGGCTTCTGCCGCGCGCGCGATGAATCCCAGGTGCCGGCTCTTTGCGAAATTGTGCAGGTGCTCGACACAAATCCCTGTCAGCGTGGCGACTTCCGAGTCGGTGAAGATTTTCTGGCTCGACTTTACGGTAACCATGGCCTTGCTCCCGGTGCTACCCCAACTGGGCTACATCTTTAGATGCTGTTCGCATCTTATTTGTTCCTACGAATTCTTTGCAATAGTAGTTCCGTTCTTTAGGCCAGGAACCTTCCACCTAGTACTTCTCCTCTAAGGCCCAGGAAAATCGGCCTTTGTACACACTTTTGCACAACTCGTTCGGCTAGTACGAAGAAAAAGCAAACAGACTCGAAGCGGTAAAAATGTTCTACTTTTGCAAAACTGTTACGGTTTTCGGTAGACCCGCGGAAATTTCCCGTATCTGCTTCATATGCCGCAACTGATGTGAAGCAATCATCTGGAACCATTCGTACCCATTTAACATGCCCAGAAACGGGTGCGGCCAATGGTATTTGCTTAGGTCACGCTCTTTCGTTTCTTCCAAAAAAGCCAGGCTGCGGCCTCGAACTTCCCGAACCTGCGCCAGCATTTCTTCTTTCGGTCCCACCATTGCAGGGTCAAGGGGAATGGGACTCTTTCGCCGGATCCATCGCAACTCCACGAACGCCATAGGCATATGGAACCGCTTGAAAAACGGAAGGGAAGCGGACGGGTTCTGTAACAGCTTATCGGTGGCTCGAACGATCGTGCGCTCGACCATAATCACGTGAGCGACGACTTCGCCTGCGGACCATCGCCCTTCCCCAGGGCACAATTTCCACTGCTCTGCCGGCACTTCATCGGCCGCGGAGAGAAATTCGCTTTGCGCTTTTGCGAGATTTTCGATGATCGCTGGTAGTGCTGGCACGGTTTCCGGGTTACGCCTGCCTGAAAATCAAACTTCTGCTCCGCCTGCGCTCTCGAACGCGTCCGCCAATTGCAAAACCTTCGCTTCGCCAAAGGCCGGGCCGAAGATTTGCAGCCCTACCGGCAGCCTGCCGGAAATCTTCCCGCATGGCACCGAGATTCCCGGTACTCCTGCGAGTGATCCTGTAACTGTATATATATCAGCAAGATACATCTGTAGCGGGTCGCTCGTTCGCTCGCCCAATTGGAACGGCGGCACCGGTGAAGTCGGCGTCAGAATCGCATCCACCTTCGTGAACGCGTCGCGAAAATCCTGCGCAATCAACCCCCGCACTTTCTGGCCCTTCAAATAGTAAGCATCGTAGTAGCCCGCCGAGAGCACGTAGGTTCCCAGCACGATGCGCCGCTTCACCTCCGGCCCGAATCCGGCGCCGCGTGTTTTGCGGTACATCGCCAGCAGGGAATCGTCGTCCACGCGCAAGCCGTACCGCACACCGTCGTACCGCGCCAAGTTCGAGCTGGCTTCCGCTGTGGCGATGATGTAATACGCCGCGATGGCATAATCGGTGTGCGGCATCCGGATGTCTACGAGTTCGCAACCGAGTTTTTGGAACAGCGCGACGCCGGCTTCGATCTTTTGCCGAACTCCCGCATCCAACCCTTCTCCCAAGTAGTCCTTCGGGATTCCCAGCCGCAGCCGCTTCACCGGTTTTCCCAGCTCCGCGCAATAATCCGGCACCGGAACCGTGGTTGAAGTCGAATCATGGGGGTCGCGCCCCGCAACTGTCCGCAAAATCGCGGCGACGTCTTTCACTTTGGTTGCGAAAGGTCCGATCCGGTCCAGCGAAGACGCAAAGGCAATCAACCCGTAGCGCGAAACTCGTCCGTAACTGCCCATCATCGCCGGGATTCCGCAAAATGAACCTGGCTGGCGAATGGAGCCCCCGGTATCCGTTCCGAGCGCGGCCACGGCCAGTCCTGCTGCTACCGCCGCAGCCGATCCGCCGCTCGAACCTCCGGGTACCCGCTCCAGCGCATTCGGGTTTTTCACTGGCCCATACGCCGAATTCTCATTCGAGCTGCCCATTGCGAATTCGTCGCAATTCGTTTTGCCTAGAATGACCGCTCCAGCCGCTTCCAGCCGCTCCACTGCTGTCGCGTCGTAGGGAGGAATGTAATTCTCTAGAATCTTCGACCCGCAGGTAGTCTTCGTGCCGCGCGTGCTGATCACGTCTTTGATCGCTACAGGAACGCCCGCCAGCGGTGGCAACTCGCTACTGGCCGCAACCAGCGCATCGATCTTTTCGGCTTGCCGGCGCGCTCGCTCGGGAGTCAGTGCGAGGAAGGCGTTTAGTTCGGGGTTGCGAGCTTCAATGCGCTTGTAGAAGTCGGCCAGCAGCTCGCGCGCCGAAATCTTCTTTGCCTCCAGCGCTTCTCGTACCCCGTCAATGGTCCAATTCGCCGTCATTCGTTATTCCGAGATTAGGTCTTTCGTTCCGCTTAGTCCGTGAGCCATGTCTTCACGACGTCTTTGCCCGTCCACGAGTACAAGATGGACCACGATCCGTAACCACAAAAGATGATTACAGGATATTTGGCCCTAATGGTTTGTGGTTCTGACATCCCTTCGTATTTCCCGGGGCCTTCGCTCCAGACCACTGGTGTGCCATCGGTCTTCTCCAAGGATTGAATTTCCCAGCCTTGGTCTGTCAGGCGGGCCACAATCAGTTCTGCTGTCCTCTTCGGGTTTTCTCCGGCAATGAGCACAGCAGCGTAAGTAGGCTTCCCGTCGCCAAAAAAGTTTACTCGCACCAGCCCGGGGCAATGAATACCGTGGTCCTTCCGAAACAGTTTTCGGTCGTACTCATCCAGATCGTCCAGGGTGACGATATGTGTTCCCGGATACTTTCGTGAAAGTTCCTCGCCTAGACCTATGGGAAGTTTGCAGTGATTGGTTGGGGTCGCGGCAGATACAACACAAACGAGAGTGTACAGATGGAGGGCCACCGCACATATCACACCAGACCTTATCGTTATCTTTCTCATCATCTCGATTGGTTTGCCGAACTCTACTGGTATAGTGCTCGCAATTGATCACTATCTTTCAATCACTTTTGGTACCCGAAAATACGGCGCCTCCGGATCTGGCGCGTGCCGCAACACGTCCTCGGCCACGGCGCACGGCACGACCAAGTCTTCCCGCAAGGTTGCGTCGGTCGATTGGTGCTCGCTCAAAACCTGGGCCATCGGATCGACCTTGGAAGTGTCCAGCTCGTTCAGCTTCCCGATGTATTCCAATATCTCGTCAATTTGCGCACGGTAGGTCTCCAGCTCGGCCTCGCTCAAATCCAAGTAGGCCAGCTCCGCCACCCGCAACACATCTTCTCTAGTGATCTTCACTGTTTGCCCCAATGAATGAACAACTCGAAGCAAAAATTCTAGCATAGTCGAGACGGACCTCCGATCAGGCCTGCTTCGGGCAACGATTGTAATTTCCAACCTAATTAGCCAAAGAGAGCTTTAAGGAGAGCGTCTTTCTCAATTTCCAGGTACGCGGAGACGTCACTGAGGATTTGCGAAAGCGTCCCAATCTTGATCGGGTCGTGGGCGGGAATTGTGACATGGTGTTCGGAACCCTTGTAGCGAGAGGCGAGCCGAATATGGCTTCCGGTCTGGCGGGTGACGACGTAACCGAACTGCGAAAGCGCACGAGCAAGGTCGTGACCCGCGACGTCACGAGGCAGCCTCAAGCAGAGATGACCTCATCCTTGACGAAATGGAGACGAATGACCGCTGGCTTTTGCCCGTCCTCAAAATGGCAGGAGACAGCATCGCGGATCATAGTTTTCAGTTCGTCGAGAGAATTCGCCTGCGTGAAAATGGAAAAGCCCAAAGCACGGGCTTCGTAGCCGCCTTCCGGCGATTCCTGAACCGAGAAGATGATTTCGCTTTTAGACATGTTTCTTTAAATGAGACTACACCTTTTTTGGGGAAGAACACAGCCCGATATCTCGCTTGTATCACTCCTCAGCGAATTGCTCGGACGGGCTGGAAATCGTCATCGGACACTACATACCCCACCAGGCTGGGGTTTGAGGTTCACGCGATCGTCATGGGCGCGCACTGGGCCTATCAGTTGCTCGACGACCGTCAGGCCTATTCCCGCGCGCGCACGACCCTGCTGGATAAATTGCGAAGCGTGGCCACGGCGCAGTCGCCACGCCTGCCTTAGGTTCGCTTCTCCACGCGCACCACATCTCTGTCAAGCCATCCACAACGCGAACCGGTCATTTGTCCTGGGAATCTTGGGCATTTTGGGGGATAAGGGATTTTTCTCGGAGCGCGGCCTTTTGGAGTAGCGGGTCATTTAGAAAATAGAGGGAATTGATTTTGCCTTGCGCAGTTGTCCAGATAAGGCTCCAATTCTCATCCCATGTGATGTGGTTCATACTTTTTTCCAAACCATACCCGCGCTTCTTGCTGAGCTCTCTCAAGTGCTCCTCAGGTTCACCAAGATAGGCGCCGCTGACGGAAACGTGCTGGTTGCTGCCGAACAGCGAGCTCCACGGGTCGCTAACCATTAGCGCCACAGGGACTTGATTTGCTGCGATCACGTCTCCAACTGGAACCGCGAACCAAGCCCAAATCAAGCAATCTTGTTCTTTGCAAGCCCAGCCGAGCCTCGAGATATTCCCTGGACTCGCTAACCGCATGGAGGATTTATGCAACCGCTCCTCCAATTGGGCGAAAGTTAGCGTCGCAGTGTCGAGTTCCAGGTCACCGAAGGATTGCAGAGCCTTGTGTTATGCTACGTATTCGTCAACTTCCCTTTGGGCGGCGGTCCTAACCTGCCGAAGCCTGAACCATTGGTAGGCGAAAAATACACCCGCCAGAATTAGAACTGATCCAAGGTAGATGAAGATTCTCTTTACCATTAGCCCTCTGCCTTAAATCGACCTACCGAGATGAGACTTCTGCGGTTTTGCGGGGGTATTTTTTGGCGATGTAGTTGTCGACGAGGGCTTGGAAGGCGGCGGCGAGTTCGTCGTAGGTGCCTTCGAGGGTGACGTCTTTTTGGCCGTCAATGTAGACAGGGCAGCGCGGCGCTTCGCCGGTGCCGGGCAGGCTAATCCCGATATTCGCGGCTTTCGATTCGCCCGGCCCGTTCACAATGCAGCCCATCACTGCCAGCGTCATGGCCTCGACGCCTTCGTACTGCGTCTTCCAGACGGGCATGTTGTCCCGGATGTAGCCTTGAATCGCCTCGGCCAATTCCTGGAACGTGGTGCTGGTGGTGCGGCCACAGCCGGGGCAGGCGGTCACGCTCGGAGCAAAGGAACGCAGCCCCAGGGCCTGAAGCAGTTCGCAGGCGGCGTAAACTTCTTCGCGACGGTCGCCACCCGGCCGCGGCGTCAGCGAAATCCGGATCGTGTCCCCAATCCCCTCATACAGGAGTACGCCCAGCGACGCCGCCGACCAAATTTGCCCTTTCATCCCCATGCCTGCTTCGGTCAGGCCTAGATGCAGCGGTTGCTCCGTTTTTGCCGACAAATCCCGGTAGACAGTAATCAAGTCCCGTGGCCGTGAGGTCTTGCACGAAATAATGATTTGGTCGTGCCGCAGCCCGGTCTCCAGCGCCAGTTCCGTCGACTCCAGCGCCGAAATCACCATGCACTCGTTAATAATCTCTTCCGAGTCTTTCCCCAGATTCTTGTCCGTGTTTTCCTGCATCTTGCGCATGACCAACTCTTGGTTCAGCGAGCCGCCATTCACGCCGATGCGCACCGGTTTTCCATTATCGACCGCGACTTTGCAGATGGTTGAGAATTGCTCGTCGCGCCGCTGGCCCGCGCCAACGTTTCCGGGATTAATCCGGTACTTATCGAGCGCCTTCGCGCACTCCGGATATTTCGTCAGCAGCACGTGCCCGTTGTAGTGAAAATCCCCGATAATCGGCGCGCTACAACCCGCGTCGAGCATCCGTTTCTTAATCTCCGGCACCGCTGCGGCCGCTTCCGGCACGTTCACCGTCCAGCGCACAATTTCTGAGCCGGCTTCGGCCAGCTCCATCGTTTGCTTGAACGTCGATTGAATGTCCGCGGTGTCCGTATTCGTCATCGACTGCACGACAATCGGCGCGCCACCGCCCACGCGCACGTGGCCCACGTTCACGCCATAGGTCTTCCGGCGCGGATGCCGCGTCGCCGCTGCGTCAAATCCTGCAATTTGTGTCAGCATTACCCGTTAATTCTAGCGTGATTTAGCCCCGCCGCGAAGTCTTCCGCTTGGCCGCGCGCAATTGCCAGCACCTTGCTAAGATAGCGGCTCCCGGCGTGAAGCATCTTCGGATCTAGTGTGGGCTTTTCGATAGCTACATCGAGGTCTTCAACATATGTGCAGGAATATCAAAAACCTCTTCAATTTCGATCCTCCGGTTACTCCCCAGGAGGTACGCGACGCATCTCTCCAGTTTGTGCGAAAAATCAGCGGCTTTCATCATCCCTCGAAAGCCAACGAAGCTTCCTTCAACGCCGCCATCGAAGAAATCGCGGCCGCGTCGGCGCGCCTGCTTGCCTCGCTTGAAACTTCTGCTCCGCCCAAGGATCGTGCCGAAGAAGTGCGGAAAGCAAAAGCTCGCGCCGCTGCCCGATTCAGCGCTTGATCGTTTTCAGGCGCGCTCGTCGAGGATGGGTTGCCGCGCTGGAGGATTTGCAATTCTATTTTGCGGTGCCGAGGTTGCCGCATCGCTTTGATTTTGTCTGTCTTTCGCCGCGTTCCACAACTTCATTTCACAATAAATCGGCACCGCCATCGTCGTCGCGCAAAGTGACCACGGAATCCACGCTGCCCGCCAGAAAAAATGCGGGGTATAGCGCAACAATTCCAACCACGCCAGCGTAGCAAGCAATCCCATTCCTACCGCCGCGAGCCGCGTGCGGTCCATCGCCGGCAACTGGAACGAGCACAGTGCTTCAATCAGCAAGGCAAACGGAAACGCCACCACCAGGTCCACAAAATAATGTTCGCCCGTGCCCATCGTGGCCAGCACAGTGAAAAACAAAAACGCGAACGCCACTATGCGCTCCCACCAGGAAAGCCCACGCGAATACCACCACACCAGCAGCACCCAGGCCATGTGTAGTGAGGGGATTGCGTTGGGGGGACCGGGAATTGCAATCGGCTCCAGGTACAGCCGCGTCGTTTGCTCCACCGTCAGTGGATGCCACGGAAACCGGTTGCCGAAGAGATGCGCGGGACCGAGGGCGGGCAACATGTTGTAGAAAATCACGCCGATAGGTCCGGTCACGAGGAATGCGATGAACGATGGAATCGCTTTCTCGCGCATGCGAACCAAGCGCCCGGCATAAATCAGCGCGATCGGGATCGGCAAGCCGATGTAAAAGAGCAAGCCAGCGAGGCGAAGCCAGGGAAACAGCGCGAACGCTTGGCCCAGCAGAAATGCAATTTGCACGCGCAGGCTCGAGTCAAAGTAGAAGAGATAAAGATCAAACACCTTCGGATGAATTTTCGCGGTGAATTGCAGCAGGTTGTCCGCAAAATATTCCGAAGTCACGAACAACAGCGCAGGAACAAACGCCAGCAGCAACAGCTTGCGCTCCGAGTCTTTCGCCCACACTGCACGCAACCCGAGCAAAACTAGGCTTGTCAGTCCCACGAACGAGGGCCACGCCATGATGGCGGGCTTGAAATGCAAAATCCGGAAATCCACGCCAGCGAGCAGCAGCGTGCCCGCGAGCACCAGCAACGCGTCCAGCCACGAGGGGCGGACGCGGAAGTGAATGATCGGCACGCTCAGCAGCGCAATCGCAAAGAACGCGCTGACCATTGCCACGTTGTAAAACTCGGCGCTGGTCCCGAGCCACGCCACCGCGGCCAAGAGCGCCAGGGTGAGTAATATGCGGATGGTGCGATAGAGCTGCATTCGTCGAGGTGGGCATCGCCGTGCGCCAATACCCAGCGCAAGGAATTCGCGGTAACGCCACTGGTTCTATGTCACCACAAGTCTTAGCCGGCAGGTTATGTCTCGCGGAGAAGTGTGCCCAATGCGCGAATGAATTCTTGATGCCCCGGTGGTTACAAGGAACCGCGCAAGCCCAGGGCGTCAGCGTGTTCGCGCATCGCCGCGATACAGAAGCCGATGTGCTCTTCGAGCGGGATGCCCAGCTCTTCCGCGCCTTTGCGCACGTCTTCGCGGGACACGCCTTTGGCAAAGAGCTTGTCTTTCATACGGCGCTTCACGGAATCGACCTCTAGGTCGAGAATGCTTTTCGACGGCCGCACATACGCGCAGGCCGTGAGAAAGCCAGCCAGTTCGTCGCACGCGAAAAGGGTGTGCTCCAGCGCGGATTGCCGCGGCACGTTGCAATAATCCGCATGTGAAAGAACGGCTCGCACGACTTCTTCCGAATAGCCATGCTCCCGAAGGATCTTTGCGCCCTCGGAAGGATGCCCTTGGTCGGGCGAATGCTCCTGGTTGGGCCAGCGCTCGTAGTCGAAGTCGTGCAGCAGAGCCGCGAGTCCCCAAGTCTCTTCGTCCCCACCGTTTTTGCGAGCGTAGGAGCGGACGCACGCCTCCACCGCCAGCATGTGCTTGCGTAAGCTCTCCGAAGCGGTGTATTCGCAGAGCAGTTTCCAGGCTTCTTCGCGCGTCGACATGCCGTTCTCCCCGATAAGGAACAAATAGTGTAACGCAAGCGAGCCATCACCGGCGGCCTTGCTCGTCGTCGTCGGCTCGGTCTCGAATGGGGGAGGTCCTATGTAGTGGCGGGCCCTTAGACCCGTCCTTCCTCTTCTCACAACCGGGCCGGCCTGAAGGCCGACCGCCACACCAGAAAGAAGGGAGCACGGAAAAGTAATTACTACAGGTAGAGCGAGAATGGCAGAAGGGCACAAGACTTCGTGGAAAAGCCGGGGAACTACGGGAAGAACTGGACGAAAGTACAGCGAAAAGGGGGCGTAAAGGCACAAGTACCGCGGAGAAAAATTAAAAAAGTACAAAAATACTCTTGACAGAAATTGGAGGTTCGCAAGATACTCTCGACGCGCCAGTAACTGCCTTCCCCACGAACGTTCCGGACGTTCCTCTCCTATCCGCACGCCGGAAGACAAGTCAGCAAGGAGCACCGGTGTCGGCACAATTGAATAAAGAAGAGATGAACACGCTAGAGATGGATCGGGAAGTGATTCGCTGCAAGACCTGCGGATTGGTTCAATACCGGACGCGCACGGGGAATTGCCGTCGTTGCGTGCGCGCACTGCCTCAGCGCCTGGAGTTTTTGATCCCTCCACCGGCACCGCCGGAGGAAGCGGCCGCTGAGACCACCTCGGAGAAGTTCGTCAACCAGGAGACCGTGGAGAACATCGGGCAGCGGATCCGCCAGTTGCGGGAATCGCGAAACATGACGCAGAGCCAACTGCAGTCGCGCTCGAAGGTGTCGCGGTCGTACTTGTCGCGCATTGAAAGCGGGCAGATGACGCCGAGCCTAGGCACGCTGGAGAAGATCTCCGAAGCGCTGAACGTGGGCTTGAACCGGTTCTTCATCCCGGAATCCGACGGGGAGGCGCTGCTGGAGGATCCGTTCATCCAGGGATTGCGGCCGTTCTTGCGGCAATTGGATTGGGAACAGTGGCAGTCGATCCTAAAGAGGCTACAGGCGATCAGCGACCACGTTCACGCCGCGCCTGTTAATCTCCGCCCTATCGGTAATCCGGCACGGCTGCCGCAGCCCGCGCCGGCGAATGGCGCCATGACCGGTCATATTGGGACGGGCCATTCGAGTGGGCTAGCGCATCACGGGCATGCCCACGGCCATCCGCAGGGGTATCCGCTGCGGCGGCCGGGTGTACCGATGTTTCAAAGGCCGCTGGTGCGATAAAGCGCGAACGCGAAAAAGTTCGTTCGACCAGGGCACAAATTGACGCGGCGCTTCTTGAAGGTTTAAGGAGCACCGCGTTTTCTTTTGCGAAAGTGGTTGCTATGGGGAAGGCAAACCGTTAGTCGCGGGTGACGGAAACCTTGGCGTCGGGAACTTCCAAGCGCATGAGGCGATGCGTATTGTCGAGAAGAAGCAGAATCTCGAGGTCGGACGTGGAAACCTTGAGACCTTCATAAGTTTTGCCATCGGCGCTGGCGGAGCCGGTGGAGACCAGTTTCACCGAACCGGGAGTAAGCTCCTGCGGGATGAGCACGGGAAGAGTTTGCTCGCCGCCCTTGGACCAGTCATAGAGGCGCGCGAGGAGAGCGTATTGGTGGTAGAGATTGTTATCGAGAACGGCCACAAGGGGCGTCCCGAAAGAGAAGGTTTGATCGAAGGGTCGAGCACCTTGGATCTCCAGGGTGATGTTGGCCACGCCATTGGCGAAAATAATGTGCGCGCCGTTGGTCTTTTCATTCTGAGCCGTCCACTCGTAGCTGATGGGAGCGCCGTCGGGCTGTAACGTGAGCGAGCCGGTCACTTTGCTGGCGGTGCCTTCCGGCGGCTTGATGTCGGCGGTGCCTCTGGCGAGCCAGCCGCCGCCGGAGGGAGCAATTTCGAATTCTTCGTGGCCGACGGTTTGGCCCGCCAGTTTGATGGTGAACTTTCCTTTGTCCTGTGTGAACACGCTGGAAGCCGCGGAAACTTTTTTCTGAGCGGTGAGCGTCAGGGCCGCGCCAGCAGCAAAAACGAGAACAAGCGCGAGTGATGAGATTCTGAGTTTCACGGTACGTCTTACCCCCGTGCTCATTCTCTCTCAGGGCAGAGGTTTCTCAACAACTAGATGAGACTCGTTTCCACCAGACGCAACAATGCCGCGGCGGAGAATTTCGGCGACGACTTGCGCGGGATCGCCGCAAGTGTCGACGCGATAGTCGGCGAGCTGATAGAAAGGCAGGCGCTGCGCGTAAAGCGCCCGGAAGCTAGCTTCATCGCGAAAGAGGGGGCGGCCCGTCATGGTCATGCAGCGTGCGAGAAGAATTTCTAGCGGGGAATCGAGCCAGAGAACGGGAACTCCGGCGGCGCGGAGAAATTCCGGGCAGCCCGGTTGTGCGTAGGTGCCGCCGCCAAGAGCAAGAATGGTGCCTTCTTTGTGTTCGGAAGCGCGCCCAAGGGCGGCGCGGAGTTGGTCGGCTTCCATTTGACGAAAGGCAGGTTCGCCCAGGCGCTCGAAAATTTGCGGAATGGTGAGGCTGGCGGCTTCTTCGATGCGGTCATCGAGATCGACGAAGCGCCAGGCGAGCTGGCGGGCGAGCAGGGTGCCAACGGTGGTCTTGCCGGAGCCCATGAAGCCGGCGAGACCCAAAATATTGACACGAGACTTCTGCCCGCGCAAAGGAGGTGAAGTTGTCACGAGAAGAAGGCGCGAGAAATCAATCGCGCTTCAGAATGCGAATTGTACCACTGAAGGTGGAGAGTTCGACTTTGGCAAGGCCTGCGCCGAAAGTTCCAATGAAGCCGTGGGTGAATTTCGACGGGAAGCGCCACTTGCTGTGGGAATCGGGCTTGAGAAAAGCAGCAGCTTGGTTGTCGACGGTGCCCATATTTGTTTTCGCACTGAGGTCAAACGAATCGTTGCCGGAGAAGCGGACTTCAACGACACCCTTGCCACTGCGCATGGAATAGAGACCAGTTCGAATGAAATCGCCGTCGAAAAGAATATTCCCGGTGGTGGTGCGGAGATTCACGTTGGTCAAAGCGGGTTGCAGAATCTGCGCGCTGCCGCCAACAGAGTTGAAATCAAGTTTGCCTGCACATTGCGTGCAGACAAGAGAACTACCGGTGGTTTTGACGATGATGTAGCCGGAAACGTCCTTGAGGTGAATGTCGCCTGCAACGCTTTCGAGGGTCATGTCGCCGCGGACCTGCTCGACATAGATCATTCCGTTTTCTGTCTTGAGCTGGAGTTCAGTCTCTTCAGGAACCGTGAGAAGCAGGCTGGTCTGAAGTTCTTGCGGCTGAGCCGAAGCATCGAGGATGTTGGCAGTCACGTCCACGCGATCGCCCACCTGTTCCATGTCGAAGCTGATCTTGTTGGAATTCTGGTTCGCGACAGCGACGATTTCCGGGTTTTTCGAGGATCTGACCTCGATGCGGCCATCGGCCACGTTCTGGATCGCGACGACCGGCCGACCGTTCACCGTAAAATGTTTCTCCGTCCGCTGCGCGGCTGCGCTCGCAGTCACGCCAGAAGAAAGCGCGGCTGCGGCAGCAAGAATTAACGTAACGCTACATCCCATCAACCTGGTCCCCATGTTAGTTAACGCTCCTTCCGCGATCCATCATCGCGGACAGTAATTCTGCTTTTTGCTGGTAGGCGTCAGAGAGATACTCGCGCGCCAAGTCGTCCTGCGGGTCGGCCTTCAAATGACGCTCGCAGTCGGCAATGAAGTCATCGACTTGCTGAAGATTTTGCTGGAGGGCGGCATCGACCGGCGAAGTGCTGGAAAGGTGCATGTTCCGGAGGTCGACTTCCTGCTCGTTCAAGGTCTGCCGGGTTTGGGCGAAAGGAATCTGCCAGGAAGGTCCGGCCGAAGCATTTTCTTTTACCACCGCGGGAACCGGAGGCTGAGAAACCTGGATAACAGCAGCTACGGCAATCAAAAGGCCTACGCTTACGGTCGCGAACGTACGGCTGCGGAATAAGTTGGCAAGATTGTGCCACCAGGAGGAATCTCCATTCGCCGCAACTGCCGCGGGCTGCTTAATGATTCCTTCCTGCTCGAGTTGATTGCGGAGCGAAACCCAGACGCGGGCAGGCGGCTCGACTTCCGCGGGCAATTGCACTGACAGGGAAACAATCGACTCCAGGTCGGCGATAAGTCCCCGGCAATGAGAACAAGCGGCCACGTGGGCGCGTGCGGCATCCGGCAGCGGCGCCAGGCCTTCCTGTTCCAACACAACTTCTACATCTTTGCACTGCATGGCCAATCACTCCAAGGGAAGGACCGCTGGGCAGTCATTCCGCTCGACTCCGTTCAACTTTTTCGTTGCCGCTCGCAATTCACGGCGAAGTCAGCCGCACACCCCGCATTAGCGCCCATTGTAGCTCAATCATCGTGGGCCGTTTGCGATTTTGCGGCGTGCCGTTCCTCTCGAGCCTGCGCTCGAATCTCTTCCTGCAACAAATCCCGCAAACGGGTGCGGGCTTTGTGCAACTGCGATTTCGAATTTCCCACCGAGCAGCCCATAATCTCCGCAATCTCGTTGTGCTCATACCCCTGAACATCATGGAGCACAAAAACCGTGCGGTAGCCCGGCGGAAGCTTTTCGACCGAACGCTCCAAATTCACCCGGTCCACGGCGCCGCTCAGCCGCAGATCTGGTGCGCCTATGTCTTTTCTCGGGCCGCCAGTTTCTTCGTCGGGCTCCGTCGTTTCTTCCAGAGAGGCCACGGGGAGCGACTTCTTGCGAAGGCGCATCAGCACCACGTTGACCGTCATGCGGTGCAGCCAAGTCGAAAAGGCCGACTCACCCCGAAACGTCCCAATCTTGCGGAAGAGTTGCAGGAATGCTTCCTGCATCAGATCTTCCGCATCTGCAGGGTTATTCACCATTCGCAGGCATAGGGCATAGACGCGGCGGCCATGCAACTGGTACAGGAACTCAAAAGCCGCAGCGTCCCCTGCCTGGGCCGAGCGAATGGCTTCCGCTTCATTCACCGGTTTCGCGGACTGCCGCGAAGCCGGCGGATTGGGAGCGCTTGGTCGATTTCGGGCCAACGGTCCAGTAGCGGCGCATCCACTCCTTCGGATGCTCCACATACCCCCTTGAGTTGTCCTGGCATTCGTCCGCATTTCTAAAAGTAGACAGCCCCCGAGGGGCGCCTATTCCCCGGTTGATCTACCCGGGCGTGGCGGTCGAGCAGGCTTTGTTATTCTCTCGCCAAAACGGGAAGACGTCTAGGATTGCTGCGGCGTTTAGGAAGAGGAAGCGCGCCGCCGGGCGCTTCCCGCTGTTCGTGAACGGTTCTTTGGAAAGCCTGAAGTTGGCTCGCGGGCAGCACAACCAGAAAGGACTTAAAAAGAACCAGTGTTTCACGAAGACAGGTATTGAGGTCGTAGTGAACCACATCCAACTCTGCCCACGCATGCTGGGGGTCCGTGCAAACCCCATCAGTCAGGTCGTCGGCTACCGAGCGAAAGTCCATCTCCAAGTCTTCAACCATTTCCTCGAGTGTGCTCACTTTTTGCAGGAACTGAACGCGTTGGGAGAGCAACACCCGGCTTAGAAGGGCGCTCATGCGCGCGGAACGCTGGCCTCTTTGGCCACGAAAGTTCGCCGCACCCAATGG
>Ga0187780_10002179_pt1 | contig 14795 bp, 16 predicted proteins | sample 1015_Q2_SP10_20__FD_132429 | JGI IMG/M metagenome (GOLD analysis project Ga0187780, IMG submission 132429) | Tropical peat soil microbial communities from peatlands in Department of Meta, Colombia - 1015_Q2_SP10_20_MG | ecosystem: Environmental > Terrestrial > Soil > Wetlands > Peat | place... | reverse complement strand
GAGTGCGGAGCCGAAGAACACCGGCGTCTGGCGCGCGGCACGGTAGGCGCTGACGTCGAAGGCGGCCGACGCACCGCGCACCAGCTCGATCTCGTCCACGAATGCCTGCTGTCCGGAGCCCAGGAGCTCGCTCGCCTCGGGCGAGCTCAGACCGGCGATGATGCGGTTGACGCCGGCGCGACCGCGCGCCGCCGGCTCGTAGACGTAGATGCGGTCCTCGAGCAGGTGGTAGATGCCCTTGAGCTCCCGGCCCATGCCGATCGGCCAGGTGACCGGGGCGCAGCGCAGGCGCAGCACCCTTTCGATCTCATCCAGTAATTCGACCGGCTCGCGCCCGTCGCGGTCGAGCTTGTTGATGAAGGTCATGATCGGTGTGTCGCGCAGGCGGCACACGTCCATGAGCTTGATGGTGCGCTCCTCCACGCCCTTGGCCGCGTCGATCACCATGAGCGCGGAATCCACCGCCGTCAGCGTGCGGTAGGTGTCTTCCGAGAAGTCCTCGTGGCCGGGCGTGTCGAGCAGATTCACGACCCGGTCCCGATACGGGAACTGCATCACCGAGGAGGTGACGGAAATGCCGCGCTGCTGCTCGAGCCGCATCCAGTCCGAGGTCGCGTGACGCGCCGCCTTGCGGCCCTTGACGGTACCGGCGAGCTGGATCGCGCCGCCGAACAAGAGCAGCTTCTCGGTGAGCGTGGTCTTGCCCGCATCGGGGTGCGAGATGATCGCGAACGTGCGCCGGCGGGCGATTTCCGCCGCGAGGGTGTCTTCAGCCATGACCGCAGGCTCAAAAGCGCGCGATTCTACGCGCTGCGGGCCGCGCTCGCAGCGGTTAACTGCCGCTGCGTGCGGGCTCCTGCCAGGTGCGCAGGTTCAAGCGGTACACGAGCGCGTCCTCGCGCCCGCCAACCGCCTGGTAGTAGCCGCGGCGCAGCCCGACCGCCTCGAAGCCGATCGACTGGTAGAGCAGGATGGCGGGCCGGTTCGACGGTCGCACCTCGAGGAACGCCCAGTCCTGATCCGCGGCGCGCGCGCGCTTGAGCAGCCAGCCCAGCAGGTGGCGGCCGATGCCGCGGGTGCGCAGGTCGGCGCGGATGCAGAGGTTCAGGATATGCGCCTCGCCCGCGCCCATGGACATGATCGCGTAGCCGCCGACCGCGTCGCGGGTCTCGACCACCCGGCACAGGTATCCGACCCGCAGGCAGTCGCGGAAGATGCCCTCGCTCCACGGGAACAGGTAGGCGGCGCGCTCGAGGCGCATCACCTCCTCGAGATCCGTCTCGCGCATGGCGCGCTCGCGCAGCGTCGGCGGCCGCGCCTCTTCACGCGACAGCGCCATGGGCCACCTCGCGGGCATATTGAAGATCGATCCACGCCTTGCGCTTCTCGCCCGGGGAGCGCAAGAGATAGGCCGGATGATAGGTCACGACCACCGGCACCGCGAACGGCTCCAGGCGGTGGACCCGGCCGCGCAGCCGCGCCAGTGGCAGGTCGGTCGCCAGCAGGTTCTGGGCGGCAATGCGCCCGACGCACAGAATCAGGCGCGGCTTGATGAGTGCGATCTGGCGGTGCAGATACGGCAGACAGCAGGACACCTCAGCCGGGGCCGGGTCGCGATTGTGCGGCGGGCGACACTTCAGGATGTTGGCGATGTACACCTCGCCGCGGCTCAAGCCGATCGCCTTCAGCATCGAGTTCAGCAGCTGGCCGGCGCGGCCGACGAACGGCTCGCCCTGCCGGTCCTCCTCGGCACCGGGCGCCTCGCCGACGATCAGCCACTCAGCCGCGCGGTTGCCGACTCCGAATACCGTCTGGGTGCGGGTCGCGGCGAGAGCGCACTTGTGGCAACCGGCAACCGAGCGCTCGAGCGTGTCCCAGTCGAGCGCCGGCGCATCCGCATCGTCGGTCCGCGGCAGCGGTGCGCGCGCCACGTAGCGCTCGACGCCCAGGGTATTGAGGATGGCGGCGCGGCGCGCGTCCATCAGCGCTGCCCGCGGACGGGCGCCGGCCGGCGGCGCAGCTTGCGCACCAGCCAGATCAGAGGCGCGGAGGCTGCAAACGCACCGAACAGCGCGAACAGCACCACGTCCGGCCTGGCCGCGATCAGCACGAAGGCGAGCGGTATCCAGATGACTCGCGGGAACCTGAGCCGCCCGGTCGGCTCGAGGCCCTTGAAGCTCCAGTAGTAAAAGCGGCTGACCATCAGCAGCCCCGCAAGCCCGGTCAGCACGAACATGGCGAGTACGGTATTCGGGCCATCGAGCGAGTACTTCGCGGCACACCAGATGGCGCTCGATGCGACTGCGGCAGCGGATGGCGACGGCAGGCCCTCGAAGTAGCGCTTATCGACGAACGCGGTGCGGGTGTTGAAGCGCGCGAGCCTGAGCGCGGCCGCGACCGCGTAGAAGAACGTGACCAGCCAGCCCACCTGCCCGGCCAGCGCGCTGTAATCGGCTGCCCGGCCGACGCCCCACTGATAGACGATGATCGCCGGCGCGATGCCGAACGCCACCATGTCGGACAGGCTGTCGTACTCCTTGCCGAAGGCGCTCTCGGTGTGCGTCCAGCGCGCGACCCGCCCGTCCAGGCCATCGAAGATCATGGCGATGAAGACCGCGACCGCGGCCCGCTCGAAGTTGCCGTCGATCGCGGCGACGATGGCATAGAACCCGGCGAACAGCGTGCCGGTGGTGAGCAGGTTGGGCAGCAGGTAGATGCCGCGGCGTACGCGCGGTGTCGCCGGCTCCGAAGGGGCAACCTCGGCCCAGTCGGCAGGCTCGGGCGGCTCGCTCATGATGCTCCGGCGGCGGCGGGTCCCCGATGATGATAGGACCTCGTCACACTCCCAACAACCGCGGCCGGCGGTGCGCGGCCGTCCTGCTAATATGCGCGCGGCCGCCGCCCGAGGCCTAATCCCGCATGCGTCTGTCCGAGTACCCGGTCGCCAACATCAAGGAAGTGCCCGCCGAGGCCGAGGTCGTCAGCCACCAGCTGATGCTGCGCGCCGGCCTGATCCGGCGCGTGGCGGCCGGCCTGTACACCTGGCTGCCGATGGGACTGCGCGCCTTGCGCAAGATCGAGACCATCGTCCGCGAGGAGATGGACCGCGCCGGCGCGCTCGAGCTTTTGATGCCAACCGTGCAACCGGCCGAGCTCTGGCAGGAATCCGGGCGCTGGGTCGAGTACGGGCCGGAATTGTTGCGGATCAAGGACCGCCACCAGCGCGACTTCGTCTACGGCCCGACCCACGAGGAAGTCATCACCGACCTGGCCCGGCGCGAGCTCAAGAGCTATCGCCAGCTGCCGGTCAACTTCTACCAGATCCAGCTCAAGTTCCGCGACGAGATCCGCCCGCGCTTCGGCATCATGCGCGCGCGCGAGTTCATCATGAAGGACGCCTACAGCTTCCACCTCGACGAGGCCTCGCTCGAGGACGGCTACCGGCGCATGCACGACGCCTACCAGCGGATCTTCACCCGCTGCGGCCTGAAGTTTCGGGCGGTGCAGGCCGATCCGGGCGCGATCGGCGGCACGGTCTCGCACGAATTCATGGTGCTTGCCGCGAACGGCGAGGATGCCATTGCGTTCTCCGATGGCGACGACTACGCCGCCAACGTCGAGCTGGCCGCGGCCCTGCCGCCGCCCGGCCCGCGCGCACCGCCTGCCCAGCCGTGCACCGAGGTCGCCACCCCCGGCGTGCACACCATCGCCGAGCTCGCCGCCCGGCTGAAGGTGCCGGCCGAGCACTGCCTGAAGACGCTGATCGTCGCCGCGGCGGATGGCGGGCTGATCGCGCTGGTCCTGCGTGGCGACCACGAACTCAACGCCATCAAAGCGCAGAAGCTGCCCGGTGTCGCGAGCCCGCTCGCCATGGCCACGCCGGAGCGGGTCCAGCGCGAGCTCAACGTCGAGGTGGGTTCGATCGGCCCGATCGGCCTTGGCTGCCCGATCTATGCCGATCATGCGGCGGCGGCGGTCTCGGACTTCGTGTGCGGCGCCAACCGCCCCGGCTTTCACCTGACCGGCGGCAACTGGGGCCGTGATCTGCCGGAGCCCAGCACCGCGGACCTGCGCAACGTGGTGGCCGGCGACCCGAGTCCCGGCGGGCGCGGCCGGCTCGCTATCGCGCGCGGCATCGAAGTCGGCCACATCTTCAAGCTCGGGTCCAAATACTCGACGCCGATGCAGGCCAGCGTGCTCGATGAGCAGGGCCGCCAGGTGACCCTGCTGATGGGCTGCTACGGAATCGGTGTCACGCGCGTGGCGGCTGCCGCCATCGAGCAGAACCACGACGACCGCGGCATCATCTGGCCCGAGCCGCTGGCGCCGTACCGGGTAACGGTCGTGCCCATCAACTATCAGAAGTCCGCGCGCGTGCGCGAAGCGGCAGATGCGCTCTACCGCGGGCTCGCGGCCGAGGGCCTTGAGCCACTGCTCGATGACCGTGATGCGCGCCCCGGGGTCAAGTTCGCCGATGCCGAGCTCTATGGGATTCCGCACCGCCTCGTGGTCGCGGAACGCGGGCTCGATGCGGGCCGCCTCGAGTACCGCGCGCGTCGCTCCCTGGACGTCATCGAAGTTCCGATCGAGGGCGTAGCCGCGTTCCTCAAAGAACGCGCGGCCGCGAACTCCGGTGCGTCCGGTTAGTCGCACCCGCCTGTCTCTGGCCGCGGCGGCTGCGGCACTGATTTGCGCCGCTCCCGCGCGCGCCGACCGGCAGACCGATCCGGCGCTCGGCGCAGTGCTGCGCGTGGCGATCGCCGAAACCGACTGCGAGCACCGCGCCGACCGCTACGACACGGAAGTGTTCTTCACCCTGCAGGAACCGCGGCTGCGCACCATGGTGCCGGGGACCGAAGATCGCATCGCGATCCTCAAGGAAGTGTGGTGCGAGGCGCACCGCATCGTCGAGCGCTATCGCGTCGAGCAGGGCTATGCGGTCAAGCTGCCGCCCGAGCTCGTGCTCGCGGTCATGGACGTCGAGAGCCGCTTCAACCGCTACGCGGTGTCATCCGCGGGCGCCGTTGGCCTGATGCAGGTGATGCCGTTCTGGCCCCGGCGCCTGGGCGTGGAGAACCGGCTGTTCGGCAGCATCGGCTTCAATATTCGAATGGGCTGCGAGATCCTCGCCTATTACATGGTGGCGGAGCGCAACGATTACCGGCGCGCGCTGGCGCGCTACAACGGCAGCCCGGGCCGGCGCGAGTACCCGGATCTGGTGCTGACGCGCCTGAGCCTGCACTGGCACGGTTGAAATTACAGGCGGCGGAAATCCGGCGTATCGGACAGCGACTCCGGATCAGTGTCCTCGATCTCGACCGCCACAACATGCGCGAATGACGGCCCGCGCCACAGCCAGGTGAGCAGCGCCTCGACCGAATCGCAGGTGCCGATCGCGAGCACCTCGACGCGTCCGTCCGCGAGATTGCGCGCGTAGCCGCGCACCCCCAGCTGCTCCGCGCGCAGCGCGGTCGCCGCCCGGTAGTTGACGCCCTGCACCCGGCCGCTGACCCAGGCGCGACGGGCGATCAGGCCGGTGGCTGGCACGGAATGGCTGTCGGGTCAGTGCGGCGCGGCTGGCGGCGTTGATCCGCTCGCGCTCTGCGCGGCCTTCAGCGCTTCGGTCGCGCTCTTGTGCGCCTGTTCGGCGGCGCGGCTCGCGTCCTGGTACTGGTGCTGCTGCAGATAAGTTTCCGCCTGCTTGAGTTCATCGCGCGCCCGCGCCAGCGGCACCGGCGCCAGCGTGGCGGCGCCGGCGGCTTCCGCCGCCTGGATCGTCTGACGCGTATCGCTCAAATCCTGCACGGGCGCTGTCGCAGGACATCCCGCGAGTCCCAGGGCCGCTAGCAGCAGCACGCGCAGCCGCGTCGAAACAAACATGCGATCATCGCTCTCCGAGCAGGCCGAGCAAGCTAGCAAGCAGGAAAACCGGCCGTCAAGCAAACACCTATGACCGAGATCCTGGTTGTCTACTACTCGCGCAGCGGCGCGACGGCCGAGCTGGCGCGCCATGTGTGCCGCGGTATTGAGTCGGTGACCGACTGCCGAGCCACGCTGCGCAGCGTCCCGCCGGTGGCCGTGACAACCGTGGTGGCGGAGCCACCAGTGCCTGCGGAAGGGGCTCCGTATGCAACCCTGGAAGAGCTCGCACGCTGCGACGGTCTGGTGCTCGGCTCGCCGACGCGATTTGGCAATATGGCCGCGCCACTCAAGCACTTCCTCGATGGTACCGGCGCGCTCTGGCTGACCGGCGACCTCGCCGGCAAGCCCGCCGGCGTGATCACTTCCACACAGACGCAACATGGTGGTCAGGAAACCACTTTGCTCAGCATGATGCTGCCGCTACTGCACCACGGCATGCTCCTGGTCGGCGTGCCCTACACCGAAGCCGCGCTGCGGCGCACCGCCGGCGGCGGTACCCCTTATGGCGCGAGTCATGTGGCGGGAGAGCCCGGCGCGGCACTGACCGCGGATGAGCGCACGCTCGCGCAGGCGCTCGGACGGCGCGTCGCGTCCATCGCGGCGCGCCTGCGCGGCTTAAGTTAAAGGGGGATCTAGCGGGCGCGGGCCAAGAGCTCGCGCACGAACGGCACCGTCAGGCGCCGCTGAGCGGCGAGCGCTTCATGATCGAGCGTGTCCAGCACCGAACATAGCGTCGCGAACTCCCTCGGCAGGCGACGCTGCAGGAACTCGCGCGTTTCATCCGGCAGCTCGAGACCCAGGAGTTTGGCGCGCTCGGTGAGTGCCGCTCCCTGCGCCGAAGCCGGCAGCGGTCGCAATTGCCACACCTCGCTCGCGCGCAGGCGCGAGGCGAGATCCGGTAGCACGAAGTTCACCGCCGCCGGCGCGCTCGCGGCGGCGATGAGCAGAGCAGAGCCGCGCTCGGCGGCTGCCACCAGCAGGCGGAAGAGCGCCCTTTCCCATTCATTGCTGCCGGCCACCGCGGCAACGTCGTCCAGGCACAGCAGATCGAGCGCATCGAGGCCCGCGAGCTGCTCCGCCGCAATCCAGTCGGCGGCGAGCGGCAGGTAGCCGCTGCTGCGCCCGGCGGCCGCAGCGCGCGCACAAGCCGCCTGCAACAGATGCGTGCGGCCGCTGCCGGGGCTGCCCCAGATCCAAAGCGGTGCGCCGCCGGATGCGAGCGCGCGGCGCTCGACGGCGGCGAGCACGGCAGCGTTGTCCCCGGCAGCGAACGACGCGATGGTCGAGGCCGGGCGCAGTCGCACCCCCAACGGCAACTGCCGCATGGTCAGGCTCCGGCCGGGCGCACGGAACGCGCTGCGCGTCGCGCGTAGGTGAGAACGTAATCAAGCCCGCTGACGACTGTGGTGAGGAACGTGCCGGCACCGGTCAGCAGGATCAGCGGCGCGGGCACGGCCGGCCAGGCATCGGCCGCGATCACCGTCAGCACGTAACACAGCTGCAGGAGCGTATTGAGCTTGCTGATGCGCGTGGGTTCGCCACGCAGGGCGCCGGTATGCAGTCGGTAAGCGACCGCACCGCCAACGATCAACACGTCGCGACCGATCACCGTCGCCGCGAGCCAGACGGGAATCTGCCCCGCGAGCGTCAGCACCACGAACATCGTGATCAGCAGGAGCTTGTCCGCCAGCGGATCGAGGATGCCGCCCAGCTCCGAGGTCCAGCCGAAGCGCTTGGCCAGGTAGCCGTCGAGCGCGTCGGACATCCCCGCAACCACGAACAGCCCGAGCGCCAGGTTGTAGGCGCCGCGGTGGAGCGCGAGCGCGATCGGCACGATCAGCAGCATGCGACCGATGCAGATCGCGTTCGGGAGTGAGCTCAGGTTCACGGCAGCCGGCGAAAATGCAGCGCCGCGTCGCCCGTGCCGGGCTCGGCGGCGAGCTGGCCACCCAGCCGCAACGCACGCTCGAGCGCCGCGCTGTCGCCACGGAAATCCACCAGGTAACGGACGGTGTTCGCGCTCGCCTCGTCCACCTCGACCGAGCGCACGTCACTGAGCGCGCCCAGATACGCGAGCGTCGCGGCGTAGGTCTTAAGGTCCGTAATGCCGCTGACGATCACCAAGCTCTTGGTGACGCCCGCGGTCGCTGAAGTGGCCAGCGTCTGCGCGTAGTGATCGGCCAGCTCGTGTACCACCTGACTGGCGTCGCCGCCGAGAACAGCACCGGCACCGGGCCCGAGCGCCGACCAGACAATCTCGCTGCCGCTCATCCGTCCCAGCAGCACGGCCTCGGCCCGGTAGCGGTGCGCGACGTCGAGCAACGCGGCATCGCGCTGTGCGCCGGGTACCTGGAGTGCGGCACTGGAAACCTCGAGCATTCCCGCGGGCGGCCACACGAGCGGCAGGCCGCGCTCGCCGGCGGCCTGCTCCATGACGCGCCGCTGGCTGGCATCCGGCGCGGCGAGCAACGGCGTGCCCCCGGCCCGCTCACTCTCAAGCAGTACCAGAGTTGCCGGCCGCTCGCGACTCCAGAGCGGCTGGCCGGCCTGCACCAGCGCCGCATCGAGCGCGGCCGGATCGAAGCTGACCGTCACCTGCCCTGCACCTGCGGACCGCAGCGTCTGCACGTAGCGCCGCGCATCGCCGTACAGGCCGCCGAGCCCCGGGTCGGTCGCGGCTGAGCGGCGGCCGGTGAGCTTGACCGCAACCAGCCGCAGCGCCTCCTCTGCGCTTTTGCTGGCATCCGCCGCCTCGCCACTCACGGTCGCCTCGTACAGACCCGGCACGGCGACCGCGCTGGCGGCGGTCGCGGCCAGAGCTGCGATCAGCATCACGGCCAGACGCACAGGCGGCCGCGCGAGTACGGATAGAGATTTTGAGGCGCGCATGATGGCCGGGAGAGCCTCCGTGTAAAATATCACAGGCTCCGTTGGCCGATCGGCCTGAGGCACTCCGATGACCGACGCGCGCTCCCGGCTCACTTACCGCGATGCCGGGGTCGACATTGAAGCCGGCGACGCGCTGGTTGAGCGCATCAAACCCAGCGTGCGGGCCACGACACGCCCCGAGGTGCTCGGCGGGCTCGGCGGCTTCGGCGCGCTGGTGCGCGTGCCGCTCGAGCGCTACCGCGAGCCGGTGCTGGTATCCGGCACCGACGGGGTCGGCACCAAGCTACGCCTCGCAATCGACCTCGCGCGCCATGACACCGTCGGCATCGACCTGGTTGCGATGTGCGTCAACGACGTGGTCGTGCAAGGTGCCGAGCCGCTGTTCTTCCTCGACTATTACGCGACCGCGCGCCTCGACGTCGCGGTTGCGGAGCGAGTCATCGCCGGCATCGCTGCCGGGTGCCTGCAGGCCGGCTGTGCCCTGGTCGGCGGTGAAACCGCCGAGATGCCGGGCATGTATCAGGGCGAGGACTATGACCTGGCCGGATTCTGCGTCGGCATCGTGGAGCGCTCGCGCATCATCGATGGCTCGGCGACCGTTGCCGGCGACGCGGTGCTCGGGCTCGCCTCCTCCGGGCCGCACTCGAACGGTTACTCGCTGATCCGGCGGGTGCTGGCGCGCGAGGGCGCGGATGCGAATTCCCGCATCGACGGGCGCGCGCTCTACGACTGGCTGCTCGAGCCCACCCGCATCTACGTCAAGAGCGTGCTCGCGCTCATTGCGGAACTTCCGGTGCACGGCCTGGCGCACATCACCGGCGGTGGCCTGATCGAGAACATTCCGCGCGTCGTGCCCGACGGTCTCGAGGTGGTGCTCGACCGCCGCTGCTGGCGCCGCCCCGCGGTGTTCGAGTGGCTGAAGAGCGCCGCGGGCCTGGACGAACTCGAGATGCACCGCACCTTCAATTGTGGCATCGGCATGACGGTGCAGCTTCCCGAGGCCTCGGTGCCGCGCGCTCTCGAGATCCTCTCGGCAGCCGGTGAAACGGCGTCGGTCATCGGCCGGGTCCGACCGGGCAGTGGCGGCGTGGTGTTGGAAGGCTGAGGGCCGTGCCCGGGCGCATGAGCGCGGTGGTGCTCGCCTCGGGGCGCGGCAGCAACCTGGCGGCGATCGCCGCCGCAATTGCGCGCGGCGAACTGGCGCTGTCGCTGCGTCTGGTGCTGTCTGATAACAACGACGCCCCGGCGCTGGCGCGCGCACGGGAACTGGGCATCGAGGCCGACGCCGTACCGCGCGCATCCTACCGCGACCGCGAACAGCACGAGCAGGCGCTGGCGCGGCGCATTGATCAGGTCACACCGGGGCTGATCGTGCTCGCCGGCTACATGCGCATCCTGTCACCGCGGTTCGTGGCCCGGTATGCTGGACGGGTGCTCAATATTCATCCGTCGCTGCTCCCAGAATTCCGCGGCCTCGATACGCACGCACGCGCGCTCGCCGCCGGCGTGCGCGAGCACGGTGCCAGCGTGCACTTCGTCACCGATGAGCTCGATGGCGGTCCGGTGATCGCGCAGACCCGCGTGACCGTGCAAGAGAATGACACGGCGGATTCGCTGGCCGAGCGCGTACTGGCCGCGGAGCACCGACTCTATCCGACAGTGCTCGAGTGGTACGCCACCGGCCGGCTCGAGCTGCGCAACGGACACGCCGTCCTCGACGGCCGCCCGCTGCCCGCTCCGGTCGACATCCCGGCCCCGGCTACGAGCGCGTCCGGCAGGCGCAGCTAACGTGCGGATTTCGGTCATCATGGTTGCGTTCGCCGCTGCGCTGGCCGCGCCGCTGGCGCTGGCTGATCCGCTTGCTACGAAATCCCTGCGCCCATATACCGCCACGTACAAGATCGCGTTCAAGTCGATCGGCGCGGGAAAGCTCGAGCTCAAGCTGGTGGCCGGCACCGAGCCCGGGCACTTCCACTACGAGACCATTCCGCATCCGGTGCTTCTGGCCCGCATCTGGGTCAGCGGCGATTCGCGTGAGAACGGCAGGTTCGTCGTCAGCGATTTCGGCGTCGTGCCGCAGCACTACAGCTACAACGGCGCCACCGATCACGACAACGATGTCGAGCTCAACTATGACTGGACCAAAAACCGCGTGACCGGCAACTGGCACGGGCGGCCACTCGACCTCGCGCTCAAGCCGGGCGTGCAGGACGCGATGTCTGTGCGCGCGGCAATTTCGGTCGACCTGCAGGCCGGGCGCACTCTGAGCGAATACACGATGATTGACGACGCCAAGCTCAGAACGTTCGAGTACAAGAATATCGGCACCGCGGATATGCCGGCGCCGGGTGGTCACGTTCAGACCGAGATTTACGAGAGCAGGGCCAAAGGCGAACAGGGCGGCCGCTACATCCGCTATTGGTACGCGCCCGGCCTCGACAATCTGCCCGTCCGCGTCGAGCAGTTCGACGGCAACGGCAAAAGCCGCCTGCTGATGGTCATGACCGCCCTGCATTTCAACTGAGGGCGATCCGGCATCAGGCCTTGGGCAGCGTCACTCCACGCTGACCCATGTACTTGCCGTCGCGGTCCTTATAGGACGTCTCACACACTTCGTCGGACTCGAAGAACAGCATTTGCGCGACGCCTTCGTTGGCATAGATCTTTGCAGGAAGCGGCGTCGTGTTGGAGAACTCCAGAGTGACATGCCCTTCCCACTCGGGTTCCAGAGGCGTTACGTTGACAATGACACCGCAATTTCGGACGAACACGCCCGCCTCCAGCGCGAAATTGCCGGCCTCTGGAACGGTCAGACAGTAAACATCGTGGTCGCCCCGAAGCTGGCGGACAGCTGCAACCTTGTGATTGCGACGGCGGCTAGCGCCGCGAACCTGCGCCAGCACATCGGGGAAGCGGCGGAAAACAGAGCGATCGCAATCCAACAGTCGCGCCGCGCCACGAATCGACCCGGTCAGATTGAGGGCGTGCCGAACGCGGTCCTGTGTGATTTCCGGACGAATCTTGATCCGCCGCGCCACTTCTGCTTGCCGGCGCCGCCGTGAGCCATCATCCCGCGCCCAGGCGCGGGCGATCGCCGCGCCGTGCTCAACTCGCGCCGCAGGGTCGGCAAATCGCTTCAACGTGGCGATTCGATGTGCTTCACGGGTCGCCTCGGTAGGATTCCGACGCAATTCAACGAGCCGCTGACGGACCGCCGCGTATCGCTCTGAGTCCCAGAATTCCTGCGCTCGAGCGGCCTGGGCGCGCGAAAAGGCTTGACGCCATTCTGGGTCCTGAGCGCGTCGCTTGAGCGACTCCCGGATCGCGGCGCCGTGCTCTTCCGGGTCGAACCCGTCGCCATAGCTATGGCCATTGTGCAGCCGAATGTGCTCGGCGGCATCCATCCGCTCGAGGTTTGTAGGCTTATTGTTTCGACGGTCAAAGTCGCGGTGGTGACGGTGCGTGCCCGGAGTATCCGCATACAGCCCATGCCGCAGATTCCAGTCGTCCGCCAATCGGTGGGTCGGATACAGGTGGCCGTTGATGGGTTGATAGACAGCCTCATAGCCACGGATCAATTCGCGATAAAGCGGCATCAGCGAATCACCGGGGCGCAGCTGATGCGCATGTGTCATTCTCCCGTCGCGTCTTACAAATTCATGATCGGGCGTGGCGTTGATCACTTCGCCACTGTCTAGTTCGATCTCAAGCAACGCATCACGGCCGATGAACCTGGGCGCCTCGAGCAGAGTCATGATGAGCCCGCCGCCCGGACCGATGCTGTAACCCCAGTAGAGTTCGCCCGCCTCGTGACCGCGCGCCATGTCCTCAAGCGTCGCGCTCGTCCCATCGACCAGCGCAACGCGCGTGTCGCCACGGAAGCAGCGCGCGTAGGTCGACTTGCCCAGGCACACCGTCAGCACGTTGCGCGGTATTCGGAAGTACTCGACTGTGCGCGCCAGCGCGAAGGAGTTGGGCGGGATGATGCACACGTCGGCGCTGATGTCGACGAAACTCTGTGGATCAAAAGCCTTGGGATCGACGATCGTGGAGTTGATATTGGTGAAGATCTTGAACTCGTTGGCGCAGCGCACGTCGTAGCCGTAGCTCGACGTGCCGTAGGAGACGATGCGCCGCCCGTCGTGCATGCGCACCTGGCTCTCGGCAAATGGCTCGATCATGCCGCGCGCCGCCATGCGCCGGATCCAATGGTCCGACTTGATGCTCATGTCCGCCTCCTACCTGGCGCGCCGCTGACGTCAGTCATCTGCGACCGACAGGGTCGGAAACGCCGGGCCCGCATCCTGGGTCGCGAGCCGCGCGGCCGCGCGGCGCGCGATGGCGAGATAGCGCGCGGCCAACGGGCCGTCGGGATCCGCGACCACCGTGGGCCGGCCGCCGTCAGCCTGCTCGCGGATCCGGATGTCGAGCGGCAGGCTGCCCAGGAGCGGTATACCGTATTCCTGGGCCATGCGCGCGCCGCCACCGGCGCCGAAGATCGATTCCTCGTGTCCGCACTGCGGGCACACGTGGCTGCTCATGTTCTCGATCAGGCCCAGGACCGGCACCTCGACCTTGCGGAACATCTGCAGGCCCTTGCGGGCATCGAGCAGCGCGATGTCCTGTGGCGTCGTGACGATGATCGCGCCGCTCACCGGCACGCGCTGCGCGAGCGTCAGCTGCGCATCGCCGGTACCGGGCGGCATGTCGACGATCAGGTAGTCGCGCCCGCCCCAGTCGGTTTCGCTCAGGAGCTGCGCCAGCGCCTGCGACACCATCGGCCCGCGCCAGACCATCGGCTGTGCGGCGTCGATCAGGAACCCGATCGACATCACCGCCACGCCGTACGCGGACAGTGGCTCAATCTTGCGGCCGTCGCGGCTCACCGGACGCTGTCCGGTCAGACCCATCATGAGGGGCTGGCTGGGTCCGTAGATGTCGGCATCCAGGAGGCCGACCGCGGCGCCCTGGCGCGCGAGCGCAAGCGCGAGATTCGCGGCCACCGTCGACTTGCCGACGCCGCCCTTGCCGGAGGCGATGGCCAGCACGTTCTTGATGCCGGCCATGGGCTGCAGACCCTTCTGCACGGCGTGCGCGGTAATCTCCGCGCTCAACTTCAACGTCGTGCGGCCCTTGAACCCGGCCTTGGTGAGCGCGTCGCTCACGCGCGCGCTGAGCTCGCTCTCGTAGCCGCCGACCGGAAAACCGAGCGCGAGCTCCACCTCGGCGCGATCGCCATGAACTGTGACGGCGCGCACACTCGCGCCCAACGGACGCTCGAGGTAAGGGTCGACCACGGCGGTCACGACCCGTTCTACTTCGGCCGACTGCATGCCACCTCGCAGATGAGGCGTGCATTTTAGCCGACGGCGTCACGCTTTACGCGGGGACGAGCGAGCGCGTATGGCATAATCTGGCTCTGCCGCGAGCGCCGCAGGAGCCGCCAAAACGCCTGCCCGCGCCACTGATGGGCGATTGTCGGGCACCTTGGCCGGCCCGCGGCGTGTTCCTGTGTGGGGACCATCCTAGACGTGGGAATCATCAGCTCCATTCGCGGTGAACGGCTGCTCGCCGACATCAAGGCCAGCGGCGACGCTACCAGTCCCCAGGCCCGCAAGGCGGTCGAGAAGCTGATCGCCATGGGCGCGAGCGCCATTCCCATGGTGCTCGAGGCCATGGGCGATGCCGACCGCAAGGAAACCATGGCCTACGTCGACGTGCTGTCGACGCTGGCCGACGACAAGACCCTGCCGCGCATCGCCGCCGGCCTCGCCGAATCGAATCCGCGTACGGTCGCGGCGGTGTCCTGGGCGCTGTCGGGCGCCAAGGGTTTTCCCGCCACCCACCTGCTCAAGTTCCTGCAGGACCCCGAGTACTCGCGCCAGGCGCTGCTCGACATCATCTCGGCACAGAAGGCGCGCATTCCGGTCCGCGACCTGATCGCCGCCGCCTACGCGCAGGAAGGCAGCGACAAGACCGCGCTG
>Ga0187780_10002178_pt1 | contig 14796 bp, 12 predicted proteins | sample 1015_Q2_SP10_20__FD_132429 | JGI IMG/M metagenome (GOLD analysis project Ga0187780, IMG submission 132429) | Tropical peat soil microbial communities from peatlands in Department of Meta, Colombia - 1015_Q2_SP10_20_MG | ecosystem: Environmental > Terrestrial > Soil > Wetlands > Peat | place... | reverse complement strand
CTGCGAAATCGCGGCGAAGCTTTCCAGCGCGGATTGGCGGGCGCGCAACTCTGTCATCTCTGCTTCGCCGAGCTTTTCGCCGCAGCCTGCTACAATCCGCGTTCCGTGCTCGACGAGTATCCGGCGGTACTCCGGATCGGGCGTCGAGGCGGCGATGTCACCGAGGGCTCGCAGCAACCGCAAGCTGACGGCCACGTCCGTCTTCGAATACATGCGGATCTGCTCAAAGGCTGCCTCCAGGAGGCGCTCGAAGTGGATCCATCCAATACTGGCGCGAACGATGCCTGGTGGATCGTAGAGCAGATCCTCCGCAGGCTCTCGGGACGCGAAGCGGATCAGAATGCGGCTCAACTGATCGACGCAGCTGATGGCGGTGGTGGGGTCGTTGACGGCGGGCGAGATCGCCTTCAACGCAACATCGACAATCTGCAGGACGCCGAACTCCACGTCCTGCTGTAACGTTCTGGTCGGGCCGAAGTCGAACGCGGCAAGCAGCTCGGCGGCTCCCTGGGGGGGCAGACGCTTCCCCTTTGAAACCATCATCAACGGGATTCCCGCCGGAACGAATTGGCCGACCCGACGCAGAATGCGGATACTGACGTGATAGTGCTTCGCAAAGGCAACCACGCGTCGCGTATCGATGAAGCGGATGTATCCGGAATTATCGCTCAAGACGGCCACCTCGCTCGGGTTAGGTCTGAGCGGTTCAGCCTTCTCCAGGTGGTTCAGCTGGTGCGGCCGGGGCATAATCTCAGCGATCATAGCTTCCGTTTCTGCCGCGATTCTGTCGACGATGTGATTGACGCTGATGGCCTGCGAGATGTGGTGAATGAAAAAGAGCAGCAAACCGACGCAGACCAGCGCCAGCACCATCGCGCCCAGGACGGTGGCCACCGGCGCGAAGGGGTGAGGGAGCGAGCGCGCCGCCGGAAGCGCCGCCATGCAGTACGAGAAAGTACCGAGGAAGATACCGAGCGTCCATTGCGTCACGCGATCCCTGGAAAAGCTGACGATGATGCGCGGCGAGAATTGCATCGATGCCAGGGTGAGCGTCATCAACAGGATGGCGAACACGATCGATACCACCGTCATGATGGAGGCGGCGATACCTGCCAGAATGACCTGCGCGACTTGCGGGTCAGCGTGCGACGGGAATAGAACGGTGGGTACCCAGGCGCTGGCGGCCGGAACCTCTTCTTCCAACCACGACAGGAACGCGCCCGCGCCACCCAGCGCCAGCGCGATGGTGAGCGGGCGAATCAAAAAACCGCCACGCAAGTTATACATCGCGTGGCGAAGCATCAACGGTAGGCTCTTGCTCATGGCGCTATCGTTCAAGTGTAGTGCGGCCAACCCTCGCCTACAACGAAAACAGGACAGACCGCTATATCCCACTTCAGCCTGAACAGGTGGCCTCACCTAGACCAGCATGCTACTGTGAGCGCTGCGGCGCCGCGCGTGAGGTCCCGTCCAAGGCATGAGCGATCAGATTACGGACACTCTTCGCGAGTTCGAAAACCTCGCCTTCGCCCCGGAGTTCGAAATCGATCAGATGATTTCCCGACGCGGCGTGGTCCACGGCTTCTCTAAGATCAAGCAAGGGTTTCACCCCCTAGCGAGGCAGCACGAAGCTGATCCATATACTGAGCAGCAGTGTGAGCCCAGAAACTATGCTCAGCACCCATTCCGCGCGATGAAGGTTTGCGCTTAAACGCCTGGAAGGTAGTGCTGAGCGGCTCCAAGCGGCCCATCTTGGTCGCGCGAGTCGCTCATGGATAGGCTCGGTATCCTCCAATACTTGAACCGGGATTCCCGGCTCCTGCCGGCATATCCGCACAGGCATTTACTGAGAAAGCGGTTATTTTTTCGGAGCAGGCGAGTAATGGAGGTGCACAATCTTCCAGACACCGTCGCGCTTGAACCAGACATCGGATTCGTGATAATCCGTGTCGCTGACCTCGCCTTTTGGAGAACGCTCTTTCACGTGCAACAGGTAGCTGGCGACGGCGGTGTCTCCGCTGGGACCCACCTGGATGTGCAGGTCGGAGATTCGATCGGCTTCGATTTTCCCGCCTTGCTTGATGTTATCGGTCCACATTTTCACGTACTGAGGCAGGTCGGTGCGACCGTCTGGCAGCCATTGCGTGAAGTCCGCGGCGTAGTAGGAGAAATAGGTAGGAAGATCGTTGGCCGCGTAGGCGGCATTCACTTGATCTTCGAGGGCCTGAATCTCCTTTTCGATGTCGGCCGATTGTGCGACTACCGGCGTGGTTGACAGCGCAGCGGCGAATACGACGAGGATTGCTAGATATCCTGCAGTCTTCCTTTGCAATTTGCACCTCACGAAAGTTCTCAAGATTCGCTTCATTGATTACGTTCCGTAATCGGCTCGGGCTCAGCGGAACCATCGGCACGGGGCTCGGAAGCTCCATAGTTTATACCGCTCTTGCAATCATGCAGAACAGTCTGCCCCCGTCCCATCGTGGCGGAATATTCCTTGCGGACCATCAGCTCATGGCCTTTGTGGCGAATCTGCTCCATGACCTCTGGCTTTACACGTGACTCAATCAAAATCTCGCAGCCGATGGCGGCCCCGGTGTCAAAACCGGCGTGCAGATCGCCATGCTCCATGGCCGAACCGCCCGACAGGGAGCAAAAAGCAATGCCGTCCGACTTCGGGCAGCCTTGCACCAGCGGTGGGCAAGAGTCAATACGGAGACCTCGCATGCGCCACTGCTAAGTGATCAACAAGTCACGGATTGGATGCTGGTGCCGGGAACAGGACTTGAACCTGCACGCCTTTTGGGCACTGGATCCTAAGTCCAGCGCGTCTGCCAATTCCGCCATCCCGGCCTGCCCTTATTTTAAACCCACCCCTCGGTCCCTTTCTTTCTCCCCTCTACACCCGCTACACTGATTGTCCTATGACTATTCCACCTCAGCCCAAGATCAACCTGCTCAACTCCGCCGATTACCGCGAGAACTACGCCAACAGTGTGCAGGTGCGCGTCAACGTCTGGGATTTCTTCCTTGTCTTTGGCACCTTGCAACAGCAGAGCGAAACCCAGGTCGAGGTCAGAAATTTTCAGGGCATTTACTTAAGCCCGCAGCAAGCCAAGGCGCTGGTGTCGATCCTGCAGCAAAACGTATCCGGCTACGAAAGCGCATTCGGCGAGATCAAGCTCGATCCCAGAATGACCGCCCCCGGCCCGGTTCACTGAAAGTGCCCGAGTGAGCGTAGCCACCGACTCGCGCCAACCAGGCTCCGCCCTTCTCTTCGCGCTGTTTTACCTGGTGCTCCTGGCGCTCCACGCTCCCCTGCTTCGGCTTCCTTATTTCTGGGATGAAGCCGGCTATTACATCCCGGCCGCGCGCGATCTGCTGCTCACGGGATCGCTGATTCCGTATTCGACGCCCTCCAATGCCCATCCGCCGCTGGTTCTGGCTTACCTCGCTTCGGCGTGGAAGCTTTTCGGATATGCCCCGCTTATCACTCGTGCCACCATGCTGTCAGTTGCCGCGTTTTCCCTGCTGGGGGTTTTCCGGCTGGCGCGACGAGTCTCGAATGCCGAGGTTGCCATCGCCTCTGCCCTCTGCACCGCGCTGTACCCTGTCTTCTTTGCTCAGAGCTCGCTGGCTCACGTGGATCTGGCGGCCGCGGGACTTATCTTCTGGGGACTGCTGGCAGAGGTGGAGAACCGCGCGTGGACAGCAGTCTTCTGGTTCTCTGCCGCCGTGCTGGCGAAGGAAACCGCCATCCTTGCTCCTTTGGCGTTGCTTGCGTGGAAACTGGATGCCAGGCCGTTCTTGCGAAGCTTGCATTTTCTCCTGCAGGAAGGGCACGACTTTAGTCGCGCCGACCAGGACCGCCGAGACCTGAAGGCTCCAGCCCCCGAGGGCAGAAAAACCGTTCTTCTGCTCCTTCCCATCATCCCGCTCACCCTCTGGTACGCCTGGCATTATCTGCGCACGGGAGTCGTTTTTGGCAACGCTGAGTTTTTCCATTACAACGTGCAGGACACTCTTCATCCCTTGCGCATCCTGTTGGCGACCGGTCTGCGCTTATGGCAGGTTTTGGGTTATCTGAACCTCTTCCTGCTCACCTTAACGGCCGGGTCTGCCATGTGGCTTCCCCCGCTGCGCGACGAGGATCGGGAACGCCCCCGAATCGCCCTGCCCGTGCAGTTTGCTTTCGCTGCCGTCATTTTGGCTTACGTCCTCGCCATGGCCTTGATTGGCGGAGCCGTGCTCGCCCGCTACATGCTCCCGGTGGTCCCTCTGGTGATCATCCTCTGCATCTCGACGCTATGGCGCAGAGTGCGCTATTGGCGCGGAGCTGTAGCCATCGTCGTGTTGTCGTTCGTCGTGGCCCTCTTCGTCAATCCTCCCTACGGGTTTTCTCTAGAAGACAATCTCGCCTATCGCGATTACATTCTCCTCCACCAACGCGTGGAAGAAGTCGTGGAGGCGAGTTATCCCACCGCCCGCGTGCTTACCGCCTGGCCCGCTAGCGACGAACTCACTCACGCTTACCTTGGTTACGTCGCGCGCCCCATGCGAGTCCTCCGCATCGAGGACTTCACCGTTGAACATTTGCTGGCCGCGGCGGAACCTCCAGCGAGTTTCGACATCGCCCTGGTTTTTTCCACCAAGTACGAACCGCCGCATCCCTGGTTCGAGCGCTGGGGTCTCTGGCAACAATGGAAGACGGAGTTCTTCGGCTATCATCGCGACGTCCCGCCGGCCGCCGCCGCACAGATTCTGGGAGGGCGTCTGGTCTATTCCGACAGCCGTGACGGACAGTGGGTGGGCATTATCGAGAGGGGAAGGTAAGATCAGAAGAAACGGCATAACTAGCAGGATTCGGAGCACAGGTGGAAGTCCCGCATTACCCTTAAGCGATAGCGTTGCGGTGATAAAAGAATTTCCGAATAGCCTGACTCTCCTGCCGCGTTCGTTTTTGCAATCCTGCTCTTTTGCAGGATTATTCCTGCGCGCGTCGGCCGCTCGGTCTATACTTTCTTTTCAATCATCAGAAAGGAAAACTGAATGAAGACACGTTGGCTTGCTTTATCGTGCTGCATCACACTGGCTGCGATGCTTGCGTATGCGCAAAACGCGGACGAAAGCTATCAGACTGCCAGAGTTCTCGCGATCGAAAAACTCGCCGCTAACGCCCAGCATATGGGGGATTCGGGGGGCTACAAGATCTCCATGCGCATGACTGATACGATCTACACGTGCCGCTCCGGCGGTCCCGCTGCAGCTTTTATTGACTGGGCTCCCGGCAAAGAGTTTCCGGCAAAACTAAACGGCAAGGTGTTGCTGGTGAAAAATCCAGATGGACAAGTCCTGGAACTGAACATCGTCGGCAAGAAAACACCGAAATAGAACGCACACGTTGAGCCACAGTTTCGGCGGGTGGACTATCCTTCGCCGTCCGCAGGAATAGTGTGTCAAGAATAGGTTTCCCCAATACCGGGATAATCTCGGGGTGGTCTGCCACCTGGAGCCTGGAATAACGAGGCTTTCCCTAATAAATGCGAAGTACCCCTACTGATTGGGCAAGTAGTCGAAGTTTTTTGGACAGCAACAAGGGGGCCTTCATGCGGTCTTCGTCAGGGTTAAAGTTCAAGAAAATGCTGGCAAATCAAGACTTAAAGGAAATCAAATGAGGAATGTGATCTACGCGATCAACATCACCCTGGATGGCTGCTGCGACCACACCAAAACAATCGCTGATGAAGAATTGCTTGAACATTATGCCCAGCTCCTGCGAGACGTTGACCTGCTCGCCTATGGGCGTAAAACCTATCAATTGATGGTTCCTTATTGGCCGGATATCGCAAAAAACCATTCTGGGACAAAAGCGGAGATTGAATTTGCTCGAACATTTGACTCCAGCAACAAAGTTGTTTTTTCACAGTCATTAGACAGCGCTGAAGGAAGAAATACGAGAATTGTTCGTACGAAGCTTCAAGACGAAATACTGAGATTGAAAGAAGAACCGGGCAGAAGTATTTTGGTCGGTGGCGTAGCTATTCCTTCACAACTGATAGAGCTTGGTCTAGTTGATGAATATCGTTTTGTCATTCAGCCTGTAATTGCAGGAGAGGGGAGACGGTTGCTGGAAGGTATTAGCCTGCCGGAGAAATTACGATTAAAACTGGTTGATTCAAAGATTCTTAAATCAGGATGTGTTGCCCTTCGTTACTTGAAACAGTGACAGAAAAATCGGCAACAGGAGAGAGATTTCTAGAGGTCATCACAAAAGATAGATTCAAAGTCCTTTTGGGCAATACAGGAATTTTTGGGCAAAGCGGGGATAACCCGGGGTTTCGTCGTCGATGAACATGCGCGAGACGAGCGCCATCATCCCAGCAGCCGAGGTCGATTTGGCCGATCAGTAGCTCAGCAAATGAAGAAACTTCCGCGCAAGGACGGTCACCGCGCAGGAAAGCAGGAGCGACGACCGCCTCGTTTCTCACGGAAACTTGCCATCCTCTACGAAGACGATGCGGTCGTGGCTGTCAATAAACCGGCGGGACTTCTGGCTGTGCCTGTAAAAGGCTCCGATACATCGTCTGCCCTGTCTCTTCTTTCCGCAGAACTGAAACCGAAAAGACAAAGGGCCTTTGTCGTCCATCGCATCGATCGTTTCACGTCTGGGGTTCTGCTCTTTGCAAAAACCGAGCGGGATCGAGACTCACTCGTTCGACAGTTTCTCGCCCATACGCCGGTGAGACAGTACATCGCAGTAGTTCGCGGGCATCTTGGCACCAAAGAAGGGACGCTCGTTCACTACTTTCGACGAGAAGGAATGTTTCAACGGTTGACCACTGACCGCGACCCCAAAGGGGCGCGGGCTGAACTTCGGTACTCTGTCGAACGTCCTCTTCGTTCCGCTTCGCTCCTCCGAGTTACGCTGGTGACGGGATTGCAGAATCAGATTCGGGTGCAGTTTTCAGCCATCGGACACCCGGTCATCGGCGACCGAAAGTACCACCCGGCGGAAGCGGTGGAACGGCGCATTGCTCGCGTCGCTCTTCATGCAGGACATCTTCAGTTCATTCATCCACGCTCGGGAAACAGCCTCTGCCTTGACTGCGAACTCCCCCCGGACTTTCAGTCTCTTCTTCAGGCATTACGGCTGCCAACCCGCGGGCGTCGATGAGTGCGCGGTGGGCGAGCATCGCCATGAGCGACACGGAAATAAGCCAGGAATACGTTCCAAGACTTGAACCGGTTGGTTCTTCCGACCGCGGAGACATTGATGGAGCTCAGGCTGGCGCAGCCACGAAGTGGCAAGAGCGTTCGCGGCTAATGTGGAGGAATAAGCTCAATGCGTTCTGTGGACAAGACGAGTTCCTCCAAAGCTACATCGTTGCTATTACCTCCCAGGCTTGGTCCCACATATTTCCTTGGGACCGCGTTGGTCAATTTCCAGGATTTGAGCGGTATGTTGCCAACTCCGCGCTGCGTCACGATGACCTCACGCCTGGCGGTCACCGCTTTGGCGCCCACGGCTGAAATCCACTCACTCAGGCCGCCCGAGTTCACAATGCCTCGCTTCATAGTGACATTGCCAACGTTGTGAAAGCTTTGCAACTTGTTCAACAGGCCGACGGAATCAGAGAATCCACCCAGCGGTTTCACCGCACCGCCAGAATTCTTGACGTACAGAATGAACGCGTGCCCGGGAAAAAGCGCCGCAGGATTCGACACGGTATTCCTCCCCATCGTGAATCATCTTACCTTGCCTTGGGAGGTTGAAAAGATGTGGGAATACCAGACTAGCAATTCTCAGGCGGCGCTGCGCGAACGCCCTTCGCGCTGTGCTTGCCCTAACGCTGCAAACGACGCCCAACCCGTCCCATCGCCCAGGTAATCATCAGGACGCAGCCCATCATCCAGAAGAACGGGGCCAAAACCCCGTGATACCAGCGGTCGAAGAGTTTGAATAAGATCAGGCCTGCGATCAGCAGTCCCGCACCGACAACACCTGTCGCATCATCGTGTCGCATTGAAATATCCTCCTTGGCTCGATGGAATGGTGAGACTGTCGATTTCATCGACCTTCCAACGACCCCAAGACTTCTGCGAGGAGCTTGCCCCGCAGTGTTCCTGTCTAATTCCGCTGCTCCCCTGAGGATGAAGATCCTGCTGCTCACCCCCCTTTCGCGGCGGTAATCAATCCCGAGAGAATCTATTCTTCGCCGAGTATGAATCCAGCAACTGCCATACCAAGCCCAATGACCACCAACCAAACAATAATCGTCGCTACCCACCCGCCGATCACCGATAGCTTATCGGTTGGGTGGGCTTTCTTCGCAGCTTCCACGACTTGCCAATGCGGTTGAGAAAAGGAGGTCTGATTCATAAATCGTCCCCATTTGACGAAGCGTGTTCTCTTAGAAAGAAAAGTGGCACCCTCGGCCGCCAGGTTCGGCTTGTCTGTGAATTGAAGGTACTAACTCACACCGTGACGGAAAAGCGTTGACGAAAGATACATAGTGGAGACAGCCAAACCTGGTCACTAACATGGTTTGCGCTTGGATGATTGGGTAGTCTTCCATGGCTGCACACCCCGGGAGTCCTTTGTTGCCTACTGGACATCACCAGCGGCTTCGCGCGAACTAGTCATCCAGTTCACACTTATGCTCCGCAAGTCACACAACTTCAGTGACAGCGATCACTCATCTCAGTGATTATCAGGAATTGCGGTGGTCGCTTGATTGAATGCCCCCCTCTATCACGAGGCACTGAATGGCATAAGGTACCGATTGGATTCCTTCTTCCTTAAGCCGTCCTCTTGCCATCCCGTGCTTCACCATCTGCCCCCTCTTGGATCAATTCTTCTTCGCTGCGGGCTGGGTTGCGCAGGCGTCAGCTAATGATCGCGCTCAAGTGGGGAGATATTCGATACGGCGAGAGTGCGCGTCGACACATACGGGCGCCTCAGTCCGGGTGCCGACATCGCATGCGTAGAAAGCGTGGAAGTGCCTGAAAGGTTTGGCTGCCCCCCAGGGATTCGAACCCCGATATGCTGATCCAGAGTCAGCTGTCCTGCCGTTGAACGAGGGGGCAACTATTAAATTATTCATCAGGTTACGTTTTCCGGTCAAATTACTGTGTTGGCAAAATTCTCAAGTTCCGCATGATCATACCTCACAGAGCCTTCGAGTTTCATGCCGGAACTTGGAGGATTCTCGATACCTGATTATTGAGTGCCAGCTGTGCACCGGTGATACCCACGTCCTTACTTCTCAAAAAACCACGGTCGCATGAGACGCCTTCCGGCAACTTCCGGGAGAAGTAGTTCCAGAGTGAGTCCGCAACTCCGCTGCCGCAAACTGGGGGATCGCGAGCTAGAGTCGTGGCCTGATGGGGCCCGACGAGTTGGAGTTTGCGACGAATTAACGTAATATCGCGGGCCATGCGCAAAGCAATTTTCTTTCTTTCGATGATCATGGCCACTTCCGCCTTCGCCCAGAAGTACGACATCGTACTCGAAGGCGGCCGGGTCGTGGATCCCGAGTCAGGCCTCGACGCCATCCGCAACCTCGGCATCAGCAATGGCAAAATCGCGCGCATCTCTCCCGAGCTGCTGGCAGGCGGGCGCGTCATCAGCGTCAAAGGTCTGGTTGTCGCTCCCGGCTTCATTGATCTTCACCAGCACGGCCAGGACAACGACAGTGGGCGGGTGAAAGCCTTCGACGGCGTAACCACCGCCCTCGAGATGGAAATCGGCGTTCCCGACGTCGCCGCCTTCCTCAAGCGGAAAAACGGCCATTCCTTGATCAACTACGGCACTACGGCCAGCCACGCCGCGGCCCGAGCGTTAGTTTTCGGCTCTGCGCTTCCCGAGGAAACGATCCTGCCGCCCTCCGGTCCCGCCACCAATCAACCCGCAAGCATCGAGCAAATGCAGAAGATAGAGGATCGATTGCGCCAGGAACTCGATGCTGGCGCACTGGGCATTGGCATGGGCATCCAGTACACGCCGGGTGCTACTCGCCTGGAAGTCATTCAGATGTTCCGTCTCGCCGCCGAGCGCCGTGTCCCGGTGTTTACCCACGTGCGCAGTTTTGGCCGTCTGGAGCCCGGTTCCAGCATCGAAGCGGTCAGCGAAGTGATCGGCGCCGCCGCTATCACGGGCGCATCGCTCCACATCGTGCACATCAACAGCAGCTGTCTCAAGGACGGTCTGGAGTGTCTCTCACTGGTGGCCGGCGCCCGCGCCCGTGGCATTGACGTCACCACTGAGGCCTACCCTTACATTGCCGGCATGACATCCATCAATTCCGCTCTGTTCAATCCGGGCTGGAGAGAGAAACTTGGCATCGACTACAGCTCCCTCCAACTCCCGGATACCGGGGAGCGCCTGAGCAAAGAACGCTTCGACGAGCTGCACAATTCCGTCAAATCGCAAGACGTATTGATGTTCGCCAATACGCAGGAGATGGTCGATGCCATCATCCCCAACCCTCTCGTGATGATTGCCAGTGACGGCGAAAAAGGCCACCCGCGCAATGCCGGCACTTATTCGCGCATTCTGGCCCGCTATGTTCGCGAGAAAGGAAGCCTCACGCTGATGGACGCCATTCGCAAGATGAGCCTGATGCCAGCTCAACGGCTGGAGAAGGCCACGCCAGCGGCTCGCATGAAGGGACGCCTGCAAGAGGGGGCTGACGCCGATATCGTCGTCTTCGACCCTCAGACTGTCGCCGACCGCTCCACCTATCAGGCGCCCATGGAAACCAGCGCAGGGATGCAGTTTGTCATCGTCGGGGGAACCGTGCTGATCGATCAGGGCAAACTGTTGCCCAACACCTTCCCCGGAAGACCACTGCTCGGCCCGGGAAAACCATAAAGCGAACGAGGGCGATTAATGAAACGGCGCTGTCAGAGAGAGCGCAGTGCCGCGGCGAAATCATCTTTGACGGGCGTTCAGCTTGTCGAGAGTCTGCTTCAGCTGTTCAAGCTTCTGCCCAGCCTCGGCGAGCTTGCCTTCCGCCGTCAGGCGCTGGTAATCAGCCAGGTCTTTGGCGGCTTCCGCGATGAGCGCGTTGGTCTCCACTGCGGGCTGGGACGCGGCGCCTGACTCCGGCGGATATCGCACGGGCTCGGCCGGGGCAGCTGCCGGGCTCATCGAGGAGACCGCTCCACCAAAAAGCGCCGCCATTGCCGCCTCGAAGGTCGGTCCGTAGGCAAGTCGATCCTGCAGGGCAAGCACCACCAGACGCAATTCGGGCATCGGGCTCCGCTCGGCCTGCAGATAAATCGGCTCCGCATACAACAGCGCTTTCCCGGTCGGAATCACCAGCAGCGTTCCCCGGCGCACGTGCGAGCCTTGCTGATTCCAGAGCGTCAGCTGTCCGGAAAGCTGCGCGTTCTGATCAATTCGCGCCTCGACCTGCAGCGGCCCGTCGACCAGCTTGGTTTTCGGAAAGTTGTAGACCACGGATGTACCGTAGTGCGCGCCGTCGCTGCGTGCGGCAATCCAGCCAATCAGGTTATTCCGGTTGGCCGGGGTGAACGGCAGGATCTCGATGAACTCCACACCGGTTTCACCCGGAAGCTTCATCAGCACAAAGTTCGGTTCCATCGGTTGGGTTGCTTGCTCGCCGCGATCGTTCATGCCCACCTCACTGGCGACGGTCCACAGATCCTCACGGTTGTAGAACACTTCCGGATCCGTCATGTGATACAGGCCGTACACGGCCGCTTGCAGCTTGAGCAACAACTCGGGATAGCGAACGTGCTTGCGCAGGTCTGCCGGCATGGTCGCCGCATCCTTGAACAAATCCGGGAAGATGCGGCGGTACGCCGCGATGATCGGATCATCACTGTCAAATACATAAAAGCTCGTGCTTCCATCGTAAGCATCTACGACCACCTTCACGCTGTTTCGCATGTAGTTGATCGTGTCGCTGCCAAGAAGGTAATGGCTGGCATACGGATAGCTGTCGGAGATCGTGAAAGCATCCATGATCCACGACAACCGTCCATCGTCACGGACCACGATGTAGGGGTCCGGATCGTACGTGAAAAAAGGCGCCAATGCCGACACTCGATCGCGCAGATTGCGTCGCATCAGCAGTCGACTGTCGCGGTTTACATCATCGCTGAACGGCAGCTTAGCCAGGTCGCCACGGTCGATTGCGATCATGATGCGGCGCAGGAAACCGCCCAGGACAATGCCGCCGCTGCCTTGATACGATGTGAAACTGTTGCTCTGGCCCTGCGGGTAGTTGAATTCCTGCTGTCGTGTCTTCACATACACATCGGTGTTGGTCAGCTCGCCGAAATAGACTTCTGGGCGGGACACAGTGAGACCACGCACCGTACTCTGGATAGGCATGTTGCTCAACATCAGTGTGGGCAGCCCTTCGGGGGTGAATCCGTTCACCGGATTCATCGTGATGCCATAGCCGTGGGTGTAAATCAGTTTCTCATTGATCCAGTTACGGCTGCTTTCGGGCAACTTATCGACGTTCAGCTCACGCACGGCGAGCATCACCTGACGGAGAGTACCGTCGATTTCATAACGGTCAATGTCGATGCCGGGAAAATCGTAATAGGTGCGGATTTCCTGGATCTGCCGCAGAGTGTCTTGCAATGCATGCCAGTCCCACAGCCGGATGTTCTGTAGGGTAGCCTGATTGTTTGCTGGATCGGCTGCCTCGACAGTCGTCTCCGCGGGAAATTCGCGCTGCGACACCCGGTCCAACCCGTAGGCCTGCCGCGTCAGTTCGATGTTGTGGGCGATGTAAGGTTGCTCGCGAACCAGTTCGTTTGGTTTGACGATAAAGGTGTTGACGTACCAGCCAACGATCTGAAGGGCGAGATAACACAGCGCAGCCGGAACGATCGCCGCGACCAGCCAACGCCCCCGTGGCACCGATACTCCATTGACGCCCGCAATCACTGCGCCAAGCACAAGCGCGAAACACACTATGAGCAAACCGGTGAGCGTGACGTGCGCGTCCGTGTAGGTCACGCCGGAGAAGATTGTATGCTCGTCCAGCAACTGCTCGAAGCGGCTGATATACACACGCATGGCGACAATCAGCAATAGAAATGAGAACGTGATGGAGAGCCCGCGCCACGGCGGCGAGAAGTAGCTGCCGCGCCGTCCGGCGAGCGCACGGGTACCTCCGCCGATGAGAATGAAGAAAACCGCGACCAGGCAGGTAATCACCGCCAGTGTCATCAGCCAGCCTGTGATGAGCCGCCAAGCGGGAAGGGTAAACAGATAGAAATTCAGTGGCTTGCTGAAGATCGGATCCACGATGCCACCGGTGACGCGCGGTGCGTACCAATAGAGCGCAAGCGTCGGCCACTCTTCCATGATGCCGACCCCGACCACTACGGCGATGACGAGTGCGAGGCCGAGACCGATCAGTCCCAGCGCACGGTCGACGGGCACCGTCACCGGATGCCCGCCAATGAAAATCGTGTGACCGCTGGGCAGGTCGTTGAGATGCGCCCGCTTCAGGCCCAAAAACGATCCGTAAAGTATAAGAAACGTGGCCGCGGCAAACACCATGAAAACTGCCCATTCCAGGCTCAGTGTTTTCCGGAACACAGCGGCGTAGCCGAGAGAGCCAAACCAAAGCGCATCCACGTAGTACGACAATGCCGTCTGGCTACCGAAGATGATGCCGGCAAGGACGGCAACAATGAGCAGGATGCGGCGGCGCCGCCGTGGCGAACGCGTCCGCGGCCAATCAATGGACTCAGGCATTGCTCTACCCCGTTTTCATTGTCTCGATCAGCTATCCGCATAATACTCCCGCCGCTTCCGCAGTTGCCTCATAGCTCGACCCTCACCACGCCGTGGCATGCCTAAATCGTGCTAGCTGCCTGGGCATTCTTCTGGCTGATGGTTTCCCGAATCACACCGACGGGACTCTCTGGGCGTATTGACTTCGCGTTCTGGGCACTCCTAAGATGACGGCCTTAAGCCAAATGCACAATAAAACAGAAAAGTACCGCACCGCTCTAATCCTCGCGTTGTTCCTGGTGGGCGCGACCGGTGCTCTTCTCGCACAGGGCGCACCCTCGGTGGTAGTCAACTGGGACAAGAAAACACCGAACCGCACGGTTCCGACCCTGCAGGCAGTGGTGAACCCGATGCTGCGCCGGGGATCACCGATTCACGATGCCTCCTTCGATGCTCTGCGCAGGCTGGGGGCCGAATATGTTCGCTATGCCTTCTGGTATCCGTACCCCAAGCTGGCGGTCGCGGAGTTGCGCCCTCCGGATGCAGGCCAGACTTTTTGGGACTTCCAATATATGGACCCCATCGTCGAGGATTTTCTGCGTGCGTCGGCGGGGCACAGCAGTGTCTTGAGCTTTAGCACAATTCCGGAATGGCTGTTCACGACGCCCAAGCCAGTCGCATATCCGGAAGATCCTAATCAAGCTTTCTGGAACTATTCGCAAGGTACAGAATTGCGCGATCTGGGGGCTCTCGGCGACTACTACGCGCGACTGGCGAGCTGGTACACCAAGGGTGGGTTCACGGACGAATTAGGGAAGTTTCACGCTTCCGGGCATCATTACGACATCCGCTGCTGGGAGGTCTTCAACGAGATCGACGGCGAACACAATACTACGCCCGAGAAATACGTGGAACGCTACGATGCCGTGACTGAGGCAGTGCTCAAGGTCGTGCCCGAGATGAAGTTTGTCGGTCTAGCTCTGTCAGCCCCATCCGATAATGCGCAAACCTTCGAGTATTTTCTAAACCCAAAGAACCATAAACCAGGCGTACCCCTGGACTATGTT
>Ga0187780_10002177_pt1 | contig 14799 bp, 11 predicted proteins | sample 1015_Q2_SP10_20__FD_132429 | JGI IMG/M metagenome (GOLD analysis project Ga0187780, IMG submission 132429) | Tropical peat soil microbial communities from peatlands in Department of Meta, Colombia - 1015_Q2_SP10_20_MG | ecosystem: Environmental > Terrestrial > Soil > Wetlands > Peat | place... | reverse complement strand
GGCTCCCCATACTCCGGCAATAATGTAACCGAAGGCCGCGCTCGGATTAGTCGTGTGGACGGTCAGGGTCAGCGGTCCGGTCACCTGGACGAAATTCTGGGCGAGCACGGCGTTCACGTAATCCTGATTGTACGTCTGGGAGCAACAAAGCACACTGCTCAGGCTCGTGTTCAGGAGCTGCTGGAGGAGCCAAGAAGCCTGAGTGCCATGGCTTACGGGGGTGCTACTATCTTCGATCAAAACGCGATTGAAGGAGAAATAAACCGAGGTTGAATTCAAGGGCTCTCCGTCGGCGAATGTTATTCCGGACCTGAGAGTGAAGTTATACTCTTTCAGGTCGGATGAAGTCGTATAGCTCTGCGCGAGCCAAGGAATCACACAGGTGCCACAGCTACCGTTGAACCAGACCAAATTCTCATAGACGTTCTGCAGGATATTCAGGTCGTATTCTGAGAATGCAACGCTCGGGTCGAGATATGTCGGAGTTTCTGCGGTCTCGTAAGTGAACGTCTGCGATGCGGTGGGACTCGACGACGTTGTGGAACTAATGTAACTTGTACTGACAGAACCCGAAGTCGAGCTCGTGGACGTTGAAAACGTCGTCGGTGTCGAAGTTGCGGTCGACGTCGGGGTGGGGGGTGCCGTCGCGAAGTAGACGGCACCTGCCGCCACTAGGATGATGACTATGACTATCACGGCCGACAGTACTCTGCTGATTCCTTGCCCGAGGGATTCTCGCCGCAAGGGACTTACTGCGCCGGGTCAACCCAGATATTAACGTTCGCCAAATGTCAAAATCAAAGGTTGAGCAGTCTCGCTCACTGGGAAGACACCAACTTAGTGAGGTGGAGGATGTGGATCATCACCGCATCGAACTAATGTCAGGTGGTTCTTGCCTTGGTATGACCTGACCTGTGACCTCATGCTTTATGAACGGGCGTAGCCAAAAATCACAACAACCCCTTGGAGCCTCCCCGAAGGACGGCCCTTCAGCTTCTTGTGCCGTCGGTTTTCCTTGGGGCCGGGTGGGCACTTTCGCAAACATTCGTGAACGGCCTCATCCAGGTTCCCTTTGGGCCTTCCACCACCACCATCCTCGTCGTCACTTGGGGTACCATGGCGCTGCAGTACCTCGTGACACCGCTGGCGTTCTATATCATCGGAAGCCGGGAGCTCCCCGGCTTCCAGACCGGACTTGGCCTGGCCGCCGTTTACGCGGGCTCCCTCGTAGGGGCGGGAGGCGCTCAGGTGTCCTTCACTCTCTTGCACATGGGCAACTACTATTCGCCGCTCCCTATCTTGTTTCTCGCGGCCGCCGGTCTGAGCCTGAACTTCCTGTTCCCGGCGTTCTCAGGCCTGGCACTGGCACGCCTCACCAAGGAGGGGTCGCACTTCGGACGGACGAGCCTCGCCATCCCCCTCGTCGCCATGACCTTCGCGCTGGCGTCTAACTTCGTCTACGGCTACGAGGCGCTGAGCGGGCCCGTGCTCAACTACCTGGCTAATGGAGCCGCCATCTCCCTGGGGCTCTTCCTCGTCACCCTGCCCGTCCAGTTCATTATCTTCTACGCCCTTGGCCAGGTGTTCGACACCCGGGGGAGGGCCTTCCGGGCATTCGGGTTGCTCTTCCTCGGCGCATACGTCGGAATGGCGATCGGGACCGCCCTCGCGGTCGGGGCCTTCGGCCAGGACCAGTGGATTGCTCCTCCTGGGGGGGCGACCTACTGGGAGAACGGCATCGTCTATACCGGCATGTCCAATTCCCTGGTCGTACTCCTAGAGGGGCTGAACCCGATATCCGCCCTCCCGTTCCTGTCTTTCTTCGGGCTGACCCTCTCGCAAGTTGGAAGCATGATAGACGAGCCTATGGCGGAAGGGTCGCAGGTTGAGAGCGCGGGGACACAGGGCCTGACAAACTAAACGCACGGCTGAGGTTGGAGCGCCGGTGTAGCGCGAATTCCCTGTTCTCCATCCATGGTTACCTGAGTGGTATGTCACCTACGTGTGCGAAATCACGAATCTGCCTTTCCTGGTTACCCTGGCGAAGGTCAACAATGGCGATTAGCTCAGCGGTGGCTTAGAAGCTCACCCCTCAGATTTAAGAAACAAAACGAACCATACTCTAGGGTTATGGCTCTGGAAGTCAGCGAGCGATTCGCAGAGCCTGTTGGGAGAATTCCGAAAACAGTTGTCATGGACCCCTTCATGACCTTGCTTCAGTCGCAGGAAAGAACTATCCTAAACCGTATAGAAGAATTGAAGGCTCAAGGGCTAAGGACGGATGGCCTGAATATCCTCCTATATTGGGTGCGGTCGGCCCAAGCCAACCTCATGCATTGATGGACCTCAGAACAATCGTCTTGCGTTCAACCCAGGGATGAGGGAGTTTCATCCGTGCCAATGGCATCTTCGAACCGGCGAAAAGGCTCGGGGATCGCGCATGGATGCCGGGTCGAGAGGGTCCTACTCTCAGGCAATCGGCACAGGCGACAGGGAATCGCTAGACCTGCTGGCAAGCACGCTAAGAGGGCTTTGACCGAGGATACGGCCGCGACGTTTTCCCGCTGGCGAATCTCGCCCGGAACGTGGTGACAAGAGCCATGAGGAGGAACGCCACAGCGGCAACCAGCAGGCTGGGGAGGGCGAACTCTGCCACGCCTAGCAGGATCGGAGAGAGGCCGCTTATCCCGCCTCCCGCCAACAACGTGAAGTAGAGCGTGTTTGTGTAGCTCGGGGTCGCGGTCCCCGAGGAGCTCGAGGTGCCAAGTGTCTTGCCGCCCTTGTCGAACGACGTAATCGTGAGCGTGAAGGGTGAACCCGACGGGGATGCGCCCGAGTTCCCGGACAGCTGAATCTTGTACGTGCCCAGGGGCGGGTTCGGGATGGTGATGGTCTCCGGCTCACTGTTGCACCCCGATAGGGTCCCCCCGGGTATCTGGTTGACCACGGTCCCGGTCGCGGTGCACCCTATCTGGTCGCCCGTCGGGTCCGTGACCAGCACGTTCACGGGCGAGTGCCCCACTATCGATATCGTCGACACGGTGACAGGGAAGAAGATCGAGTTGACGAGGTTATCGAGGAAACCGACCGTGTCGCTTAGGGCGACTGTGACGATGTGCCCGACCGAACTCCCCATCGAGTCGGCCACCCCGACCTCCTCAGTCAATTTAGTTGTTATCGTCTGTTCCAGCGAGGAAAGCGCTCCGTCAGAGATTGCCACGGTGTCGGCGAGAGAGGTCGCGACCGTCTGCCCTATCGAGCTGGACTGGGCTTCTGCCACCCCGAGAGTCTCACCAAGGGAGGCCGAGACCACTGGGGAGGTCACCGTCAGCACGTAGCTGCCCGAGCTTCCCAGGTTGCTCGAGTCGCCTCCATAGGTCGCAGTAATCGTGGGAGAACCGGCGTTTACGTCCGTGTAGGACACCGAACAAGAACCCGACGAGAGCGTGCACTGCCCGCTGGAGGGCGTGAACGTGCCGGTGGGACTCGAGGTGCTGAACGACACGGTCCCTGTCGGGGTGGACCCCGAGATGGTTGCCGTGAGTGTCGTCGCCTGGCTGGCCCCGACCGGATTCGGCGTCGCCGAGACAGCCGTCGTGGTAGACGACTTGGGGGCGGTAACCGAGCAGCCGCAGGCCGCCGACGTAATCGTCCAGCCTGGGGTGGTGGTAAACACCTGGAAGGTAGAGCTCGTGAGCGTTACCCCCTCCGACAGCGGGACGTTGGTGAACGCATCGATGCTATTCTCGAACTCAAGTGTAAGGGGATGGGTGGCTGAGAGGTCACATGCGAACCCGCAGGAACTGGACTCGATGAGACTGGTGAGGTCGACAGTTCCTGTGTCAACGAACGTCTGTCCCGCTTGGGAAGCGGTGCCGTATGGGCAGTAGTACAACGGATCACCTCCTCCCTGGCAGTAGTTCCAGCCCTGGAGATAGTTGACAATCTCGTTCATGCACCCGTCCTTGTTGCCTTCGAAGTAGCAGAGCTCAATGGGGTTGTATCCGGGTGCATGCAAAGTAATCAGTCCGGCTATGGACGATTCGTCGCCAACCGCAGAGTAGGAACCGGGGGGGCAGCCCTGCTGCGCACACATCCCGTTTTCAGCCGTGTTGAAGTATCCAGTCACCGTCCAGACCAGAGTCACATCTGGCCCCAGGCACGTGCCAGAGCAGCTCGCCGAGAAGGTGTCGTACATGTCCCCAGCCGCTGATCCCCCCACCCCGTGGTAGCCTCCGGAGTTGTCGAAACACACCGTGCTGCTCGAGCAGACCTCGGAGGCGGAGCCTGAGATTGTGTGGGTCTGATCGTTGATCGTCAGGGAGGCACTAGCTGAGTCGCCGGTGGTGTCCGACCCCGACACGCTCGAGCTCACGGCCCCAGACAGTCCGTCGCCAGCCGCCTTTGGGGGATTCTCATTCTGGGTGCAGCATACGGGGATACCGTTAGCGAAGCTCACGCTGGAGAGCGAGTACTCTCCATATGTCGAGCTGAATGTGAGCGCCTGGGCGGAAGGGACTACAACCAGCAACACGGCGACGAGAGCTGCGGCTAGGAGCTCTCTCTTGCTCTTCAACGCGGACCGGACCCGCCTCCAAAGGGTCTGAGCAGTGGCGCTGGACCTCCGCCCAACGCCCACGCGGTGCGGACGCCCCTAGAGGTCCCGAAGGTCAAGCCTGTACCACGCGATGTCTGGTTCCTCACGCGCCTATCGTGAAGGTTATCGTTATGACAAGAGTGTCGCCCGGACTGAGCGCGATAGAGAGACCCGTGATGTCGTCGAAGGCGCTCCCCTCGCCCACCGGGCCGGGGAAAATGTACTGGGCGAAGGCGCTGTCAACCGTGCAGCTAGTGGCGCAAGAACTGGTCGTGAAGAGCTCGGACGGGAGGGTGGCGGTCACAGTCCATCCGTTGCAGGTTGGACCCCCAGACGAGCTGCAGCCGGTTGGGACAACAGCGTCCGTCGCCACGGTGTCAGCCGCGCAGTTGCCTGCACCCAATCCACCTCCACAAGACCCATCGTCCTTGGTGTTGTCAGCAACGGTGATGACTCCGTTGAGGCAGTTCGAGCCCCCGTTGCAGACCCAGGTCGCGCCCATGCCGTTCGTTACGCCCGTGCAGGGAGCCCCACCATAGTTACCCGATGTTGAGACGCCGCTGAGGCACAGGGCCATGTTATTCACACCGTTGGCGTAGAGGTTGTTGTGCGCCGTGACCTGGTCGACGAGCCTGGCCTGCGAATCGTACACCTTGAACACCCCGACCCCTTGGATCTTCACGCCGTCCTGTCTCGACTGCGCACCGATTACGGCGAACGATGCAAGGACAAGCCATGATACGAGTATGCCCGCAAACACAACCGCTGTCAGGACCAGGTAGAGCCTTCTTCGGCTGGTCAACCAAAGGGGAGTACGCCATTTTGGTATTTAAAGTCGAATGATTCCCTAATCCATTAGTGTGGGTCTTGAATTCACGGTGGCTGGGGAAGACGGAAAGGGGCTCAGGCTGCGCGGGGAAGGTGCCTGCGACCGATGCCACGTTGATTGTCTGCCCGCTCTTTCGTTTCCTCATTTCCGGCAACACGGTATTGACCATCCTCACGGGGCCGAAGAGGTTGACGTCCAAGTGCGCACAAAAGTGGAGTACGAATCTATAATCCATATTAGCTCGTGCGGGGAACAAAATCTAAAGAAAATGCCGGCACTAATCCAAACCGTGGATGATGCGGAAGATAGGACGAGCCAATACCTCTTTAGGAAATTCCATGGTGAGTTTGACAGCAAGAGGACAAGGTTTACCAGTGTTCTTTTCGACAAAGAGAACAACGTCTGGCGCGTAAAGGCAGAACTGGCTCTCATCAGGAAGAAATCACGCATCTTGACGCTGCACGTGCGCCACTCTCTGCAGGTTGAGATTGATCCCGAGAGCCAGAACATGAAGTACTATGAGGAAGGCCCTCCTCAGAAATTCTAGCTCTTGTAATCCATTGTGCGCATAGAAGGACTCAAGGCTCAAGGGCGAGCGACGGATGGTCTGAATGTCCTCCTGGATTGAGTGCGGTCAGCCCAAACCAACCTGACGCAATGACCCATTGATTTGGTCACATTCCATAGTAATGGCACCAGAAAATGGCCTTGGAGTCGAAAATCGCCTTATGGCGCCTTACTCATTTCGCCTGCCCGATATGCAGCGGACTGAAGTTCTCGTTGTCTGCAAAGCCTGCCATCATCCCAGAGAGGCACATCAGGAATGGGTGGTGGAAGAATCGTCGCCACAAGGCCGCCTTCCATTGAGGGCCCACTGCGGGGTGAGAGGCTGTAGTTGCGGCGGCTACGTTGGACTTGTATGGGAAAGGAAAACCCACTAAGAATCTTGCGTGGTTTGTGGCTCCGCAAGTCCTAGTTTAGGGTGTCGCAAGGAGATGCTGGTAATGGTTTCCGTGCGTGAGATTACGAACCTGCCGCTCCTGGTGACGCTGGCCAAGGTCAGAGAGGAACGAGAAATGTGAAAGTGGTGACAAGTTCTTCTCATCAAGCTTTGATGAAGGGACCCTCAAGGCAGTAGACCGACAACTTTCCTCCTATAGGACATTTCGAACCAAGGTCGCAAGACGGGCAAAGGTCCGTTGGAATTGCGTTCAGTGTTCCCTTCTTTTCGTGCAGAGCATACAGGAGCTTGAGATACTTCCCCTCGGCAATCCTCGGTAGCTCGTTCCTGCTCTCCAAGCCGTACCACTCGTAGAGTCTCTTGCTCCCCTTCTTCGAGTTGCATCTGCCGCAGACCCAGACTGCATTCTCTGGAACGTCTGGCCCACGCCGAGCCCTAGGAAGCATGTGTTCGATGGTCAGGTCGCCTCTCGCACCGCAGTAGACACACCGGTCTGGTTCCTCGTGCTCCTTCACGTATTCTCTGATTGATGTTGACCATTGAATCTCGCCAGATTGGAGCTTCTTGAAACGGTCCATGATGAAGCCGTAGTTCTTGTTGCCCGCGCCCGCTGAGGTGGAGATTATCTTGGCGTACTGCCAGTAGAGGAGATCCTTCACAGTCTTGACGGCAGACGGTGGCAAGACAGAGAATCAAAGAGTGATTGTTCTGATTTAGGGATTGACCCTAGCAGATTCGGGGGTCACTGCTGTGGAACGTGTGCCGAACAGTAATACTTCCGCATCACCAAACCCTTCGCGATGGCGTGGGTCTGGCACAGACCTCTCCCGCAACTTGTGCACCTTCTTCCGTGATCTTTGCAGGCGAGACTCCCGCAATCCTCACACAAGATAATTGCATCTGCCCGGTGCAGGTTCCTTTCCACGTTGCAATAGACCAGGTTGTCAGCGATGATTTTGTGCGTCGCTGCCTGGATTACTCTTTGGTACATCCTGTCTTTGTACATGTAAGTGGCTGTTACCATCGGAACGTTGAGGAGCTGCGTCCTGACTGTCCTCACTTCGTTAGCATAAGGTCTGATCGTCTTTGTCTCCACTCGCCCATTTCGAAATGTCCGACTGTACGTCTGACTAAGGTTCTTAGCCACTTCCACGGTGGTGGTTCGTTGTGCATCGTCCTTGGTCACCCCCACCTGAACTGCATCAATCTTGCTAAATGTCAGCCCAGGCGCAACATCTGACCTAGGAGTTTCTTTCTGCCGCAGCGTACCGCAGTCAATGAAGTGCCCGCTAGCCGCAATGGCCGGAGCGACTCCCGTGTGGACAGCCACATCAACCACCGAGCCATTCTGTCCATTTATCACGAGAGTGCCGTGACTAGGCAGATTCACCCGCTGATAGAAGAAATTGCCTTGAGTGAAACAATCATATTCCACGAAGTAGAGGGGAACATACTCCAGTTCGAGCGTAGATTGCTTAAGCCCGACGGGGACCCTCCATTCCAGCAGCTCCTTAAGATTCGAGGAGATCGGAACTGCAAAAACGGTCTTCGGCACAACTGGGTTCTTTATGAAATCACGTTTCATCACCAACTTGTACTGGGCCTTGAATGCCCCATCCAAATCGTTCAAGTGCCAGGGAAATATCTGGACGAACCGTATCCCATTGTCGTAATAGTGTTTCTTCTTCCATTCCATGTCTTGTCGATACTTCTTGCGCGCTTCTGTGTCCCCTACATCTATCATACCCCAGTACTCGACATATACTTCGTGGTCCGGAAGATAGAAGTCCGGCCTGCTTATTCCTCGCCTGAAGGCGGACTTCGTTGTCTTTGCCTGGTCCTCGTAGGTGTAATTGATCCCATTGGAGTAGAAGTAGTCGGCAATCTGTTTTTCACCTCGACTCTTGACCATTTCGCCGCGCATTGTTTTGCTAGGCGTACCATAGTCGTTACGTCGGCCGGCAGAAGACGTTGCCAATTATGTCTTGGATGGGTTTTGCGTATTTATTGGATTTGACCCTATTATTCCATTATTTCCGGTGCACAAATGGAGCAGAAGGTGTGCCGCAAAGTTCGGTCTACCGGATGCAACCGAGTCCGTCCAGCGATCGTTGTATTCGATTCAGCCATAAATGAGAGATGCGCAAAGCTAGTTTCCGAGAGGGTAGTCGTAGGTACAATGAGAAATCTTGCGCTCTCGATTCAGCCGTCGGTGATTGGGTTAACGAACGCGAGTGACGCGTGAGGGAAAATGGAGAAGTGTAGTGGCATGCGAGTAAAACTCGATGCGTGAGAAGTTCATGTTCAACCAGTGCAGGCCTAGGACAGTTCCATTCTTGACTTGAAGAACCTCTCTGTATCCTTGTCCATGAAGTAAGCGAAACAGCCCTTCATCCCTCGGCTGAATAAGACCCTGTAGGTGTTCTTGGTGAGGTCGGTGAACCTATCCCTGTCCCGCTTCACCACGGCATCGTGGGAGCTCTCCGGGTGCCCCTCCCATGCCTGCTCGTCGAAGTTGTACCTGAGATCTGGCCCCATGATTACTCCAGCGTAGTCGTACTCGAACCCCTGGGCGTTGTAAACGCACCCGACCTGGTTTATCCCGTTAGGGTCGTCGGCCCAGAGAGTCGCCCTCGGAATTCCCTTCGCCAGCTTCCTCGCCTCTGGCCTCGCGTCCCAAGGCCGCCTGTACTCTCCTATGACCACATCGTCGTTCAGGTTCCCTTCTGCGTCGGGCATCGACCAGTGCCAGCAGTAACCGGCTGTAACCCTCCCGGAGTTCCCTTGGGCCACCTTCTCTCTGATTGCCGCCTCCACCGCCTCCGCGCTCTCCATGATCTGGAAGTCGAACTCCTCCTTCCTCTCCCATATTATGTTGGCCGTCCTCTGAATCCCGAGAGTGTTGTTGATCCAGTTTACGAACGCGTCCGACCCATTGCACCTGAACTGAACCTGAAGCTCGTATTCCAAGACCTTGCACCCCATCCTCTCGGCATTCTCCCTGATGTACTGGACTGATCCGATCTCGCCTGGGCGGACAACCTGGTAGTCATCGATGAAAAAGACGGCAGATTTGGCCGCTTTGATTAGTTCCTCTATCTGAGGAAGCCCGGTCCGATCCTCTTTGCGTGTGTACCTGCTGACACTAGTCTGCCTAATCCTGTGAGACTCGTCCGCCATTAAAACGTCCACCGCATCTCTGTCTGCGTGCGAGTAGCTGTTGAAGTACCGAAACTGGATTCCACCGAGGGAACCGACCCGCTTTCGAAGCGTTTCGGTGAACGCCCGTGACCCGGTAGCATATTGGGTGTTGTATCCTTCTCCGGAGAGGGTTGCCATCACATTAATCGCGATGAGGGACTTCCCTGTCCCCGGTCCGCCTTTGACGATAACTACAGTCTTCTGCTTGTCATGAAATCCCTGCTTCGCAAGAGAGAGTATCTTGTCGTAGACAACTTGCTGGTCGTCGAGGAGGACATAAACCGGGTTGCCCTGAATCATTCGTTTAACATGGTCCATCAGTTTCTTGCTGGGCCTGTACTTGCTAGCCTCGACTCGCTTCAGGACTTCAGTCCCCTCTCCCTTCTCGAGTCTTGTTACCAGGTGTTCCTTCAGCTTGGGAACGTCGTCTGCCGTGAATACTGGACATCTATTTCTGGGGCCGTCGAATTTCGCTGAGAAGAGAACGTCGTCCGAGTAGTAATTGTAGTTGTGAAGATAGGCACAGGCATTCAAAATTACCGGGTTTGGTCCCTCGTGAAAGGCTGTGTGGGTGCTCTCCAGATACGACTTGTATCCCTCAACCTGAACCGATGGGTGGAGAAGTTCTCGTTGCGCGCCCGCGATCCAGGTGGTTACCTCGTTTGCGCCATCAGCGACTTGGCATTTCTCCCATTGCTTTAGTTCGATGATTACAGCGTTATCTGCCTTCACTCTGTCTCTACCACAAACCAGACAATCGAGTCGCTTGGAAGAAAGCGGCAATTGGTATTCTAGGATAACTCCGTGATCTAGGAGATTGGCGTATTGGAAAACCTGAGAGACCGCTCGAAGTGAGTTACGCCATGAACCGATTTCGCCTTGGGAAGGGTAATAGCGGTAGTATTCGAAAAAAGCCAACCTCAGCTTCTCAGCTATCTGATTCTGAAAGGTGTCCTCTATGAACTGCTGTGAGGTACCTGCATACAGCCGCACGGCTACAACTCGTTGTACTTCTTACTTGATCCTTTCGACTTGTTGACCGGATACTTTGCTTTGTTTTTCGCGAGTTTCTCGATTATGGAATCGCTCAAGTCAATCTTGAGAACGCTGGACAGGCTCAACAAGTAGATACACATGTCAGCCATTTCCTCCTTCACATTCTCGAGCTGGTGTTTGTCATTTGAAAGAGGACCTAATTCGTCTTTATCCTTCCATAGGAAGAGTTCCTCCAGTTCGGATGCCTCTATGGACAACGCCATGCTCAGGTCCTTTGGATTGTGAAACTTTAGCCAATCGCGCTCGTCCCTGAAATTCTCAACCTCGTGTTTGAGTGATGCGATTGTAGTGTTATTGTCCATCAGGGAGTGTTTCCAGCGTCAAGATAAGAAGGTTCGTCCGAACTACTCGTTCAAGATTTCTTCGATGCGTCGAAGTTGATCAAGGGTGAATTCAAAAGTTTCGAGTGAGAAGATAATTCTTTGTTTTGTTTCCTCTTGCGACACGAGATGGAGATGTATGTTCGATTTAACGCCCAATCGTAATACGGTTCAGGCGGAGACCACCCATCTGTGAATCTAATTTCAACGAATCGTTCTCTTTCGCAAGCGTTCTTGATTGCTTACTCTATCCTGTCCCGTTTCTCCAGATTGTGCCGTACACAAAGCAATTGGATGTTTTTCGCATCCATGGAAGTTCCACCCTTTGAGTAAGGGATGATGTGGTCGAAGTGAAGATTATCTCTGACGTTGCACTTTACGCATTTGCCACCATCTCTCCTCCAGACCTCCAGCTTTACAGCGGAGGGAATAATCCTAGATTGATCAACCTCCGCAGTTGTAACTGAGGGAAGGGTCTCTTGATCTGTTAATTCGAGTCGGAATTTGAAAACACTCCGTCCTCCTGATGATTCCTGCCACACATCTGTAAGTAGGAAAAGGCCGTTGTAGACCCAAATGCCTGTCTTAATCTTCTCGTACACCCTTACAACTTCAGGTTCTCTAATTCCCCTCTTGTATCCGTTCGCTGCGTTCGCGAACAGACCGTTTTGCGTGGGACTGCCATCCGGGTTGTTCCCAACCTGATCAGCTTCTTTGGGCGTCTTGCCTCCTCCTGGCCGGGGATTGTCGTGACCTTCGTAGATTAGTATACGTCCGTTTTCTTCAACCTTGTCCTTGTATGGGGCGCCAGTCCGAACGCTCATTAGAATCACAGTGGTCCTGTGTCTCAGCTGGTAGTTCATTCCTCGTCTCAGACTTGATCCTTCCTCCGCGCACATGTCGAAGTAAGAAATCACGTCACCCGGCTTGACTGCGCCTCGCACGGAAGATCCTACTGTGTGCATGATCTAAACGTGTCTTCTTCTCCAGTCCTAGGACTTGGCGGCCCGCCCGGACCACAACCAATAGCCAGTTTGACTTTTAAGACACAATCCACCATGAATTGAATGATGAATAAGAGCCCTCCTGATTCGCCAGAAACGGAAATCATGGAGATCCGAAGAATTATTCGAAACAGGGAGTCCACCTACGGTCGGGTCAAAGTGACGACGGCGCTAGTTAAGTGGGCGGGAAACTGGAAGCTTGTACTCGCGAGGTATGCTGTCTTGCCTTCGGATGATTTGACGGAGTATGCGAAGTCGTTCGACTACGATGACTTCCATCTTCATGAGAACACGGTGACCATCGAGCAGTTTCTTTCTCTCTTGGAGTCTATAGAACATGATGGGACTCTGCGGGTTCCCGGATCTGAGGGAGTATCAGTGAACGGTCGAATCCAGAAGTGGCCCAATACGAACAATCACCAGCCCAGCAGTGAGTCTGCATTCAATCTCGACTGGCCTGCGGATTCCTACGCCTTCATGGCCATGGGAGAATACCAAGCCCAGGCTCCCAGCGGACCTTTTGCCGTGATAAATCAACCTCTTTTCGATACGGGTCAAGCTGCGATGAATTTCTTTTTTGAGATGCAGACTGGCTATTTCTCGTACCCAGGAGCGGCGTTGATCTTCCTACCGAACTACACCGCGAGAATCCGCGAAATTCGGTTGGGCCCAAGCAGTCTAGTTCTAAGAATTGAGACAGGAAAGGGAGTCTTAGCAACCGACTTATTGGCCAAGATCTATCTTGAGTCACAAACCAGGATTGCCCAAGTCGAGACTTTGTTTACGGGAAACGAAGCTCAGGTTCCATTCGAGTATCAACCAAACCTGTATCTCTTGTATCTGTTCTCGTTAAGAACCGGAGAGGTTCTAGACTACAGGCGGTTCGGTATTGGATGGGGCGGGTCATCTCAAGATGTATTCGTGGAATCATCACCGGAGAGCATAGAACAGCTAATTCGGTCTGGGGAAAACAAACAGGTAGAGTTCAAGCAGGTGATTCCCAAGAACTGGAGTGAATTCGCGGAAACGGCAGTTAGTATGTCGAATGGGAACGGAGGAACAATTCTTCTTGGTGTCGACGACAATGGTCAAGTCGTTGGTGTTCAAGATCCAAAGGTTTCGGATTCCATTCATGACGCCCTGAGAAATCTCTGCGAGCCAGCAATCGAGCCCAAGATTGAGATGCAGATACTTCGTGAGAAGACAATTGGTGTGATTCAGATCCCAGAAGGCACGGCCAAACCGTACATTCTGAAGGACAAGGGCGTTTACGTACGTTTTGGAGCCACTGACAGATTGGCATCGAGAGAAGAGATCGTCAACTTGGTTGAACAGAAATCTCGTCTTCAGTAGACGATGGGTCATCTCGCCGTACATAGGGTTCATTGCGCCCCCGCCGGGAATAATTCGCCTTTGATGTTCTGGACTCGGAGAGCAGATGCCGGGCGTTCAGGTAGGTACCTGAGCATTAGAGCGACGCACACGACGGTCCCTGCGAAGCTCGCGATGATCGGAGCCTCATATCCTACGTACTGGTAGAGGAGACCTCCGATTATGGGGGCCGGAAACGCCACCAGTCCCCTGAACGCCGCGATTTTCCCCCCAACGCTCCCGCGGCTCTCCGCAGGGGAGTGGGTCATCATCATCGACTGAACCCCGGGGACCCATGCGGTTACAGAGAGCCCGAAAATCACGGCACATATGGCGAATTCAGGGATATTGCTTGAAAGGGCCCAACCCGCCATCAGCAGCGTCCCCAGGGCCTCAGAGAGCACAATCGTCTTCTTCGGCCTGAGTTTCATCAGCACTCTGGTCATCGGGTACTGGGAGGCGAGCATCGCTACGGTCCAGACGACCACCAGGAGCCCCACGTCCGCAGCCGTGAAACCGAACTTCTCTTCGGCCATTGCAAAGATGATGGGCGAGGTAATCCCGAAAGCGATCGCATCCGTCGCCAAGGCCCCGTAGTACCCCCACGACTCCCTTGGAAGGCCCAGGGCTTCTCTGAACGAGAAGCTCCTGCCTCCCTGACGTGCCATGATGGTGTGTTTCGTCTCCGACAACTCCCTCCAGTAGAGGTACAGGTCCACCGACTCGAGGAGGGCGGCGACCACGAAGATGTACAGGTAACCGTACCTGTCGGCGATGTTTCCCGCCAGGTAGGGAGAGAGGACCCCTGGGAGGGTGCTCAGGAAAAAGATAAGGCTGTAGGCGACATCCATCTGCGTGGGGTCCATGTCGACCGACTCGGCGACGAGGGCCTGAGACGCAGGGCTCCCTAGGATGGACACCCCGAACAGGACGAAGGCGATGACGACGAGATAGCCGTTGGCCAGGAATGCCCCTCCGATGAAGAACAGCATCGACGTGATCGTCACCCCGCTCCCCAGAATGATGACCCGCTTCCGGCTGTGGATGTCAGAGTAGTGTCCGGCAAGGGGTTGGACTATCGTGGCCGCAACCCCGGCGAATCTGTTCCCCAGGGCCTGGAGGACCCCGACGGAGGCGACGCTGAAGCCAAGGGTGAGGGGGAATAGCTGAAGGACGAAGCTGAACATGCCGATGTAGACGCCTGAAATGAGCCCCGTGATGGCGATGACCCTGATGTTTCGGTTGAGCAAGAGCGCGCGGGATAGGCCGAAGATCCCCGAGGTCGATGAGGCCATGTTAAGGGGGCTCGTGGAGGGGAGTTATAGTATGGTCAGCCGGGGTTCGACTTCTCGGTTCTGGCGGTACGGATGTTGCCGCACATAGGGTTCATTGCGCCTCCGCCGGGACAACTACTCATCACAAGCGTTGCGCTATAGGTGCCAGACCCGCTGAACTAGTCG
>Ga0187780_10002176_pt1 | contig 14801 bp, 16 predicted proteins | sample 1015_Q2_SP10_20__FD_132429 | JGI IMG/M metagenome (GOLD analysis project Ga0187780, IMG submission 132429) | Tropical peat soil microbial communities from peatlands in Department of Meta, Colombia - 1015_Q2_SP10_20_MG | ecosystem: Environmental > Terrestrial > Soil > Wetlands > Peat | place... | reverse complement strand
TCGCGTTTGCCTTTGCGGAATGCTGGCTGCCGAGTACGTAACGCTGCCCGCGCCGATGCAAAATGAGTTGCGCCGTTTTTTTAAAAGCAACGAGCGTTGGCTTGCCGCCGTGCTGGAAGAGGGGCGTCGAACGGGCAATCTCTCATTCAAAGGCTCTGCACGGGAGCGCGCGGGCGTCCTACTTGGGGCGCTGGAGGGCACGATGTTGGTGGCCCGATCGTATTCGGATAACCGCGTCTTTCGTTCGACTGCCAAACGCCTGCTAGCAGACCTGATCAAAAATAGCGCGGTAAAGTCGAGTTCGTCGGAACGCCGCCGATAGCATGGCGCGCGCCATCGATGTTGCGCGCGTCCCGGCCTTTTTGGCGGCGCGCGATTCCAGAGCCCGCTTTTATCCTTCGTATGGAAACGCTCCGATTAGCGGGTAGCGAAGGAGGGCAAAAACGGCGGAAACAGCGTTTCGCGAGGCTCGTTAAATAGGGCCGGACCCTTGTGGAGAAATTCTCTAACGTGCCGGAGCCAGCTACCGCGCGCGCTGAAGTTGTGAGCGGGGCGATTTCATGGGAGGTAGTACGCCCGGCATCCTTACGACGCTTTTGGAGCGCTGCGGTGAAATGAGCAACAACGTGGTGCGCAGCGAGCAGCGCGGACTGCGCGAGGCGTGAGTTCTGCAGGGTCGGGGCGGTCGATAGTAGCAGTGCGGCGCGAGAGGCTTTACGCTGCTAACCCCTTTGGGGGCAAGGGAAAGCGGATCTTTTCCCGCTGGGCCTTAACCGAAGTCAAGGGCCGCGTTGAAGGGCCGGTCATACTCAATTGCGGGATCGGCGCTTGCGTTGCCCACGCAGGCCAAAGCATGAATGAAACTCAGGCCGTAACGGAACATGCAACGCTAGTGCAAGCGCTGCGTAGTCCGGGTGCATACCCGCATCCGGTGGGGGTGGTCGAGCTAATCGAGACTCACATCTCCTCGGTGCTATTGGCTGGGGAGTTTGCTTATAAGCTCAAAAAGCCGGTTGATCTTGGTTTTGTCGACTTTTCCTCGCTGGAGCGCAGAAAGCATTTTTGCGAAGAGGAACTTCGTCTCAATCGTCGCGGCGCACCGTCGCTGTACATCGACGTTGTGCCGATAACTGGCGACATTCGCGGCCCTCGCGTGGGCCATGGACCGGGCCCCATCATTGAGTACGCAGTGCGAATGCGCCGCTTCGCGCCCAGCGCGCGGTTGGACCGCGTAGCTCGCGCTGGGTTGCTTTCCCGCACGCATATCGATGAACTCGCCGCCTGCGTCGCGGCCTACCACGAGCAGTGCGAAGCAGCGCCCATGGGTAGCGTGTTTGGCTCGCCGGAACTGATTTTGCGCTGGGCAACCGACAATCTTGGCGACCTTGAACGAGCGCGGTTGGCACCGACCGATGTGCGCAGAATCAAAGAATTGCGTGCTTGGACGCTGGAGGAGTTCGAGCGGTGTGCTTCGGTATTCGAGCAACGGCGCAAGAGCGGGCGCGTGCGTGAATGCCACGGGGACCTACACCTAGAAAATATCGTGCTGCTGCAAGATGCGCCAGTGCCATTTGATTGTATTGAGTTCAACGATGAGCTTCGCTTCATTGATGTCATGAACGATGTGGCGTTTGCCTTCATGGACTTGATCGATCATGGTTTAGAGCCATTTGCTTGGCGCTTCGTTGGTGCCTATTTGGAACGTGTCGGAGATTACGAAGGCCTTGCAACGCTTCGCTTTTATGCCGTCTATCGCGCACTGGTTCGCGCGAAAATCGCTCTGATCCGCCGCGCGCAGCCGGGCACGCCAGCCGATGAAAAAGCTGCGGATTGGACTTCCATCGTTCGCTACATCAAGGTTGCGCACACGCTTGCCCGACCAGCTACTCCGCAGCTGATCCTGACTTGCGGTGTGACCGGTTCAGGCAAAACGACGGTAGCGCAGGTCCTATTGGAACAATTAGGCGCCGTGCGACTGCGCTCCGACCTTGAGCGCAAACGCCTGCACGGCGTCGCGGCGACGAACCATTTTGCCGCCTGCACCGAGGTTGGGCAGGGACTGTACGGCGCGGCGGCCACAGAGCGAACCTACGCTCGGTTAAGCAGTTTGGCTGCGGTTGTCCTGAAAGCCGGGATCACGGCCATTGTTGACGCTACCTTTTTGAAATGCTCACAACGTCAAATGTTCCGGGACCTTGCGGGTACGCACGCAGTGAAGTTTTCTATCGTCGAGTGTGTTGCACCGCCCGCCGCACTTCGGGCCCGCGTTATAGAGCGCTTGGCGCGGGGCGATGACGCTTCTGATGCCACGACGCAGGTCCTCTCGGATCAACTCGAGCAGCGCGAGCCCTTGTCCGCGCAAGAGCAGGCGGTGACTGTCCGCCTTGACACGAACACCGAACGCAGCCGCCTGGAGTCGCGCTGTGTATGGCTGGCTCGCAAGCTAAGAAGCGGCACGTCCCGTAAGGAGCAAGTGGGCCAGAGTGTTGCGTGTTAATCGGTCCGCAACGACACCTTTGCAGCGGCCTAGTACACAGACTCGGATCAATTGCGCGCAACTCTTTGCCTCGCGCGCGACTTGCCGGGTCAAAAAGACGGTAACTGGATTGCGCAACGCGGGATGCGGAAACGCGCCGCGGTAACATGCATCAGGCCCCGCTTTCGATCGCCGTCGTACAGAGCCGAATGCGAATCAACAAAGCCCCGTTTAGCTCTGGACGCGGCTTCTGACTACCAGTTGTTAGGGTCAAGTTGCGACGAGTCACTGGAAACGTATCATGCATCAGGCGAAGGCTCTTTGCTGATCGTTGTTTGACGGTGTGGGTAACGATTGGAGCGGGCGGCGGTGCGCATGTATGTGCCTGCGCGCCGGGCGAAAAGCACCGAGTTGATGGTTACGGCGACGTTTCGTTTTTACGAAGAACTCAATGATTTTCTCGCGCCGGAGCGGCGAGGGCGCGAATTCGCGTGTCGCTGCGCGCGCGCAGCCACCACGAAGCACATGATCGAGGCGCTTGGTGTGCCACATACCGAAGTGGAATTGGTACTGGTCAACGGCGAGTCAGTGGGTTTTGGACGATTGCTTGCAGATGGGGATCGGGTCGCGGTCTATCCAAAGTTTGAGGCGTTCGACGTAACACCACTAGTGCGCGTACGCGAGCGGCCGCTGCGTGTCACTCGATTTATCGCTGACGCACATTTGGGTGGGTTGGCCCATTTGCTTCGCATGACCGGATTCGACACCCTGTATGAAAACGCAGTCCGTGACGACGACGTCGAACGTCTGGCGCGAGAGCAAGATCGGATCGTGCTCACGCGCGATCGCGGACTTTTGAAGCGTCGCGGAATCAGCCATGGTTGTTACGTTCACGCGTTACGACCCGAGCAGCAGCTGCGGGAGATCTTTCATCGGCTTGATCTGGCGCGTTCTGCGCGGCCCTTTACCCGCTGCCTGAGTTGCAACTCGGTATTGCATTCCGTCGAAAAAGCGCGCGTTGCCTCGCTGTTGCCACCGGGTGTATACGAGCGGCATGAGCGCTTTAGCGCTTGCGACGGTTGCGGGCGTGTGTTTTGGGAGGGGACACACTGGCGGCGTATGCGCGATCTAGTCGATTCGCTACTTGTAACGGCGTCTTGAAGAAGACCGAAATCTACGCCAATCGGATCGGACGCTGCTTGCGCTTTGATGGCAATAATCCGGGTTGGCAAACCCGAAGACGCGGGAAACACAAATGTGAAGGAAATAGGACCGGCGGTTGAAGCGTTCAAGGAGCAAGCGTCGAAGCCATCCGGGGCACGTGCTTTGCGCTACCAAGCGGGGCGGTGCGCAATCCTTGCTTCGCTAAAAAAGCGCCGAAACGTGTCGGCGCTCGCCGCCGAAATGATGTCAACCTGAATTATTTTCGGCCGCGAGCGCGTTCTTAGTTGCAGCCAACGGGCAACTTGGGTGCGCAATGCTGCTGGCATTCACTGGCGATGGTCTGCGGCGCAGACACCGAGTTGATCATGCAGTCTCCTAGGCATATGTGGTACTTGCCCTGTTGTAGCAGGCACTCGCGCTGGCGCGTTTCGTCCGCGTTGGCGTTTTGCTTTGTGTCGGCTTTCGGATTTAGCGCAGGCGGGTCAGCCGCAACAGTTGGTTGGGTCGATGCGGCCACAGGAGCAGATTCACAGTCGTAGCGGTATCTTCCCCAGTCGGCAAAATCAAAGGGCCCGGGCCCGGGAGTTTTTCCAACGAACGTTATCTTCGCGTTCGAACCTGCCTTGACGTTATCGCAAATGCCTTGTGCAACTTCCTGTATCGAGTCGTCGGAGGAGGCCGTCAGACTTAAGGGGCGCGAGAGGTAGCCGCTTTGTTGGTTTCCGGTCTCAACGCGAACTTCGGCCTTGCCCATGTACGCGCAACCGCAGACAACGACCACCGAAAGTAAAACTGGCACATAACTACGCGGGAACATGGCCAAACCTCACTCGCTATCAGATAATGGATGAAAAACCGGGGACGGCACCACCCGCACGCCGGTCATACCGGAACCGGATTGTATGGCTGGTTTTGCCAAAAGAAAGGAAATCTTTGGGGCTGCCCAACCATCGCGGCTCGATCGACCAGCCAGGCGTGAGCTAACTTACGGGGAAAGTTAAGCGGGTTTGAGTCGGTCAAGTTGCGATGTTTTGTTCAACTTGCCGGCTCTGAGAGTGCTGATTCTGGCAATTGAGGTGACTGGGAACGACGCCGTGGGCGATAGCATTGTTGTGGCCGCATCGACTACTTGCGCTGGGCTAGCCACAAAAGCCGAGTGACTCAATGCGATGAGTATTAGCGATCCGATTGCTGCGACCACGAAGGCTCACTTGCGGCCAACTTGGGTAAGCTATGGCGGAACGGCGGCGGTGGTGACCGGCACTGGTCTTGTCGTCGGCCTCGATTCTGCGCACAGCTCTTTGGCGACGGTCGTTGGTGCGCTGCTTATTATCGGAGTGGCCGACAATTTAACCGATTCGCTGAGCGTGCACGCCTACCAGGAAGCTGAAGGCCTGAGCGGCAAAGCTGCACTTCGCTCGACGGTGGCGAATTTTGTGGCCCGGCTTACGTTAACACTAACGTTTGTCGGGCTCGTAGTCTGCCTCCCGTCGCAGTGGCTGCAGCCCGCTGCAATCGTCTGGGGCGCCGTTTTGCTGGCGGCATTGACGTGGCTGATCGCCCGACGCCGTGGGGCTCCGGTTACCTCCGAGATCGTCAAGCATTTGATCGTCGCATCGGTCGTGGTCTTCCTCAGCAAATTGCTCGGAGTTGGCGTCGCTGCGGTGATCAGTGCCACGGGCTCGTAGGCGCCGAAGGCACCGTGCCCCGCTTAGTGTGGCACGCCAAAGCCTTCGAAATTCGCTTGCGTGTGCCAGCGCCTGGAAGTAACCAAGATTTTCGGGAGTCGCGCGCCGGGCTTTATCGTTCTTTAGTGCGGAGATTTCCGGGAAACGAATTCGAATAGACTCGCGGCAAAGCGCGCGGCTCCCCCGTGGTAGCCGGCGCTTTGTGGGGCCGATGCAAGATGGTGTCGAAGAATCCAAAGACCAAAGTCGACCGGGCTATCAGTCGCAAGCGCGTTCGCCGCTCCGCGGCAAATACGGGGGGTCTGCGGGTGCTCCCCGGCGGGGGCACACATGGGCGCGATGCCCGGCGTGAGCTTGCGCTGGCCGTTCTGGAGCAATTTCGTCTGATTTTTCGTTCCGCTAAGAAACATTTTCAATGGGTTCAGGAGCGCACCGGGGTTAGCGGCGCGCAACTTTGGGTACTGGCCGAGGTTCAACGCCGGCCTGGAATTCGCGTGACTGAATTGGCGCACGCAATGGCAGTGCATCAGTCGACGGTGAGCAACCTGCTCGACCGGCTCGAGAGGCACGGGTTGCTACAAAGGGATCGCTCCAGCGCCGATCAACGGGTCGTTCATTTGTCGCTAACGGAATTGGGGCGTACTACGATTGCTCGGGCGCCTTTACCGCTTGAGGGCGTACTGCCCGATGCGCTGAATCGGCTCGCGCACGGGGAACTGGTCGATTTGCAGCAGCGCCTGGAGCAACTTGCAAAGCTGATGAAAGTGCGCGATAGCAGAGGAAAGCGCATTCCGCTGGCAGAAATGTAAAAAAATGGCGGCGGCCTGTGGCCACCGCCAAATCGCTGCTTGCATTGTGGGCGGGTCGGCCCTTCGCTAAGGGCTACTTCCAAGTGTCAATGAAATCGGCGCGCCGGTTCTCGGCCCAACATTTCTCCTCGTGACAAATTGCGTGCGGCTTCTCCTTGCCCAGGCTCACGGTTTCGATGCGCGACTCTGCAACGCCGAGCAGTGCCAGCCTCTTTTTCACCGCGTCTGCGCGCCGCTGTCCCAGAGCGAGGTTGTATTCGTGGCCGCCGCGCTCGTCGCAGTTGCCTTGTAAGGTGATGTGGTCGCTGGCATACGTATTAGCCAAGTTCGCGTGTTCCCTGACTGCCGAGTATTGGTCCTGTCGGACGGCGGACTTGTCAAAGTCAAAGTAGACGCTCTGGTTGTCAAGGCTTGCGCGCAGGCGCTCGAAGATTTGCTGGGGCGATTCCTGCTGCACAACGGGCGCGGGTTTGGCCGGCGGTGGTGCTATGGCTGGCGGCGGCGCTGCTGGGGCGGCAGCCTGTGGGGGTGCGCTGGAGGCGCCCGGAGGAGCAGTTGTTGAGCAAGCGGCCAAAATCGATACCAAAGACAGCAAAGCGATGCGTTTCATAATCGAACCGAACCTCCTGGTAGTAAGTTAGGGGCGGTAAATATTTAGGCAAATTATATTTGCACAAATATATTATCACGCTTATTGGGTAGCGTGCTGAGGCACTGTGTTGCATGAAAGGCGAGGTGACGCTGCGGCTCGAGCGCGTGCAAGACAACGCAGTTTGCAGCGCAAAATGGCGCCTGGGCCGCAAGCTATAGTCATGGCCCCGGGGCGAGGAGTTACGATTGCTCCGGGCTTCGGCTAGGCGGCCGCGTCGCCGTACTCAAAAAGGGGCGTCATGCAACTGAGCAAACTCGTAGTTCCGGTACTTTTGCTTCTTTCGGCCTGCAGCACGGTGCAGGTGGGTCGCAACTTTGATCTTTCCGCGTTCCAGGCAAGGGTTCAGCGCGGCGTCACGACGCGCGATGAAGTGCGCGTCTGGCTTGGTGCGCCGACGGGCGTTGGAACTGCCGTCGAGGTGAGTGGAGATCGCTACGAAGAGTGGACCTACTACAGTGGCGCAGGCGAACTCCCCGACATGAAGGATGCACAGGTGAAAATGCTGCAAATCAAGTTTGACCAGAGCGGTATCGTGCGCGCCTATAGTTGGACTAGCGACAAGAAGTAGGACGCTCGTGTCCGGTCTTGCACCGGCGAAATTGTGTGCGGATGACGTTAAGCGCGAGCTGGCACGAATGTACGCGGTCAATCGATGACCGGCCCGCTAGAGTCCAAAATACGCACGCCGGATTTGCGGGTCACTTGCGAGGGAGGATGCGCTCCCCTCGCGCACTACCGCTCCGCCTTCAATGACGTAGCCACGATCGGCGACTTGCAGTGCGAAGGACACGTCTTGCTCGACGAGCAACACCGTAACCCCCTGGCTGCGTATTTCCAGCAAAACTTCGCGTAGCAGATCCACCATCACGGGGGCCAAGCCGAGGCTCATTTCGTCGACAACGAGCAATTTGGGTGAGGCCATCAGACCACGGGCCACAGCGCACATCTGCTGCTCGCCACCCGACATGCTCCCGGCACGGTGACCGCGTCGCCGCGCCAGGTGCGGAAAAAGCGCATAGACGCGCTCAAGACTCGCGTCAATGCCCGCTTTATCCGTGCGCCGGTATGCGCCCATCAACAGGTTCTCATGCACCGTCATTCGGTCAAAGAGTTGTCGGCCTTCCGGAACCTGCACGAGCCCAAGACCAAAGACCTGTTCGGGCCGCAGTGCCTCAATTTGCTGCCCAGCGAATTGAATTTGACCAGTGGAGCCAATTAGCCTCGAAAGGGCCCGCAGCAAAGTCGTCTTACCCGCCCCGTTGCTGCCGACCAAGGCGACGATCTCACCCTCCGCGATCGTCAGGTCGATGCCACGAAGCACCGGCATCTCGTTATAACTGGCGCACAGCGCCTGCGTACGCAGCAAAGGTCCCGTCATACACGCCGCGTCCCAAGATAGGCGTCAACCACTTTCGGGTCGTTGAGTACTGCTTGCGGTGCGCCTTCCGCGATCTTAGTGCCATGGTGCAACACCAGCACGCGATCGGAAAGACTCTGGATCGCCTTCATGACATGTTCGATCAGCAGCACGGTGATCCCGCGGCTTTGTACCTTTCTGATTACGGAGACCACTTCGTCGATCTCGCCATGATGAAGTCCGGCCATGACCTCGTCGAGCAGCAACAGCCGCGGATTCATGGCAAGCGCTTTTGCCAGCTCGAGGCGCTTGCGGTCCGGTCCCCCAAGCTCGTCGGCCCGCTGGCGCTCCCTGTGGCCAAGTCCAACGAACGCCAGCCACTTGGCGGCGTCCTCTCGTGCCTCTCTTAATTGGCTCTTACCGCCTCCGGTGCCAAATAGCGCGCCAACAGCGACATTGTCCAAAACGTTCAGCCCTGGAAACGGCTTCATGAGCTGAAAGGTGCGACCAATCCCGAGTCGAGAGCGGCGAAAGGCGGGAAGATGGGCGATTGGAGCACCTTGAAACAAGACCTTGCCTGTGCTTGGCGTAATGGTTCCACTAATAAGGCTGACCACGGTGGTTTTTCCAGCCCCATTGGGACCGATTAGACCAAGGATCTCTCCTTCGAACAGATCAAAACTGACGTCGTCCACCGCGACCAACCCCCCGAATCGTTTGGTCAAACGATCGACTGCCAAAATGGTCTGCATGGCGATTCGCTACAGGCGGTGCAGCCGCAAGTTCTCGCGGAAATATCGCCAACCCAAGCCGGGAAAGCGCCGTGTCAGATCCGTGAGTCCGCGCGGCATGAAAACGACTGCGACGACAATTACAAGGCCAAAGAAAAGACTTGCCATGCCCGTTATCTCCGTGGCCAGAAGCTCTGATATGCTGGCGAGCAATATCGCACCGACCAAAGGGCCGAAGATGGTTCCGGCTCCTCCGAAGATCGCCATAATGATCATCATGACGTTCAAAGTGATGTCAAAGGCGCTGACCGGGTCAATGAAAGTGATCCAATAGGCGTGAATTCCGCCGGCAAGGGCGCTAAAGAAGCCGGCTAGGAGAAAGGCCAGTGCTTTGTACAAGGTGGTGTTTACGCCCATAACCCCTGCGGCATCCTCGTCTTCGCGAATCGCAATCAGTCCAAAGCCGAATCGGCTGCGAGAAATCCAGAAGACCGTCAGCGTCGCCAGTGCAAGCAGGCCCAGCGACAACTCATAAAAGAACGCGTCGCCCTTGCGAAGTGGCAATACCAAGCCGATATTGCGCCCCGCGATATCGAGGTTGGAGACAACGCCGGTCATGGCCTCGGCCAGCGCGAGTGTTGCAATCGCAAAGTAATGGCCACGCAGTCGCAGTACAGGCAGACCCAGCAGAAGCGCAAAAATCACTCCCAGCACTGCGCCAACAAGTATTCCGACCCCAAATGGCTGGCCGAACTGGACCATGGCGATAGCCGTACCGTAACCGCCGATACCGTAAAACACTGAATTGCCAAACGACGCGTAGCCAGCGTAGCCACCGATGATATTCCAGGACTGTGCAAGAGTCGCGAGAAGAAGTGTCGTGGTGCCAAACTGAATCAGCGCGGGTGGGGCGAGCCAGGGCACGAACACAAGCGCCAACAGCATGGCAACGAAGGCTATCGAGCCAATTGGGCGCATCATGTTGTTTTCCCCAGCAATCCCCTAGGGCGCGTGATGAGCACAAGCACCAAAACGCCGAAGCTCGCCACGTCAGTGTAGGTTGACCCGATATAAAGCGAGGTGAGCGATTCCAAAATTCCTAAGAACAGTCCCCCCACGACAACGCCCAGCGGGTTTTCCAACCCGCCGATGATCGAGATGGCAAAAGATTTTGCAGTCAACGGGTCACCAATGTAGGGATTGATCTGCGACACGACTCCGTATAGACCGCCGGCGGCTCCGGCCAGCGCTGCCCCCATTCCGAATGTCAGAGCGTAAACGGTGCGCGGTTCGACACCGTAGAGTCGGGCTGCCACGAGGTTTTGCGCGCAGGCTCGCACAGCTCGTCCCAGACGAGTGTGGCCCAGGATGAGCCAAACCGTGAGAGTGAGCGCGACGGCCATCGCGAAGGCCAGTGCCCGTACCAGCGGTATCGTTGCGCCTAGCAGCGTGAAGTTGGCACCGGCGTAGCTCGGATTGACTACGCGAAAATCGGCGCTGAAGACAATTTGCGCCAAGTACGTGAGCACCACGTCGACGCCGAACGTGATCAGCAACGTATTGAACATAGGTGCACGAACGATGAGGTTTAGTACGTAGCGTTGCAGTACGAAGCCAAACGCAAACACTGTGAGCATGCATAGTGGCAGCGCCGCAAACGGGTCCACATGCAGCAGCGTGAAAAAGTAGTATGAAGTGTAGGCGCCGAGCATGATGAAGGCGCCGTGGGCAAGATTGACGATATTCAGCACGCCCCACACCAGCGCTAGTCCAAGCGCCATGAGCGCGTAAAGGCCTCCGAGCAGGATTCCGTTGACAACAATCTGAAGAAGAAGCGACATCAGGTGTTTTTGTATGTTCTTTCGCGACGGCGCCGATCATCCTTCCGAGAGGGGCGGCGCCGTGCGCATGCTCAATCGCCGGGCGTCTGGCTCCTTAGGGTCGCTTGTCCCAGGCCGGCATCGGGTAACGTGGTTTGTTCACGAAACCCTTCTGACTGTATATCGGAATGACGTTGTCGCTGTAGACCTGCACTACGGTCTGGGGCAGGTTGATTTGCCCTACGTCGCTGAACTGGATGTGTCCATACAGGCTCTCAAAGTCGATCCGGGCGATGGCATCACGAACCTTCTTAGGATCCAGGGTTCCGGCAGCTTCGATCGCTTTGACAAACGTTTCTACATCGGCCACCGCTGACGCTGCGTGGTAATCGGGCTCGTATCCGAATCGCTTCTTGTAGCCCTCGGCGAACAGCTGCGCATTGGAGAAGTAATCGTCCTTTTGCGAGGCCGAAGGTAACCATGACGTCATACCAAACGCGAAATTGCCGTCACGGCCCAAGGCTGCGCGAAAGTCCGCCGTAGGCACACCGACGGTAAAGGAGTACAGCTTGGGACTGAAATCCAGACTTTTTGACTGGCGGATGAAATTCAGCGCTTCGGTCTCATGGCCGGCCACGAGAACGGCGTCGGGCGCAGCCGCCTTGATTTGCGAAATGAGCGTACTAAAGTCGGAGCTATTGGAGCTGTAGCGCTCGTCCTGCGCGATCTTAAAACCGGCGCTTTGCAGCAGCTCGCGCGTACCTTTGGCAACTGCTACGTCAAAGGCATCATCTGCGTAGAGCAGCGCCACGGTTTTGGGTACCGGCTCTAGCTTGGACATAGCCTGGACGGTGCTCTCGAAATATTTGCTCGCAACCGGCAGTGTGCCGAAAATGTATTTATAGCCGCGACTGAAAATCTGATCCGATGCACCACCACCCTGGATCATCGGCACCTCGTATTTTTCCGAAGCCGAGGAATCCGCCAAGGCGAAGTCGCTGGCAAACGGGCCGAGAAGGAAGTTCACCTTGTCTTGGGTTAGCAACTGCGTGTACTGACGCACGCTCAGATTGACGTCCGACTGGTTGTCCAAGATTTTCAGGGCGAGCTGGTAACGCTCGCCGCCAATCTTGACCCCGCCCCGGTCGTTGATCGTCTGGACGGCGAAATCGTAGCCATCTCGGTAGTACCGCCCTGTGTTCGCCAAGCGCCCCGTTTCTTGAACGGAGGCACCCAGCGTGATAATCGGTTCCGCGCCGGCCTGGTCAAGCAGGGCAAAGGTCGCAATCGCGTAAAAAAGCAATCGTTTCATGTTGGAGCTCCCTCTAGGGCAAGGCATGACAGCCCATATTTAGGCTTTTTGACAATGCGAGCACGCCGCGCACGCCGACGATACTCGTTGCAGCAAAAATCGTCGGAAGCATGGAGTCTATCGCTGTGTAGATGCCCCCGAAAAACCGAGCGCGTGCATTTTCGCCACTTTGCAGCCCGTGTGTGCTGTCAGGACAGACTAGCTGCCGTGGGCTTTTGGCGACAAATGGCTGTTGGCTTGGTTCGGGGTTTGCATCCTTCGCTCTGAGGCGCCGTCCTCGCGTCATTTCAAGGGGGCTGGCGTCCAATGTCGAAAGCCGCGTCTTGGCGCTAACAAGTGGGCAATTTGAAGACAAATAGCGTGGTGACCCCGCAACTTTTGCAGCGCAAAACCAGGCATCTGCTTTTTGGCGAGATCCGGAACCAACGCGGGTGCCAAGCGAAGGCCAAAATCGCACGTGATCTAACTATTTGATTTGCATAAGACGCAATCTTGACCGCGGCTTCGGAGCGATTGCGTCAACGCGCTGCTTTTGGGGCCGCCGGTCAAGTTTTCGGCCCATCCGTTCCCGTACCGTGCCGGCGCTATCGCTTAATTTGCATCAAGGACAAGGTTACCGCAGACGATAAAGTTCCCCTTTTTTCGCGCTGCGATTTCGCGCGAGCAACGTTGCCTTGCGATGATCAATCCGCAAAAGGTTGAGCTGGTGTGCCCCGCGGGTAGCCTGCCCGCGCTTCGCGCGGCCGTAGATAACGGCGCCGACTGCGTGTACGTCGGCTTTCGCGACCAGACCAATGCTCGTAACTTTGCTGGTCTGAATTTTGACGATCGAGCGCTGAGTGAAGGGATTCGTTACGCGCACGCCGCCGCTGCGCAGGTCTTCGTTGCCCTGAACACGTATCCGCAGTCGGCAAATTGGCCAAAATGGACACGCGCGGTCGATCGCGCGGCTGATCTCGGTGTCGATGCGGCAATCATGGCCGATCCAGGTTTGATGGCATACGCCGCACGCACACACCGGCAGTTGAGGCTGCACTTGTCGGTCCAAGGCTCGGCTACAAACCACGAAGCGATCAATTTCTATCATGAGCATTTCGACATTCGGCGTGCCGTGCTTCCTCGCGTTTTGGCGATGCCCCAGATTCGCCATGTGATCGCCCACACGCCTGTCCAGATCGAGGTCTTCGGATTCGGCGGGTTGTGCGTCATGGTGGAAGGACGTTGCGCGCTTTCGGCGTACGCGACGGGGGTGTCGCCAAATTCTGATGGAGCGTGTTCCCCGGCAAAAGCGGTACGCTGGGAGCAAACCTCGCGCGGCATGGAGGTACGTCTGAACAACGTGCTGATCGATCGCTTCGCACAAGGCGAGCGTGCCGGGTATCCCACGCTGTGCAAGGGCCGATTTGATGTTGATGAGAAGTCGTACTACGCCTTTGAGGAACCGGCGAGTTTGAATGCGCTCGAACTGTTGCCCGAGTTGGTGCGTACCGGGGTCCGTGCTATAAAAATTGAGGGCCGACAGCGCAGTCCAGCGTATGTTGCGGAGGTCACGCGGATCTGGCGTCAAGCGCTTGACGGCTGCCTTGCGGATCTGGATGGTTTTCAGGTGCAAAGCGCCTGGATGAGCGCGTTGTCCCGATTGTCCGAAGGGCACAGCTACACGCTGGGAGCCTACGACCGGCCCTGGAAATGAGCACACCGCGACTCTCGCTGGGGCCGCTACAGTATTACTGGCCGCGCGCTCGCGTGACTGCGTTTTACGAGCAAATGGCGCAGGTGCCGCTAGATGTGATCTATCTCGGAGAAACGGTATGTGCGCGGCGTCACGAACTGCGGGCCGCTGACTGGCTGGCGCTGGCAGATGATCTAGCCTCCAGCGGAAAGCAGATTGTGCTTTCCACGCAGGTGTTGCTCGAGTCCGAGGCCGATGTCAAAGCGCTGCGGCAGCTTGCCGACAACGGGCGGTATCTGGTGGAAGCCAACGACATGGGTGCGGTGCGGTTGCTGCAAAGACGCACGTCGTTTGTCGCTGGCGCCTCGCTGAACGTGTTTAACGGCGAGTCCTTGCGACTGTTGGCGGGACTTGGCGCCATGCGCTGGGTCGTTGCTCCGGAGATTGGGGCAGAAAGACTCGCCGCGATACAAACGGAACGACCAGCCGGTGTGCAAACCGAGGTATTCGCTTACGGTCGACTGCCGCTCGCGTATTCGGCGCGTTGTTTTACCGCCCGTCATTTTAAGTTGCAAAAGGATGTATGTGAATTTCGCTGTATTGGGTTTGAAGACGGTCTGAGGCTGCGAACGCGCGAGGGTGATCCTTTCTTGGTATTAAACGGCATACAAACCCAATCCGATCGAGTGCAAAACCTAATCGATGAGCTGCCTTCGATACAAAAGATCGGTGTCGACATGCTACGGCTGACCCCGCAAGCTCGGCATATGTGCCAGATTGTGCACTTGTACCGCGGGGTGCTCGATGGCGCGATCTGCGCATCGCAGGCCCTTATTGAAATGCGCGAGCTCATGCCGGCCGAGCGTTGCAATGGTTTTTGGCACGGCAAGCCTGGCTTACTGCAGCAGGCGGCATGAACGAGAAAGGTCCCTCTGAAGCAGGACTTCGATTGCCAGCGGCCATTGGCTGGCTGTCGGCGCGATTACCTCAATTTCCGCCTTCGGCTGCGCTGGCCGCCGTGCTTAGCGTTGCCCTTGGGCGACTAATAGAGGAAGAGCCACTGCAGCCGCTGGCAGGCAGGTGTATTGAATTGCAGGTGACCGATGCTGGCCTTCGACTT
>Ga0187780_10002174_pt1 | contig 14806 bp, 13 predicted proteins | sample 1015_Q2_SP10_20__FD_132429 | JGI IMG/M metagenome (GOLD analysis project Ga0187780, IMG submission 132429) | Tropical peat soil microbial communities from peatlands in Department of Meta, Colombia - 1015_Q2_SP10_20_MG | ecosystem: Environmental > Terrestrial > Soil > Wetlands > Peat | place... | reverse complement strand
TGCGCCTGCTTGCGCGGGAGAACTACGACCGCGTGGTGCGGCTGAAGGGTGCGAACCAGGTGGCGCTGATCACCGGCGAGGAGAAGATCACTCCGCCGGGCGCGCGCTATTTCGTGTGCACCGTCGAATCCATGCCGCTCGACCGGAGCGTGTCATTCCTTGCCGTCGACGAGGTGCAGATGGCGGCCGATCCCGAGCGGGGCCACTTCTTCACCGACCGCATTCTCAATGCACGCGGCAGCGACGAGACGATGCTGCTGGGCGCCGACACGATCCGGCCGGTGCTGAATCGTCTGCTGCCCGATATCGACATCATCGCGCGTCCGCGCTTCTCCAAACTGTCGTACGTCGGGCCCAAGAAGGCGACCCGCCTGCCGTATCGCTCCGCCGTGGTCGGCTTTTCGGCCAATGAAGTCTACGCAATCGCCGAACTGATCCGGCGCCAGCGCGGCGGCACGGCGATCGTCATGGGCGCCCTGAGCCCGCGCACGCGCAACGCGCAGGTCGAGCTGTTCCAGTCGGGCGAGGTCGACTACCTCGTCGCCACCGACGCGATCGGCATGGGCCTGAATATGGACGTGAACCATGTCTGGTTCGCGTCCTTGCGCAAGTTCGACGGCCGCGTGCAGCGGCCGCTGCACAATGTCGAGCTGGCGCAAATCGCCGGCCGCGCTGGCCGTCACATGAACGACGGAACTTTCGGAACGACGATCGATGTCGGCGGCCTTGACGAGGAGACGGTCGAGGCGATCGAGAACCATCGCTTCGACCCGCTGCGTGAAGTGCAATGGCGCAACTCGGCGCTTGATTTCCGCTCGGTGTCGTCGCTGATCGCGTCGCTCAACCGGCCGCCGCCGCATGCCGCCTTGCAGCGCGTGCGCGAGCAGGACGACCAGCTGGCTCTGCAGACCCTGTCGCAGCATTCGGAATTCCTCGCCCGCCTGCACGCGCCGGCGAGAGTGCAGCTGCTCTGGGAAGTCTGTCAGGTGCCGGACTTCCGCAAGACCATGACCGAGGAACACATCTCGCTGCTCGGTCAGCTCTTCATGCATTTGACACAAGGCGGCGAGCGGCTGCCGGAGGAGTGGATCGAAGGCCACGTCAAGCGGCTCGAGCGCTACGACGGCGACATCGACACGCTGATGGCGCGCATCGCCCATGTCCGCACGTGGACCTATATTTCCCATCGCGCCGACTGGATACAGCGTGCGGCGCACTGGCAGGAGCGCGCCCGTGCGCTCGAGGACAAACTCTCCGACGTCTTGCATCAGCGCTTGACGCAAAGGTTTGTCGATAGACGGGCGGCCCTGCTTGTACGAAGATTGCGCGATGAGGGAGAAATGACGACGTCGGTCGCTTCGGCGGGCGAGGTCACGGTGGAGGGCGAGCATCTCGGCCGCATCGAGGGCTTCCGCTTCGTCCCGGACACCACGCAGGGGCACGCCGACCAGAAGGCTGTGCTGAGCGCCGCGCTGCGCGCGCTGCGCCAGGATCTGCCGGCGCGACTGCAATCCTTCACCGGATCGGCGGACGGTGAACTGGTTTTCGATTCGCAGCTGCGCGTCTGCTGGGGCGGCGGGCCGGTCGCGCGCCTTCTGCCGAGCGGAGACATTCTCGCTCCCAAGATAGAGGCGCTTTCCTCCGACCTGCTCGACGGGCCGGCGCGCGAGGAGGTGCGCAAGCGCGCCGCCGCCTGGGTCGAGACGCGCATCAGGCTTGGTCTCTCGGAGTTGATGGATGCGCGTGCCACGGCGGAGCTGCCGGCGGGCGCGCGCGGCATCGTCTTCCAGCTTTGCGAGGGCCTTGGCGTGTTGGCGCGCCGGCCGATCGAACGCCAGCTTGCCGAGCTAGGCGAGGAGGATCGCAAGGCGCTGGCGCGTCTTGGCGTCCGGGTCGGCGTTTTTTCGCTCTATTTTCCCAGCATGCTCAAGCCGGTGCCGATCCGCCTGCGTGCCGGCCTTTGGATGGTGGCGAAGAACCGCGAAGGCATTCCGCCGCTGCCGCCGGAAGGCCGCACCTCGATGGACCTGCCGGCCGGCGCCGAGCGCGATTTTTATGCCGTCATCGGCTACTTGCCGCTTGGAAACCACGCCATCCGCGCCGACATGGTGGAGCGCCTGGCGGCGATGGCGCGGCACGCCGTGCGGGAGAGCCGCGAGGCGGTGCGGCGCGGCCAGCAGGAGAGCAGGGCGGAGAACTCGGTCAAGGACGGCGGCGCAGCCGTCGCTTCCGCCGCTTCGGGCAAAGCGGACGATGCGGCTGAAATCAACGAGTGGTCGATTGTCTCGGCCGCCTTCGGCGAAGGCGAGCCGCCGGCAGTTGCCGAAGGGCAGCCCGAGCCGCCGCCGGCCGTCGTGGAAGCAAAAGGGGAGCCGTCCTTGCCTCAGGTCGACGACGCATCCCCGGGCGACATTGGGGCGCCCCAGGACGCGCCGGCGACGGATGCGCCGAGCAAGCCGCAGATCAGGCCGCTGCCGCCAGGCTGGTTCCGCGCGACGCCGCAGATGATGTCGCTGGTGGGCTGCTCCGAGCCCGAGATGGCCGACGTCCTGCGCGGGCTTGGATATCGCGTGCATCCGCCTTCCGATGAGCACGGTCCGCTGCATGCCTTTTCGGTCAAGCCGCGATTTGTGCGCGAGCGCGAGGAGCAGCGAGAGCTCCGGCGCCAGCAGGAACGGCAGCGGCGCGAGCAGCGGCGGCGCGAACGTCCTGAGCGGCCAAACGAGCGGCAGTTCTTCGCCGACGCGCCGCGGCGTGATTCGCCAAAGCGTGACGCCGGTGAGCGGGCCGACAGGCCGCGCGCCGAGGCGCCGCCGAGAGAAGAAAGAAGGGGCGCGCGACCGCCCCGCCGCGACGCGGGTGGTCCGGCGCTGCGACTTTACGCCACTACGGAAAAAAAGGGCGAGGCGCCGGCAGACTCCCCGTTCGCCAAGCTGCTCGAGCTGAAGCTCGGCGGAAAGAAATAGTGAGCTCGGTCTCCGCCGGTCGATAGAGGCGCGATGCGTCTCGACAGATGGCTATGGCATGCCCGGTTCTTCAGAACACGGACGCTTGCCGCGCGCTACGTCGAAAAGGCGCGCTGCCGCGTCGATGGCCGTGTGACCGACAAGCCGCACGCGAACGTGGCGCCAGGAATGGTTTTGACCTTTGCCCTCGGCGCGAAGGTCCACATCGTACGGATTGCGGCGCTCGGCGAACGCCGCGGACCGGCAACCGAGGCACGCGCGTTGTATGACGAAATTGACGCGGCTGCATCGGCCGGCGGCCTTGCGCCCGACCGGCCCGCGCGTTAACACGCGCGCGCTTCAGGAGCCGTAGATGACCTATGTCGTGACCGAGGCTTGCATCAAGTGCAAGTACATGGACTGCGTCGAAGTCTGCCCCGTGGATTGCTTCTACGAGGGCGAGAACATGCTGGTCATCAATCCGGACGAATGCATCGATTGCGGCGTCTGCGAGCCCGAGTGCCCCCCCAAAGCCATTGTGCCGGATACGGAAAAGGGGATGGAGCAATGGCTCGAGCTGAACCGCAGCCTGTCGGCCGACTGGCCCAACATCACGCGTAAGGGCGAAGCGCCGGCGGACGCCGATCAGTTCAAGGACGAGCAAGACAAGTACAAGAAATATTTCAGCCGCAACCCTGGGAAGCGATAGCTTCCGACAATTCAGGGTCCTTTAGCGCATCTTTGCTTAAGACATGCGGCCTATGCATGGCCAGACCGTTGCTGAAATGCAACAAGGCACGCGACTCCAAGCTCATTTTCTGTTATAAGGGTTCCGCTGGAAGCGGTCCGGGGTCCGGTCCGCCGCTGGCTCGGTGACCGTGTCGGTATCCGAAAGCAACCAACCGATACGGCGTCCGGGCGAGCACGCAGGGGAGCGTGCGCGGCAGACTGCGGTGTCGCTGAAATGCGGGGCACAGAGTGAAGGGACTAGTTATGGCCAAGCCGAAGAAGTCGCCGGCCAAGGCGAAGGATTTTGCATTCGAGAAGGGCGACTTTGTCGTTTACCCGACCCATGGCGTGGGCAAGGTGATCGACATCGAGGCCAAGGAAATCGCCGGGCACAAGCTCGACCTGTTCGTCATTTCCTTCGAACAGGAACGCATGATGCTGCGTGTGCCGGTGGCAAAGGCCAAGCTCTCGGGTCTGCGCAAACTGTCGTCGCGCAAGATCATGGAAAACGCCCTGGTCACCTTGAGGGGCCGCAGCCGCATCAGCCGCGCCATGTGGAACCGCCGCGCCCAGGAATACGAAGCCAAGATCAACTCCGGCGATCCGGTCTCGATCGCTGAGGTCGTGCGCGACCTGCATCGCAATGCGGGCCAGCCCGATCAGTCCTACAGCGAGCGTCAGATCTACGAGGCGGCGCTCGACCGTCTGGCCCGCGAGCTTGCCGCCGTCGAGCGCATCGACAAGGACCTGGCGACGCAGAAGTTGAACAACGTCCTGCAAAAGGTCGCTTAGGCGCCACTCAGTCAATTCGGCAAAGGGCGGCCGGCGAAAGTCGGGCCGCCCTTTTTCGTTTCGAAGCTCCCATGCTACGGCTCGACGATCTTCACCTCCGACCGCTTCGCGAGCTCGGCCGAGTCGTCGACGCCGTTCAGAACGAGGAGCCGCTCCAGCTTGAATTCGGCGTAGGGCATCCGGCGGGCAAGCGCCGCCGCGGTCGCGCCATCGCGCGCGACAACGTGCAGGCGGTAGGGCCGGAGCGCCGAGGCCTCGGCATTCGACAGGAAATGGAAACTGCGCGAAGCGGCGAGCAGGGCCTCGATCTGACGGTCCCGGTCGGGACCGTCGCTCAACAGGTTGAAATAGCAAATGCCCTGGCCGTTCCGCACAATGACGTAACGGACTTGGGCGAGGCCTGACTCGGCGCCGCGCGGCTTGGCGCCGATGGCAGCCTCGACTCCGCCGATTTGCGTGGCTTGAATGTCGGCCGGTGTCGGCTTCAATTCGTTGCGCATCCAGTCGTCGAGCCGGCCGCGAATTCGCTCCTCTGTGCAGGAGAAATACATCACAGAGCGGTCACGCCCGACGCCCAGCACGCCATCATGGTCGTTGAACAGCACGAAGCCGGGAGGCGCCTGAAAGGCAATCCGCATCACCGGGTGAAGGAAGGCCGGCCCGCGCACGAAGCCTTCCTCGGGCGCGTCATCGACCGACATGCCATCGATCAGCGCCAGATAATCCGCACGATCGGATGCGCCCGGCGCACGCGAGTCGCCGAAATCCGCCAGCGCGGCGAGACGGTCGTCGGGCTCGGGATGGGTCGATAGTGCGTTGCGCTGCTGGTCGTCGGCGTCGAAGGCGGGACCCAGGATCCGGTCCTCGAGCCGGGACTGGCGGCGCAGGCTCTCGATCAATGTCGCCATCGCGTCACCGCGATAGCCGGCGCGCACCAGGTACTCGACGCCGATGCGGTCGGCCTCCAACTCCTGGTCACGGGAGTAGCGCCGGAGCGCCACCATGCCTTCTCGCGCGACCGAGCGGCCGACGGAGATTGAGCCGCTCGCCACGGCCGCCTTCATGGCGCTGTCCATGATGCCTTTTCGCTCTTGTTCGCGCTGGGCGGCATGGTGCCGGGTAATGTGGCCGAGCTCGTGACTGATCGCCGCGGCAAGCTCGGCCTCGTCTTCGATCAGCGCGAGCAGTCCGCGCGTGACGAATATGTATTCGCTGCCAATCGCGTGCGCGTTCGCAACGGGGTCATCGAGAATGTAGAACCTGAAATTGCCGGCGATGCCTGACCGGCCGAGGATTCTGCGACCGACGCGATCGACCATCGTCTGCAGGCTGGGCGATTGATATGCGGGACCCACCTCCTTCTCGATCTCGCGGGGCAATGCCGGCGGGCGGCCGATGTCGCCGGTGCCAGTCTGTGGCGGATTGGTTCCGGGCATGCATGCGCACAAGGCCGCAAGCAGCGCGATGGGCAGCGCGACAAAAGCCAAAATACGGCGAAAAACCACCCTTCCTCCAGGTCGCGTGCGCCCCCGCGAGAGAAGTTTAGACGCGAGCCCGCGGTTGCGGCAATCTCAGGAAAGCTGGCACGAACTCCCTCTCTGTGGCAGTGATTGCCGCCGACGACACCCGCATGCCGCGTTCAGAGACCCCGCTTCGCTCCGACCTGTTCCCAGAGATTTCGCCCTACGCCAGCGGCATGCTGGCGGTCGATGGGCGGCACACCGTCTATTGGGAGCAGAGCGGCAATCCGGACGGCATGCCGGTGGTGTTCCTTCATGGCGGTCCCGGCGCCGGATCGGCGCCGGTTCACCGGCGCTTCTTCGATCCGCAGTTCTACCGCATCGTGGTGTTCGACCAGCGTGGCTGCGGCCGATCAATGCCGCTTGGCGACCTGCAAGACAACACGACCGAACACCTCGTAGCCGACATGGAAAAGCTCAGGGGTCATCTCGGCATATCACGTTGGTTGCTGTTCGGCGGATCATGGGGCAGCACGCTTGCCCTGGCCTATGGCCTCAAGCATCCCCAACGCACCTCCGGTTTCATTCTGCGCGGCGTATTTCTCGGGGCGCGCGCCGAAATCGACTGGTTCCTCCATGGAATGCGCACCATCTTTCCCGAGGCGTGGCGCGATTTTGCCGAGCAGCTGCCGGAGGGTGAGCGCAGCGACTTGCTCGGCAACTACTATCGCCGCCTGATCGATCGCAATCCGGACATCCATCGTCCCGCCGCCCGGGCCTGGAGCCGCTACGAAGCGGCCTGCTCGACCCTCTACCCGACAGCTCGAGCGCCTTTCGAATCGGACCATGGAGGCTTCGCTCTGGCGTTGTCGCGCATCGAGGCACACTACTTTGCCCACGGCACCTTTCTGCCCGAGGGCTGGCCCTGGGGCGAAATCGACCGCATTCGCCATTTGCCCTGCACCATCGTCCAGGGCCGATACGACATCGTGTGCCCGCCGGTCACGGCCGATACGCTGGCCCGGGCTTGGCCCGAGGCGCGCTACGTCGTCGTCGCCGACGCCGGCCACAGCGCGCTCGAGCCCGGCATTCGCGCCGCCCTTGTTAACGCCACCGAGAGCTTTCGATTGTCGATTGCCGACGACGATCTGTTTGCGCCGCGCTTTCCTTGGGAAGCGTGAGCCCTATGCCGCCGTTCCAGCTTCCGCCGGAACAGAGAGGCGAAGCCGCCTGGTACGGGCCGGACATGGCAAAACGCGGCGACTGGCAAATGCCGTTGTCGCCCGACGAGATTGCCGAAATCGAGTCCGCCGTGAGGCCGGTTGCCGAAAGCCAGGCCAATATCGCGGCCCTCACGGCTAGGGAATTCCCGTTGCCCACGCTCGGCCCCAGGCTCAGGGCAAGGGTCGAGAACGACGTGCTGAATGGCCGCGGCTTCCTCCTGATGCGCGGCCTGCCTGTCGGGCGCTGGAGCATGCGCGAATCGGCGACTGCGTTTTTTGGTCTGGGCACCCATCTTGGCGGCGCACGTTCGCAGAACGGCAAGGGTCACGTGCTTGGCCATGTGCAGGATCTCGGGCTCGACGCAAAGGATCCCGCCGTCCGTATCTATCAGACGCACGAACGCCAGACCTTTCATACGGATTCCTGCGACATCGTCGGCTTGCTGTGCCTCAAGACAGCCAAGTCCGGCGGCCTCTCGGCGCTGGTCAGCTCGACCACGATCTTCAACGAAATGCGCCGCCGCCGGCCCGATCTTCTCGAACTATTGTTCCGGCCGGTCGCCACCGACCGCCGCGGCGAAGTGCCGGAAGGTCAGAAGCCCTACTTCGAGATCCCCACCTTCAGCTGGTACAAGGGCTACCTGACCGCGATCTACCAGCGCCAGTACATCGATTCGGCCCAGCGCTTCGCCGAAGCGCCAAGGCTCAGTCCGGAGCACATGGAGGCGTTCGACCTGTTCGACTCGCTGACCAACGATCCCAGGCTGCACATGTTCATGGAGTTCAAGCCGGGTGATGTGCAGTGGGTCCACAACCACACCATCCTTCACGACCGCACGGCTTTCGTGGACTGGCCCGAGCCGGAGCGTCGTCGGCACCTCTTGCGGCTGTGGCTGGCCGCGGCCAAGGCCCGCCCGCTGCCGCCGGTCTTCGCCCAGCGCTACGGTTCCGTCACAGTCGGCGATCGAGGCGGCATCATCGTGCGCGGCACCCGGTTCAATGCGCCGCTGGAAGCGGATTGACCGCAATATGAGCGGTTGACCGGGATCACACTCGTCCCTAAGTGAAGGCCGCCGAAAGAGACCACAGTGATCAGGGACTAGCGAATGGCCAGCGATTCAACCGCGGGCGGCGCCCCGGCTGAGATGCCGCCGGTCGATGCCGAGGCGCCCGCCGAAGGCAGTCCGGCTCAACCAGGCGGGCTGGAGCGTGCGCTCGAGCTGCTCCAGGCCGAAAAAGCCGATCTGCAGGACAAGTACCTGCGGGCGGTCGCGGAGGCGCAGAATGCGCGCCGGCGTGCCCAGCAGGACGTCGACCGCGAGCGCAAGTTCGGCATCGAACGCTTCGCCAAAGATACTTTGTCGGTCGCCGACAATCTCGGCCGCGCGCTGTCGGCCCTGCCGGCCGAACAGGACTCCATCGATCCCGCCCTGCGCAACGTGATCGTCGGCGTGCAGGCCACCGAGCGCGAGCTGCAGTCGGTGCTGGAACGTCACGGCGTCACCCGCATCGAAGCGCTCGGCAAGCCGTTCAACGCCGAACTCCATCAGGCGATGATGGAAATCGAGGACCCGTCGGTGCCGGCCGGAACCGTCGTGCAGGAATTGATTGCGGGATACCTGATCGCGGGCCGGTTGTTGCGCGCCGCCATGGTTGCGGTCTCAAAGGGCGGCCCTGCGCGAACGGTCGAAGCGCCTGCCGAAGCGCAAGGAGAGGCGAGCAACGAAAATTAGTGCGGCAGGGTCACGCGCCGCAAAGTCAGGTTGAACCGGCCGCCTTCGGCCAGCAGCCGGCTCGACCCCGGCACGATGCGATCCACGCCGTGGAACCAGTTTCGCGACGGTCCCGAAAGGATCAGGACGTCGCCGCTGTTGAGGCGTACCGACCTGGTCGGGCCGCGTCGCGCGGGCCCGCCGATCCGGAACAGGGCCGTATCCCCCAGTGAAATGGACAGGATCGGCGAATTGCATGCCTCCTCGTCCTGATCCCGGTGCAGTCCCAATTTCGCCTGCGGACCGTAGTAGTTGATCAAGCAGGCTTCCGGCTCATACGCGACACCGGTCGCGTCCTGCCAGATGTCGAGAACCTTTTGCGGGATTGGCGGCCACGGCTGGTTGGTCGTCGGATGAACGGGAACATAGCGATAACCGGCGCGGTCGGAGATCCAGCCGAGCCGACCGCAATTCGACAATCGGACCGAGTAGGGACTGCCTGTCCTGGGCATCGCCGGACTGAACAGGGGGGCACGCTCTAGGACCGCCCTGATGTCGGCCAGCAGGCGGCGCTGCTGTTCGGGGCTCAGATATTCGGCAAGAACGCGCATCAGTGGTCTCCAAGAGCGGCGCGGGAACAACCATCAAGGGTCAGCCGGCAGCTCCGTCGTCGCCGGGTATTCGGTACGTTCCAGGTCCCTGTTGCGCATAGTGGCACGCGGGCACGCGTTTTTGACCCTTCGGGCGTCGTCAAGCCATTGCAGACGACCCATGAGGACCTATATAGCCCCTGTCCCGACCCGGGATTTCCGGTGGGTAATATCATTGCGGGGTTCGGCTCGGCGCCTTCTGGGGCCGGTGCGATCCGCCGATTGAGAGAGTGGGAACATGGCGAAAGTCATTGGCATCGACCTCGGTACGACCAACTCGTGCGTCGCGGTCATGGAAGGCGGCGACACCAAGGTCATCGAGAATTCTGAGGGCGCGCGGACAACTCCGTCCATGGTTGCCTTCACCGACGCCGGCGAACGCCTGGTCGGCCAGTCGGCCAAGCGCCAGGCCGTCACCAATCCGATGAAAACGCTCTATTCGGTCAAGCGCCTGATCGGCCGGCGCTTCGACGACCCGATGGTTGCGAAGGAAATGTCGCTGGTGCCGTTCAAGATCGAGAAGGCGGGCAACGGCGACGCCTGGGTGTCGGTCAACGGCCAGCAATACAGCCCCAGCCAGATTTCAGCCTTCGTGCTCGGCAAGATGAAGGAAACGGCCGAGTCCTATCTCGGCGAGAAGGTCGAGCAGGCGGTGATCACCGTTCCGGCCTATTTCAATGACGCACAGCGCCAGGCGACCAAGGATGCCGGCCGCATTGCCGGGCTCGAGGTCCTGCGCATCATCAACGAGCCGACGGCGGCGGCGCTCGCCTACGGCATGGACAAGCGCAAGGGCGGCACCATTGCCGTCTACGATCTGGGCGGCGGCACGTTCGACGTGTCGGTCCTCGAGATCGGCGACGGCGTGTTCGAGGTCAAATCCACCAACGGCGATACGTTCCTGGGCGGCGAGGACTTCGACCAGCGCGTCATCACCTACCTTGCCGAGGAATTCAAGAAGGATCAGGGCATCGATCTGCGCAACGACCGGCTTGCGCTGCAGCGCCTGAAGGAGGCGGCGGAGAAGGCCAAGATCGAGCTGTCCAACTCCAAGGAAACCGAGATCAACCTGCCGTTCATTACCGCCGACGCGAGCGGGCCCAAGCATCTCGTGATCAAGCTGTCGCGCGCCAAGCTCGAGGCACTGGTCGACGACCTGATCCAGCGCACGCTCGAGCCCTGCCGGGCGGCGTTGAAGGACGCCGGCCTTCAGCCCGGCCAGATCGACGAGGTCATCCTGGTCGGTGGCCAGACGCGCATGCCCAAGGTGATCGAGACGGTGAAGCAGTTCTTCGGCAAGGAGCCGGCGCGCAACGTCAACCCCGACGAGGTCGTCGCGGTCGGCGCCGCCGTGCAGGCGGCCGTGCTCAAGGGCGAGGTCAAGGACGTACTGCTGCTCGACGTCACGCCGCTGTCGCTCGGCATCGAGACGTTGGGCGGCGTGTTCACCCGTCTGATCGAGCGCAACACGACGATCCCCACCAAGAAGAGCCAGACCTTCTCGACGGCCGACGACAACCAGACGGCGGTGACCATCCGCGTGTTCCAGGGCGAGCGCGAGATCGCCTCGCAGAACAAGCTGCTCGGTCAATTCGATCTGGTCGGCATTCCTCCCGCGCCGCGCGGCATGCCGCAGATCGAGGTCACGTTCGACATCGATGCGAACGGCATCGTGCAGGTCTCGGCCAGGGACAAGGCGACCGGCAAGGAGCAGCAGATCCGCATCCAGGCTTCCGGCGGCCTGAGCGAGGCCGACATCCAGAAGATGGTCAAGGACGCCGAGCTGCACGCCGAGGAAGACAAGAAGAAGCGCGAGCTGATCGATGCCCGCAACCAGGGCGAGGCTCTGGTGCATTCGACGGACAAGCACCTCAAGGAGTACGGCGAGAAGGTAAGCGCCGCCGAAAAAAGCGAGATCGAGACCGCGCTCGCAGGGCTGAAGTCGGTCCTCACGGGCGACGATGTCGAGGCGATCAAGGCCAAGACCAACGCGCTCGCCCAGGCGGCCATGAAGCTCGGCGAAGCGATGTACAAGGCCCAGCAGGCCGAGGCCCAGTCAGGGGCTGCGGCCGGCGGGCCGGCCCCCGGCGGCGGCGGCGCCGATGAGGCGAAACCGGGCGAAAAAGTCGTCGATGCCGAGTTCGAGGACGTCACCGACAAGAATAAAAAGACGGGTTCCGGCTGAACCGGCGCTCGACAGACAGGGGAACACGGCCTCCCGCTCGAGCGGGAGGCCGAAATGTAAGTAGAAGGCGGCAGGCGGGGGCTGCGTAACGTACGATGTCGCAGGACTATTACGAATTGCTGGGCGTCAGCCGGACGGCAAGCCCAGACGACATCAAGAAGGCGTTCCGCAAGATCGCCATGCAGCATCATCCGGACCGAAATCCGGGAAACAAGGAAGCCGAGAAGAAGTTCAAGGACGCCAATCACGCCTACGACATCCTGAAGGATCCGGAAAAGCGCGCTGCTTATGACCGCTACGGACCGGCAGCCTTCGAAGGCGGCGCGGGTCCTGGCGGGCCGGGTGGTTTCCATGCCCAGGGTTTCGATTTCGGCTCCGTGTTCGGCGACATCTTCGACGAAATGTTCGGCGGCGCCGGAGCGCGCGGCCGCGGCGGTCGCGCCGACACGCGCGGCCAGGATCTGCGCTTCAATCTCGAGATCACGCTGGAGCAGGCCTTTGCCGGTACCGAGGCGACTGTGCGCGTGCCGAGCTCGGTCGCCTGCGAGGCCTGCCGCGGCAGCGGCGCCGAGCCGGGCTCCAAGCCGCATCAATGTCCCACCTGCCACGGTCGCGGCCGACTGCGCGCCCAACAAGGCTTCTTCACCGTCGAACGCACCTGCCCCGCCTGCCATGGCGGCGGTCAGGTGATCGACAAACCCTGCCGCACCTGCATGGGCCAGGGCCGCGTGCGCCGTGAGAAGACCCTCAAGGTCAACATTCCTCCGGGCGTCGAGGATGGCACGCGCATCCGTCTCAGCGGCGAAGGTGAAGCCGGAGCGCGCGGCGGCCCGGCGGGCGACCTTTATGTCTTCCTGTCGGTGCGCCGCCACCAGCTTTTCGAGCGCGAGGGCGCCGATATCCATTGCCGCGTGCCGATCTCCATGGTGCAGGCGACCCTGGGTGGCGGCATCGAGGTGCCGACCCTCGATGGCAAGATGGCCAGGGTTAACATTCCGTCGGGCACGCAAGCCGGCCACCAGTTCCGCCTGCGCGGCAAGGGCATGCCGGTCGTACGCTCGAGCCTGCACGGCGACATGTACATCGAGATCGCGGTCGAGACTCCGGTCAACCTGACGGCCAAGCAGAAGGAACTGCTTCGGGAGTTCGAAAAGGCCGGCAAGACCAGCCCCGAGTCGGAAGGCTTCTTCACCAAGGTGAAAGAGATGTTTGGCGGCGACTGAGCCGCGTTCAGCAACCGAGTTTCCGGGCGACCTCGGCGATGGAATTGCCGACGACATCCCATTCGCCGTCGGCCTTGAGGTCGGTCTTCTGGTTCGGTCCGTGCTCCTTGGGCCGGTGGACGAAGCCGGTCGACAAGCCGCATTTCTGTGCCGCCCGCAGGTCTCCGTTGTGGGCGGCGACGAGCATCACCTGGTGCGGCTCGAGATACATGGTCTTCACCACGCCGAGATAGGATTCGGGATCGGGCTTGTAGTGGCGGAAGGTTTCGCCCGAGAAGCAATGGTCCCAGGGGATGCCGCCGTTCTTGGCCATGTTGATCAGCAGGGCCACGTTGCCGTTGCTGAGCGTCGCCACGACGTACCGCTTTTTGAGCATGCCGATGCCCTCGTTCGAGTCGGGCCATGGCCGGAGCCTGTGCCAGAGATGTGTGAAGTCCCAGGCGCCTTTTTCGCCGGGATGCCTGAGCCCGCGCTTCCTCAGGAGCATCTCCAAGGCTTCCTTGTGAAGCTCGTCGATGTTGGTCCACGGCAACTCGCCCCTGCGCACCCGCGCCATCTGCGGCTGGTAGAGGCCGCGCCAGTCGTCGGCGAAACTCGTCCAATCCGTGTCGAGGCCATGCTTGCGTCCGACCTTGGGCAGGTCCTCGATCAGGCTGCCGCGCCAGTCGACCACCGTGCCAAACACGTCGAAGATGCATACCTTGAGGTCGCCGAGATCCTTTGGCATTGGTTTCCCCTCACATGGTAAAGTTTCATGGCTTGGAAGCACGATAAGGTGGTGGGCAGCGACGGCAAGCCAAGATGCGGCTGGGTGTCCGACGACCCGCTCTATCGCAGGTACCACGACCGGGAATGGGGTCGGCCGCTCTGGGACGACCGCGCACTGTTCGAACTTCTCACTCTGGAAGGCTGCCAGGCCGGCCTGTCGTGGATCACCGTGCTCAGAAAGCGCGAGCATTACCGCAAGGTCTATGACAGCTTCGATCCGGAAAAGATCGCACGCTATTCGCCGGCAAAACTCAGAAAGCTGCTGGCCGATCCCGGCATCATCCGCCACCGGGGCAAGATCGAGGCGAGCGTCAGCAACGCCAGGGCCTACCTGGCGCTCGTCAGGCGCGAGGGCTCGTTCGCCGGGTTTTTGTGGAGCTTCGTCGGGGGCGAGCCGAAGAAGAACCGGCCGCGCAGCCTGAAGCAGGTGCCGGCGCGCTCGGCCGAAAGCGACGCCATGTCCAAGGCGTTGCGCGAGGCGGGCTTCAAGTTCGTCGGCTCGACTATCTGCTATGCCTTCATGCAGGCCTGCGGCATGGTCGACGACCACATCGCCGGCTGCCACCGCGGGCGCGACTAGAGAAGCGAAGCAAGCGCCTCGCGCGTGGACTTGCCTTCGATCACAGGGACGACCTCGAATTCGATGAGCCCCTGCCAGTCGGCGATCCAGCGCTGGAACAGGGTTATGTCGTCAGTCTCCATGAGCTGGAAGCAACGTGAGAGGTCGGCTGCCACGTAGCTGGCGACGAATTTCAGCCCGTCCGGCAGGGAGCGGCCCGATTCGCGCAGCTTGCGATAGACCGCCTTGCCGTCCTGATTGCGGAACCTCTCGATCACCATAAAGAGCATGTGCCGTCCCCCCGGCGGCACGCTAGCATGGGCGGTCTGCCAAAAGAGGAATGCGATGAAGATCACGATTGCCGGCGCGGCCGGCCGCATGGGCCAGATGCTCGTCCGCGAGATCGCCCGCACCCCCGGCTGCAGCCTCGCCGCCGCACTCGAGAGCCCGGGCAGCAATGCGCTCGGCACGGACGCGGGCGGTGGGATGAAAATCGTGTCCGATGCCGCTTTGGCAATCGGCGCGGGCCAGGTGGTGATCGATTTCACCGTGCCGGCCGC
>Ga0187780_10002173_pt1 | contig 14808 bp, 11 predicted proteins | sample 1015_Q2_SP10_20__FD_132429 | JGI IMG/M metagenome (GOLD analysis project Ga0187780, IMG submission 132429) | Tropical peat soil microbial communities from peatlands in Department of Meta, Colombia - 1015_Q2_SP10_20_MG | ecosystem: Environmental > Terrestrial > Soil > Wetlands > Peat | place... | reverse complement strand
CCGCGATGCCCTGCTTGACCGCCGCGGCCTGGTCGGCCGGCATGCGCCGGCCCGCGAAGAACACCTCGCCGCGGGCCGGGACCACGTCGCCGGCGATGCAGCGGACCAGGGTAGTCTTGCCCGCGCCGTTCTCGCCGGCCAGCGCGACGAGCTCACCGGTCCGTACGCTCAGGCTGACGTCCTCCAGGGCGCGGAGCCGGCCGTAGCTGACGTTCAGCCCGGATACGGTCAGCAGCGGAGCCGCGGTGCCGGGCGCGTGGTCGGCTTCCGCGCGGGCCGCCTCGGCGCGAGGGCCCGCTTCGCCCGCCATCACGGAACCGGTCATGCCGTCATTGTGTGGCCTGGGCCGGGTCCTTGGCCACCATGTCTGCCAGCCACGCCGGCCTGACCAGGAACTTTCACGCTCCCTATTCTGGCAGCAATCAGGCACCGCTCTAACCAGAGACCGTGCACGGTCAGGCATGCCGGAGCTCGGAGGCCGACTGAGGAGAGGAGCAGGCCGTGCTTGTCGCGTTTTCTGTCACACCGCTGGGGATCGGGGAAGGAGTCGGCGAGGTGGTGGCCGAGGCCGTCCGGGTGGTACGGGATAGCGGGCTGCCGAACCGGACCGACGCCATGTTCACCACCGTCGAGGGCGACTGGGATGAGGCCATGGGTGTGGTCAGGCGGGCGGTCGAGGTGGTCGCGGCCCGGGCGCCCCGGGTCAGCCTGGTGCTCAAGGCCGATATCAGGCCCGGCGTGACCGGGGCGCTCACGGCCAAGGTCGAGACCGTGGAGCGCTATCTGGCGACCTGAGGTGTTGGCTGGCTGCGTGCGCACCGCCGGGGTCAGGGCACGCCGAGCAGGCGCAGGACGGCGGCAGTGCCCGCGGCGGCGATGACGACTACCAGGAACGGGGCCTTGCACCAGGCCAGGACGCCGCCGACCAGCACCCCCGCGGGCCGGGTGAGGCCGGCGAAGCCGTGGCCCTGGGTCAGCGCCGTGGTCGCGACCAGCGCGGCCAGCATGACCACGGCGGCGGCTTCGAGCAGCCGCTCGGCCCAGAGCGGAAAGGCCAGCCGCTGACGCAGGGCGGGCCCGGCCAGCCGGAAGGCGAACGTCCCCGCGGACAGCGTGGCGATGCCGGCCACCACCAGCGTGCTGTCCTTCACCGTGGCGCCCGCCTGCGGATCAGGCCGAGGAGCCCGGCCAGGGCCAGCAGCACCGGCAGCCCGGCGGGCAGGAACGGGGCAGCGGCCAGCGCGATGACCGCGCCGGCCACGGCGGCCCGGACCCTCACCCGGTCGCGCAGCGCGGGCACGATCAGGGCCAGCAGCACCGCGGGGAACATGGCGTCCAGGCCGAAGGCATTGGTGTCCTTGATGAAGCTGCCGGCCAGCGCGCCCATGATGGCGCCACCCGGCCAGCAGATCAGCACGCCGAGACCGCAGGCCCAGTAGGCGGCTCGCTTGCGGGGCAGGTCGTCCTGGGCCAGCGCGAAGGCCACGCTCTCGTCGTTCATCACGTGGCTGCCGAGCATCCGGCGCCAGCCCCGGCCCGCCACGTCGGGCAGCGCCAGGCCGTACGGCACGTGCCTGGCGTTGACCAGCAGGCCGGCCAGGGCCGCCGCAATGGGACTGGCGCCGGCCCCGACGATGCCGATGAACAGGAATTCTGACGCGCCGGCCAAGACCAGGACGCTCTGCGCCGCGGGCACCCACTGCGGGAACCCGGACGAGACCGCGATGGCTCCGTACGACAGGCCGATGAACCAGACGGCCAGGCAGGTGAGGGCGATGTCCCGTCGTACCCCGCCCGCTAGAGTTCTGTATATCGAACCCATGGAGTTTATTATGAACACAGGACAGGCCGTTCGTCAAAGCGAACAGGAAGCTCATATGCCGAACGAAGACGTGGGCCAGGGTGCGCCTCTCGAGCTGATCGCCGCCGCGCTGCGCCGGGAGCGGCGCCGGACCGGACTGTCGCTGACCGAGGTCGCCCGGCGGGCCGGGATCGCCAAGTCCACGCTGTCCCAGCTGGAATCGGGGACCGGCAATCCCAGCGTGGAGACGCTCTGGGCCATCTGCGTGGCGCTGGACGCGCCGTTCTCCCGGCTGCTCGACCCGCCACGGCCGCATGTCCAGGTCATCCGGGCCGACGAGGGGCCCACGGTGTCCGCGGCCCAGGCCAACTATCAGGCCACGCTGCTGGCCGCGTGCCCGCCGGGCGCCCGCCGCGACGTGTACCGGATCGCGGCCGAGCCGGGGCGCGCGCGCGTGTCCGATCCGCACATGCCGGGTGTGGTGGAGCACGTGGTGCTCAGCGCGGGCCGGGCCCTGGTCGGGGTGGCCGGCGAGCCGGTGGAACTCGCGCCCGGCGACTACATCTGCTACCCGGGCGACATCCCCCACGTCTTCGAGGCTCTCGAACCGCGGACCCTGGCCGTGCTGGTGTCGGAGCACACCTGAGCGGCGGTCGGGCAGCGGCTGCGGTTACCGGCCGCCTGGGAGGGTCCCCCTGGGAGCTTTATCCCTTCCATGCGCATATGTCCGCTAACTATTGTGGTTGATCCGGGCTTCGCGGTTAATAGGGGGGACCCCGGTGCACCGGATCTACCGCAGAACCCGGATCCACCGCGATAAACGGAATGGATCTCCGGATGGCTTCCCTTCCGCGTGACGGACGGTCAGCTGTAGCGCTGAAGAAACTATTGTTACTCGATGGATGGGCTAGACCTCCGCGGGAACCCCCTCGATGAGCGGTCAGGGCTCAGCAGGGATCTGGTCGATGAGGGCGGTCAGGCCGGCCTCGTCGAGCAGGTCGGCCGGGCGCACGGTCTGATCCTCGGCCACGTAGTAGAAGGCCGCCCGCACCTGTCCCAGCGGAACGCCAGCGAGCGCGGCCCAGGCGAGCCGGTACGCGGCGAGCTGGACCGAGACGGCGTCCCGTTCGGCGTCGGAGGCGGGCGGGCGGCCGGTCTTCCAGTCGACCACGTCGTAGCCGCCTTCGGGTGAGTCGGCGAATACCGCGTCGATCCGGCCGCGCACCAGCCGGTCGCCGACGAGGGTCTCGAACGGCACCTCGACCGCCTGCGGCCAGCGGTCGGCCCACTCGCTGCGCTCGAACCGCGCGCGGAGCTCGCCGAGGTCTTCGCCCGGCGGGCCGCCCGGCGGGCCGGCTGGCTGGTCATCGGGGCCCGGCTCGAACAGGTCGCTGTCGTCGATGAGCCGCTGCTGGCCGTAGCGCTGCTCCAGCCACTGGTGGAAGGCGGTGCCCTTCCTGGCTTGCCGGGCCGGCGGGCGGGGCATCGGCCGGCGCACCTGCCGGGCCAGCTCGGCCGGGTCGCGGGCCAGCGACACCAGCGACGAGACCGAGAGCCTGCCCGGCAGCGGGACCGGGATGGCGCCCTCGCCCCGGCGCTGCGCGCGCTCGGCCAGCAGCAGGTCCGCGTCCCGGCCCCACGCCGCGACCAGGTCCTGATCCGCGGCGCTCAGCTCGGCGAGAGCGCCGGGCGCAGGCTCGCGGGCCTGCTCGACCAGGGCCGCGGCCTGCCGGACCGCCTCGTAGTGCCGCCCCGCCGGAGTGGCAGGCCAGTCGGCCTCCTGCACGGTGGCCAGCAGCGGGTTCTCCGCGTCCGGCGCGGGCTCGGGCGCCCACTGCGGGACCCTGGCCACGCCGGACGAGCGGACCTGGAGCAGGAAGGGCGAGGGGCCCAGGTGGCACGAGCCGCCCTCGCCCCACCAGTAACCCGAGCAGCCCAGCCAGAACGCGGCCCGGGTCGCCGCGACGTACATCAGCCGGCGCTCCTCGGCCAGGTCCCGCGCCGCGCAGGCGTCGGCGAACTGCTCGAGCGAGGCCGCGTCCAGCCCGCGCAGCACCGGCAGGTCGCCCGCGTCGCCCCGCAGGCCGAACGGGATCAGCCGCGCGTTGTCCGTCCACCGGGTGGACATCCGGGGCTTGGCCGGAAACACCTGGGACCGCTCCCCTACGGCCAGGCCGGGCACGAGTACGGCCGGCCATTGCAGCCCCTTGGCCGCGTGCACGGTGAGCAGCTTGACCGAGTCCGACTCCCCCACCCGCCCGGTCTCCAGCCCGAACTCCTCCTGCTGGGCCGCGGTCAGGTAGGCCAGGAACGCGCCGAGAGTCGGCTCGGCACCCTCGCCGGTGAACGCGTCCGCCACGTCGGTGAACGCGTCCAGGTCGGCACGGGCCGCGACCGGATCGGCGCCGGGCCGGGCGGCGACCTCGATGTCCAGGCCCAGCACCCGCTCGGCCTCCGCGGCCAGGTCCGCGAGCGGGCGGCCGACGTGTGCGCGCAGCCGCCGCAGCTCGGCGGCCAGCGCGTGCATCCGGGCGTAGCCGACGGGCGAGTAGGCGCGCGGATCACCCAGGTCATCGAGCGCTTCCACCAGGCTCCCGGTCTCCGCGGTCAGGTCGGTGACGGCCTCGGCGAGCGCGTCCGCGAGGTCGGGCTCGGCGGAGTCGGGTGCCGGGGCGCCGGGCGCGGGAGAGTCGTGCTCCGCGGGCTTGGCGGGAGCCCGCGGGCGGTCGCCCTCGCCGCGGGCCAGCGCCCGGGCCCGGCGGCCGACGGCGACCAGGTCGCGCGGGCCGATCCGCCAGCGCGGGCCGGTCAGCAGCCGGGCCAGCGCGTCGGACGCGCCCGCGTCGTGCAGCACCCGCAGCGTCGCCACCACGTCCTGCACCTCGGGCACCACGAGCAGCCCGCCGAGCCCCACCACCTCGACCGGGATGCCGCGCGCCTCGATGGCCCGCCGCAACGGCACGAACTGGGACCGCTTGCGGCACAGCACCGCGATGTCGGCCGGCCGCACCCCGGCCTCGCGCCGGTCCGGCCAGGGCTGCCCGTCGGGTGCGCACCCGGGCTCCAGGGCCAGCAGCCCGGCCACCTGTGCCGCCGCCCACTCGGCCTCGTCGGTGACCGTGTCCAGGAGGGCGCAGGTGACCCCGCCGCGCTCGGCCCGGTCCGGCGCGGACACCAGCCGGGGCAGGTCGGGCGCCTCGTAGCGCAGCTCCTCTGAGATCACCGCGGCCGCGTCGAGGACCTGCTCGGCATTGCGGAAGCTGGTCGACAGCAGCAGGACCGGAGCCGGGCCCGAGGGCGCGGTGGCCCCGAACGGCCGGACCCTGGCCACCTCGGGGAAGTCCACGGTGAACCGCCGCAGGTTACCTGCGCTGGCGCCGCGCCAGCCGTAGATGGACTGGCACGGGTCGCCGACCGCGGTGACCGGGTGCCCGCCGCCGAACAGCGACTGCAGCAGCACCAGCTGGGCGTGCGACGTGTCCTGGTACTCATCGAGCAGGACCACGTGGAAGCGGGCCCGCTCGGCCGCCCCGACCTCGGGGTGGCGGCTGGCGATCTGCGCCGCGAGCGCCACCTGGTCGCCGTGATCGAGCACCTCGCGGGCCGCCTTCGCCGCCACGTACCGCTCGACCAGCGGCAGCAGCTGCTCGCGCGCCCGCTGAGTCTCCATTATTTTCCGAACGGGCCCCGGTGCCCGCCCCGGCAACGCCTCGAGCTCCGCGGTGAGCCAGCGTCCCACGGCGATGACGTCACCGGCATCGCGCAGGTGCTCGGCGAGGTCGCCGGCCAGCTCGAGCACCGCCGCGGTCACCGTCTGGGGGGTCCAGACGATCTCGTTCATGGGCCCGTCGTAGGCGGCCACGATTTGCGCGGCGAGCTGCCAGGACAGGGCGGGCGTGATCAGCCGCATGGACGGCTCGAGCCCTTCGCGCAGGGCGTTATCACCCACCAGCCGCCCGGCGTAGGCGTGATAGGTGCTGATCACCGGGTCGCCGCCGTAGGGGTCCTCGGCATCGGCCGGTCCAGCCGATCCGGGGTTTCCGGGGTTCAGGGGGTCAAGGGTGCCCGCCCGACGCAGCCGCTCCAGCCGGGAGCGGACCCGGTCGGCGAATTCGGCCGCCGCCTTCCTGGTGAAGGTGAGGCCGAGCACCCGGTCCGGGCGGACCAGCCCGTTGGCGACCAGCCAGACCAGCCGGGCCGCCATCGTCTCGCTCTTGCCGGAGCCCGCGCCCGCGATGACCGCCAGCGGCCCGAGCGGCGCCGAGATCACCGCTGCCTGCTCCGGGGTCGGCTCGGGCAGCCGCAGCAGCCGCGCCAGCTGCGCGGGGCTGTAGCCGACCGTGATCACACCAGCATTTCAGCAGATACCACCGACATTCCGGCGTGCTTCGGGGCGGAACCGGAGCGCCGCGCCGGAACCGGGCGCCGGGGCGGAACCGGAGCGCCGCGGGCGACGTTGAGACAGTGACACGGATCGGAGGCACCGTGGAACGGGCGGAACACGATCAGATCGAGCGGGCCATCAACCACGAACTTAACGGGCGTTTCGCCGAGGGGGCGGTGCAGCGGGCGGTGCTGCTGCAGCACGGCGACGACCCAGCGATCGAGCCGGGGCAGCTGATGGTGCGGGTGTTCATCCCGGCCCCGGACGGGCCGGAGGACTACGAGCAGGTCCTGGCCGCCTGGCAGGACGCCCACCGGCCGGGGATGGAGGAGATCAGGCGCGAGCTGTCGCTGCGGCTGCCGTCGGCCCGGCTGCTCGAGTTCACCTTCGACGATCCCGATCCGGCGACGCCGCGGATCACGATGCCGGACGACGGCTCGCTGGCCGACGAGCAGCTGTCCGGCCACCAGATCGTGACGGCCGCCCTGTCGCTGCTGCGCGCCAACTACGTGTTCCCCGAACTGGCCGAGCAGGCGGCCACCGCGGTCGAGGCCAGGCTCGAGGCCGGCGAGTACGACGACCTGGACGAGGTCACCCTGACCGAGCTGGTGACCAGCCACCTGCAGGACGTCACCGGGGACAAGCACCTGCGGATGCGGGTCGGCGGCGGGCCGGGGCCCCGCCGCGAGCGGGTCGGGGAACCGGCCGAGCCCACCGAACGCGAGGACCACGAGATGCGGCGGCTGACCATGCGCCGGCGGGGACGGCTGGACAACTTCGGCATCCGCCGGGTGGAGCGGCTGGACGGCAACGTCGGCTACCTCGACCTGCGCCGGATGGCCGTCCCGGCCAATGCGGGCCCGGCCATCGCCGCGGCCATGGAGCTGGTCGCGGGCACCTACGCGCTCCTGATCGACATGCGGCACAACGGGGGCGGGTCACCGGAGGGCGTGGCCTTGTGGTGCAGCTACCTGCTCGAGGAGCGGCCGACCCATCTCAACGACATCTTCCACGCAGATACCGGTGAGACCACGCAGTTCTGGGCCCTGCCGTACGTGCCGGGAACGCGCTACGTCGACCGCCCGGTCTACGTGCTGACCGGCAGCCACACGTTCTCCGGCGGCGAGGAACTGTGCTACAACCTGCAAGCCCTGGGCCGCGCGGAGCTGGTCGGCGAGACCACTGGTGGCGGCGCCCATCCGACCCGCGGTTTTCCGATCAGCCGCGCGGTGCACATCGGCATCCCGTTCGCGCGCTCGATTAACCCGGTCACCGGGACCAACTGGCAGGGCACCGGCGTGGTGCCTGACGTCGCCGTGCCAGAAGATCAGGCCTACGACGTCGCGTACGCCAGGGCGCTGCGGCACGTGCTGGACCTGGACGGCGTGCCCCCGCCCATCGCGGAAGAGGCGCGTGAGGTGCTGGCCGGGCTGGCGCCGCCTCCTGGCGGCATCCCGGCCGCCACGGACCAGGGCTGACGCGCCGCCTGGCCAGGGTGACGGGCTGGCCACCGGCCTGATCCTGCCGGCCGCTAAGTTCGGCCATGGTGTGCACCACCCGGAAGGGGAAGCCATGGTGGAGATCGCGGCGGGCGGAGAGGAACCCGGACCGAAGGCACGGGCCGGGCGCCGCCGCGCTTCCGGCATTTATGGCGCCATCGTTACCGCGGCCATCCTGGCCACCGCCGGGAACGAGCTGCGTACCAGCGGGCTAGTCGTCGCGGTGGTGATCACCTTGGTGGTGTACTGGCTGGCCGAGGAGTACGCGGAGCTTCTCGGCGAGCAGGCCGAGGGCGGGCGGGTGCCGACGTGGGACTACATCAGGGGGTCGCTGGCGGCGACCTGGCCGATGGTCACTGCGTCCTTCGCGCCGCTGGTAGCGCTGGTGCTGGCCCGGCTGGCCGGGGCCAGCATCCCGGTAGCCGACAACATCGGGCTGGCGACGGCGATCGCGCTGCTGATGATCCACGGATGGTCGGCCGCCCGGGCGGCCCAGCTGCGCGGCTGGCAGCTCGCCTGGGCCACCTCCGTAGCGCTGACGCTGGGCCTGGTGATGGTCGTGCTCAAAGATGTGGTCCTGCTCCATTTGCACTAATCAGCACTAATCCGGACTAATCCGGCGCTGACACGATCCATTTCCATATCGGTCACTGAGAACGCGACGTGGCGCTGCGTGAACGCCGTTACCATCTTTGCGTAATCACCCCAGCAGGGTGAGGCGGCGTAGCCGCCGACCATGTGACGATCTCGGCCGTAGATCGGATCGTGGCTTCGGCCGACATAAGGGGAAACAATGCCACTCGCGAGTTCCTACTCCTATCCGCTGCTCGGGGCGTTCTGGACGATCGTCGAGATCTTCCTCTGGGTCATCTGGATCTGGATCCTGATTTACGTCTTCATCGACATCTTCCGCAGCCGTGACCTGTCCGGCGGGGCCAAGGCGCTCTGGTTCATCTTCGTGCTGTTCATCCCGCTGATCGGCGTCCTGGTCTACCTGATCGTCCGGGGCAGCAGCATGCACGAGCGGGCGGTGCAGCAGGCCCAGCAACAAGACAAGGAATTCCGCGCCTACGTGCAGGACGCCGCGGGCTCGGGGAACTCGGCGGATCAGCTGGCCAAGCTGGCCGACCTGCGCGATCGCGGGGTCATCACCCCAGAGGAGTTCGAGCGCGAGAAGGCCAAGATCCTGGCCTCCTGAGCGGCGCAGGGTAGCGGGCCGGTGATCGCCTGGCGTTCACCGGCCCGTCCTGCTCCGCCCGGTCAGCGACGCGGTGGCGGCTCGGTCGCGCCGCGGGCCTCGCGGGCCGTGGTGACGCCGGGCATGGGTGCGGCGCCGAGGCGGCGGTAGGGGCGGGCCATCGGCCAGTGGCGGTCCTCGAGCACGGTGTCCGGGTCGAACTGGGCCAGGCTCTGGATCAGCCTGGCTACCAGTCCGGTCCATCCGGTCTGGTGTGAGGCACCGAGCCCGGCGCCGTTGTCGCCGTGGAAGTACTCATAGAACAAGATGAGGTCACGCCAGTGCGGGTCGTCCTGGAACATGGCGGTCCCGCCGTAGACCGGACGGCGCCCGTCCTCGTCCCGCAGGAAGGTCCCGACGAGCCGGCGCCCCAGCTCCCTGGCCACCTCGTACAGCGTCATCATGTTCCCAGAACCGGTCGGGCACTCGACCTTCAGGTCATCGCCGTAGTACCGGTAGTGGGTGATCAGGCCTCGGATCAAGAGCATGTTGATCGGGAACCAGACCGGCCCGCGCCAGTTGGAGTTACCGCCGAACATCCCGGTGGTCGACTCGGCCGGCTCGTACTGCACCCGGTACTCCACGCCGTGAACGTCGACGGTATAGGGGTGGTCCAGGTGCCAGCGCGAGATCGAGCGGATCCCGTGCGGGCCGAGGAAGCGCTCCTCGTCCAGCATCCGGGCCAGCATGCGGCGCAGCTTGGTCTCGTTGACCAGCGCCAGGATGTGCCGCCCGTGGACGCCGGGCACGAGCGGATCGGCGATATTGGCCAGCAGGTCATGGTTGCGCTCAAGGAAGCCGCGTGCCTGGGCGGCGATCTGCGGATGGCGCTCGATGAGCTCGGCCGGGATCACCGTCGCGGCGCACAGGGGTAGCAGTCCCACCAGGGAACGTACCTTGATCCGCGATCCGGTGCCGTCGGGCAGGCGCAGCACGTCGTAGAAGAAGCCGTCCTCTTCGTCCCACATCTGGTCGGGGTGGTCGCCGACCGGGTCCACGGCCGCGGCGATCCAGAAGAAGCGCTCGACGAACTTGAGCACGAACTCCTCATAGCTCGGATCGTGATCCAGCAGGGCCAGAGCCAGCTCGAGCATGTTCTGGCTGAACATCGCCATCCAGGCGGTGCCGTCCGCCTGCTCCAGCCGCCCGCCCGTGGGCAGCGCCGCGCTGCGGTCGAACACGCCGATGTTGTCCAGGCCGAGGAAGCCGCCCTCGAACACGTTATGGCCGGACGGATCCTTGCGGTTCACCCACCAGGTGAAGTTCAGCAGCAGCCGGGAGAAGCTCTCCTGGAGGAACGCGAGGTCCACCTGGCCCAGGTCGGCCTCCAGGTTCTGCAGGAACAGCGCCGCGAAGGCGTGGACCGGCGGGTTCACGTCGCCGAAATTCCACTCATAGGCGGGCATCTGGCCGGTCGGGTGGAGGTACTCCCTGGACAGCATCAGGTCGATCTGGCTTTTCGCGAAGTCCGGGTCGACCATGGCCAGCGGGATGCAATGGAACGCCAGGTCCCAGGCGGCGTACCACGGGTACTCCCACTTGTCCGGCATGGACACCACGTCGTGGTTGAACATGTGGAACCACGACTCGTTGCGGCTCCCCCGCCGACTCGGTGCTCGTAGCGGGTGGACGCGGCGCTCACGCAGCCAGCGGTCGACGTCGAAGTAATAGCACTGCTTCGACCAGAGCATCCCGGCCAGGGCCTGGCGCATGACCGCCTTGGCGTCGTCGGCCACGGTCGGCGGCGTGATGGCCTCGTAGAACTCATCCGCCTCGGCCCGGCGCAGCGCCACCAGCTCATCCGCGTGGACAAACGGCGCCGTGAGCTCCGCCGGGCCCTCACGGGTGAGCCGCACCTGAACGGCGGCCTGCCCGCCGCCCGGGACGGCCAGCCGGACGTGCGCCGCCGCCTTGGTTCCCTCGCCGTCGGGATTAACCGTGTCGGCGCCGTCCAGGAGATGGTCGCCTATGCCGTCCTTGGGGAAGCGCGTCGCGGGCCCGGCGCCAGATATGCGCGCCACGTTCGTCTCGTTCTCGCAAAACAGCAGGGCTGCTTCCGGCTCGGCATGGAGATAGAAAACGCCGACCTTACCGTGCTCGGCCCGGACGACCGGATGTTCAGCCGCGACGCGAGCGAGCCGCGGCCTAGGCGCACCGTCCTCCCATGACCAGGTATTGCGGAACCACAGCGTGGGCAGCACGTGCAATACGGCATCCCGCGACGAGCGGTTATGCACGGTGATGCGGCACAGAATGTCTTCGGGGTCGAATTTCGCGTGCTCCACTTCGACATCGAAATAATGGTTGTCATCGAAGACACCGGTATCGATGAGCTCGTACTCAAATTCGTGCCGCGACCGCGCCCGGTTCGTCTCTACCAGCTCTCTGTAGGGGAACTCGGCCTGCGGGTACTTGTAGAGATAACGCTGATAGCTGTGCGTCGGCACGTTATCGACGTAAAAGTAGTACTCCTTGACGTCCTCGCCATGGTTGCCCTCGGCATTCGTCAAGCCGAACAGGCGTTCCTTCAAGATCGGGTCCCGCTCATTCCACAGCGCGACAGCCAGGCACAGCCGCTGTTTGTCGTCGCTGATCCCGGCGATGCCATCTTCACCCCACCGGTACGCGCGAGACCGCGCCTGATCATGACTGAAATACGACCAGGCGTCTTCGTTGTCGCTGTAGTCCTCCCGGACCGTCCCCCACTGACGCTCGCTGAGATAAGGTCCCCAGGCCCGCCAGGGAACACCCGCCCGGGCCTCTCGCAACCGCAACTCCTCGGCCGTCAGTGAGGCCGGGTCGGCCGGGACAAGCGAGTCAACATCATCGGACATGCCCCGATTGTTCCACCGAACCACGGCGGCACGGAAGCGCTACACGCCTCGCAACCGCACCACCAGGTCCGCAGGCGGGCGACTGGCGAGGAGACTTGGCGGCCGGAGGCCATCGGCGATCTCCTAACCAGGGTCTCCCACGGCTGTGGAGCTATCTCGTGCCTGATGACTGACGTGCCCGCAGGGCGGCCGGCGATGCTTAGGCGATGCTTATAGGTACTCTCTCTTGCGCATCCACACGAGGGTGGCCCAGCCCCAGATGGGCGGCAGGTAGGAGCTGAACAGGCGCTGGATGAAGACCGCGGCGGTGGCGTCGGCCTCGGAGACGCCGGCCGCGGTCAGGCCGAGGATCATGCCCGCCTCGACCACTCCCAGGCCGCCGGGGGACGGCGCGATGCCGCCGATCATCGCGGCCAGCACGATGATCACGATCAGGACGGGCAGCCGGAGGTGGTCGCCGAAGGCCCGCAGCGAGACCGACAAGGCCATGGCCACCAGCAGATCACGGCCAAACGCGCCGCTCAGCAGCAGCACCAGCTTGCCCGGCGAGCTGGCTAGCCGTTTCAGGTTGCCGACGATGTCCTGCACCTTGGGACGCGCCTTCTCGGCGGCCAGCCGGCGCAGCCGGGGCACGGCCAGGGCCAGGCCGATGACCAGGGCGACCAGCACCACCACGGCCAGGATGATCCACACCAGCTTGGAGTTCCCGCCCGACTCGGGGGTCACCTCGAAGTGGATGGACCCCCAGGCGAACGGCAGCGAGACCAGGAACAGCACGCCGGTCGCGATCCAGCTGGTCGTGGCCATGATGGCGCCCGAGCTCAGCGCTACCGTGGCGTCGTAACCCTGCTGCTGGAAGAACCGCACCCGGGTGGCGAAGACCGCCGCGGTGCCGCCGGCCAGCGCGCTGAACGCCTTGGCCACCTCGACCGCGACCGCCCGGCCGAACGGCAGCGGCCCGGACACGCTGCCGACGCCCTCCACGGCCGAGGCCACGTAGGCCAGCTGGGCCAAGACGAACGCCATGATCACCCACAGCCAGTCGGCCCCGATCACCGTGTCGAACGACTGGGACACATCGATCAGCACCCCGATCAGCGCCCAGCCGCCGATCAGCGTGCCGACGATCATGACCAGGGTCGGCCAGCTCACCCGGCGCGGCTCCACCAGCGCCGGCAGCTCGATCGAGGCCGCCGCCGCGGCCCGCTGCCGGACCTCGCCCAGCAACCCGCGCTGGCCGCGCAGGCTCCGGCCCAGCAGCGGATCCAGGGCCGGCTTGTGCAGGTGCTGCAGCGCGCCGCGCAGCGTGTCCGGATCCAGGCACCGGGCCGCGGCCCCGGCGGCCCGGTCCGCGCCCACCGCCACCGCGGTCGCCGCGATCGCCCCGGCCAGGTCCCGATCCAGCTGATCCGGCGAGGCTGTCGCCGCGGCGTTGCGGAAGTCGGTCACCACGATGGTCTGGGTCGCCGAGTCCACCACCAGGGCGTCCCCGCTGATCGCGCCGTGCGCGATCCGGGCCCGCCGCAACCTCAGCAGCTGCCGGTACAGATCCTCCAGCGTGCCATCGCCGATCCCGGCGCCGTCGGCGTCGGCCAGCGCGGTCCCGGCCGGCAGCCGGCCGACCAGCAGCGCATCCCCGGACGGCCCGGCCGTGCCCGCCTCCAGGACCTCCGGCACCGCCACCCCCACCTGCCCGGCCCGCACCGTCAGCCAGGCCTCGTGCTCGACCTGCTGCAACCGGGTGATCGTCAGGCTCGGCCCCGAATCCCGGTACAGCGCGAACCGGCCCGCCTTGGTCAGCAGCCGGGCATCGGCCGCATCCCGCCCGTACACCTCGATCCGCAGCCGGCCCGGCGAATCCGCCCGGCTCAAGTCGGCCGCCTCGTACTTGGCCACCCCCCACACCTGCCGGGTCACCGGGTAGACGGTGCCCGCGGCGATACCCAGCTCCTCCAGCAGCACCCGCACATCCCCGGCCGACGGCAGGCCCAGCGGCGACCCGAAGACCAGCCGGACCACCGCCGTCACCCCCCAGCCGATGGCCAGGCTGCCCAGCACGTTCAGCGGCAGCCCGTGCCCCCCCACCGCACACGCCAGCGCCACCAGCACCAGGAAGATCTCGACCAGCCGCTGCACCCCCCGCGCCAGGTACGGCAGCGCGGCCGTCGCCACCGCCGCGAACAACGCGATCTGCAGCACCGGAAAGGTCAGGTAATAGCCGTGCACCGTGATCCCGCCCGGCCGCCCGCCCCGGCTGCCCAGCACCGCGACCAGCACCCCGCACGCCAGCACCGTGCCCGCCGCGCTCACCCCGATATCGCGGGCGATCTCCCAGCGCCGCGCCACCACCGCCAGCAGCACCAGCACGATCGCCACCCCGAACGAGCCCACCTGGTACACCACCGTCACCAGCCAGGCAATGCTCCGTGGCGGCGGATGGATCACCGCCACGATGGCCCGGTCGATCCGGGAGTCGAAACGGATCACCAGCACGCAGCACGCCACCATCAGCACCGCCGCGGCCACCCGCAGCCCGTCACTGCCCCGCCGACGCCGCTGACCATCACCAACCGGCGCGAACAGCACCGACCGCCAGTCCTGCAACAGCGGCCGCCCGGGGACAGAGTCCGTGCTCTCTACAAGATCTTCAGCCACACAGGACCAACTGCCTTTCGAGCGTTGCCGGCGGGATTCCCCTGAGCCGCGGAGACCCTGGCTGATCGTGCTACGTACGCACCAGTTCTCCTTGGCCCTATAAGACCGCCACAGCATGTGCGCTGTCCAGATGGGGAGCTAACGCCCGCAGGCCGCACCGGATTGAGTGCACCCGGATCTGCGTACCCGCGACCCACCGCATCGGCCAGGTCCGGTAGGAGAATAGGTACGGCTGACGCGGCGCGACGACGTCAAGAGCAGGGAAGTCTGGGGCTAGTCAGCCGTCATGGCGGAATCGCGCGGCCGGGCAGGCCGGCCGCGGTCCGCTCAGCCCAGGATCTTGGCCTTCTCGCGGTCGAACTCCTCGGCCGTGATGACACCCCGGTCGCGCAGGTCGG
>Ga0187780_10002172_pt1 | contig 14808 bp, 10 predicted proteins | sample 1015_Q2_SP10_20__FD_132429 | JGI IMG/M metagenome (GOLD analysis project Ga0187780, IMG submission 132429) | Tropical peat soil microbial communities from peatlands in Department of Meta, Colombia - 1015_Q2_SP10_20_MG | ecosystem: Environmental > Terrestrial > Soil > Wetlands > Peat | place... | reverse complement strand
CCGGACGATATATGGGTTTCCCCGATCGCCGACGACAAGGTGGTGCCCGAGCACGGCGACCCCGCGGACATCGCGGTGGCCCGCGAGACGATCAGGCTCGCGTTCGTGACCGCGCTGCAGCACCTGCCGGCCCGGCAGCGGGCCACCCTGATCATGTGCGAGGTGCTGCGGATGCCTGCCGCCGACGCGGCCAGCACGCTGGGCACCAGCGTGGCGGCGGTCAACAGCGCGCTGCAGCGGGCCCGGGCCACGCTCGCGGCGCTGCCGGACGAGCAGCGCCCCACCGAGGTGGACGCGGACCAGGCCGGCCTGCTGGCCAAGTACGTCGACGCGTTCCAGCGTTACGACATGGAGCAGCTGGTCACGCTGCTGCACGAGGACGCGCTGATGACGATGCCGCCGTGGGCCATGTGGATCAGGGGCGCCGAGAACGTGTGCCGGTGGATGCTCCAGCCGGGTCCCAGCCTGTGCCGGGACTCCGTCATGGTGCCCGCGGGACAGGTCAACGGCGGGCCGGCCTGGGCCCAGTACAAGCCGGATCCCGTCGGCGGGCACATGCCGTGGGCGCTGCAGGTGCACGAGGTGTCGGGCGGGCGGATCAGGCGGCTGACCTTCTTCGTCGACAGCGGGCGGATCTTCCCCGCGTTCGGGCTGCCGCCGCACCTGCCGTGAGCCCGTTCGCCCGGGCGTGATTTTTCGCCGATTCCTGGACCCGGTGCGGGCGGGCGTGACCATTGGTCATTGTGAATACTGATCTGTCTGGCGTGGGGCAGCCGGGATTTGCAGGCCGGCACGGCCTGGTCTCGGCCGAGCGGGAGGCGGCGGCCGAGGAGGTCGCGGCCAGGATCCGTTCCCTTGGCCTGCAGACCGTCCGGCTGGCGGTGGTGGACCAGCACGGGGTGCCGCGCGGCAAGATGCTGTCCCCTTCCGCGGCGATAGCGGCCATGTCCGACGGGCTCGACTTTTCCGGCGCCGGGGGACGCCAGCAGCCACGTGGAGATGCGGCTCGGCGAGCCCGCCGCGAACCCCTACCTCTACCTGGCCTCCAACATCGCGGCCGGGCTCGACGGCATCCGCCGGGGCCTGGAGCCGCCGCCGCCGGTGTCGGCCGACCCGTACGCCGCGGACGCTCCGGCGCTGCCGGGATCGCTGTCCGTGGCGGTGGACGCGCTCGACGCGGACGAGTTCTACCGGGCGGCGTTCGGGAACACGCTGATCGATTATCTGGTGATGATGAAGCGCGCCGAGATCCAGCGGTACGAGAACGCGCTGGCGGCGGAGGACGGCCCGAGGGCCGGGACGTCAGCGACTGGGAGATGCGGGAGTACTTCGAGTACTTCGAGTACTTCGAGTACTTCGAGTTCTTCTAATCGCTGCAACGTCCACGGAGTACCAGGTCGCCGGTCCGGCCGGCACGGGCTGGAAGTCGTAGCGGAGGCCGTGGGCGCCGAGCGCGATCAGGCTGACCGAGGTGGTGCCCCAGACCCGGCCATCGGGTAGTTCCCGGCGGACGATGATCGCGGCGGGATCGGTGTCCGGCAGGCCGTCGCCGTCGGCCAGGGCGAGCCACTCCCCCCATGCGTTCGCGATGGAGGCGGCCGGGTCGCCGGAAGGACGGCGCGCGGCGAACTTCGGGCCGAAGCGATCCGCCTTCGCCATGGGGTCCGGTAGTCCCTCCGGCGGAGGTGACGGCGGCGCGTCTGCGCCGCCGCGCGGGTACATGTGCCCGGCGTTGGTGAGCACGTGCGTGCCCGGCTCCAGGCCCTCGAGCGCAGCGTGGTGGCCGTCCCAGCTCAGCAGCAGCACGGACGACAAGTCCGCGCAGACCAGGTAGAACGGGTCATAGCTGGTCAGGACGCCGGGGTCCTTGTACCACGCGCGCAGCGCCCGCTGCCCGTCGGCCGCCGCGCGCAGCGGGAGCTCGCCCCGGGACCTGCGGCCGCTGAGCGCGGCCGGCTGGCCGCGGGCGTTCAGGATGCAGCTGACCCGCGGGACTTCCGGGTGCACCGCCAGCCAGGTGCCGCCCGCCTCCTCGTCACGCCCGCCGACCAGCGGCGATCCCGGCCAGTGCCGGGCGGGCGGCTGCCACGGCCGGCCGGTGAACTCATCGCGGGAGCCCAGCAGCAGCAACGGCATCCGGTCCCCGGGCACGAGGCTGACCACTACGGTGCACACGCACCGACCTTAACCCGAGTAGCGGGCGCCTCATCCCGCGGCGCCAGCTGGAGGGGGATCGGGACGAATGCCTGGCGCGAAGGGATCATGAATGAGGACGCAGGACCACGTTGACGATCCTGCCGGGAACGATGATCAGGCGGCCGACGTCCTCACGCGGGTAATCGGGGTGGCTAGCCAGCAACTCGGCGATCTCCGCCTGGCCCGCCGTGGCCGGCACCTCGATGGTGAACCGGAGCTTGCCGTTGACCTGGACGGGCAGCGTGATGCTGGCCTCGGCCGCCAGCGCCGGATCGGCCTGCGGGAACGGCTCGTAGGCCAGCGACGAGGAGCGCCCGAGCCGCTGCCACAGTTCCTCCGCGATGTGCGGGGCGAGCGGGGCCACCATCAGCACCAGCGGCTCGGCCAGGGCCGGCGGCAGGCGGGGCAGCCGGGAGGCGTGCGTGGTCAGCTCGATGATCCGCGCGATGGCCGTGTTGAACCGCAACGCGGCGAAATCGTCCCGGACGGTGAGGATCGTCCGGTGCAGCAGCCGCGCGGTATCCGGATCCAGCGGCTCGGGACGGGCGGTCACCAGGGTCTTCCCGGTCATCTCGTCGATGATCAGCCGCCACAGGCGCTGCAGGAACCGGTGCATGCCGACGATGTCATCGGTGTGCCACGCCCGGTCGCCGTCCAGCGGGCCCATCGCCATCTCGTACAGCCGCAGCGTGTCCGCGCCGTAGGAGTCGTAGATATCGTCCGGGCTGACGCCGTTCTTCAGGCTCTTGCCCATCTTCCCGGACCGCCGGGTGACCGGCTGCCCGTCGTGTACCCAGCCGTCAGGTCCCCGCGTGACCTCTGCCGCGGGCACGTACAGGCCCCGGGCATCGGTGAACGCGTCGGCCAGGATGTAGCCCTGGTTGAACAGTCTCCCGAACGGCTCGGTGGTGCTCGTGACGCCGCGGTCGTAGAGCACCTTGTGCCAGAACCTCGCGTACAGCAGGTGCAGCACGGCGTGCTCGACGCCGCCGAGGTACAAGTCGACGCCGTGCGGCCGCATCCAGTAGCGCTCGGCGTCCGGGGCGACCGGTGCCGTCTGGTTGAACGGGTCGGTGTAGCGCAGGTAATACCAGCAGGAGCCCGCCCACTGCGGCATGACGTTGAGCTCGCGCCGGTAGCGTCTCGGGCCGTCGCCCAGGTCCAGCGTGACCTCGGCCCAGCCGGGAACCCGGGCCAGGGCGGGCACCGGGTCGCTGTCATCGTCCTGCGGCACCGGCCGGAAGTCCGTCATCTCCGGCAGCGTCACGGGCAGCATCCGCTCCGGCAGCCCGATCGGCCGGCGAGCCGGGTCCGCCTCGTCGTACACGATCGGGAACGGCTCGCCCCAGTACCGCTGCCGCGAGAACAGCCAGTCCCGCAGGCGGTACGGGCCCCCGCGCGGGCCGATCCAGTTCCGCTGCAGGCGCTTGACGTTCTCCGGCCAGTCCAGGCCGTCCAGGTCAGCCAGCAGCCGGTCGGCGAACGCGGTGATGCGCAGCATCCACTGCCGCAACGGCCTGCGGTGCACGGGATAGTTACCGACGGCGCTGCGGCCCTCGTCCGTCACTTCCTCATCGGCCAGCACGGTGCCCAGCCCCGGGCACCAGTTGACGATCTCCTCCGCCAGGTAGGCCAGCCGGTGGCCGTCTACGATGTCCCGCTGCTCCCCGGCGGACAGGTCCGTCCAGGCCCGGCCGTCCGGGGTCGGGCGCTGCCCCGAGGCCAGCTCGGCGATGAGGTCACCGACCGGCCGCGCCCGCCCCAGCGCGGGGTCGTACCAGCTGTTGAAGATGCGCAGGAAGATCCACTGCGTCCAGCGGTAATAAGACGGGTCACTGGTCAGGATCTCCCGCCTGCGGTCGTGCCCGAGTCCCAGGCGCCGCAGCTGCCGGCGCACGACGGCCGCGTTCCGGTGCACGGTGACGGCCGGATGCTGGCCGGTGTCGATCGCGTACTGCTCGGCGGGCAGCCCGAAGGTGTCGAAGCCGAAGGGGTGCAGCACATGATGACCGGTCATGCGCAGGTACCGGCCGAACACATCCGTGCCGATATAGCCGAGCGGATGACCGACGTGCAGCCCGATGCCGCTGAGGTAAGGGAAGAAGTCGAGCAGGTAGAACTTGGGCCGCCCGCCCACGCGCGCCCAGCCGTCCGGGAGCGCAGGGCCGTCCGGGAGCGCAGGGCCGTCCGGGAGCGCAGGGCCGTCCGGGAGCGCAGGGCCGTCCGGGAGCGCAGGGCTGACCGGGTTCGCGGCCTGGAAGGTTCCCTCGCGGTCCCAGTAGTCCTGCCACTTCAGCTCGATCTCGTTCGCCAGCCGCGCGTCATACCGGAACGGCGCATCGGTGTCCACCAGCTCCTCCATCTCGTCTCGGGAAATGAAAAGCCCCTCGCGCAGGAGGGGCTGCCGCACTGCCTGGTCGGGTCAGCGCGGCATCACGAGAAGCAGGCACGCTATCGGGGCCATGGCGGGAGTGTAACCTGCCGGCGGCCTTCCAGTCATTCCGCCGCCGGCCGCCGTCAGAGAACGGCGAGCAGGGCGCGGCTCCAGTCGCGGTAGCCTTCCTGGCTCGGGTGAAAGCAGTCGGAGGCGAACTTCCCGGTCCAGGGCGGCATGAAGTGCGCGGACACCTCGGCGACCGGCAGGTCCCGCAGGGCCGCCGCCTGGTGCAGCGTCCGGTTGATCCGCGTCACGTAGGGCACGCTGGCCCGGCCGATCAGTCCCCAGCACCCGGCGGGCAGCGGCAGGTCAAGCAGGATGGTCCGGTCCGGGACGGCGGCAATCAGGGCGCGGAGATCGGCGAACAGCTTCCCCGGCCCGGTGTACAAGATGTCGTTGACGCCGATTCCGCAGGTCACGAGGTCGGGCGAAGCGGGCAGCCGGGGCAGCTGGTCGTTCAGCACGTCACGGATGAGGGCGCCGGATGCCGACAGGTTGAGCACGCGCCACGGCAAGCCGGTCCGCTGCCGCAGGACGGCGAGGACCTGGCCGACGTACCCGCCCTCCGGGCTGGGCGCGCCGAGCCCCTGCGCGGTCGAGTCCCCGAGCACCACCCACAGCGGCCCGGTCCCGTCATGCCCTTCGGCCAGGATCCGGTCGTTGTGCGCCCGCCAGTGGCAGGCGAAGGCCACGCAGTCCTCGCGCATCGCGGTGACGCCATCAGCCCAGCGCCCGAACGGACCGGTGCGCAGCCCGGACACCTCGGCGGCCTGGGTGCGGGTCAGGTACGTCCCCATCGTCGCGACGATCTCGACCGGGGAGCGGCGTTCGCCTTCTGCTCCGCAGAGCTGGCGCAAGGCCAGGCGTGAGACTGCGGGCATCCGCTGCATGCTCCCCCCATCATGGTTGACACGGAACAAACGACGCTAAACGAATGCATTGACGGTTGTCAAAGCGCAGATGTATGAATCGCGCCGTAAATACCCGCTCCGCCATACTCCGTTAATTCATTTTTCACGCCGAACGGGCAGTGGTTTCGCGGTCTACGCTGCTGACATATGAAGGGGGTACCGGAGCGGATCGGCGTGGCAGGCGACTGGCACGGTAATGCCGCGTGGGCGACCCGGGCGGTGCGCCAGATCTGCGCGCGGCTGCTGCCGGACGGGGCGCGGGTCATCCTGCAGCTAGGTGACTTCGGCATCTGGCCGGGACGTGACGGGCAGGATTACCTGTCCCGGCTGGACGCCGAGCTCGCCGCCGGAGGCGCCGAGCTGTGGTTCGTCGAGGGCAACCACGAGGACTTCACCCAGCTGGCCAGGCTCCGGCCCGGGCCGGACGGCCGTGAGCAGGTCACGGACCGGATCTGGCACCTGCCCCGCGGGTACCGGTGGTGCTGGCACGGGCGGGACTGGCTGGCCCTCGGCGGCGCGGTCAGCCTGGACCGCGCCGGACGGACGGCGGGCGTCGACTGGTGGCCCGAGGAGGAGATCACCCGGCGGCAGGCCGACCGGATCATCGATGGCGGGCCGGCCGACGTGATGGTCACGCACGAATGCCCAGCTGGCGTCGAGCACGCGTTCCCGCCTCCGCCATCCTGGTGGTCGCCCGCCGACCTGCGCCGCAGCGATGCGCACCGCGCCCTGCTCCGCGAGGTCGTGCTGGCGGTGCGGCCGCGCTGGCTGATGCACGGTCACCTGCACATGAGCTATCAGCGCCGCGTGGACCTCGGCTCCGGGCCTGTTGAGGTAACCGGCCTCGACTGCGACGGCGCGGCCAGCGGCAACTGGGCGACCCTGGACGTCACCAGCCTGCGCTGGCTGCGGTTTCACGGCAAGCCCGTCAGCAACGCGATCCGCAGCCTGCTACCTCATCGGGGATCGGCTGACTACGCCTCCTCGTGGGCCCCGCCCAGCAGGTCCACCGGCACTGGGTCAGGTGGCACTGGATCAGGCACGGTACTGGGGTGCAGCTCGCCGGCGTCCATGGGCGCATCCGGGGGAGTCGGTGCCACCTGACCGGCTTTCGGGAGCCGAGCCGTCCAGCGTTCGGTGCACGACTGGGCGTCCTTGCAATACCAGCGGATGTCGGCGCAGGCGCGGCCGCCATCGGGCACCATCAGGCCGAGCGGAAGCGTGATGCCGCACAAGGAGCACTGGGCTGACTGCAAGGGACGGGGACGGGCGTCACGCTGCGTGGCCATCGATGGATCCCCCCACGGGAAATGCTGGTTCATCGGGAGACCACTCGCTGTTCGGGCTCCCTGGTCAAGGGCATGGCGATAGCTGGTGAGGCATACGCGGCCATAGTTCCTCCACGCGGGCACAGATCCTAAAGGCCCTCGGCCTCTTTCTCGAGGCCGAGGGTACATCGGCAAATTTCGACCTGCAGGCTCGCTGCTATAAAGGTAATCACCCATGTCCTGGTGACTCAGGCAAAGCCGAAAAGTTCCTCACTTCCCTGGGAAACTACTAAGAAGTACGGGCGGTTCAGGGCGCAAACCATGATCAATTTGCGATCACTGTGAGCTTTGTTGGGGTAGCCGACCTTTTAGGGTTTTTGTTGCCGATGTTCTTCTTGTTCGCTTGTGGGGTACTTCAGCCGCACGGGGTCACGTGTTAAACCGGCTTGCGCATCCCGGTCCTAGCCGGAGTCCGGGTCCGCGAGGTCCAGGAACCGCTGAAATGCGGCCTCTTGAAGGTCGAGAGCGTGCTGGGCCCGGGTGAGGGTCCGGGAGGTAAAGGAGCCGGCTGACCGGGCCGCGAGCAGTTCGGCGCGTTCGGCGGCCAGGATCTGCAGCATGAGCTGGCGGTATTGCTTGCGGGCGCTGACCGTGGCCGGGGCCAGCGGGTCAGCGTAGCTAACCTGGACCTCCAGGTCGTCGCGGACCCGGTAGAGCACCGCGTCGTCGTAAGGTCGCCCGTCGGGCTGGGACAGGGCAGGGTTCTCCAGGACCGCCGCCGCCTTGCCGAACAGCTCGTTGATCAGCTTGCCGTACTCGGCGCGGTCAGCGGCGGCGTCGTCACCGGGGATCTTGAGGGCACGGATGACACGCGGAAGGGTCAGGCCCTGAGTCAGCAGCGTGGTCCCGGCCACCACGAACGCTATCAGCACCACCTGCGGCCGGTACGGGATGCTGTTGGGCAGCGACTGGGCGGCCGCGACCGTCACCACCCCGCGCATTCCGGACCAGGCCAGCACCACCCCGCCGCGCCAGCCGAAGCTCTCCTCGACCAAGAAGTCGATGTCGCCCTTCTTGCGGGCGATTCGCCGCGCGGCGCGCTGCGTGCGCCTGGCGGTGAGCCTATGGCGCGGATCCGGGTCGCCGATCCGGTTCCGAATCTTCTCCAGTTCAGGCTGGATGGAGGCCGCCCGGGCGGCGTCGTAGCGCAAGGCGGCGACCAGCGGGACGATGAAGATCATCCGCAGCGCCACCACCAGCACGGCGGCGACCAGCGCGATCCACACCGCCTGGGCCACGCTGAGCCCCGCCGCGGCGTCCTGATCGACCAGCGTCTTGAGCTCCAGGCCCATGAGCAGGAAAATGCCGCTTTCCAGCAGGAACCCCACGGTCTGCCAGTTCACCCGCTCGGCCAGCCGGTCCCTGGCCGACAGGAAACGCGGGCTCAGATGGCCGGTGACGAGCCCGGTTACCACCGCGGCCAGGACTCCGGAGGCGTCCAGTGCCTCGGCCGGGACCCAGGCCAGGAAGGGGACGACGAAGGAGACCGCCGTGCTCAGCACCGGGTCGTTGAGCAGGGCCCGGATCCGCACGTCAGCGTAACCGACGACCAGGCCGACCACGATCGCCACGGCGACGGCATACAGGAATTCCGCGCCGATCTTCCACAGGTGCACGGTCGCGGTGGTGGCGGCCACGGCCGAGCCGAGCAGCACCAGGGAGGAAGCGTCGTTGACCAGCCCTTCGCCCTCCAGGATCGTCAGCAACCGCGACGGCAGGCCCAGCCGCCTTCCGACCGAGGTCGCGGCGACCGCATCTGTGGGGCTGATGATCGCTCCCAGCGCCAACGCGGACGCCAGTCCGAGACCGGGTATGACCGCGTTGAACAAGAACCCCGAGCAGATCGTGGTGATAAAGACCAGGAGCACGGCTAGGCCGGTAATGGCCTTGAAATCACGGCGGAAGTCCTGGGCGGGTATCCGTACGGCCGCGGCGTAGAGCAGCGGCGGCAGCGCGCCGGCCAGGATCCACTTCGGATCCACTTCGATCTCAGGCACGCCCGGCAGGAAGCTCAGGACGATCCCGACCAGGACCAGGCTGAGCGGGGCAGCGACCGAGATGCGCCGGGAAACGGCCGCGACCGCGACGATGGCGACCACACCGACGGCGGCGATGAGGGTCAGCTCCATGACAGTCTCATTCTCCGGGCCGCCGATACGGGCCACGAGTCGGCATGCCCGGGACGGGTGCCTGGGCGGATCCCGGTACATTCGGCGAAGACATCCACGCCGGCCGGGAAGGCGGCCGGCCCGAGCGGTGGAGGACGGCGGTGCCGGCCGACTACGAGAAGATCCGCGACGAGAACATCGCCAGGTACGGCTGGGACACGGCGGTGCTGGAACTGCTCGGGCGGCTCTACAGCGAGCGCACCCACTTCATCTTCGAGCTGATCCAGAACGCCGAGGACGCCGGGGCGACCGAGCTGGCCTTCGAGCTCTTCGATGATCGCCTGGAAGTGCGGCACGATGGCCGGCCCTTCACCGAAGCGGACGTCCGCGGCGTCTGCGGCGTCGGGCAGAGCGAGAAGTCCCTGACCGCGATCGGGAAGTTCGGCATCGGCTTCAAGTCGGTGTACGCGTACACCAAGACGCCGCGCGTCTACAGTTCGGGCGAGCACTTCCGGATCGAGATGTACGTCCGGCCGTTCTGGCAGGAGCCGCTGCCCGAGCCCTCCGCCGAGACCCTGTTCGTGTTTCCGTTCGATCACGACAGCGTGCCCGCCGCAGTCGCCGCCGGTGAGATAGCCGCGGCCCTGACCGCGATCCAGCCCGGGATCCTGCTGTTCCTGGCCAACATCGGGCGGCTGAGCGTCCGCGGCGTCAGGGTCGCCGCCTCGGTCATCGAGCGCTCGGTCACCGAAGGGGCCGGTTCACCTCGCCGCGTCACGCTGGCCAAGCGCCACCGGCCGCAGGAGTGGCTGGTCTGGTCGCGTCAGGTCGAAGGCTTCGGCGAGCTGTCGCAGCGGATCGAGATCGCCTTCCGGGTGGCGGCTGGCCGGATCATCGAGTGCGGCAGCTCCCCGCTGACCGTGTTCTTCCCCACCGAGAAGGAGACCTTTCTCGGTTTCCTGGTCCAGGGGCCCTACCGGACGACGCCCGCCCGCGACAACATTCCCGAGCACGACCCGTCCAACCAGGCCCTGGTGCGCCAGACCGCTGTCCTGCTCGCCGACGTGCTGCACGAACTCCGCGACGACGGCCTCCTCACGGTGGACGTGCTGAAGGCGCTGCCGCTCGACGCCGCGCGCTTCCAGCCCGGCTCGATGTTCCGTCCGTTGTTCGACGCGGTGCGCGAGGCCCTGGCCCGCTCCGAGCTCATTCCGGTCGCGGGGGGCGGTTACGGCGCGGCCGGGAACGTGAAGCTGGCCCACGGCGCCGAGCTGGCCGAGCTCTTCGATCCGGACCAGCTCGGCGCGCTGTACGGCGCGGACGGGCCGGTTCGGTTCGCGGACGAGTCGATCACCGAGCACCACGCGCCTGTCCTGTGGCGGTACCTGCGAGAAGAGATCGGCGTCGATGAGGTCACGTCCGCGGGTGTGGCCGTGAACCTGCGGCGCGAATTCCTGCCGGCGCAATCGGATGAGTGGATCACGCGCCTGTACGCCTTCCTGTTCACCGATCCCGCCCTATGGCGGGCGCCGAGGTCCGGCGATGAGCCGCCCGGCGCGGCCCGGACCCAGCCGATCATCCGGCTCGAAGACGGCAGCCACGTGCCCGCGTTCGATGCCAGGAACCGCCCGGCCGTGTACCTGCCGGGACCGGCCGGGAGCAGCTTGCCCACGGTACGGCGCGCGGTGGCGGACTCCCCGGCGGCGCGGCCGTTCCTGGAAGCGCTGAACCTGACCGAGCCGGACGTGGTGGCGGAGGTGCTGGAGATCATCCTGCCCCGGTACGCCCGCCTGGACGTCACCGAGCTGGACCCGGCCCAGCATGACGCTGACCTGGACTGCGTCATGCGCGCGCTGGATGAGGCGGCGGCCGGCCGCCGGCCGGAACTTGTTGACCAGCTGCGGCACACCGCCTTTCTCATCGGGGAGAACGCCGCGACGGGCGAACAGCGCCTGATGCCGCCGCCCGCGCTGTACCAGCGAACCAAGGAGCTGGAGATCTACTTCGACGGGAACCCGGAGGCCTGGTTCGCCGGCGACGGCTACGGCCCGTGGCTCGTCCAGCTGCGCGGCATGGGCGTCCGGCAGGCCGTCGAACTGCGCGCCCGGGCCCCTGATCAGCACGGGTACGTGGTCATCGCCGTCGAGTTCGGCCGCAACGAGCGCGGCATCGACGGATTCGATCCCGGAGCGGAAATCGACGGCCTGGACTTCGCGCTGCGGCACCCCAGTCACGCCCGCTCCGAGTACGTCTGGAACGTCCTGCTCGCTCCGAACCGCCGGCTGGTGGCAGGCGTGGTGGAGACATCCGTTCTCGCCTCATTCAGCGACTCCAGCCACCAGCACGCCCGATCGGCGATCGCCGTGGCCGCGGAGCGCGAGCCGTGGCTCCCCGGACCCGACGGCACATTCCGCAGGCCCGCCGAGCTCTCGCTCGACGACCTGCCGCCCACCTACACCCGGGACGAGCGGCTGGCCCAGGCCCTGCACATGCTCCAGCCCGTGGTGGCAGAAGCAGCCCGCCAGCTGGGAATCCCGCCGGAGGTCCTGCGGGGGCTGAGCGCTCGCCCGGACCTGGTGGCGATGATCGAGCGCGAGCTCGGCGAGCCGCGGTTACGGGTGTAACCGGGTGAAGCCGTCCGCGCCGACGCTGACCTCGGCGGGCTGCTGCTGCGGTATCAGCGGGCGGGGGCAGCCGTCCAGGTCGAGCACGGCGCTGGCCTCGGTGTACCAGGACCGGATCGGGGCGTGGCCCCAGAAGTCCCGGCGCCTTGGATCCCGTACCGACCAGCGCAGCACCGGGTGGTCGGGGTCGCCGGTGAAGTAGTCGCTGGTGTAGATCTCCGCCCGGTGCCCGTCCGGGTCCCGCAGGTACACGTAGAAGGCGTTGGACACGCCGTGCCGCCCGGGACCGCGCTCGATGCGCGACTCCTGCCGCAGTGAGCCGAGGATGTCGCAGATCCGCAGCACCTGGTACGACTCGTGCGCGAAGAACCCCAGGTGGTGCAGGCGCGGCCCGTCGCCGCCGGTGAGCGCCACGTCGTGCACGGTCTGCTTGCGGAACATCCAGGCCGCGTAGAGCGTGTCGCCCTCCTCGATGGTCTCGGACAGGCCGAAGCCGAGCGACCGGTAGTACTCATAGGCGGCGCGCACGTCGGGCACCACGACGTTGAAGTGGTCCAGCCGCGCGACCTCGGCACCGCGGCGCAGGTCGTAGCGCTGCTGCAGGCGCTGCGGGTGAGCCGCCTCGAAGAAGAACTCGACCGTGAAACCGAGCGGGTCCTCAACCCGGACCGCCTCCCCCACGCCGGGCGTGACACCCGCCGGTACCCGTGCCGTCCGCGCGCCGAGCGCCTCGTAGAACGCCTCCGCCAGGTCCAGGTCCGCGGCGGCCCGCACCCGGAACGCGAGCCTGCCCGCCGCGGGCTCCGGGCCTTCGCGCAGGATCAGGTTGTGGTGGGTGAGCTCGTCGTACCCGCGCAGGTAGAGCACGCCGGGATCATCCCGGGTGACCGCGAAGCCGAGCAGGTACACCCAGAACCACCGGGCCCGGTCCAGATCGGTGACAACCAGCTCCGCGTAGGCGGCCCGCACGATGTCGGGCGGGTTCAGGTCCATGATCACGCTCCGAGCCGGGGGACTCCGGTGTCCCCCAGCGGGATGTGGACGATACGCGATTCAGTGTAAAAGTCCAGGCTGTGCGGCCCTCCCTCACGCCCGAGCCCGCTCGCCTTGACGCCGCCGAACGGGGTCCGCAGATCCCGGACGTTGTGCGAGTTGATCCACGTCATCCCGGCGTCGACCGCGTGCGCCACCCGGTGCGCGCGGGCCAGGTCGGTGGTCCAGATATACGCGGCCAGCCCGTAGGACGTGGCGTTGGCCAGGGCGATCGCCTCCGCCTCGCCGTCGAACGGGGTGACGCACACCACCGGCCCGAAGATCTCCTCGCGGAAGATCCGCATCGACCGATCCACGTCGGCGAACACCGTGGCGGCCAGGTAGTTGCCCTCGGTCAGCCCCGCGGGCCGCGCGCCGCCCGCGACCAGGCGGGCGCCCTCGTCCAGGCCGGCCCGCACGTAGGACAGCACGCGCGCGTAGTGCTCCGGGTGCACCAGCGCCCCGATCTCGGTCGCCGGGTCGGACGGGTCGCCCACCCGGATGCGGTCCGCCCGGGAGGCCAACCGGGCGACCAGATCGGGGTAGATGGCCCGTTCGGCCAGAATCCGGGAGCCGGCCGTGCACCTCTCGCCGTTGAGGGAGAACACGCCGAACAGGGCGCTGTCGGTCGCCCGATCCAGGTCGGCGTCCGCGAAGATGACGCACGGCGACTTGCCGCCCAGCTCCATGGACAGGCCCTTGAGGTGCGGCGCGGCGGCCGCCATGATCGTCTGGCCGGTGCTGGTCTCGCCGGTGAACGAGATGCGCGGCACGCCCGGGTGGGCCACGAGCGCGGCGCCGGCCACCTCGCCGATCCCGTGGACCAGGTTGAATACGCCGTCGGGCAGACCCGCCTCGGCCATGATCTCCGGCAGCAGGCTGGCGGACAGCGGCGTCCACTCGGCCGGCTTGAGCACCACCGTGCAGCCCGAGGCCAGCGCGGGCGCGAGCTTCCAGGTTTCCAGCATGAACGGGGTGTTCCACGGGGTGATCAGGCCGGCCACGCCGGCCGGCCCGCGGATCACGTAGCCGAACTGCGCGCCGCCCGAGGCGAACGCGTCCTCGTGCAGCGTCACCACCGTGTCGGCGAAGAACCTGAAGTTCTCCGCCGCCCGCGCCGCCTGACCGCGCGCCTGGGTGACCGGCAGCCCGGTGTCGAACGTCTCGAGCTCGGCGATCCGCGCGGCGCGCGCCTCGATGCCGTCCGCGATCTTGTTCAGGATCGTGGCCCGGGCCCGCGCGGGCAGGTGCGGCCAGGATCCTTCGGCGAACGCCGCGGCGGCCGCGGCGACGGCCCGGTCCACGTCCTGCGGGCCGCCGGCCGCGACCGTGGCGTACGGCTGGTTGCTGACCGGGTCGGCGACCTCGAACGTCGCGCCGTCGGCGCTCGCGGCGTGTGCTCCCCCGATGAAGTGCTCGAGCTTGGCTGGCAGCTCAGACGGCGCGCCCACCCGGGTGGTCATGGTGCATCACCGTCCTCGGCCGCATCGCCTTTATCAACCGTGCCGGGGCTGGGACCGACCTCGCCGGCTGGGCGCCCGGCAGGCGCCTGCTGGCCGAGCCAGGCTTCGTAGTCGGCTCGGCGGGCTTCGGTGAGCGGGAACAGGCCGTCGATGCCCTCGCCCCCGGCCACGCGGGCGGCGATGAACTCTTCCTGGCGTTCCTGCTCCCTGGCCTCGGCCAGCACCTCGGCCGCGAGGCCCGGCGGCAGCACCAGCACGCCGTCGGCGTCGCCGACGATGATGTCACCGGGCTGGACGGTCACCCCGGCGCAGGCCACGGCGACGTCGGTGTCCCAGGGGACATGCCGCCGGCCGAGGACCGCGGGGTGGACGGCGGCGTGGTAGACGGGAATGTCCAGCCCGGCCAGCACCGCGCTGTCCCTGATCGCGCCGTCGGTGACGATCCCGGCCGCGCCGCGGACCTGGGCGCGCAGCGCGAGGATGTCGCCGATGGTGCCGGCGGTCCGGTCGCCGCGGGCCTCGATGACCAGAACCTCGCCCGGGCGGATTTCCTCGATCGCGCGCTTCTGGGCATTCATTCCGGCGCCGTAGGCGGCCGACAGGTCCTCGCGCAGCGGCAGGTAACGCACCGTCCGCGCGTACCCGGCCATCCGCACGCCGGGCCGCGTGGACCGGAGCCCGTCCAGGGTGAGGCCGTTCAGCCCGCGCT
>Ga0187780_10002171_pt1 | contig 14813 bp, 13 predicted proteins | sample 1015_Q2_SP10_20__FD_132429 | JGI IMG/M metagenome (GOLD analysis project Ga0187780, IMG submission 132429) | Tropical peat soil microbial communities from peatlands in Department of Meta, Colombia - 1015_Q2_SP10_20_MG | ecosystem: Environmental > Terrestrial > Soil > Wetlands > Peat | place... | reverse complement strand
CGTATTAGGCCCAGCTCCGGATTATGTGCAGCAGCCGGTGAGCCCTGCAGCGGCTGGTCCTCGGCCTGCAGTTTCCTGGTGCCCTGGCCGGGTGATCTGGCGTGGGCTGCACATAATCACGACGCTTCCTTCTGTATCGTCTCCGGAAGGGAGCAGGTCATGGCTGTCCAAGGTCTGGCAGCAACAGATGCTGTGATCACGGCGTTCGATGATTACCTGCGTCGTGTGCGGGGGATCGGCTCGTCGGCTCGGCAGAGCTACTCGCGCCTGGCGCGGGATTTCCTGGAAGCGGTTCTCGGGGATGGCTCCGTGGACCTTGCACGCCTGAGCGTTCCTGACGTCGTGGGGTTCATCAGTGAAGCGACTAGTCGCTATCGGCCCTCAACGGTCCAGCTGCACGCGACCGCGCTGCGGTCGTTCCTGCGCTTCTTGCGGTCCGAGGGCCTCCGGGAAGGCCACTTGGAGGAGGCCGTCCCGGCAGTGTCCCGCCGCCGCTCGGCGTCCTTGCCCCGGCACCTTGGCGCCCTCGACTTCGCCCGGCTGATCGCCTCGCTTGATTCCTCCTCACCGCAAGGCCTCCGGGACCGGGCGATCGTGCTCTTCGCTGCCCGGCTGGGTCTGCGGGCGGGCGAGATCGCGCGCCTTCGATTCGACGACCTGGACTGGCGTTCGGGCACCGTCAGGGTCCGGGCGCGCAAGACCGGCCGCGGCGCGCTGCTGCCACTGCCATATGGGGTGGGGGAAGCCCTGGCTGCCTACCTTGAGCGCGGACGCCCGGCGAGCAAGGACCGGCACCTGTTCCTGCTGCACCGACAGCGCGTCGGCGCGCCGATCGATCGCCACGTTGCCAGCGACGCCGTTCACCGGGCGCTGCGCCGGGCCGGCATCGACGCACCCGCCCGCGGCACGAACTTGCTGCGGCACTCGCTCGCCACGGACCTGCTCGCTCATGGGGCGAACCTCAAGCAGATCGCCGACCTGTTCGGCCACCGCGCCCTTTCGAGCACCCAGATCTATGCCAAGGTCGATGTCGCGGCGTTGCGCCAGGCCGCATTGCCCTGGCCGGAGGTGACGTGGTGAGCGCCGGCTTCGCCGAGCTCGCCGAGGGCTATCTCGCTATGCGCCGCGGCCTCGGCTACCGGCGGGAGACCTATCTCCGGGGCTTCGCCGGCTTCCTGGACCGCTCCGGGCAGCGCGGCGCGGTCCCGCTCTGGCTCAGCGTGCAGTGGGCGACCGCGACGTCAGCGAGCGATCCCCGCAATCCTGCCCGGCGGCTGGCAGCCATCCGGGGCTTTCTCCGCCACCTCGCCGCTCTCGACGGATCCACTGAGATCCCGCCGCCGGGACTGCTCGGTCCCGCCCGGCATCGCACACCGCCGCACGTCTACTCCGAAGAGGAGATCACGAGCCTGCTGCGAGCGGCGGCCGCGCTCTCCCCGGCGGGGGGCCTGCGGCCGCAGTGCTATGTCACGCTGTTCTCGCTGCTGGCCTGCACGGGGCTGCGGATCTCCGAGGCGCTCGCGCTGGCCCGCGACGACGTCGACCTGGCTGAGGGCGTGATCACCGTCCGTACCGGCAAGGGCGGGAAATCTCGCCTGGTTCCCTTGCACCAAAGCGCCCTGGAGCCGCTTCGGGCCTACCTGTCCCGGCGTGACCGGTGCGGCGACACGGCCGGGTCGGCGGCGTTCTTCCGCACCGGCGACCACGACCGCCTCACCTACCCCGCGGTGCGCAGCACCTTCAAAGGACTCAGACGACGGCTCGGCTGGAACGGCGACGGGCGGACCCGGCCGCCGCGCATCCACGACCTCCGGCACCGGATGGCCGTCAAGCGCCTGCTCGCCTGGCACGCGGAGGGCGCCAAAGTCGATGCGAAGCTGCCCGCGCTGGCCGCCTACCTTGGTCACGCCAGTGTCTCTGACCTGTACTGGTACTTCAGCGCCACGCCGGAGCTGATGGCCGTCGCAGCCGGGCGGTTCGCCGCCCTCGGCGAGCAGTCCCTGGCCGGTGCACGATGAGGGCGCCCGCGATCGCCTTCCCCGCCCTCCTCCAGGACTTCTTCCTCCGGCGCCTGATCGAGCAGCGGGGCGTGAGCGCCCGCACGGTCGAGAGCTACCGCGACGCGTTCGAGCTCCTCCTCACGTTCGCCGGGCGGCACACCGGCAAGGTGCCCTCAGCGCTTTCCCTCGCCGATCTCGACGCCCCGCTCGTGCTTGACTTCCTGGACTACCTCGAGTCCGAACGGAGGAACAGCGCCCGCACCCGCAATGCGCGGCTCGCCGCGATCAGATCGTTCATGGCCTACGCCTCGGTCCGCGACCCCGCCTCGCTGCCAATCGCGCAGCGAGTCCTCGCGATCCCCGCCAAGCGCTACGACCAGCCGGTCCTTGGCTATCTGACCCAAGACGAAGTGGCCGCGATCCTCGCCGCCCCCGACCGCGGCACCTGGAGCGGGCAACGGGACGCGGTGTTGCTTGCGACGATGTACAACACCGGAGCCCGCGTCTCAGAGATCACAGGTCTTCGCATCCGCGACGTCCTCCTCGACCGGGAGGCCGCAGTCCATCTGCACGGCAAGGGCCGTAAGGAGCGGGCCATCCCGCTATGGAAGAGCACAGCCGCTGAACTACGGAGATGGTTGCGGCGGATCAGCGAAGACCCCGCTGCGCCAGTATTCCCGAACCGCACCGGCCGGCCGCTCGGCCGTTCTGGCGTGCGCGACCGGCTCGAACGCGCGGCCTCCGCCGCGGCGCAGCGCTGCCCGTCGCTCAACGGACGCCGCGTGTCGCCGCACACGCTTCGCCACACCTGCGCCATGCACCTCCTTCAGTCCGGGGTCGACCTTGCGGTCATCGCCCTCTGGCTCGGACACGCCGATCCAGCCACAACCCATCAGTATCTCGAAGCCGACCTCGCCGCCAAGGAAGCCGCTCTCCAGCTCTTGACCGCTCCGGCGCAGCAGGCGACGAGGTACCAAGCAAAAGACAAGCTGCTCGCGTTCCTCGAAGAGCTGTGATTATGTGCAGCCTTCAACCCGCCCCATCTTGCCATCAGAGCTGGTTCGCCCGCTGCTGCACATAATCCGGAGCTGGGCCTAATACGTGAAGATCGACGATCGTGTGATCCCCTCCGCCCGGCCTGGTCCCGGGCAGCCCGAGAAACTGTCCGACGCGGAGCTGGTGTGCCTGGCCGTGGCGCAGGTGCTGCTGGGCGCCCGCCTCAAAGTCTTGGCTGATGCGCTCGGTGGTCAAGATGGGCGTCAGAAGAGCCCGGGAAGGCTAGGCCCGGCCGATGCCCGATTCCTCATGCTGACGGCGATAACCCATCACCGGTTCAATTCGCCGATCTGGGGAGGGCGCGAGATCCGCACGCTGAACGCCGAACTCGCAGAGCGCGAGGTGCTAGCGGCCCAGGTGGTCAATGACCACTGCGCGACCCGGTCACGTCCACCGAAATGGTTATGGGACAGCTGAAATGAACGAGACGTGCAACCGGTGCGGACCCGCGGTCCGCGCTGCATACCGCGTGCAAAAACCCGGTGAACTATACCTGTGTCGGCATTGCGCGCTGCGGTTGTGGCCCGTGCTGTCCGCACTGGACTGGACCATATGGCCGGTTAACGCGCATGCACTCCCGCCGCCGACCTACCAGTACGCCGACGCTGACGCCGGGCGGAATCCGGGCGCAAGGGCGTGACCGCTGTCAGTCGCGATGATGCGCTCACCAGCACTGGTCGAGCACGTCACCGACCGAAGGCCCACGAGGAGCATTGATGCAGAACGTCGAAGAACTGCTCGCTCAGATGGCTGATGCTCGCAAGATCTACGGCAAAAAGCCAGTCGCGCCCTACCACGGCGGTAATCGGGTGTCCGGTTCGAGCGCGGGTTCGCGCGTTGATGCGGCCCGCGCCGAGCAGCACGCCAATCGCCAACCTGCTCGGACTGATCTTCCCAAGCCCGGCGGGCAAGCACTGGCGGTCCTCTAGGTCAGTGGCCCTGTGCGAAACTGAGGATGCCGAGCGGGAGCGGGAGCAGCAGGCGGATGATCCCAAGTGGGACCGGTCACGAGGGAGAGCCGTAAAGCCCCGGGCCGGTGACGCGGAGGTCGCCCAGGAATGACCGGCTGGTCTGGTAGGCAGCCTCGATGAGCATGCCGGTCTGGCGGAAGTCGAGTGGCGAAACCGGCTGTGGTTCCGGGCCGGGCACGTAGATCACTGGCACGTCAGCGGCGACGAGGGGCGCTTCAAGGGCCGCTTGCGAGCGCGTCGTCACCATCATGGTGTAGAACAGCACCTCGGCGATCGTGCCGGGCGGGCCGGGTAGGCGCCCGGGAAAATAGCAGTCGAGCACGATCAGGGACCGCGCGCCCATGGCCACTGCCTGCCGCATCGGGACGTTGGCCACCAGGCCGCCGTCGTAGAGCCGTAGCGGCCCGAGCTGCACGGGCGGGAAGATGCCCGGGATGGCGGCGCTTGCCAGCAGCGCCTGCTGCACGTGTCCCTCGTGGAGCACATGGGGCCGTGCTGTGGCGATGTCCGTGGCGATCGCCGCGAACGGCAGGGTGAGGTCGGCGAAGGTAATGTCGGCACCCAGGAAGTCGGTGATGACGGCGGCGAGCCCGGTGCTGGGGAACAGGTGCGTCTTGGTGTGCTGTAGGGTGCGCGCCTGTGCCAGCAGGCCCCCGGGGAATACTCGCTCGCGCGTCATCCGCGCCCAGAGGTGAGACAGGTGGTTCGCCGCGCTGTCTGGCTCGAGGGCGACGACCGCGCCGTTGACCGACCCGACCGAGGTACCTGTCACGACGTCGGGGGTGATGTCCTGCTCGGCGAGCGCCTGCAGCATCCCCACTTGCATCGCGCCCAGGCTCCCGCCACCGCCGAACACATATCCCACCGGACGTGGAAGGTCTGCAACGCTCATTTCCCACCTCCACCGCTTCGACGCCCGGCGGCGAGAGCGACGCCGCGTCCCCGCTCATCGCAGTCTCCGCCGCTAGGACCTGGTTGGCGCTGAGTATGCCATGTCGCCGCGCTGCTGTCCTGGCTGCTGTTACTACTGCCTTTCATGGTGTTCGGCCGTGCGGTCAGGGGGATCCGGCTCCGGCCGCCCCGGTACCCGTCCGGCTGCCACCCACCATTGTTAACGACCGTTCGGCCAGGACAAGCGGGACCTTTGGCCCCTCGGTGCCGGCGGGCACACCCGCCACGGGTTCGTGGTCTTGGTTCGATTCGTAAGAGGACTGTCATGGCCGGCGCGACGGTTTTGCGGACCGTGCCAGAGCCGCCCGGACGGTCCGGGGGGCGCCGGACCGGTTCCTGGTCGGCCTGGCGGTGCTGACCCTGCTCGCCGAGGCCGCGGAGGACCGGCCGTGCCTGGTCGATGACGCGCAGTGGCTGGACCGGGCCTCCGCGCAGGTGCTGGCGTTCGTGGCGCGGCGGCTGCTGGCCGACCCCGTCGGGCTGGTATTCGCCGCGCGCGACCCGGGCCAGGAACTTGCGGGGCTTCCAGACCTCGAGGTCCGGGGCCTGCGAGAGGAGGATGCGCGCGGGCTGTTGCGCTCGGTCGTCCCGATCCGGCTGGATGAGCGGGTGCAGGACCGCATCCTGGCCGAGACACATGGCAATCCGCTGGCGTTGCTGGAGCTGCCGCGCGGGCTGAGTCCGGCGCAGCTGGCGGGCGGGTTCGGGCTGACGGGCGCGCAGGCGGTACCGGCGCGGATCGAGGAGAGCTACCGGCGGCGGGTCGAAGCGCTGCCCGCCGACACGCGCTTGCTGCTGCTGGTCGCCGCGGCCGAACCGGTCGGCGACCCGGTGCTGGTCCGGGCGGCGGCCGCGCGGCTCGGGATCGGGGCCTCGGCCGCGACGGCCGCCGGGACGGACGGGTTGGTGGAGATCGGGACGCGGGTGCGGTTCCGTCATCCGCTGGTGCGGTCGGCGGTGTACCGGTCGGCCGTGCTGCCGGACCGCCGGGCGGCGCACCTGGCGCTGGCCGAGGCGACCGACCACAACCTGGATCCGGACCGGCGGGCGTGGCATCTGGCGGCGGCGGCGGCCGGACCCGATGAGCAGGTCGCCGCCGAACTGGAGCGGTCGGCGGGCCGGGCGCAGGCCCGCGGCGGCATGGCCGCGGCAGCGGCGTTCTTGCAGCGCGCGGTCGCGCTGACGGCCGAGCCCGGGCCGCGGGCTAAGCGCGCGCTGGCGGCCGCGCAGGCGAATCTGCAGGCCGGCGGGTTCGACGCGGCTCTGGAGCTGGTGGCCACGGCCGAGGCAGGGCCGCTGGATGACCTCCAACGGGCCCAGGTGAGCCTGCTGCGCGGGCAGGTCGCGTTGTTCGCGAGCGCGGGCAGCGAAGCTCCGGAGCTGCTGCTGCAGGCGGCCCGGCGGCTCGAGCGGCTCGATGGCGGGCTCGCCCGCCAGACCTATCTGGACGCGTGGCTGGCCGCGCTGTTCGCTGGCCAGTTCGCGCAAGCTGCCAATCTGCGCGAAGTGTCCCGGGCCGCCAGGTCCGCCCCGCCGCCGGACCCTCCGGCTCCCCACGATCTGCTGCTGGACGGCCTGGCCGTCCTGGGCACCGACGGACGCGCCGCGGCGGCACCGATGTTGCGGCGGGCGGTACGCGTCTTCGCCGAGGGCGAGATCGCGGTAGAGGAGGGACTGCGCTGGGGCTGGTCGGCCATGACAGGCGCGGTCACGCTGTGGGACATGGAGAACTATCAGTCGATTGTCCTCCGGCAGGCCCAGTCCGCCCGCGAGGCGGGCCTGCTCGTCCACCTTCTGGGCTATGTGAACGGGCTGGGTTTTTCTGCGACCTGGTGCGGCCAGTTTGCGCCAGCTGCTTCGGCGATCGCGGAGGCTTATGCGATCGCGGAAGCGACAGGGACCCGCATCGCGCCGTTCGCGGCCCTAACTCTCACTGGCTTCCGGGGGTCAGAAGCTGATGCCACGCGGCTGATCGAGGTCGTGACGAAGGACGTGCGAGCTGCCGGGCAGGGTACAGGGGTCCAGTGGTGCCAATGGGTATCGGCAATCCTGTACAACGGTCTCGGCCTCTACGAGAAGGCCCTGCCGGAGGCCCGGCAGGCCAGCGAGCAGGCGCCTGAAGTGTTTGTCGCGGCGCAGGCGCTTCCCGAGCTGATCGAGGCGGCCAGCAGAACCGGGCAGACCCAGGTCGCCGCCGACGCGCTCGAACGGCTGGCCGCGGCCGCGAGCACGGCCCAGACCGACTGGGCGTCGGGGATCCACGCGCGGTCCCGGGCGCTGCTCAGCGACGGCGAGACCGCCGAGACCTCGTATTGTGAGGCGATCGAACGACTGGGCCGCACACCCCTTCGTCCCGAACTGGCCCGGGCGTACCTGCTCTACGGGGAGTGGCTGCGCCGCGAGGGCCGCCGGGCCGACGCACGGGCGCAGCTGCGCACCGCGCACGACATGTTCGCCGCGATCGGCATGGAGGCGTTCGCCGGGCGGGCCCGCCGCGAGCTGGCGGCCAGCGGCGAGACCGCCCGCCAGCGCACCGCCGAAGCGCGCGATACGCTCACCCCGCAAGAGGCCCAGATCGCCCGCCTGGCCCGCGATGGCCTGTCCAACCCGGAGATCGCCGCCCAGCTGTTCCTGTCCGTCCGGACGGTCGAATGGCACCTGCGCAAAGTCTTCACCAAACTCGAGATCAGCTCCCGCCTGCAACTCCAGCGAGCGCTGCCCGACGGCGCCAGCGCCGTGCGCCTGGCATGACCGGCCACCAGGGGTCAACCCTGCGGACGTGCGCGGCTCAGTCCCTCAGCCGGGACCAGGGACTGGCATTGGGGAGCCACTGACGCGACCGTGCGCTCAGCCCGGCGACACTTGCCAGCATGTTGCTGGCAGCAGGACAGTTCGCGTCTTCGGGCGCCGGCGCGTCGGCCCAGACCGATTCCAGTTTGCGGGGGATGCTTACCGAGCAGACAGCCCTGCAGCGCGTCGCGACGCTCGTCGCCCGCGGAATCTGCCACGCGGAGCTGTTCGTGGTGGACGGCCAGGGGATCGCCTAGCTCTTGCGATCGGATGCGGCAGCCCTGCTGCGCTCGCACTAGTCAGGCCGTCGCCCAGAAGGGGCAAGGAGGCCGAGCGCGAGCCTGCTCGACAGCCTCGTGGCGGCGGTATGCGCCGAGCTTGTCGTAGACGTGGCGCATGTGGGTCTTGACGGCGTTCACCGACAGGTAGAGCTGGCCGGCGATCTCCGGCGCGGATGGCCTGGCCGGCAGATGGCGCAGCACGCGGATCCGATGCAGATCCGGGCGCCAGCCGACCGTCGGACCTTGCCGTGCGCGTAGCCGCATACAGATCGCCCGGTTCGGCACGACACCGGGTGACCACCTTGACGACCAGGTTGCCAACCATATCGGCAGCTACTTGCGCGCCGCCCTAGCCCGGGCCGATCACAAAATGTGACCTCTATGCGCCGATCCCGGACCTCGCTCGCCGACTCGGAATGCCCAGCCGCCATCCGGGCGTCGCGGACAGGGACATGAGCATCAGCCGCCGACTCTGTGATTAAGCCGATCACGTCAGGTAACTCCCGTGGCGAAACTCGTCGACAAGCAGCGGATGGGAAGAATGCCAGCCGAGCCCGGCCCGGGCAGTTGGGCCCGTTGGTTGCCCCGATCGAGCAGCAGGACCTCGGCGAAGTAGTCGCCCAAGCGCCCCGGCTTCATCGTCGGAAGCGGGGACCGCTGCGGGAGCACCGACGCCGACGGCGGCCGCCTTCGTTAGTTCGGCCACGGTGGGATTCGACCCGTTACCGATGACGTAGTAGCCGCGAGCCGAGTCGTCTTCCAGGGCGCGCCGGATCCGCCTGTTCTGGATTGCCTCCAAGTCAAGCGGCCGCGGAGCATCGGCCACGGCAATAGTCGGCACGGGACCCGGCCCGGCAAAGGTACCGTCGCATGGCGAGATCGACCAGGGCGTCAAGCGTGGTCGACGAACATGTCGACCTCCGGCTCGGCGCCCGGCCGGTAGGCGTACCGGTCGAAGTCGTTGACACCTTCGGCGGCCAGCACGTCCTCGCACAGGAACGCGTTTCCGCTGCATTCCCGGCTCGGCTTGGTGATCACCGCGTACGCCGCGTCTGCGTACAGCTCGGGCTTGCGCGACCTGGCCATTGCCTTATCACCGCCGAGCAGGTTCTGGACCGCGGCGGTCGCGATCAGTGTCCGCGGCCACAGCGCGTTAGAGGCGATGCCGTCGTCCCGGAATTCGGCGGCGAACCCCAGGGCGCATAGGGTCATCCCGTACTTAGCGATCGTGTAGCCGATATGCGGGCCCAGCCAGCGTGGCTCGAGGCTGATCGGCGGGGAGAGCGTGAGGATGTGGGGGTTTCCCGATCGCTTCAGGTGCGGTATGCAGGCGCGGCTCACCACGAAAGTGCCGCGGGTATTGATCGCCTGCATGAGGTCATAGCGCTTGACCTCCAGGGCCTCGGTGCCCGATACGTTGATCGCCGAGGCGTTGTTGACGCAGACGTCGATCCCGCCGAAACGCTCCACCGCCTGCGCTACGGCCCGCTCGACCTGTGTCTCGTCGCGGATGTCGCCGACGACCGGCAGCGCACGGCCGCCCGCCGCCTCGATCTGCTCGGCCGCCGTATGCACCGTTCCCTCGAGCTTGGGATTTGGCTCGCCCGTCTTGGCGATCAGGGCGACATTGGCGCCGTCGCGCGCCGCCCGGATCGCGATCGCCAAGCCCACGCCACGGCTGCCGCCGGAAATGAACAGGGTCTTGCCTTCGAGGGTCATAGATGCTCCTCCTTGAGGTGCGGTGCTCGTCGCCCCGTGAACCTCGCCTCGCGGCGCTCGATGAACGACAACACCCCTTCACGGCTATCCTCTGTGCCGGAGCGTCTGGCCGCGGCGCCCTCGCAACCGCATCCGTACTCATAGTCTTGCCTGTCGGCCGAGTGTAAGCCGCGGTGCGCCTTGTTACATCGGGCCGCTCGTCACGAACCCATGATCTGGTGTGGTACGGCAGCACAGCCGCCTCGTCCGGCAAGCGTCTGTTACCCGGGGCTGTGTGCTGCCCAGCGATGCTCAGGCCAGGTGGCGGGCCAGATAGCGAACACGTCACGGAATACCCGAGTGCGTTTGCCGCGCTCCTGTTACCCTTATTGCATGATTTCCCCGATCCGGGGAGATTTCACCGGTTTCCGTGTTCAAGTCCCCCCTCGGACACCCAGAGTGGTGGTACATCACCCTTTTCAGAGCACCGCTTGAACACGCGGGCGGCCCGGCTGATGCCTGCGGCCTCCCCCTGGCGCTGACCGGTCCCTCCTCCCGCAACGGGAGGCAGCCGTGACCGGCACGCTGATCGCCCCTGTCATCAGGACTCCTGACATGGCGGCTCGCTGACGGGGTGTGATCGGACCCCGACCTAGCCCTGGCCTGGACTTATTGCCTTTTTCGCCGCCTTTTCCCGGCGTGTCGCGGGGTCTTGGCGGGCCGGTTCCTGAGAAAATTAATGCAGTGTCAGTGCCGGGCGGGATGGGGTGGATGATGGCAGGGATGCTCACCCAGCTGCCCTTGCCGCTGCTGCCCGCCGGGGCTGCCGAGCTCGCGCCCGGGGTCGGGCTGGTCACCGGCGACGACGGCGGCGGGCTGGTGTCGGTGCACGGGCTGGCCACGTTCGCCTGGGACGCCGGGGATGAGGCGGGCCGGCGGCTGGCCGCGGTGCAGCTGGTCCGGCTGCGCGCGGTCAGCCAGGCGCAGGCCGCGGCGGCGTTCGGGGTGGACCCGGTCACGGTGTGGCGGTGGGATCAGGCGCTGGCCGCGGGCGGGGTGGCCGGGCTGGTCCCGTCGCGGCGGGGCCCGAAGGGGGCCTCCAAGCTGACGCCTCAGCTGGCAGCGCGGATCCGGGACCTGGATGCGGCGGGGGCGACCCTGAGCGAGATCGCCGCGGCGACCGGGGTGTCGACGTTCAGCGTGCGCAACGCGCTGGGCCGGGTGGCGGCCCGCGGGCAGGGCACGGCGGCCGGGGCCGCTGCAGACAGCGCCCGCCTGGTCGCGGGGGACGATGAACAGCGCCCGGGCGTGGCGGTTGCGGTGCTGCCGGACCCGGTTCCCCGGGACGGGCAGCGGGCGCTGGCCCGGTGGGGGCTGCTCGGCGAGGGAGCCGAGCCGGTGTTCGCCCCCGGTGCCCGGTATCCGCTGGCCGGGCTGCTGCTGGCCCTGCCCGCGCTGGAAGCGACCGGGCTGCTGGAGGCGGCCCGGCAGGTCTACGGCCGGCTCAAGGACGGGTTCTACGGCCTGGCTGCCACGCTGCTGACCTTGGCGTTCCTGGCCCTGGCCGGCGAGCCGCGGGCGGAGGGCGCCACCCGGGTCCCGCCGGCGGCGCTGGGCCGGGTGCTGGGCCTGGACCGGGCGCCGGAAGTCAAGACGATCCGCCGCAAGCTCGGCGAGCTGTCCGCGGCGGGCAAGGCCGCGGACCTGATCATGGCGCTGGCCCGCCGGCACGCCGCCGCCCGGCCCGGCGCGCTGGGGTTCCTGCACGTCGACGGGCACGCCCGCGCCTACTACGGCACCCGGGACGTGCAGAAGACGCACATCGCGCGGCTGAAGTTCCCTGCCCCGGCCACCGGGGAGACCTGGGTCACCAGCCAGGACGGGGAGCCCGTGTTCATGGTGGTCGCCGAGCCGTCCGACTCGCTGGCCGGGGAGCTGCGCCGGCTGCTGCCGCAGCTGCGGCAGGTCGTGGGCGAGGGCCGGCGGGTGACGGTGTGCTTTGACCGGGGCGGGTGGTCCCCGGCGCTGTTCGCGGACATCACCGCGGCCGGGTTCGACCTGCTGACCTGGCGCAAGGGCCCGGCCCCCGACCTGCCCGCCGCCGGGTTCACCGCCATCACCTGCGCCGATGACCGCGGCCGCCAGCACGCCTACGACCTGGCCGACACCACGATCACGCTGAGGATCAGCAACGGGCCGCGCAAGGGGCAGACGGTCAGCCTGCGGCAGGTCACCCGCCGCGTCCCCGCGAAGGCCGGCGGCACCCGGCAGATCCACGCCCTCACCACCCGGACGGACCTGGCCGCCGGGGAGGTCTGCTGGCGGCTGACCTCACGATGGCGGGAGGAAAACTATTTCCGCTACGCCCGCACCCACTTCGCCCTGGACGCCCTGGACTCCTACGCCGCCATGCCCGACGACCCGGACCGGAAAGTCCCGAACCCGGCGAAGAAAGCCGCCGCCGCCCAGGTCCGCCATGCCGAGGTCCTCGCCGCCGCGGCCCAGGCCCAGCGCGATGCCAGCCTGGCGGCCCTGCGCAACCCGGCCCCCGGCCAGCCGGTCACCATCACCAACCAGATGATCAACGCCCTGGATGCTCCCGTCGAGGCCGCCTGGGCCGAACTCCAGGCCGCCGCCGACGCCGCGGCGGCCGTCCCCGCCCGCATCCGCCTCGGCGAGATCGCCCCGGACATGGTCCGGCTGGAAGCCGAGGTCAAGCAGATCACCCACGCCATCCGCATGGCCGCCTACAACGCCGAAACCGCCCTGGCCCGGGCGCTGGACGGGCACTACGCCCGCGCCGGCGAGGAGGCCTACGCCCTGATCCGCGAAGCGCTCACCGGCTCCGGCGACATCATCCCCGGCCACGGCGAACTGCTCATCCGGCTTGACCCGCTCACCGCCCCGCGCCGGACCCAGGCCCTCGCAGCGCTCTGCGATCAGCTCACCCAGGCCCACGCCCGCTATCCCGGCACCGGGCTCATCCTGCGCTACGAAGTCAAGCCCACCACTGCATGATCTTTATCCCTATGTCAGGAGTCCTGGTGCACTGGGCATACTGGTCAGACAGCGCGGGCTCTCACTGCGAGAATTGGTCGGCCTGGATAACTCGAAGGTGCTCACGCGGTCGATGGTGAACTACGTCCTGGGCGGTCAACGAGCCCTAAAGTACGACGTCATGGGCGCGATCGTCGCCGTGTGCGGCGCCACCCCTAAAGCGGCGGCAGCATGGGATGCGGCATGGCATCGGCTGGCTGCCCCCGAGATCGCCGCCCGGAAGCAAGCCCAGCCTTCCGGGCCGACGCCTGAGTCAAGCCCAGTGCTGCGGATCTCGGCGTCTCTTTCACGCCCCCGCTTGGCGAAAGTAAGGTTGTCAACATTCCTGTACCAGGGATACGACTCGGCTTCGGCTCTTGCGGCAGCTCGGAACCGTCTGATCAGGTATTCATTCGTGCGTCCCTCTCGTTCCGCCTCGCGATTTGGCAGGAACCAGCTTGACGCAATATCTCCAGCCGCTGCCACTTGCATGGCTATCTCCAGCTGGGTCAGGTCCATCACAACAGGTGCAGTAGCAGTCTGCCCAAAGTGCCCGCTATCGGATGGAGGCTCCATGGTCACGTACAGCAGTTTCAGACCATGGTGGACTGCTACCACGGCATGGCCAGCTTCGTGGTAGCAGGGTTCTGGGTTAGGGTAGGGATTGGGCATTTCAAGACTCCAACGAGTTGTCGTATAGCCACTGATTTCAGTGGCGCGTCTCCCGCAGGACGTCGGTTCCTTCACAGCCTAACGGCTATCGCATGGACCGCTCATGATGGCGTGCGGGTTGGGGTCAGGCAGCCTGGTGCGCATGTACGCCGACAGGTTGAACGTCACACCAGACGTACCCCCCTTCACTACCAGGAACACCGGCCCGCGCCGAGCAATGAGATGCTGCTGAAGAGTCGCAGTGTTCGCAAAGTTGCCAACCTCGCAAGGAAGCGACCCCCGAACACCGAAGCACTGGCATTGGACGCGTTGCCGAAGGCGGCAGCGATGCGGGATGGTTGGTAGACGTGCCTGCTAGTGATCTCAAGCTCTGCATAGCAGGATCGGCATACATTTTAGCGGGATGAAGAACGATGATCTGATCCTGCCGGTACAACTTCCTCGTTGAACGTGCACAGCACATTGCCAAAGCCGAGTCCGCCTGTCGGGGTAAGTGCAGATAGCGAGCACTACCGCCGATTACTATTTCCACAGCACATGGGAGTATAATGGATATATGGCAGTAAATACTGTCATATACTTAAAGAAAGGACGTTTGCAATGTCTTACATACCCATCACTCTCGAATTGGCCGAATTAAGTCGCCAACGTCGTAAAACTGTACTAAATATCAGAACTCTCGTAATGTTCTTGTTCGGTCGCAGAACGTTCGACATCTTCCGCGGCTACTGGCCTGATCAGACCGACCCCGCCAACCCCATTGCCACGGCGATCAACTCGCTGCCCAAGTACGTCGTGTCCAACTCGCTCAGCCAGGCCGATGCCACATGGCGCGGCGAGCACCCTGACACCGCTCGCCTCGTGACCGGCGACGTCGTCGCGGCGGTGCAGGCGCTGAAGGACGAACCCGGCGACGAGCTGCAGATCTGGGGAAGCAGCAAACTGCTCCAGACGCTGTTGCGGCACGAGCTCGTCGACCGCTTCCGGCTGATGACGTTTCCGCTGGTGCTCGGCTCCGGTCGCCGCCTGTTCACCGACGGCATCCTCCCGGCGACGATGCGCCCTATCGACCTCGCCGTGACCGATCTCGGCATCGTCATCGGCACCTACGAACCAGCCGGTCCGGTTCGCCACGGCCAGATGTAACCGGCGGGGGATGGCCGTGTCAGGCCGTCACGCCTCGGCTGGCCATCACCGTGGCGATGACGGCGGCGCACACGGAGGCGCAGGCGGCGAGCGCGCCGCCGACGGCGGTGCCGGTTCGACGGGGCGCCGGGCCGCGGGCGGTCCGGCAGTGGCAACGCTCGAGGACCGCGAGAGCGCGCTTCCGCCATCCCCGGGCGAGGCGCTCGCCGCCT
>Ga0187780_10002170_pt1 | contig 14817 bp, 13 predicted proteins | sample 1015_Q2_SP10_20__FD_132429 | JGI IMG/M metagenome (GOLD analysis project Ga0187780, IMG submission 132429) | Tropical peat soil microbial communities from peatlands in Department of Meta, Colombia - 1015_Q2_SP10_20_MG | ecosystem: Environmental > Terrestrial > Soil > Wetlands > Peat | place... | reverse complement strand
TCGAACGAAATCCGAGACGAATCGATTTCCTGAAGATGGATATTCAGGGTGCCGAGTATAGTGCTTTCGTTGGTATGCGAGGCGTCTTGCGCAGAAACCCAGAGATTATTGTCCTTAGCGAGTTCTGGCCTAGCGGGCTAAGCCAAGCCGGAGTGCCGCCCGAGTTATTCCTATCCGAGGCGCAGAGGTGTGGATTTGGCCTTTACCGACTTGATCAAAACGGACCGCACCAGGCTTCCATAGCCGAGATCATGCAGAGCGTGTCCTCGGGTGCTTATGCGAGCCTGGTCTTTTCTCGAGAGAGGCTTTTGCTTTGAATTCTCAAAGGTGATCTCAAATGAACCCACCTCCTATGGAGTATGAGCTTGGCAATTCTGCCAGAGTTTGTGCTTAAGCCGCTGCGTCCTTACCTGCGCGCTATCCTCGACACGCGTGCCAACACCGCCCTCGCTAGTCACGCTCTTTACACCATGCAGCGCGAGGCGCTCCTTTCGAACGACCGCAACAGCGACCGAAAGAGACTCCTGGTGCATGGGTTCCGAGGGTATTCGCAGCATGATGAAGATGGCATGATCCAAGAGATTTTCAAGCGGATCGGTATCTCGAAGCGGGTTTTTGTGGAGTTCGGGGTAGGAGACGGGACCGAAAATAATACGCTGTATCTAATGCTCTCGGGCTGGCGAGGCTTGTGGATAGACGGCAGCGAAGCCAATGCGACTGCGATTCGAAATCGATTCTCATCGTTTGTTCAGGCTGAGCAGCTGACGTTCGTACGCCGATTTGTGGAGCGCGATTCGATCAACGACCTAATCGGGCAGGCGCACGTTTCTGGAGAGATTGATCTTCTGAGCATCGATATCGATGGCAACGATTACTGGGTGTGGGAGACGATCTCCGTCGTCCAGCCCCGCGCTGTCGTCATTGAATACAACGCAGTATTCCGGCCGCCTCTGGCAATCGTCGCGGAATACAAGAGGGATTTTGTCTGGGACGGCACCAGCTACTACGGGGCCAGCCTGAAAGCTCTCGAGACACTCGGTTCACGCAAGGGCTACGCGCTGGTTGGCTGTTCGCTTTCAGGAATTAACGCGTTCTTCGTGCGGCAGGACCTGGTGCGGGATAATTTCTGCGCTCCTTTTACTGCCGAGAACCATTTCGAGCCACCGCGATTCGGATTCTATAAGGCCGGAGCGCTCGATATGCATCCACCCGGTGTCGGGAGGTACGACATTCTCTGATGGTCGCTTCCGCTGGTCGAGTGAGGAGCAGACATGCAGGATAGCGGCGTTGAAAGTTCCTCGGGGGATCGCCAGGAAAGAGTCTCCGGGCTTTCGGAAGCCTACGATGCGTGGCATCAGAACATTTTTCAGCAAGGAGAGAGCCCGGACGAATCGAGTCCATGGTATCGACTGGTGCTTGAATACTTAGGTCCGGTGATTGGCAAGAAGGTACTGGAGATAGCGTCCGGGCGCGGAGGATTCAGCACGGTGCTTGCGTCGAGGGGCGCGACGGTCTTTGGCGCCGATTTCTCGGCAGCGGCAATCCGAATCGCGCGCCAGAAGATGCGAACTGATGACGGGCATTCGGCCAGGATTTCGTTTTCGCAGGCGGACGCCCATCATCTGCCGTTTGCCGATGCGGTTTTCGACTTTGTAATCTCGTGCGAGACGATCGAGCATCTGACGGATCCGTTCGCCGCGCTTCGAGAGATGGCCAGAGTCTGCAAGCCCGGAGGGCTGTTGTATCTGACGACTCCCAACTATCTGAACCTAATGGGACTCTACCTTGTTTATGACGCACTGCTCAAAAAAGATCGACATTCGCCCGCTACACAGCCGATTGACCACAGCTGGCTCTTTCCGACGGTGCGCCGAATCGTCAAGCGATCCGGGTGGAAGATAATCAAGTCGGACGGAACTGTCCACCAAGTGCCGTTCCCGGGAAGGAATCCTGTACGCATCCATTTTCTGGAGCGGGACGCATTGCTGCGACGTTTACTCAGTCCCACCGCTTTCCACTACTTCCTGCTGGCCGCGAAGCGAGGTGGCTAACCTCCATGGGGGACGAGATCTTCATCCTCACGACCGGGCCAATTGATCGCTTGGGAGGGATGGAACGATTCCTTCAATACGTCGCAAGCGGGTTCGAGAGACGCGGCTACGGAGTGCGAGTTTTTCATACGGAGAATGCGTGCCCCGAGCGCTGGCGGCGTCGTGATCCCAAGAACAAGCTGGGATGGGTTCTCGCCACCGGACTGCACGGCTACTATATCGGCAAAGCAGCGAAAGAAGCACTTCACCCGAGCGTGCGTTTGGTGCTATCGAATTCTACGGTGGGCTGGTATCCGCTAGGGAACGGCGTGAAGCACGCACAATTCTTTCACGGAACATATCGGGGACAGGCCGAAGCGATCAAGCCATTCATCACATATGGCGGCTATTTGAAGTTGAAGTGGTGGGATGCCATGCTTCTTGAGCGGCTCTCGGGCAAGAACAGCGTTGCACTTTGCTGCTCGGAGCCGATTCGCGCCGAGATTCGAAGCTATTTTGGATACGATGCGCAAGTGATGTGGTATCCAATCGACCTCAACCACTTTCGGAGGCTCGATGTAGATGACTGCCGCCGGAGATTGGGAATTGGGTCGAAATTTGTGGGCTTGTATGTGGGAAGTTCACACCCTATGAAAGGATTCGCTGCCGTTGAGCATGTCGCACGCACCTTTCCCGAGATGACCATGCTCGTAGCCGTTCGTGGACCTTTGCCGGACCGAGTCCAGCAGTTTCCGAATGTGCGCGTATTTCAGAATGCGAACTACGATCTATTGCCGCTTCTTTACAACGCAGCAGATTTCTCCATGTGCCCCTCACGTTACGATCCCTTCCCGTTTGTGGTCTCTGAATCGCTCGCCAGCGGCACTCCCGTGATCGCATCGCCGCATGGCGCCAGCCTGACCTACTACACGGACCCGGCCACGAAGCCGCTGCTTACCACGTCGGCGGACGACTTCCAGGGCTTCGAGAGAGCAGTAAGCAGTGTCCTTTCCGATCCTCAGAAGTGGCGGGACTTGGTGGAACAAAGGGTGCGGCCGCGACTCGTGGAGATGATGGCTCCCGAAAACTGGTGGAACCGGTTCCTGGGGGTTGTTGGGATATGAAACAAGACGCGCGATCATCGTCCGCCAGGTTGACGCTCTTGACGGAAGGCGCCACTCCCGAGTCGGGTGTACACCCGTTGCTCCGGCATCCTGTCTTTGCGTGGCTAGGCTTGCGTCCCGTTCTCGGACAGCACACTGCCGGCGAGCACAGGACCTTGAGAAAATGGGCAAAAGGGAAAACCAGCCTCGTGGAGATCGGAGTAGCCGAAGGCGCCTCCGCAGTTGCGCTGCGCGAAGCCATGTCGGCGAGCGGGACTCTTTGGTTGATCGATCCTTTCCATCTCAGCCGCATGCGCTACCTCAATGCCACGAAGCGCGCAGCACACCGAGCGGTCGAGGGCTGCCGAAATGGCCGCGTCGTCTGGATCGAAAAATTCAGCTCAGCCGCAGTTAACGATTGGAACGCCTGTATCGACTTCTTGTTCATAGACGGCGATCATTCGGGGATCGGTGCCGAGCGGGATTGGGAAAGCTGGCATCGGTTTGTGGTGCCGGGTGGTGTGGTCGCTTTCCACGATAGTGCGACGTTCCCGGGAGGCTGGACCGAAAAGGATTGGGGCCCGGTGAAGCTGGTCGACAGGCTCTTTCGCGATGCAGCTCTGCCAGGCTGGAGAATCGCCGAGCAAATCGATTCTCTGGTTGTCGTCGAACGAATCCCGGAGCCAAGGTCCTCATAGGAGAAGCTGGCCGATTGTCGCCCTTCGCGTCTCAAATTCGAACGTCAGTGACGACAGCCTCCGGCGCGACCGCGTCCACTGCGCCAGATAACCCTATGCCGATGAAAATGGCCTTTGCGTACAACAATTCGTACAGGCACGTCACCGAAAGATATCTATCCGATACGTTCGCTCCCGGCTTCGCGATTCATTTCGATTTGGACGTTTTTGGGCCGAGCGTCAGCATCCGAGACTTGCTCGAGGACGCACGAAGGCGCAGCGAGTCGCCCGACGTGTTTTCGCATCTGGTGCACACACCCGCGCTTCCTCGCGATTTGCACCGTTCACCTGTGCGGACGGCGTCGCTGGATATTGACTCCTTTAGCTGGACGGCCTCTCGGATTCGTTGGTCCATGCTGTTCGATTACGTGTTCGTGTGGCACCCATCGCTGGCACCTCTGTATCGAGCAGCCGGTCATCCCAAAGTTATTGTCCTTGCGCACGCCGCGGACGGAGAGCTTTTTCAACCAAATCCGATTCGAGAGGGCCGCCCGTTCGACTTGGGGTGGGTTGGCGCATTCGATTACGCGCACTACGACAGGCGAAGGCGTATCATCCAGAACTTGGCCTCCCGATTTAAGATGAATGAACTTGGAAGGCGGTACACGAAACAGGAGACCGCCGATCTATACAAACTCAGTAAAATCGTGGTCAATGTGAGTCGAGAGGACTTCCCTCAAGAAGCCAACATGCGCTGCTATGAAGCCATGGCAGGTGGGGCTCTCTTAATTACTGGAATGCCCACGGAACTGACTGAATGGGGTTTCTGTGAAGGCGAGCACTTCATCGGTTGGCGCAGCGAAGCCGAGATCCCCGATCTCGTTGACGAGTACCTCCGTAATGAGGAGAGGAGGAAGGTTATTGCCCGCGCTGGTCAGGAATTAACCTTGCGCGACTTTACGTTTCAGCGATGCAGGGACAAGATCACCTCTGTGCTTAGCGAGCAGCCGGAGGAATTCTTTGCACCCGCTCGAAAGTGGTCAGATGAGGAAGTTCGCCTGATCTATCTCGAATACTATTACCGCTACCAACTGTGTGGCCCCGCCTACCGGGAATTCCGTGGCGTTAGAAGCATTGGCGGCTACCGGAAGGGGATTCCGATGATGCTGAAAACAGTGCGCCACGCACTGAAACGCAGGTTGCGACGGCGACAGTCTCTCTTAGCGTCGAAACAGGAAAGGAACGATTGAGGACCCTACCATGCGAGCCCTAATCACAGGCGGAGTTGGCTTCATCGGGACGAACCTGGCCGATCGGCTGTTGCGCGGCGGCCACGACGTAGTGCTGTTCGACAATCTGGGCCGGGCAGGCGTGGAGCAGAACCTGGAGTGGCTCCGGTCGCAGCACGGCGGCCGCGCGCAGTTTACGAAAGGGGATGTGCGCGACGCGGATCTGGTTGAAAAGGCCATGCGCGGGGCGGATATCGTCTTCCATCTTGCGGCACAAGTGGCGGTGACGACATCTGTTGTGGATCCGCAAGAGGATTTTTCGATCAACGCGCAGGGAACACTCAACGTGCTGGAGGCTGCGCGCAAGCAACAGCGCGCGCCCATCGTCCTTTATACGTCCACGAACAAGGTCTACGGCGGACTGGACAATTTGAGGGTTGTCGAGAGGCCCAGCCGCTATGAGTTCGAGAATCTGCCTCACGGCGTTTCGGAGAGCTGCCCACTCGATTTCCATTCGCCATACGGCTGTTCGAAAGGCACGGCCGATCAGTATGTTCACGACTATCACCGAATCTATGGCGTACGCACGATCGTGTTTCGGATGTCCTGCATTTATGGCCCGCACCAGTTTGGGACCGAAGACCAGGGATGGGTGGCGCACTTTGCCCTCACAGGACTGCGCGGCGGCCGGCTCACCATCTATGGAGACGGCAAACAGGTTCGTGATTTGCTCTATGTCGAAGACCTTGTGGAACTGATGAACCGGGCCTGCGCCAATATCGACCGGACAGCGGGTCAGATCTACAACGTTGGCGGCGGCCCAGCGCATACGACTTCTGTGTGGACCGAACTGCAGTCTCCGCTGAGCCAACTTCTAGGGAAACTGCCTCCCGTTGAGTACGGCGAATTTCGCCCGGGCGACCAGCGGATTTACGTGAGCGACATTCGAAAGGCGCAAGAGCAATTGGGCTGGACGCCGCGCGTAGGCATCGTTGACGGCTTGCGCCGCATGGTGGAAGCGTGGCAGTCCGACAGAAGAGCGCTGCACGCGTGACGGCGAGGTGCTCGGATGCTGAGCGTTCGCTGCTTAGCTAGGCGGCGACGGAATACCATCCTCGGGCGATGCCAATTACAGAACAATCTTTGAAGCCCAGCAGCCATCCAGAGAAGCGATGGATCGCGCTGCTTGGACGGCGGGATGAGCCGACTGACGGGCTGGAGGACTACTGCACATTTCTCGGCGGGGCATTGCAGCGGCGAGGCGTGAGTCTTGAGAAGGTGCGTGTGCAGTGGGCGGACCTGGGTTGGGCAAATGCGTTGCGGCAACTCCGCCGCGAATGCAGCAGATGGAATGGCAGATGGGTGCTCCTGCAGTACACGGCGCTGGCATGGTCGCGCCGAGCATTTCCCTTTCGCATCCTTGGCGTGGCGAGAGTCCTTCGCGATGCTGGCGCGCGCATAGCGGTCGTCTACCATGAACCCACCCGTCAGTCTGGTGGGCACTGGTCGAGTCCGGTCCGCGGCGCGTGCCAGGATTGGGTGATCCGAAAGCTGTGTCAGAAGGCAGAGAGAGCCATCTTCACCGTGCCGCTTGAGACGGTTCCTTGGCTGCCCAAAGGAGAAGCCAAGGCTGCATTCATTCCGATCGGTGCGAACATTCCCGAGAGCTTTGCGCAGCGCCCCTTGCCGCCTGGTGAGGACCGGGAAAAGACTGTGATCATCTTCGGCGTCACCGGCATGCCGCAGACCGATCGCGAAGTCGATGAGATTGCCTACGTGATGAAAAGAACCGCCCGGGCGATTGCGAAGGTGCGGCTGGTGGCAGTCGGGCGAGGAGCCATTGAGGCGCGGGAAAAGCTTGCGAAGGCCCTCGAAGGAGCGAACGTAGAGCTTACGGTGCGCGGAATCCTGCCGGCGGAAGAGATCACCCGAGAATTCGAGCGCGCCGATGCGCTGCTGTTCGTGCGCGGAGCCATCACGCCGCAGCGAGGCAGCGCTCTCGCCGGCGTTGCTTGCGGAGTGCCCATCGTAGGTTACAGGAACGGTAGCATCAGCGAACCCCTGAAGGACGCGGGCATCGAGTGGTCGCCTTGGGGAGACCGGGACTCTTTGGTCCGCGGGCTCACGCGCGTGCTGAGCGATTCACGGCGCTGGATGGAGTTGCGTGAGCGCAATTTCGAGGCGCAGGAAAACTACTTCGCGTGGTCTAAGATCGCGGATCGATTTCGGGCGGTCCTGGCGGAATAGTGGCACGTCCCCTCCGAGTCCTGCTGGTCAGCGCCCATCCCGTTCAATATGCATCGCCGATATTTCGTCTTCTGGCGCAGGATCCGAGGGTGGAAATACAGGTGGCATATTGCAGCATGCAGGGAGCCGAGCCCGAAGTTGATCCCCACTTCGGAGTCGAGGTGAAGTGGGACATACCGCTCCTGGACGGCTACCCGTGGTGCTGCCTTGCGAATCGCTTCGGGAAGCCGAGGTTGGAGACCTTTTGGGGCCTCTGCAATACAGCTGTGTGGCGGTTGATCCGCCGCGGGAACTTCGACGCGGTGATCATTTACACGGGATACGTTTACGCCACGTTTTGGATCGCGGTGGCCGCGGCGAAGGCAAGTGGGATTCCCGTGCTGTTTGGCACGGATGCGACTAGTCTTCAGCCGCGGGATCGCAAAGCGTGGAAGATTTCTGTGAAGAAGCTCGTGCTGCCTTCGATCTTTCGGCTCGCCAACGTCGCGATAATGCCTTCCGAGGCTGGTTGTCAATTCGTCATCGGCATGGGGATGCCTCAGTCTCGTGTTGTTCTGGCGCCGTTCGTTGTCGACAATCCCTGGTGGCGGCGACGTGCTGCTGAAGTGGACCGGCAAACCGTCCGGAGGAGCTGGCACATCCCGGAGAATGCAATTGTGGCAGTATTTTGTGCCAAACTTCAGCCCTGGAAGAGACCGCACGATGCATTGCGCGCGTTTGCCGCCGCAAATGTGGAGAATGCGTATCTGGTTTTTGCAGGAGATGGCTCTTTGCGTGAGAGCCTGGAGGCAGAGGCCAAATCTCTTGGCGTCAGCGAGCGCGTCCGTTTCCTGGGATTCGTCAACCAGTCTGGATTGCCTGCTGTTTATGGGTCGTCTGATCTCCTCATTATGCCGTCCGAATACGATCCCTGCCCGGTTGTCGTATGCGAAGCGATGCTGTGCGGATGTCCTGTGATTCTAAGCGACGAGATTCGAGGGAGGTTTGACCTTGTCGCCGAAGGCGTGACCGGCTACATATATCCGTGCGGCAACATAGAGACGCTGGCGAAGATCCTGTCGAACGTACTGAGGAACCCCGACCGGCTCAGGAAGATGAGCAGCGCCGCAATCGCGCGGATGGAAACGTGGTCGCCGCGCGATCATGTCGATGCAACGGTGCGCGCCGTGGAGCAAGCGTGTAATGTCTAAGTGGTGGCAGGCCAATCTAGCAGGCCGCATAGTGTTTGCATCCCGGCACCCCGCCTACGCATTGAAATCTGTTTTCCGAGATGTGTTCGCTCTCGACGAGCATTTTCTAGCGCGCTTGACCGGCGCTTCAGTGAAAGAAGTGAGAGGCTTTCTCAGCGAACCCTTTCAGGATCACGGGTTCTATGAACATTTTCGTGATGCGGAGAAACAGCTCGGGTCCGCGGACTCAGTCGGCGCAAGCCTCTATGCGAAGCGCGTGGTATTGCAATACGCCATCGTTCGTGCATTCAAGCCGGACACGATGCTCGAAACCGGAATCGCCAACGGAGTGTCGTCTGCGTATCTTCTGCTCGCGTTGGAGCGCAATCGAAAGGGTTCGCTCCATTCCATCGATGTGAATGATGGATCTTTCCTTCCTCCCGGAAAGCAGGTGGGATGGATCGTGCCCGAATGGTTGCGACATCGCTGGACCGTGCACCTGGGTGACGCCCGTGAACTCCTCCCGCAAGTCTTAGGCAGCATTGGGCGGCTGGACATCTTCATCCACGACAGCATGCACACGTATGAGCACATGAAATTCGAATATGAGCAGGCGTACCCGCATATTCGTCCCGGTGGTATCTTGATATCGGATGACGTGCTTTGGAATTCGGCGTTTTCCGAATTTGGGCGGAACATCGGTGCGCGACTCTCTGGCATCCTTCGGGGTGTCGGCGTGCTACAGAGACCTTTCGAGTGAACATCCCGGATGAGATGCTTCGAGGCAACCCCCAAACGACCGACCGATCCTGAATGATCGGGACTTGAGAGCATCGATGGGGTTCAAGATCTGGGCACCGGTGAGATTCGCCTTATCAGAGGAACATGGCTTCAGCTAAGACCGCAGTGCGGATGGTGACCGGCTGGCCCATACGCGTCTCCTCGTATTTGGTTCCGAAATCGACGCTTCATGCTGCCGCACTTTCGTTACGGCGCTATCACACCAAACTCAGCGAACGAGGTGGTCCGCAAGTCGTTCTCAAGGCACTGGATCACTTCTTTTGCAGCCTGAGGCCAGCGATCCTAGAGGTGCCGTTCGAGCGGTTTCGGTTCTCCGTGCGCCTGAACGATCCGCTTCACTATTCGATTCTTCTGGGAATGCACGAGCGAGAGGTATCGGAATGTCTTCTCCAGCAACTCAGGCCTGGCATGACTATGTTCGATGTGGGCGCGAATGCGGGCTACTTTTCGCTGATCGCTGGCGAGATTGTGGGAAGGAGCGGTCGGGTAATATCCCTTGAACCCGACCCACGCGTTTTTGAAGTCCTGAGGAGAAACGTAGAAGCCAACGAATTCGGGAACGCCACCGTCGTGCAGGCTGCCGCCTACAGTTCTTGCGGCCAAGTGTCGCTCGGATGTGCTCCTGCTAGTTCGTGGAGCGGCATCTACTACGAACGGCCTACGAAGAGAATTGCTGTCCGCGCCGTCACTCTGGATTCGCTCTGCGACGAACTCGGTCTTGACCGGGTGGATTTCGTAAAGATCGATGTCGAAGGGGCCGAGCAGGTCGTGCTCGAAGGAATGGCCAGGGTTCTAAGCCAGTACCGGCCACAGGTCTTGCTCGAACTGCATGGGGACTGCCCCATTGCTTTGGACCACCCTGCTGCGCGTTTTCTCCGCAGATTTCAGTACACAGCCCGGGAGATTTCACATCGGCACGTGCTGGGGCTTCCGTCCAACTAGTGCGCAGCCGAGTACCGGCCCAGGTGCGCTTCGCCGATCGATGTAGTAATGTTGCCGTAGTCTGTCGAAGTCTGGCGCAAGTTGCGGTTTGAGCAGAGGGGTAAGGAAGAGTTGCTGAATCCACGCATTCCGGCAATGAGAAACCAGGCCTTGATAGGCGTCACTCTGTTTGTTCTCGGACTGTGGCTGGCTTGGGAAGTTGGCGGCAAGATCGTTGCAAACGACGTAGGAACTCTTACGTTCGCTGCGTTGGGGTTTGCTGGGTGTGCGGTCGCAATCGCGATTCTACGAAACTGGAGGTCCGGGTTTTACCTGTTCCTGGTTTGGTTGATGTTTGAAGACCTCGCCAGGAAGTATACGGGGAATAGCCTTGCGATGTTTTTCGGCAAGGACGTGCTACTGGCGCTGGTCTATATTGCTCTGTTCAGAGAAATCCGGCAGGGCCGCGAGAAAACGTTCCGTCCGCCATTTCTACTTTTCCTTAGCTTTTTCTTCTGGCTTGGGGTGCTTCAAGTCTTCAACCAGAACTCTCCGCACATCCTCTACGGACTGCTCGGCTTCAAGCTGTATTTCTATTACGTCCCACTGTTGTTTGTAGGATATGCATTGATCCGTTCGGACGAGGATCTTCGACGATTCTTAGTCGCAAATGTCGGATTGGCAATCGTCATAGCGGCACTGGGAATCATGCAGGCAATCCTCGGCAATACGTTCCTAAATCCGACAAAACTCGCTCCAGAGTTGCAGGATTTAGGGGACCTGAGCAAGACGAGTCCATTAACCGGCAAGGCCTTTTCTCTGCCCGATTCTGTTTTTGTAAGCTCGGGTCGTTTCGCGCTCTACCTGATTGTGGTCTTCATCCTGGCGATGGGCGCCGCCGCCTACCTCTTGTTTTACACGCGCCGCAGTCGCGCGATAGCATTTGTCGGCGTTGGGCTGGTGGGAACCGCAACGTTGCTGAGCGGATCGCGCTCCGCCGTAATCGGAGTCGTGGCAAGCGCTCTCGTGCTTCCGGCCGCGTTTCTCTGGGGTGCTCCGTGGCGACAGGGACAGGCCCACAGAATGTTCAAAGCCATTCGCCGTTCTGCGATCGTAGCCGGGATAGCGCTGGTTGCATTGATTGCGCTCTATCCAGAGGAAGCCGGTTCCCGGCTGGCGTTCTACAAGGAGACCCTCAGCCCAAAGAGCGCCTCGTACCAGGGGGAGGCTCGAGCGTGGGACTATCCCGTGCAAAACTTTCTGGACGTTTTCACCCGGCCCAACTGGGTGTTTGGAAATGGCATCGGCACGGCATCGCTGGGCGGGCAGTACGTATCCAAGTTGCTTGGGACGCGCCTTTACTCCATCGGAGTCGAAGAGGGCTACGGTCAAATGATCATCGAAATGGGAATTCTTGCGCCGTTCCTATGGATTCTTTGGACCGGATCGCTCCTCTACTACTCATGGACGGTCGTTCGCCGCTTGCGCGGAACACGATACTTCCCGATTGGTGTAGCGATTCTCTGGTATGCGTTCTTCTTACTCTACCCTTTGACGTACATCGTCTTGTCGGCTTACGAGAACTACACTAACAACGCATATTTGTGGCTCATGATAGGTGTCCTGTTTCGGTTGCCCAGCCTGCTGGTTCCGACAACAGTTCCGATGATTGATGTGGAGCGGGCTCCGGGCATGCAGGAGATCGCAACTGAGTTCAGCGGCTCATAAGCGTCCTACAGATTGCTGTTGGTGTGCCGCGTGAGTGGACTGCGTGACTTAGCTACCCCGCTCGATCAGGCCCGTGAGATGAGGACAGTGAGCAAATAATGAGCGCACCTAGGCGTTTTCCACGTCTCGCGGTGGTTTCGCCTTTCATAGACAAGAGCCATGGTACCGAACGCATTGTAGCGGAGTGGATTAGCCAACTGGCCGAAACTTTCGAGATCCACGTTTATAGTCAGAGCGTCGCGGACCTAGATTTGTCGAAGATTACTTGGCACCGAATCCCGAAGCTGCCCGGGCCGCACCTGGTAAACTTTCTCTGGTGGTTGGTTGCCAATCACTTGTGGCGAGCTTTGGACCGCTGGGTTGGTGGCGTACGGTACGACATCATCTTCAGCCCCGGACCGAATTGCCTGGACGCCGACGCGATCTCAGTCCACATTGTCTTTGCAGCATTCTTGAGCAAGGTCCGACCTGAACTGGCATTTTCCAAGAACCCCTTTCCCGCTTGGCCGCGGCTCCTACATCGCCGGCTGTATTATCGGCTCGTTGTTGCTTTGGAGCGGCGCGTGTACCCGAAAAGCCAAATCCAATTGATACTCACTTCACGCCGCAGTGCACCCGAGCTCGCGGAATTTTATGGTCGACACGAACCGTTTCCGCTCATTGAGACGGGTATAGACCGACAAATATTCAATCCTACGCGGCGAGCGGCGCTTCGGCGCGAGGCACGCCGCACTCTCGGGCTCGGAGAAAACGATTTTGCGGTTTTGTTGATCGGGAATGACTGGCGCAAGAAGGGGTTGCTGACGCTCCTGGAGGCGGCCAGAAGAATGCCGGAGCTTCCCATTCGACTGCTGGTCGTCAGTAGCGAGTCGCAGGATCTTCATCAGGCACTGCATCGCGGAATTTTCAGTGCGATCAGCGCACGCGTTTTGCCGCTCAGGCGAGATGTGGAATTCTACTACGCGGCAGCAGACGTCTACGCCGGGCCTTCCCTGGAAGACACTTTTGCTTTGCCCGTGGCGGAGGCGATGGCTTGCGGATTGCCCGTAATCGTCTCTACCGCAGCGGGCGTTTCAGAAATCATCACCGATGGAGTCGATGGCTTGATTCTCCGCGACGCTCGAGACTCGGCGGCGCTCGCTGCTATGATTCGCCGTCTGTACGAAACCAAAGATTTTCGAGACCGGCTGGGCGAACGAGCAGCGGAGACGACGCGAAAATACACCTGGGAAAATAACGGCCGCGAACTGGTTGCAATCTTTCAGGAAATCATGCGCAGGAAATCCACCGGGGCGACGCAAACACTGACCCAGGAGTCATGAGCAACGGCCGCGGAAACTACCGCAAAGTACTCGTTCTTTCACCTTCATTGAAATCGACGGGGGGCGTCCAGAACTATACGAAAACGCTGGTGTCCGCGCTCCGCACCGTCCTCGGAGACGATCGCGTTCGCCTGATCTCAATTGCAGCAGATCCAGAAATGCATCCGGATGGAACCGTTTCTTTGCGGCCATCCGTGAAACTTCGTTTTTTTCTCTCGGCACTTGCTGCGGCAATCACCTGGTCTCCCGACTTGATTATCTGCGCGCACGTCGGTTTGGCACCCACGGCTCGCGTCATCGAGCGGCTCACCGGTGCGCCCTACTGGCTGGTTCTTTACGGTATTGAAGTATGGGGAGACCTGACGCCGTCGAAGAAACACGCGCTGCGCGCAGCCAAGCGCTACGTGACGATCACTCGCTTTACCCTTGAGGCCACTGTTGCCCGGCACGGTCTCCGGAAACCGGACGCTCTCGTTTTGCCCCCTTCGTTGCCGATGGCGTCGCCGTCTTCTATTGTGAGGAGCGAACCTGGCTTGGAGCACGGCACGCAACCTGTAGTGCTTACGGTCGGCCGAATGTCCGCATCGGAACAATACAAGGGCCACGATGTGATGCTCGAGGCCTGGCCATTGGTGCTTCAGCGTGTGCCGGACGCTATCTATTGGATCGTGGGCGGCGGCGACGACCGCCAACGCCTTGAAGCACGCGCTCACGAACTCGGAGTTGCGGCTTCCGTGCGTTTCGTGGGAAGCGCTTCACCTGAGGAGCTTGACGTCTGCTATGATCGCTGCTGCGTTTTCGCGATGCCTGCGCGAACGGAGTTGGACCCGCGCGCGCCCCGTGGCGAGGGCTTCGGCATTGTTTTTCTGGAAGCAATGGCGCGCGGCAAGCCGGTCGTGGGTCCGAGTGTGGGAGCGCCTGCCGAGTTCATCCGCTCGGGAGAGCACGGATTACTTGTGAATCCGGCAGATCCGGGCGAGGTTGCTCACGCCGTGGTGCAACTCCTGGAAGACAAAGAGGCCGCGCGTCGCATGGGCAAAGCAGGAAGAGAGTGGGTCAGGCGCGAATTCAGTTTCGACCGATTCTGTGAGCGCCTGCGCGAGGCGCTGCGATAGTGTTTGCTTGAACTCGTTTAGCGACGGAGGAACGAATCGGAATGAGAATTCTCGTCACGGGTGCTACGGGCTTCATCGGCAGCCGTTTGCTCGAGCGTTTGGCGGAAGTGGGCGGGCATGATCTTTACTCGATGCAGCGATACGTGACGGGCCGCTATGTGTTGGGCGCAGATCTCGGAATCAAGGTCGTCTTTTGCGATCTGCGCGACCACTTCGCCGTCAGATGTGCGGTGCGCGAGGTACAACCCGAAGTGGTGTTCCACCTCGCGTCGATCAGTCCGGTGTCATATAGCTATGATCATCCGAACGAAGTGCTCGATGCCAATTTGACCGGTACCGTAAATCTTGCCGAGGCTTGCTTGCGGGAGGTGCCCCACTTCAAGCACTTCCTGTTTGCGTCGACTTCCGAGACCTTTGGCAACGGTCCCCTGCCCAAGCGCGAAGACACTCCGCAGGCGCCAAACAGCCCTTACTC
>Ga0187780_10002169_pt1 | contig 14824 bp, 16 predicted proteins | sample 1015_Q2_SP10_20__FD_132429 | JGI IMG/M metagenome (GOLD analysis project Ga0187780, IMG submission 132429) | Tropical peat soil microbial communities from peatlands in Department of Meta, Colombia - 1015_Q2_SP10_20_MG | ecosystem: Environmental > Terrestrial > Soil > Wetlands > Peat | place... | reverse complement strand
TCCCAGCGACTCACGCGGTTGATCGGCCTGAGCCGAACCAAGGACATGGTGCTGCGGGGCCGGCACGTGCCGGCGGCCGAGGCGCTGGCCTGGGGCTTCGTGGCCCAGGTGGTGGATCCCGACCAGCTCGATGCGGCGGCGGACGCCCTGGCCCTGGAGCTGGTGGCGCAGCCCCGGCTGGCGCTGGAGACGGCCAAGCGCGTCCTCACCCTCGGGCAGAGCGCGCCCCTGGAGGCCGCGCTCCAGCTCGAAGGCTACGCCTACGGCATGCTGCGCGGCACCGCGGACTTCGCCGAGGGCGTGCGGGCCTTCGCCGAGAAGCGCCCGCCGAAGTTCCAGGGCCGTTGACGCCGGAGGCCCGCCCCGGGCTCGTGCCAGGCTTGGTGCCCGAGATCGTCACCCCGCGGGAAATCCCCCCTCGCCCCCCTTTGGCAAAGGGGGGGATGGGGGGATTTGGGAACCGTATTGGGATTCGCTCAGCGACATTTTTGCGAGACGGACCAAGAAAAGACTGTCAAGGCTTCTTGGAGACAGGACACGGGGTGGTCGGCCGCCGGATTGACGGTAGTACAAAAAGTTGATAGATTAAGAAGTCGTAAAACACTTGTCAAATCGATGAGGTGAGGAGGATGGAGACGGTTACGATCTCGCCGAAGTTCCAGGTGGTCATCCCGAAGGCGATCCGCAGGACCTTGGGGCTCGCGCCGGGGCAGAAGGTGCAGGCCCTGGCCTATGAGAACCGGATCGAGTTCATTCCGGTCCGGCCGCTGAAGAAGATGCGCGGCTTCCTGGCCGGGATCGATACCAGGGTGCCGCGGGAGAGGGACCGCGTATGAATGTGGTGGATTCCTCGGCGTGGCTGGAGTACTTCGCGAACGGGCCCAACGCGGGCTATTTCGCGCCGGCCATCGAGGACGTTTCGCGGCTCGTCGTCCCCTCCATCTGCATCCTGGAGGTGTTCAAGCGGGTACACCAGCAACGCGGCGAGGCCCTTGCGCTCCAGGCGGTTGCCTTGATGCAGCAGGGGCAGCTCCAGGACCTGGACGGCCCGCTGGCGTTGAGCGCGGGCAGGATCGGGCTTGCGCACAGTCTGCCCCTGGCGGATAGCGTGGTGCTGGCCACGGCTCGGCGGCACGAGGCGATCCTTTGGACGCAGGACGCCGATCTCAGGGGACTGGAGGGCGTGCGGTACACTCAGCGGAGGAAGCCCCGCTGATCTGGCCAGCGAAGCACGCCGCGCGCCTGATGGGCGCCGCGGAGGTCGGGGGCGCCAGGCGGATCCTGGAGTCGCGGGGGTTCGTCCCCCCTCAAGGACTTGCGCCGCTGGTGGTCCTCCGACATCATGGCGGCGGCACCGAACCCTGATCGGGTCCAGCGGATTCATGACCTCTTGCGAGGAGCGCAGCAGATGAAAAAGGGATGGATCGTCGTGGCGGGGATAGCTGCATTCCTTCTTATCTCCGTCTTCATTGCTGCCGGCTGGTTCATTTCAACTCGGAACGATTTGATCGCGAGGGATACCCAAGTGCAGTCCGCCTGGTCCCAGGTGGAGAACCAGTTTCAGCGTCGGCTGGACCTGATTCCAAATCTGATGGAAACGGTCAAGGGCTTGGCGGCGCAGGAGCGGGGCATCATCCAGGACATCGCCAACGCCCGGGCGCGCATCCAGGGGGCCCGGGACCCCCAGAGCCGGATCGGGGCGGAGAACGAACTATCCTCGGCCCTTTCGCGGCTGCTGGTCATCGTGGAGAACTACCCGCAGATCAAATCCGATCAAGGGTTCCTCCGCCTCATGGACGAGCTGGCCGGCACCGAGAACCGGCTGGCCGTGGAGCGCAAGCGCTATAACGATGCCGTGCAGGCGTACAACCTGGCCGTTCGGCAGTTCCCCTCCAGTGTTGTGGCTTCGAGTTCGGGGTTTCAGCAGAAGCCGTTCTTCGAGGCGCCGGCGGCGGCCCGGCAGGCGCCGCAGGTGAAGTTCCAGTAGGCCCCGCGGCTTCGCCCCGGGCCCGGGCCATGTCCCGCTCCTGCCGCGCGGCGGCGCTGGCGCTGGCGGTCCTGCTGCCGCTGGGGGCCACTCTTGCCGCGCAGGTGCCGCCACGCCCCTCGGGCCGCGTCACGGACCTGGTAAACCTCCTCGGCCCCGATCAGCGCCAGCTTTTGGAGGACCGGCTCGCCGCCTTCGAGCGCGAGACCACGCATCAGGTGGCGGTCCTCGTCATCCCCTCCTTGGAAGGTGAGCCGGTCGAAGCCTTCAGCCACCAGGTGGCCACCACCTGGAAGCTGGGCCGCGCCGGTGTGGACAACGGCGTGCTCCTGCTCATCGTGCCGCGCGACCGCAAGGTCCGCATCGAGGTGGGCTACGGCCTGGAGCCGTCGCTCCCGGACGGCCTGGCCGGGGCCATCATCCGCGAGTCCATCGCGCCGAACTTCCGGCGGGGGGCATACTTTCAGGGGATCAACGAGGCGCTGGATCGGATCTTCGCGGCCACGCGCAAGGCGGACCTGGCCGCCGTCCCCGCCCGGCGGGCCATGGAGGCGCGGCGAAGCCTGGCATCGCGCGTGGCCCTCTACCTGCTGATCGGACTCGGGCTCTTCGGCCTGGCCCATCCCTTCGGCCGCCGGTTCATGGGGAAGGGGTACTGGGGCCTGTTTGGTGCCTCGGGGGCGGGCCTGGTTGGCGCTTACGCCCTCGGCATGTTGCCCTGGCAATTCCTGGCGGCCTGGGCCGGGCTCGGGGTTGGCCTGGGGGTAGTGGAGGCCCTGGTGGAGGAACAATGCCGGTGCCCGCGCTGCGGCGGGTGGCTGCGCCGGAGCGTGGCGCCCGCCCTGGCCCAGGCCGGGGCCGCGCAGGAGGTGGTCAAGACCACGTGCCCACGCTGCGGGTACACGAGCCGCGCCGTCCGTGCCGCGGCCCTGGCGGGGGCGGCCGCTGGCGCGGGCACGGGGTTCTGGTTCGGCAGCGGCGGCGGCGGGTGGAGCGGCGGCGGGGGCGATAGCGGATTCAGCGGCGGCGGCGGCGATTTCGGCGGCGGCGGCGCCAGCGGGGGCTGGTGAACGCATGGTGATGCGGCACGCTATCCAGAGGCTGCGGCACGCGGCGCGGAGGCTGCGGCCGGCCAGGCATCCGCACCGCTTCTTTACGCGGGCCGAGGAGCACCGGATCGTGGCGGCCATCCAGCACGCGGAGCACGAGACGTCGGGTCGGATCCGGGTGCACGTGGAGGGACACTGCCCCGGAGACGCCACGGCCCGCGCCCGCGAGGTGTTCGCGAGCCTCGGCATGCACCGGACGCAGCAGCGGCACGGAGCGCTGATCTACCTGGCCACGAAGGACCGGAAGTTCGCCGTCGTGGGGGACGAGGGGATCCACGCCGCTGTCCCCCCTGGATTCTGGGGGGAAATCCGGGATGCCATGGCCGGCGACTTTCGCCGTGGGCGCTTCTGCGAGGGAATCTGCCACGGCGTCGTTGCCATCGGGCAGCACCTGAAGGCCTACTTCCCGGGCCGGCCGGAAGACCGGAACGAGCTCCCGGACGAGATTTCGACCGGGGATGCCTAGCAGGCTGCTGAAAAGGGCCCACCTTCGCATTGCGGAATGCGGAATGCGGATTGCGGAATTCGCGGGCCGCCTTGCATCTGGACCTTTTTGAGCAGCCTGGGCAAGATTTTTCAGGAGCCGGCTAGGCATCGGCACCGGGTCCCGGCCGCGAAGTGAGCCGCGGGGGAACACGGGCGGGGAGCGGCCAGAAGGGGGTCTGAGCCACGGTAAGCATTTGACTTTGTGGGACAATTCCTCTAAAGTGCAAACTCGGTTAACCTGCGGTCGAGGCCCCGTGCTTTCGCCGGGGCCGTCTTTGTCTTAGCCCTTCGGGGGTCGCAAGGAGACGCGCATGGCGATCAAGGTTGGGATCAACGGGTTCGGGCGGATCGGCCGCAACTTCCTCCGGGCATGCTACGGCGATCAGGCCATCGAGATCGTCGCCGTGAACGACATCACCGACGCCAAGACGCTCGGCCACCTCCTGAAGCACGACTCCGTGCACGGCGCCTTCCCGGGGAAGGTGGAGGTCCGCGAAGACGCCCTGGCCGTGGATGGGAAGCCCCTCAGGGTGCTCGCCCAGCGGGACCCCGCGCAGCTCCCCTGGAAGGACCTGGGCGTGCAGGTGGTGGTGGAGTCCACCGGCCTGTTCACCGCGCGGGAGAAGGCGGCCAAGCACCTGGAGGCGGGCGCCAAGAAGGTGATCATCTCCGCCCCGGCCACGGGGGAGGACATCACCATCGTCCTGGGCGTGAACGAGAAGGCGTACGACCCCGCCAAGCACCAGGTCCTCTCCAACGCCTCCTGCACCACCAACTGCCTGGCCCCCGTGGCCAAGGTGGTGCTGAACCAGTTCGGGATCAAGCACGCCTTCATGACCACCGTCCACGCCTACACCAACGACCAGCAGATCCTGGACCTGCCCCACAAGGACCTCCGCCGCGCCCGCGCGGCCGCCCTGGCCCAGATCCCTACCAGCACCGGGGCGGCAAAGGCGGTGGGCCTGGTGCTGCCCCAGCTCAAGGGGAAAATGCACGGCATCGCCATCCGGGTGCCCACCCCCAACGTCTCGCTGGTGGACCTGGTGGCCGAGACGGAGAAGGTGGTCACGGCCGAGGAGGTGAACAACGCGCTCCGCAAGGCCGCGGAGGGGGAACTGAAGGGCATCCTGGGCGTGTGCGATGAGCCCCTGGTCTCGGTGGACTTCAACGGGAACCCCCTCTCGTCCATCGTGGACGCACCCTCCACCAGCGTGATCGACGGCACGATGGTGAAGGTCCTCGCCTGGTACGACAACGAGTGGGGCTATTCCTGCCGCGTGCGGGATTTGATCAAGTTCATCGCGGGCAAGGGCTTGTAGCGGGCTGCTGAAAAAGGCCCATCGGCGGCGTTGGCGCGCTCGCGCGCTCGCTGCGGCGTACCCGGAGTACGCCTCACTCGGCGCATCGCACGCCGCCTTGCATCTGGGCCTTTTTGAGCAGCCTGCCCGGCGCGCTGCCGCGTCGCGGGTCAAGGGAGCGTAGGTGAAGAAGTTGTCGGTCAGGGATTTGGCGCTGCGCGGGAAGCGCCTGTTGCTGCGCGTGGACTTCAACGTGCCCCTGAAGGCGGGGCGTGTCACCGACGACACGCGCATCCTGGCCTCGCTGCCCACCATCCGGCTGGCCCTGGAGAAGGGCGCGCGGGTCATCCTGCTCTCCCACCTGGGGCGGCCCAAGGGCAAGCCCGTGCCCGAGATGAGCCTGGCGCCCGTGGCGGCGCGCCTGGGCGAGCTGCTGGGGCGCCCCGTGCCGCTGGCCCCCGACTGCGTGGGCGAGGCGGTGAAGGCGCTGGTGGCGGCCCTCAAGGACGGGGACCTCCTGCTGCTGGAGAACTGCCGCTTCCACGACGGGGACGAAGCCAACGACGAGAAGTTCTCCCGGGCCCTGGCGGACCTGGCCGACTGCTACGTGAACGATGCCTTCGGCACGGCGCACCGGGGCCACGCCTCCACGGTGGGGGTGACCCGGTTCCTCACGCCGGCCGCGGCGGGCCTGCTGATGGAGCGGGAGCTGGAATACCTGGGAACGGCCCTGGCCCAGCCGGCGCGCCCCTTCGTGGCGGTGCTGGGCGGCGCCAAGGTGTCGGACAAGATCGCCATGCTGCGCCACCTCCTGCCCAAGGTGGATGCCGTGCTGGTGGGCGGCGGGATGGCCTACACCTTCCTGAAGGCGCAGGGGTTCGGCGTGGGCCGCTCCCTGCTGGAGGCGGACCGCCTGGGCACCGCCCGCGACGTCCTGCACGCGGCCGCCGCCCGCGGCCTCACCTTCCTCCTGCCCATCGATCACGTGATCGCCGAGGCGGTGGAGGCGGGGGCGGCCACCAAGGTGGTGGACACGCCCGACCTGCCCGAGGGGTGGATGGGGCTGGACATCGGCCCCAGGACGCGCGAGGCCTTCGCCAAGATCCTCGCCCGCGCCAAGACGGTGGTGTGGAACGGGCCCATGGGGGTCTTCGAGCAGCCGGCGTTCCGGGAGGGCACGCTGGCGGTGGCGCGGGCCATCGCGGCCTCGGGCGCCACCTCCATCGTGGGCGGGGGCGACTCGGCGGCGGCCGTGGCCATGGCCGGCGTGGCGGACAAGATCACCCACATCTCCACGGGGGGCGGTGCCTCCCTGGAGTTCCTGGAGGGCCGGGAACTCCCCGGCGTGGCGGCCCTCACCGATCGGAAGGACTGAGCGGGGGGCGCGCGGCACACACTCAGTCCTCATGCCTCCGTCCTCAGTCCTGGAGTTGCGATGCGCGTTGTGCTGATGGTGGGCAATTGGAAGATGCACAAGACCGCGGCCGAGGCGGCGGCCCTGGTGGAGGGCCTCAAGCCCTTCGTGGCCGGCGGGCGGGACCTGGAGGTGGTGGTATGTCCGCCCTTCACGGGCCTGGCGGCGGCGGCCCGCGCCCTGGCCGGGTCCGCCATCGGCCTGGGGGCCCAGAACCTCCACTGGGAGAAGGAGGGGGCCTTCACCGGCGAGGTCTCGGCCCCCATGCTGGTGGAGATGGGCTGCGGCTACGTGATCGTGGGCCATTCGGAGCGGCGCCAGCACTTCGGGGAGACGGACGAGATCGTGCAGCGGAAGGCCCGCGCCGCCGTCGCCGCCGGGCTGCGGCCCATCGTGTGCGTGGGGGAATCGCTGCGGGAACGGGAGGCCGGCACCACCTTCGATGTCCTGGATGCGCAGGTGAAGGGGGGCCTGCGCGGCCTCTCGGGAGACAGCGGGATCGTGGTGGCCTACGAGCCGGTGTGGGCCATCGGCACGGGGCGCACCGCCACGCCGGCCCAGGCCCAGGAGGCCCATGCCTTCATCCGGAAACTGGTGGAGGGCCTCTGGAGCCCGGCCGCCGCCGCGGCCACCCGGATCCTTTATGGCGGCAGCGTGAAGCCGGACAACGTGCGGGACCTGATGGCCCAGCCCGATGTGGATGGGGCCCTGGTGGGCGGCGCCAGTCTGGACCCGAGCAGCTTCGGCAAGATCGTCCGCTTCCGCGGATGAGCCCGTCCACGGTTCAACGTTCGATGTTCAACGTTCGATGTTCGACGTTCAATGTTCAAGGGCCGGCGGGCGGGGTGCGGGGCGCCCCCGGCCGTTGGGCGTGCTGACGAAGGGGATATGAGATGACGGTGGTCCTCACCATCCTCCACGTGCTCATCGCGAGCTTTCTGGTCCTCCTGGTCCTGATCCAGGGCGGCAAGGGATCGGATATCGGGGCGGCCTTCGGCGGCGGCGCGAGCCAGACCATGTTCGGCGCCCGCGGGGCCGCCACGGTGCTGCAGAAGATCACCTCGGGCCTGGCCATCGGCTTCATGGCCACCTCGCTGTTCCTGGCCGTCCTCTCCGGGCAGCGGCCGAGCCGATCCGTGATCCCGGACGAACCGGCCAAGCCCCCCGCCCCGGTGTCCGCGCCGGCGGGGGAGCCGAAGGCCCCGCCGGGGCCGGCCGCGGCCGGCGCGCCGGGCACGGCCCCGTCGCCGGCGGCGCCGCCCGCCGGGCAACCCGCGCCACCGGCCCAGCCCACAAAGCCATGAGCCGCCGCGCCCGCATCGGGACCACACCGCGGGCCGCGGGATCGCCCCGCCCTGATGCGCCCTGATCGCTGGCGGCGCTGGCGGGCGGGGCTGGCCTGGGCCTTCGCGGTACATCGGGGCCCCGAGACCTTCACCCCCGACGACCTGGCCTTCCTCGACCGGATCGCCGGCGCCATCGTGCGCCGCGGCCTGGCGGCGCCGGCCCTCCTCTTCCTCGAGACCCTGGCCCCCCTGTCCTTCCTGGGCAGTCAGGCACTCCACGCCGTGCAGCCGCTGCTGGACCTGGCCGGCGGGGCGCAGGAAGGCGAGCGCCTGGCCACCCTCCTGGAGCGCCGCGAGGCCGTGGCCCTCCTGCAATCCCGGATCGAGGCCGCCGCCGCCGTGGAGGCGCCCTCCACCTGTTCCAGCCCGGGGGGCCGCTGATGCCGCCGGAACTCCACGTCATCCTGGCCACGGACTGCGGCAGCACCACCACCAAGGCCATCCTCATCGAGCGCCGGGGCCCCGGGTACCGGCAGACCGCGCGCGGCGAGGCCCCCACCACCGTGGAGGCGCCCTTCGAAGACGTGACCCGGGGCGTGCTCAACGCCGTGCAGGAGGTGGAGGAACTGACCGGCCGGACCATCCTGGACGGCGAGCGCATCCTCACCCCCGCCAGGGACGGCCGCGGGGTGGATCTGTACGTCTCCACCAGCAGCGCGGGCGGCGGCCTGCAGATGATGGTGGCCGGCGTGGTGAAGGCCATGACGGCGGAGAGCGCCGAGCGCTGCGCCCTGGGGGCCGGCGCCATCGTGACGGACGTCCTGGCGTCCAACGACGGCCGCCTGGGGCACGAGAAGATCGAGCGCATCCGGCACCTCCGCCCCGACATGATCCTGCTCTCGGGCGGCACCGACGGGGGCACCGTGAGCCACGTGGTGGAGTTGGCCGAGTACATCGCCGCCGCCGATCCCCGGCCGCGCCTGGGCCTCGGGTACCGCCTGCCCCTCATCTTCGCCGGCAACCGGGACGCGCGGCCCGAGATCGAACGGATCCTGGCCGAGAAGGTGAGCCTGGTGGTGACGGAGAACATCCGCCCCGTCCTGGAGCGGGAGAACCTCCAGCCGGCCCGGCACAAGATCCACGAGCTGTTCCTGGAGCACGTGATGGCCCAGGCCCCGGGCTACCGCACCCTCATGACGTGGACCGGGGCGCCCATCATGCCCACGCCGGCGGCCGTGGGCCTGCTCATGGAGGCGCTGGCCCGCCGCCGCGGCCTGAACCTGATCGGGGTGGACATCGGCGGCGCCACCACCGACGTCTTCTCGGTGTTCGACGGCGTGTTCCACAGGACCGTCAGCGCCAACCTGGGGATGAGCTACAGCGTCTCCAACGTGCTGGTGCAGGCGGGGCTCCCCGCCGTGGCTCGCTGGGTACCCTTCCCCGTGTCCGAGGGCGAGCTGCGGAACCGCATCAAGAACAAGATGGTCCGGCCCACCACCATCCCGGACACGCCCGAGGACCTGCAGCTGGAGCAGGCCCTGGCCCGGGAGGCCCTCCGGCTGGCCCTGGAGCAGCACCGGCAGCTGGCCGTGGGGCTGCGGGGGATCCAGCAGGACCGCACCATCTCCGACGCCTTCGCCCAGGCGGCCACCGGGCAGAGCCTCATCGACCTCCTCAAGGTGAACCTGGTCATCGGCAGCGGCGGCATCCTCTCCCACGCGCCGCGGCGGGTCCAGTCGCTCCTGATGATGCTGGATGCCTTCCAGCCCCTGGGGATCACCCAGATGGCCGTGGACAGCATCTTCATGATGCCGCACCTGGGCGTGCTCTCCGCGGTGCACGAGCAGGCAGCGCTGGACGTTTTCGAGTTGGACTGCCTGGTCCCCCTGGGCAGCGTCGTCGTCCCGCTGGGGCAGGGGCGCGAGGGGGAGCCGTGCCTCTCCTACACGTTGGCTCTCCCGGACGGAGGGGAAGTGCGGGACCGGATCGCGTGGGGCGAGATCCGCGCCCACCCGCTGGCCGTGGGCGCGGCGGCCCGGGCGGTGGTGGAGCCGGCCCGCGGCGTGGACCTGGGCGCCGGCCGCGGGCGGGCCGTGGAGGCCGAGCTGACGGGGGGGATGGTGGGCGTGGTGATGGACGCCCGGGGCCGCCCCCTGGACCTGCCGCCGGGCGACCAACGGCGCATCGCGGCCCTCCGGCGCTGGGCGGCCGCCCTCGACTTGTATCCGGAGTGAAGCCCCGTGTGCCTCCATCGAGTCCTTGGTCCTGAGTCCTTGGTCCTGAGTCCCAACGCAGCGGGCCACGGGACCCGGTATCCGCGACCCTGGACGAAGGACCCAGGACCAGGGACTCGGGACGTGAGGTAGGGGATGGCGCACGCGTACACGCCGGGCCTGCGCGTGGCGGAGCGGACGGTCCTCCGGAAGCGGCGGATCCTGCCCGTCCCGGGCGACGTGCTGGTGCGGGCGGGGGACCGCGTGACCTCGGACACGGTCATCGCCCGCACCCTGCTCCCGGGCGCGGTGCATCTGGTCAACGTGGTGAACCAGCTCGGCATCATCCCCGGCGAGATCCGCCGCTTCATGTGCGCCCGCGAGGGGGAACGGGTGGAGCGGGGCGCCCCCCTGGCCGAGAACCGCCCGCTGCTCCGCTGGTTCCAGACGCGTGTGCCCTCGCCCGTGGCGGGCACGGTGGAAAGCGTTTCCGAGGTGACGGGGCAGGTGCTGCTCCGGGAGCCCCCGCAGCCCCTGGAGCTCACGGCCTACGTGGAGGGGCACGTGGCCGAGAGCCTCCCCGCCCAGGGGGCCGTGCTGGAGACGGAGTGCGCCCTGGTGCAGGGCATCTTCGGCGTGGGGGGCGAGACCACCGGCGAGATCATCCTGGGGGTGGGCGGCCCGGACGAGGCCCTGACGACGTCGCGGCTCCTGCGCGTGCACGGGGGAAAGATCCTGGTGGGCGGGGCCTACGCGGACGGGGCGACCATCCGGCAGGCGGCGAGCCTCGGGGTCCGTGCCCTCGTGGTGGGGGGGATCGACGATCGGGACCTGCGCGACCTCCTGGGATACGACCTGGGCGTGGCCATCACCGGGACGGAGCCCATCGGCCTCACGGTGATCCTCACCGAGGGGTTCGGCCGCATCGCCATGGCCCAGCGCACCTTCGAGCTGCTGGCGAGGTTCCAGGGGCGGGCGGCCTGCTGCAGCGGCGCCACGCAGATCCGGGCCGGCGTCATCCGGCCCGAGGTGATCGTCCCCTACGCGGCCGGCGACGCCGGGGCGCCCGTGGCCCCGGGCGGCGGGGAGCGGGCCGGCGTGGTGGTGGGCGACACCATCCGGATCATCCGAGGGCCGCACTTCGGCGTCCTGGCCACGGTGGCCGAGTTGCCGCACGAACTGGAACGGATCGCCACCGAGAGCCGGGTGCGCGTCCTCCGGGCCAAGCTGCCGGACGGCACCGTGATCACGGTGCCCCGGGCCAACGTGGAGATCCTGGAGGCATGATGGCCGGCGGCCGGCGACCCCCAGCCCGCCCCTTCGGCCGCGTCGCCGCCCTCGCCCTCGGCCTGTGGCTCCCGGCCGCCGGCGCCCCGGGGGCCGCGCTGGAGCCGCCTCGGGACTTTCGCGCCTTCGACATGCCCGACGATTCCGGCGGGGCGGTGGCCCTCACCTGGCGGGCCGGGCCGGCCGACTCGAAGGACCTGCGCTACCAAGTCTTCGCCGCCCATCAGGCGGGAGGACCGTTCCTCAAGGTGGCCGAGTTCCCGGCCAATACCCGTTACATGGCGGACCGGGCGGCGCCCTGGTGGGCCTGGCCCGCACGGCAGGACGTGCACTTCATCGCGCTGCGGTCGTCCTCCGCCTTCCCCCTGACGGACGGCAGGCCGGCCTACTTCAAGGTGGCCCTGACGGACGGGACCCAGGCGGCCGAGAGTTCGGTGGAGGCGGCCGCCCCGCGGGGCAACTTCTTCCATTGGGGCAAGCTGAACAATTTCCTGCTCCTGCTGGTGCTGAGCGGCATCATCCTGGTATCCATCCGGCGGGCCCGCCGCGGGCGGGAGTTCTTCTTGCGCCGCATCCCGGGGCTGGATGCCGTGGAGGAGGCCATCGGCCGGGCCACCGAGATGGGGCGGCCCATCCTGTATCTCACCGGCTCCGGCGACATGGGAGACGTCTCCACCATCGCCGCCACGGTGGTGCTGGGCGAGGTGGCCAAGCGGGCGGCCGCCTACGGCACCGAGATCCGGGTGCCGCACCGGGATCCCATCGTGATGGCCGTGTGCCAGGAGGTGCAGAAGGAGGGATGCATCGCCGCGGGGCGGCCCGACGCCTACAAGGAAGACTCCAACTTCTTCATCACTACGGACCAGTTCAGCTACACGGCCGCCGTGGACGGGATCATGCTCCGCGAGCGGCCGGCCGCCAACTTCTTCATGGGCTCCTACTTCGCCGAGTCGCTGCTGCTGGCGGAGACGGGCGCCAGCACGGGGGCCATCCAGATCGCCGGGACCGACTCGGACGCCCAGCTCCCGTTCTTCATCACCGCCTGCGATTACACCCTGATCGGGGAGGAGCTGTACGCCGCCAGCGCCTACCTGTCCCGGGAGCGGGTGCTGCTGGGCACCCTCCGGGGCCAGGACGTGGGCAAGGCCATCTTCCTGCTGGCCATGGTGGTGGGGGCGGGGCTGGCCGCGGCGGGCGCGTTGCTGGGCACGCCCGCCTTCAAACCCCTGCTGCAGCTGTTCACCGACTTCAAGTGAGGACCGGCCGTGAGGCGTCAGGCGTGAGGCGCGAGGGGTCTCCGCAGGGCGCGCGATGGGGCCCCGCGTCGCCGCGTCGCCGCGTCGCCGCGTCACTGGCAAGGATGGCGCAGTGATCTTCTGGAAGCGGACCCTGCCGCTGACCATCACGTGCGTCATGGGCGTCCTGGGCGCGCTCCAGTACTACGTGCCGGACCCCCGCTCCGAGGCGTTCCTCACCGGGATGGCCGAGTGGGGCCGCATCATCGGCGGCTTCGCCATGATCCTGGGGGTGGCCAGCCTCTGCCACGTGCACTGGGGCAAGATCCGGCGCCGCGCGGCGGGCTGGGGCTACAGCGCCGTGATGTACGCCAGCATGTTGGTCACCGTGGCGGTGGGCCTGGCCGCCGGGGGCCTGCGGGGGCCGCTGGTGGAGGCGGGGACCCGCTTCGAGTGGATCTACATGTACGGGATGGTGGCCCTGCAGGGTACCATGTTCTCCATCCTGGCCTTCTTCGTGGCCTCGGCCGCCTACCGGGCCTTCCGCGCGCGCACGGCCGAGGCCACCGTGCTGCTGGTGGCGGCGACCGTGGTGATGCTGGGCCGGGTGCCCCTGGGGGAGCTGATCCTGCCCCCCTTTCGCGCCCTGGGCGGATGGGTGTCCTTCCCCGGCATCGGCCCCCTCTCCGACTGGATCCTGAACGTCCTGAACGCCGCGGCGCGCCGCGCCATCCTCATCGGGATCAGCGTGGGCGTCATCGCCACGTCGCTCAAGATCATCTTCGGCATCGAGCGGGGCTACCTGGGCGGGGGGCGGGACTGATGGCCTGGGCCCAGCGGCTGCTGCGCATCGACCGGCGGGTCATCTTCCTCCTGGTGGCCGTCCTCACCCTCACCTTCGTCCTGCGCCCCGTGGGGCTGGCCATCCGCGTGTCGCCCGAGGTGCGGAGCATCTACGATTACATCGAAAAGCTCCCCGCGGGTTCCGTCTTTCTCCTGTCCATGGACTTCGACCCGGCCTCCAAGCCGGAGCTGGCCCCCATGGCCGTGGCCCTGCTGCGCCACGCGTTCGCGCGCAAGCTGCGCGTCATGGTGATGACCCTGTGGGTGACGGGCACGGGGCTGGCCGAGGAGATCGTCACCTCCGCGGCCCGGGAGGCGGGGAAGCGGTCCGGCGTGGACTACGTGTTCCTGGGATACACTCCGGGGACCGTCAACGTGATCATCAACATGGGCCAGGACCTGGCCAAGACCTTCCCCAAGGACTACTACGGGAAGCCCATCGACAGCCTGCCCATGATGCGGGGGATCAAGAGCCTGCGCGACGTGCAGTACATGATCAGCCTGGGCGCCGGGTCGCCGGGGGTGGAGGCCTGGTACGTCTACGGGAAGGAGAAGTACGCCTTCGAGCTGGGCGGGGGCGTGACGGCGGTATCCGCCGCCGGGCTCTACCCACTGCTGCAGACGGGGCAGATCAACGGCCTCATGGGGGGCCTGCGGGGGGGCGCCGAGTACGAGACGCTCCTGGGGCGGCGGGGCGTGGCCACGGCCGGGATGGACGCCCAGTCCGCCACCCACGCCCTTATCATCGCGCTCATCCTGGTGGGCAACCTGGGGTACCTGGCCAGCCGGCGGCGGGGGCAGGGCTGATGGCCACCGACGCGATGCTGGGGGCGTGGACGGCCGCCGGCCTCACCCTCTGCATGTATACCTTCCTCTACAAGGATAACCCCTTCTTCAAGTTCGGCGAGCACCTCTACGTGGGCGTCTCCATCGGCTACACCATCGTCCGCATCTACTACGACGTGATGCTGAAGACGCTGGTCAACCCCATCGCCGAGCAGGGGCGGTGGGACCTGCTGCTGCCGGCGTGCATGGGGGTGCTGGTGCTGGCGCGTTTCGTGCCGCGGGTGGCCTGGGTGAGCCGGATCGCCTTCGCGCTCATCGTGGGGTTCGGCTCGGGCGCGGTGATGCCCCGCATCATCTCCTCCTTCATCCTGCAACAGGTGGAGGGCACGTTCCGCCCCTTCCTGCGCCTGACGCCCGCCGGCGGGTGGACGTGGCTGCAGGCGAACGCCGTGGTGGTGCTGGTGGGCGTGGTGGCCACCCTCTTCTACTTCTTCTTCTCCATCGAGCACCGCGGCGCCGTGTACGGGGCCGCCCGCGTGGGGATCTACTTTTTAATGATCTCCTTCGGCGCGGCCTTCGGCTACACGGTGATGGCCCGCATGTCCCTCCTCATCGGTCGGTTCGGGGATCTGGTGCGGTTCGGGGGGCCCGAATTCCATTACGCCTCGCTGGTGATGCTGGTCCTGGTGGTGCTGGGCCTGGGGGCCTGGGAGCGGCTGCGCCGCACGCCGAGCAATGAGCAATGAGCAATACTTCACCGCCTACGAGGACCAGGACGGCGCGATCCGCGGACGGCTGAAGAACACCCACGAGGTCGCGACGGCCCGCCAGGTGGCCATTCGGTTCACCTTCAGCCTCAACCCGCAGGGCAGGGGATACC
>Ga0187780_10002168_pt1 | contig 14827 bp, 16 predicted proteins | sample 1015_Q2_SP10_20__FD_132429 | JGI IMG/M metagenome (GOLD analysis project Ga0187780, IMG submission 132429) | Tropical peat soil microbial communities from peatlands in Department of Meta, Colombia - 1015_Q2_SP10_20_MG | ecosystem: Environmental > Terrestrial > Soil > Wetlands > Peat | place... | reverse complement strand
GACTTGATTTTCGCCTCGTATGACTTTGTAAGTTCGTCAGCCTTTGCTGGCTGCAAGCCGAAGTGGGATGCGAGCTGTTCGGCGGTGAGGCCGAGGCGCGAGAGGTAGTAGCACCCTTCCTCCAAGACTTCTTCGTCCACATAATCGTCGCTTTCCTGCAATGTAATCCCCGCTCAGTGCTCCGCTTTAAGCCGTGTTGGAAGTTACCTTCTCTTCCTCGAAGAGGTGTCTCGACCGGTTGAAGAATGGAATGGGGCTGTACCAGTTCCACTTCCCGATCTTCGACATTACGGCGGGCACCAGATAGGTCCTTACGACCAGGGCGTCAATCAGAATAGCATATGCGAACGAGAACCCAATTTGTCTCAGGAGAAGGTCGCTGGATATCATCAGGGCCCCAAGGGACCCTGCCAGGATGATCGCTGCTGCCGTTATCACGGCCCCGGTCTGCTCGATGGCTCCGACTATTGCGTCGTTGAGTTGCTTCCCCTTTGTCGCTTCTTCACGCACCCTTGTGAGGATGAAGATGTTGTAGTCCATGCCGAGGCCGAGCAGAGTCACGAAGAGGAAGAAGGGCGTGATAAAGAGCAGCGGGAAGTTATAGAATTGTTTGAACAAGAGCTCCGTTGCAGCCAGGGTCCAGATGATGCTCATGAGAACAGATAACACCGCGAACACTGGAAGGAAGAGGGACCCGAGGACCACAAGGAGTACCAGTGACACCCCCACGGCCACAATCGGGACCACGGTGTCGAACTGAGAGTCAAACACGTCCTTGGTGTCTAGAATGGACCCCGTCTCGCCACCGACATAGATTCCCGTGACCCCATTGCTCGAGCCATACTCTGAGTGGAGAGTCTGCCGCATCGATTGGGCGTCTGAGATTGCCTTGGCGGAATCAGGATCTATGCTGAAGTTGATTGTGAAGAGAACCGTCTTGTTATCCTTGCCGACGCTCTGGAGGACGCCCGCAAGGGTCCTGGCACCTCCGATGGTTGAGAAGTTAAGCTGGTCGTAGTCGACCTGGTGACCATACACCAACGTTGGGCTGGTGACGTTCCTTACATCCGGGGACTCCCGCAGATAGGATGTTACCTGCCTGACGGCCCCCATCTCGGAGGAGTTGAAGGAGTGGCTGGTTACTACGGGCTGGGAGAATGTCATGACTACATAAGTGGGGAAGAGGGTGCCACTTCCGAAGGAAGCCGTAAGCTGGTTCGAGGCCGAAATGGATTCGAGGTTGGCGGGGGCCGCCGAGAGGAAGTCGAACGTGGGAGTCGTCGTCGCGTAGACATAGAGGGCTGGGCCCGTCGCGACGAGCATCAGAACGATAAGTATCCACGCCCGCTTGACAGCGAAGGCACCGCTCTTGGAGAAGTAGCCTCTCCTCGTCCGGAGCTTCTCGAGAACAGAGACGGCGTACCTGGTAAAGCGCTCACCAGAGTAGGGCCAGAAGGTGCGGCCCCCTATGATGCCCACCACTGCTGGGACCATTGTTAGTGCCACCAGGAGCGCCACAAGCACTCCCAGTCCGACCACGTATCCTATGGTCCTGAGGAATACTACGGAGGTGAAGGAGAGAGAAAGGAACGAGATTATGACGGTAGCCCCGCTCGTGGTGATGCTCTCTCCGGCCCAGGTGACAGACGTCTCTATCGCCTGCTGGACCGAAGAGCCGTTCACCCTCTCCTCCCTGTACCTTGCAAGGATGAAAACGCTGTAGTCAGTGCCTACCCCGATCAAAATGGTGAGCAGAATAGTGGGCACCGTAAAGTCCACCTTGGCAATGTAGGTGGCCACGAGGACGACAAACACCTGTGAGATTCCGAGGGCGATGCCTATGGCACCGAGGGTGACGAATGGTGTAAGCACAGACCTGAAGAAGACGCCGGTGGCAACAATCAATAACATGACTGTCACAGGAAGTATGAGGCTCAGGTCGGACATGGCCGACTGCCCGAAATCGTAGGATATGGCGTCCCCGCCGGTCACCATCGCCGACTGGACGCCAGACCCAGCGCCCGCATTGCTCAGCACTGTTGACACCGCAGACCTCAGCGAGATGACGTTCTCGTTCGACGACTGGTCTAGGTTGAGGGTTACAAGCGTGATGTCTCGGGCTGGAGAGACGAGCGACGAAATCAGCGTGGATAGGGCGCTGGTGACCCCGTAATCCCCCGGCTTCCATAGGATGTTCCCGGTAAGCGAATATAGGGACGAATTGTCGAAGGTCCTGCCGAGTCCGTAGGCCGCACTTACGAACTGAGGCGAGAATCCGGTTGAGTTGGAAATGTAGCTCTCGCCAAAGTAGACGATGCTCGGATTGGATACACTTGGGCCGGCCAGGTAATCCGCCAACGTGATTGAACGGAGGAGCGCGGAGTCGAAGGACTTTGACGCAGGCAAGTAGTTGTCGACGTACTCCAGTCCGGCAACGCGGGCGGCGTACGACGCGCGCGCAGTGAGATTAAGGCTGGAGAGCTGAGCATTCGACCATGAGGAAGTCCACTCGGAATTGAACAGTGAGAGGACGTGGGAGGAGTAGTCACTGTAGGCGGTTGCGTTGGCCTTCGACAACGTTCCAGCTGCATAGCTGAACGCGGCACCATTGGCATAGGAGATGTTCCCGGTCTTGGAATAGGTTTGCACCCATGCCCCAAAGTAGAGCGCGGGAACCCCCAAGAGGAGCCTGGCACTGGCGTTCGCCCCTTTGATTGCTGAATAAGCAGCCCCGTTAATCCCCCTTATTGCCGAGTAGAGGGGCGAATACACGTCGATGGTCTGATTCAGCCCCTTCAGGGTCGAGTCCGTTTCTAGGTAGTGCACCAGACTGTTGGTGAATTCCTGCGTCGCGGGAGAGGTGACGTTTGCACCCTTTACCACCACCAGCAGCGTACTGTTGGCGACAGTCTTGGAGAACTGAGCAGCGATCAGGTTCGACGCCTGCACAGACTCCAGCTGGCTACCAGATGCCGTCCCCTCGTTCAGAGAAGTGGAATTGGTCACCGTCAAGATGACTGGAATCAGCAGGACGAGTGCGAGAATCCAAGCGACTACTATGATCCGCCTCCGCCTGTAGACTAATCCACCCAGCCTTTTGAAGGGAGTCGATCGTCTATGGGCCTGATTGCTAGATGACAACCGAGAGGGCCTCTTGAAGTCATGTAAATATGCGTTAGAAACTTCTTTGATATTCCTCGGCAGCCGGGCCAGAGGAGAATAGGTCCAGGATCAGCGCCTCCTTACGTAGAGGAACCCGCCCTCTTCCTTCACGTCGTAAAGGGGTTCGTCCTGGAGCGGCTCGTCGAAGACTCCTTTCCCAGTCTTCAGGTCCCATACGGTGCCATGGCCAGCGCATGTCACCGCCGTGTCTTCTATGGTCCCTTCCGAGAGGTCCCACTCCCCGTGGGTGCAGGTGGCCCCCATCCCGTAGTACCTGCCATCGACATTAGCGATTAGGACCGATTCCCCCTCGATCTGGACCGTTAGCATGGTTTCGGGGGGCACCTTGGTGGTCTCCACTGCCTTCTTGAAATCGGCCATGTTTCGCTTCGCCTCTTCGTCGGACAAAAGTCTTTCTTCAGGTCGCAGCATTCATGGACTCTTCAAGTTGCATGAGGTCCTTGATCGAGTCCACGAAAATCCATTCGCCGTAGTACGGGTACGAGAGGAGCTCTCCTCTGGACACAAGATTGGGGAAAGTCTCCCGCTCGATGTCCCCTGCATCAGGGAGGTATTTCTTCGCCCTCTTCGCGTTCAAGACGTACACGCCTCCGTTGATCCAGACATCAGGGAACGCTGGCTTCTCGTCGAAGCCTCTGACCATCTTCAGCTTGTCTATCTTCACCACACCGAATCGCGAGCGATATGGCACCACCAGCATCGAGGCCGAGATTTCTCCAGCCTGCCTATGGGAATCAATCATCCGAGAGAGGGGGAGGTCAGTGATGATGTCCCCGTTAGCCACGACGCAAATGTCTTCGGCCGGATGCTTTGACAGGGCCTTCTTGACGGCCCCTCCTGTTCCCAAGGGCTCATCTTCGACCGAATAGTCGACAGATACCCCTTTGAAGCTCGAACCGAAGTGTTCCTGCAGCTTCTCCCATTTGTAACCACAAGCGAAAGTAACCTCGTCTATTGCTCCACCCTTCGTAAGCCATTCTATCTGGTACTCGGCGATGGGGCGCCCCTTTATCTGAATCAGCGCCTTGGGTCTGTCGTCGGTGAGGGGACGGAGCCTCATGCCGAGGCCTCCGGACAATACTATCGCTCTCAATGGTATCCCTCGGGGACGAAGCCTGGACCCGAATTGTCGTGATAAATACATTCCCCCGGAGGCTCCCTGATTTTCAGAGGACTGTTCCTGCGACATTCTTCGCCCCTTGGCATCAGTTAAAAAGCCCCTGGGAAGCAGCGATGTTTCTTGTCTGAGCAGAAGCTCGTCGAGCCGACCGCGGAAAAGCCGCCCCTTCCGAGGCAGCCAGAGGTGAACATAGGCACAGCTGGACATGTCGATCATGGCAAGACGACTCTAACTCAGGCCATTACTGGAATCTGGGCGAGCGCCCACAGCGAGGAACTGAAGCGGGGTATCACCATCAAAGTGGGGTATGCAGACGCCGCATTCTACAAATGCACCCAGGATCACGGTGTCGGATCCTATTCGACAAGCGAGAGGTGCCCAGTCTGCGGCAGAAAAACGTCGTTCCTCAGGGCGGTGAGCTTCGTCGATTGCCCCGGCCACGAGAGCCTCATGACAAACATGCTCGCCGGCGCGTTCCTGATGGACGGCGCACTCCTGGTCATAGCTGCCAATGAGCCTGTGCCCAAGCCTCAGACCAGGGAGCACCTGCAGGCGCTGCAGATGCTCGGCATGAAGCGCATCGTGATAGCCCAGAACAAGGTGGACCTCGTCACGGATGCCGAGGCGGAAAAGAACGAGTCTCAAATCGCGAAGTTTGTTGAGGGAACAGTCGCAGAGTCTGCCCCCATAATCCCAATCTCTGCCCAACAGAGGCTCAACATTGACGCTCTTATCGAAGCGCTGGAGGATGTGATCCGAACGCCGAAGAGAGATGCGGCCGCAAACCCACTGATGTATGTTGTGAGGAGCTTCGACGTCAACAGACCGGGTGCCGAAATCGCCGGACTTGCGGGGGGAGTCCTTGGGGGGAGCCTCACTCGGGGGGAGCTGAAGGTCGGGGAGGAGGTGGAATTGAAGCCAGGTATGATTGACGATAGGAGCGGGAAATATGTGCCCGTCATAACAAGGGTCTCCAGCCTGCAAACCGGGGCCGGTGTCGCGGGAGAGGTCGGCCCGGGAGGGCTGGTGGCAGTGGGGACGCACCTGGACCCAACCTACACCAAGGGGGACCAGATGGTCGGGAGTGTGATAGGCAAGCCAGGGACGCTTCCGGAGACCCTGGAGCATGTCGCTCTCGACGTGGCCCTGCTTGAGACGGCCGTAGGTGCCACGGAGCTCATCAAGGTGGAGAAGGTCAAACTTTCAGAGACGCTCAGGCTGAACCTCGGGACGGCGTCGACGCTGGCTGTGGCCACATCTGTCAGGGGGGACTTAATCGAAGCTGACCTGAAGAAGCCTGTCGCTGTGGAAATCGGGATGAGGGCCGCCATAAGCCGGAGAATCGCCGAGCGATGGAGGCTCATCGGCTCTGGCATACTGAAGTAATCCTTGGCCCGAGTGATATTCGACAGTAGCTTCCTGATGGCCGTAGCCGGCACACCCACCACCTGGTCTGAAGATATCGTAGATCTGGTCGGTAAGTTTGAGCCGGTCCTTCCCGAGTGCGTAGGGGAAGAGCTTCAGAGACTCGCCGGGGGCAAAGGCGGGAGATCAAGCACAGCGCGTGTCGCGCTGAACCTGTCTGCGGAGTTCTTCCGGCTGGCCTGCGGGGGGGCCCGGGTCGACGACGAAATAATTTCGGCGGCGTTAACGAAAGGCGCGATTGTAGCGACGACTGATGCGGAATTGGCGCGTGCAGCCAAAGCCGCACACCTCAAGGTCATCTCCCTGCGGAGAGGGAGGGTCTGGTTGCGATGACCAGGGGCGCGCAATCTGTTGTCGGATAAGTGATAAAAACGGACACTCTGCGGTTCTCGGAAGGTCGTCGGATTTGAGCCTCAGGATCCAGGCTAGCAGGGAGGCCGACAGGATATCCGCCTTCATCTGCAGGATAGTGGAAGGCGCCCGAGCCGGGGGCGTGGTACTCGGACTGAGCGGCGGAATCGACAGTGCCGTTGTAGGTGCACTCTGCGTCAATGCGCTGGGGAAGGGAAAGGTGCTTGCCCTTCTGATGCCCTCGAGCCACACACCGCGCCGCGATTTGGAAGACGCGCGCTTGCTCGCCGACGCGTGGAGCGTAAGGAGGGAGGAGATACCCATCTCCAGAGTCGTCGAAGAAATCGCTGGTACGACCAGGGCCGGGGGCAACAGAATGGCAAAGGCAAACCTCCAGGCGAGAGTTAGGATGGTACTCCTTTACTATCGCGCCAATTCCCTTGGCTATCTCGTCGCGGGAACGGGAGACAGGAGCGAAGAACTTCTCGGCTACTTCACCAAGTGGGGGGATGGCGGGGTTGACTTCCTCCCCATAGCCCACCTCTACAAGACCCAGGTCCGGGCGCTCGGGGCGTTCCTTGGAATCCCGGAGGGGGTCGTAGAGAAGCCCGCATCGCCTCAGCTCTGGCCGGGGCAGAAGGCGACGGACGAGATACCTGCAAACTACGACAAACTCGATGTAGTGCTACACTACCTGTACGATTTGAAGGTGAAGCCTGCGGAGGCGGCCGACAAGGCCCGGGTGCCCCTCGGAGTTGTGAAAAGGGTGATCGAAATGCATACCAAGACCGGGCATAAGAGGGAGCTCCCACCCTCCCTTTCCTGAGCCCAGGGATTTCGTCTCACGCTCGCTAAAGATTAAAATCGCTGACTCGAAGGGGTGGCTTCGTTCCTGATTAATTCATGTTTCAGCTAGTGAACCTCGAAGACGTCGTTCGCGTTCCCCCAGATCGGTTCGGTTCCCCTCTTGAGAAGGTGGCCATGGACCTCCTGAAACTGAAGTACGAGAGCACCATCAACCCTGATCATGGGTATCTTGTCTTGGTCACGAAAGTGGACGTGGACAAAGTAGGCAAGATCATAGCGGGAGACGGCGCAACCTACCACCGTGTCAAATTCGAAGTGCTCTCGTTTTACCCCCTGAAGCAGGAGATCGTGGAAGGGGAGATTGTTGAAGTCACCGACTTCGGCGCCTTTGTGAGAATTGGTCCGGCTGACGCACTGTTGCACCTCAGCCAGATCATGGATGACTATCTGACAAGCGACGTGAAGTCGGGAATAATTACTGCCTCCCAGAGCAAGAGAACGCTAAGGGTCGGGAGCAAGGTGAGGGTGAGAATCACTGCTGTAAGCCTGGGCCACGGCATATCCATGGGCAAGATAGGCGTCACCTGCAGGCAGCCATTCCTCGGGGCACTGGAATGGATCGACGACGAAGTAAACAAAGCCGTGAAAGCCCGCAAGTCGGAAGAAAGGTCGGAGAAGTAGAACCATGAAGGAGCTAGCATGCAGGAAGTGCAGGACGCTAACAACCGAGAAGGCTTGCCCCAACGACGGGTCTACTGAACTCAGCAACGAGTGGTCGGGCCTGATCATCATAATCGACCCGGAGAAGTCTCAGGTCGCCAAGACCCTGAACATCACGAAACCGGGAAGATATGCTCTAAAGGTAAGCTAGACCCTTGCGCAGGACGTATAGGCTCCCGGAGGACCTCAGGACCAGGCTGGCGGCCCCCTTGGGGACGGTCTACTCGGCGCAGGAAGCAAAGGGCCCAGATTTCGAGAGGCTCGTCAGGACCTCCGCGATGGCAATCACTGTGGGCGACAGGGTGACGGACACATTGGGCGCAATGGGGAGGACGCCCGAGGTTCAGGTGGTGGACGGAGTCGAGAGGAGGGTCGTGAGAGCCGTCCCAACCGTTCCCTATGCCCGGCTAATCAGGATCAAGAACCCTGCGGGGATGCTCACAGAGGAAGCGATTGCCGGGATGAAAAGCGCCTTCCTCGGCAAGAAACCGGTGAGGGTCCAGGTCGAAGGTGAGGAGGATCTTATGGCAATCCTTGCCATCGCCATGGCACCCGTTTCTGCCACGGTCTTCTACGGGCAGCCGGGTATAGGCGTGGTGGTTGTAAGGGCTGACGCTGTGGCCAAGTCTAGGAACAGGGCGATCCTTTCCCAAATGGGAATCAAGGGAATCCATTGAGCCTCAAGTTAATATCCCCGACAAATTCGGGTGCTTCAGTTTGCCTGTAGAGAGGAAATCAGAGTCCAAGGTCCTCGACAGATCCTACGTTGAGGTATCGATTGAGGGGATGGCAGGGAAGATTTCGCGGAAGGAGGCCATCGAGATGGTTGCCCGGGAGCTCGGAGTCCCCGCTGAGAACGTAGGACTCGTCAGGGTAGACGGCCAGTCAGGGACGAGGAAGGTCATCGGGAGGTTCTACGTGTACGGGTCACCGGAGTCTAAGAAGAAGGTCCATCCGAGATACCTTCAGGAGAGAATGCTCACGAAAGAGGAACGAGAGAAGCTGAAACAGGAAAGGAAGAAGGCAAAGACGCCGGCCGCCGCCGCGCCAGAGGCTAAGTAGGCATGTCGAAAGCACCCCCCTCGCCCGCTCCGCCGGCCCCGCCACCGGCAGAAGCGCCTGTCGAGGAGAAGAAGCCGGAGAAGAAGGAGAAGCCCAAGGCGCCCAAGAGGAGAATCCAAGTCTACAAGCTATACAAGGTCGACGGGAGCTCAGTCTCAAGATTGAGGAAGGAGTGTCCCAGGTGCGGAAAAGGGTATTTCATGGCTCAGCATGGCGACAGGCTCACCTGTGGTCACTGCGGGTACACTACGTATACCAAGCCTCAGGCATAATTCGAAAGCCGATCTCGCAGCATCTTCGCCATTCCCGGCGTAAGGAACGGGCTGAAGGGGCCGAAGTACCTCTGGCCACGGGCCCTTACGATCCTCCCCCTGTCCCCAGATCTCGCATAGGACTCTAGGAAGGCCTCGGCAACCCTTTTCATCGCATCTTCCCGGATGGAGAGCTTGGCAGTGTAGTAGAGGAATTCAGCTATGTCCCACGACTGGTCCCCGCCTGGGTAAGCCTGTTCGAGGTCGGTCAGGTACAGCCCTTCGCCAGCGACGACTACGTTGCTCGGCTTCGAGTCTCCCAATGCTACGCCTGCGGTGTGGAGTCTGGCGATGACCTCGCCATAGGCGGACACGCTCTCAAGGCCCCCTGGCGCGCCCTTGAGGAAAGAGTTGATCACGCTGGCCAGGGTGGGACCCCTGATGAACTCCTTGACCAAGATCCGTTCTGCCGGGGCAACGGCCAAGACCCGTGGCACAAGAATGCCCATCGAATTCAGCCGCAAAGTCATCCCATATTCACGCTCCAGGCGGGAGTTGGCGGAGGCGCTGAACTTCTTCGCCGTCGATGCCCAGATGCCAAGGAGTGCCCATTTTAGAGCCCTCACATCTGCATAGTTCTTCACGACCACCGACTTCGCGCGTGTGCCATCGGTAAATGTGAGGACCCTGGTCGTAGAGTAGGGTTCCCCAATGTCCTTCTCCTCCGTAGAATAGGTCCTGAAGCCGAGGATCCTCGCAAGTTCTTCGACCAGAAGAGAGGAGTCAGGGATGACGGTCCCCTGTTCAAGCATGAGAAGCGACCGGGGTTCCTCAAGCGGCGCCAGGGGAGGGGGGTTCTCTCTCATCCTCCGCAGTTTGGACAGCGCCTCCCTACTGAACACGGTTGGGCCAACCCTTCCGGCGTAGCCGTGGACAGCGTACTGAGTGACCCCCCTTGCCGTCTGGGAGAACATCGACTCGAAGCGCGAAAAGGCATCCGCCTTCAGTTTCTCTGGGACTATCCTTACCCCATCAGGGGTCGCCGTCAGGAAGCCCCTGGGCTCAAGCAACCTTGCCGCCTCGACGAACCCCTCCACGGAAACCGCTTTGTTTTCCTCGCCCTTCGGGCAGGTGTAGGTGTGAACGTAACTGTAAAGCGCGGGTGGGTAGATTGCCGCACGCTTGTGCAACTTGTCGAAGAGGAAGTAAGAATAGGGTACGAGCAAGTGAGTGGCGAACTCACCGTAATCCGAAGAGAGCTCTATGAGCGCCTCTGTGAGAACACGTTTCTTGTACGCCAGCTCAACGGACCTGAAGAGGTCTCCGTTCATTATCGGCTCATAGACGTTCAACAGGCGGCCCACAACGAACTCCCCCAGGTAGGAAGAGGTCGCGTCCTGGGTCAGCATGTGCTCGTCGACGATGAGCGCCGAGACTTCCGTCGGGGTATCCATGTACTTGTACCTCACCCCTGCCCTGAACCGCCTTGAGACGACGATCAAATCGTAGTCAGAATCGGGGCGCGCGTACCCCGCAACTTTCGAGCCGTAAGCGGCGAGAGCCGTTATCTTGGAAGGTTCTACAAGGGACGACGCGATTTCTTTGACGCTGTCACGCTCGCCATCGGTTAACCTCAACTTGATGCCTTTTGCATCTCCTGAAGCTTCGCGAGCACCGCCGGGTCGAAACGGCTTGCGGCTATAATGGCCATTGGCACCTTGAGTGTATTCTCCTCGGGACTGACCCAGTGGATGGGGAGGTTTTTTGCAATCCATTGGTCTCCTGCCTTCTTGGTCAATGAGGCGTCCACGAGGTCGTCCTTGAACTTCCTATTGATTAGAGAAACAAGCGCCCTTTCGGAGAAGAGCAGCTTCGCAGGGACCGTGTGCTCCGCGTCCTTGAAGGATGCTTCGAACAGGGTGGTGACCACTTCATCGCTGGTGATGTTCTTGGTGCTAAGCTTCCCGACCAGGTCGACGTAATGGGTGAACTCGTGGGCCGCGACCGCCTGTATGGTCCCCTTTGTCCCGAATGCGACAAGCGCCGAAGAGAACTGCACGAGGATTACGACACTCCCTGTGACGGTAGTCGGTATGACCCGGGCGAACATCACGCCCATCTGGCCGTACTCAGCCCCAGTCTTCGAGCATGGAAGAGTCGGTTCCACATAATATGGGGGATACCTAAGACCGCTTGCCTTCTCGACCCTTTGGACAGCTTCCTGAACCAGGTTCATTCTCTTCCTTACCTTGGTGGCCATGGTCCGGGGGATTTTCTCCTGTGCCACCGCCTGGTCGAGGAGGACTAACGGGTCCACAGATTTCGCGGCAGTCGTTGGGTGTTAATGAGTCTTAGCAGCTCTACTCGACAAGGCGGAAGGTCACGGGAGGGTTCCTTCTCGAAACCTCCATGAAGATCTCGGTTTGAATCACCCCAGGAATCTTACCTATCACATCGTAAACGGCCCGGTGAAGCTCGTCTAGGGATTGCCCCTTCAGGTTCACTATGATGTCGAAGCGTCCCGTCACCTCTCGGATAAGTCGCACCCCCTCTACGTTTTCCACTTCCTTGAGGACCGACTCCCTCTGCTTGGGGTCGATATTGAGGCCGGCGATGGCCCCAGCACGCATCCCTAGCGCCTCCTCGTTAACCTGAACGGTGAACTTTTCGATCACCCCCCGTTTCTGCAGGCGTTTTATCCTGCTGTACATGACGGAGAGGTTCACACCCAGCTGTTTGCTCAGCCTCGGCACAGACACGGAAGCGTCGGAATAGAGCGAGGAGAGAATCTTCATGTCCAAATCGTCTAGTCTCGCCAAGGCCCTGCTCGGGCCTTCTACGCTCTGCGAGATATTTCTACTTTTCAGCCAGATAGTCCCCGATGATTTGCAGTAAAGTTTGAAGCTATTCGGATAATTTAGCCGCTCTTGACGGGTTCCTCGACTTTCTTGGCGTTCACTTGGTATGTCTCTTCCGTAATTGTGCCCCCCCGGACCAGCTTTCTTTTCTTGCCCCCTTCTTCTTTGGTCCTGAAACCCACTCCTTCGGTGAGGAGCACGTAGTTCTTCCCGCCGCCCAGTGTATCGCCTCTCATGGGGAATCCTGCCTTGTCGCTCCCGCCGGTGATCATTATCCTCCCAACTAGCCCAATTGCCGAGCCATCTATCACTTCTCCGATTTTCCGCCCTATGAGAGGCTGGGCCTGGGCATCCTTGACTTCCGATGCTTCCGACTTCCCGGTCTTGGGGTCGGAGAGTATCAGCTTGAAAGAAACCATTCAGACCGCTCCGAATCTGGCGGGTAAATAAGCTTGGAGATGGCCGGCGAGTCTTCCCTAGAGTCGGGGTCAGGTCTTGAGCCGGTGATGTGGGTAGCGAGTCGGGTTTCTGCGATCCCACGTTTGGAATCGAATCGCGACTTGCACAACGACTAGAACCCGTACATCGGGTCGGCAGGGGACTTGATGGCGATTATCTCCTGAAGCACCCCTCGCTCGTTGGGGGTCAGGGAGCCAAGGAGCTTTGTCCTCAGGGCCTTCGCTTCGTGGCTCTTCGGCATCGTGTAGATGACATCGTTCTCCTTGATTTGCCTGCCAAGGGTAGGTCCGTCCACCGATATGGCCACTTTGTCTCCGTCCTTCGCGTCGTTCAGAGCCTTCCCTTGGTCCTGGATCTGCTGCACGATCCCGAGCTCCAGGCCCTGCGCAGACATCAACCGCACCTTCGGCCTGAGCGTTCCGGCCGATATCTCAACGCCGAAGACCGCGGGGTCGTTCCGTCTGAAGAACGTCCCGGGTATCACCCTGAGCTTGCAGGGTCGGGTGAGGTTGGACAGGGCTGCTTTCTCGTCCGCTTCCCTTGATGCAACCGCCCAGTTTGCGTAGTTGTCAATCACCTCGTAGATGATGGCGGACACGAAAATCGGGTTGGAACCGACATAGTCTTTTGCCTCAGGCAGCACCTTGGCATCGAAACCGAGGACCGCACCCAGGTATGGGTCATGTTCCCCCACGACCTGCGCGTCGATTATGTCGTTCTTGGAGATGTCCCCGATGTCAGCCTGCCTGACGGGGATCCCGCGCTCTTCGAGCATTCTGAGTAGTGCCTCGAGTCCGCCGATGCTCCCGGCCTTCACTATGACCCCCATGTTATCCGTCTTCACGACGATGTTCGAGAGCTCCTTCTCCATCTCAGCCTTCAGCTCCTGGAACTCCCTGTCTGTCTTGAACGAGGCCACCGAGGTCCCAGGGACAACCCCGGCCAGGTCAGCGGATACCAGCTTCACCCCGGCCGCAGCGTATACCGAGTCGACCGGGGTGAACTTGTCTCGCGGGTCCCGCATCTCGTCCAACGGCTTTGGCATGAAGAGGGCCTTGACCCTGGACTTTATCGCGCCGTCCTTGCGCACTAGCCCAATCGAATCCCCCACGTTCAATGACCCCTCGGTCAGAATCACGTTGGCCGTCTCGCCGATGCCCACCTCCTCCTGCATCTCGAGAATTATTCCCCGCCCGGCTCCGGCCGCCCCGGCTTGAAGCCTCCCCTTCAGGAACTGCTGGGCCAGGCCGATGAGCATGGCGAGCATCTCTGGCATACCCACGTGCGCTCGCGCCGAGACAGGGACGACCGAGACCTGTTTCCTGAAGTCCTTGACGCGGTAGTAGGCGTCTGACTGGAACCCAAGACGCGAAAGCCCCCCAACAACATTGTAGAGCCTCTCCTCGAGCTCGTCGTTCCACGCCGCCGGCTGCTCTTTCATTACCTGAAGGAGAGGGCCGCGGGTCCCCTTCCGCCAGCCGTTGATCATGTCAATCTTGTTGAGGGCGACCAGGAACGGGACCCTGCGCTGCTTCAGTATGTCGATGCTCTCCAGTGTCTGGTTCTCTAATCCCTTCAGGACGTCAACGACGAGGATTGCGATGTCCGCGGCGGATCCCCCTCGAAGTCTGAGGTTCGAGAAGACCGCGTGCCCCGGCGTGTCAATCATGAGGAGCCCGGGTATCTGAAGTTCCCCGCCCGCCTTGTCAAGGAGAGGCCCACAGATCTCCTCCAGAGTGTCCATGGGGAAGAAGCTGGCGCCTATCTCCTGAGTTATCCCGCCCACCTCACGGGCCTGCACCCCCGTTCCCCTGAGGGCGTCGGCCAGACTTGTTTTCCCGCTATCTACGTGTCCTAGAATGACGACGACAGGCTGCCTCATCCCGCCCTTCTGTTCCGACATGTGCCATCGTGCTCCTTATGACGCCTTCACCCTCTCGTCTTACCGAAGAAGACGCTGCTCTCCTTTGTAAAGCTCTCGGCTGAATCAGAAGCGTGGATTGTGTTGTCGGTGTAACCCAGGCTGAGGTCTCCCCTGACCGTGCCGGCGGAAGCCTCCCAGCTCTTGGTGGCCCCGACCATTCTCCTCACGGTTGCTACTGCGTCTCGCCCTGAGAGGACCACTCCAACGACGGGCCCCGAGGTGATGAACGTAACCAGTTCCCCGAAGAATGGCTTGTCCCTGTGGACCGAATAGAAGTCCTCCGCCAGGACCTTGGTCATTGTCTGCATCTGAAGCTTCTTGATGAGAAAGCCCTTTCTCTCGAACCGCGTCAGAATATCCCCGACGAGCCCCCGCCTCACTCCGTCCGGTTTGATCACGATCAGCGTCTCTTCCGATGTAGAGCTCATCTCTTCTTCGAGCCCCGCGCCCACTTCAGCTTCCTTGGGTCACGCCCCAGCTTCAGATCGTTGAGCTTGCACTTTGAGGAACAGTATGATCGCGTTGAGCCGTCGTTCCTTACGAAGAGAATGCCGGAGCCGAGTCTGACTTCCTTACCGCAGAAAGCGCATCTCTTTGGGACGTACATCTCAGGCTACCGCACCCCTTTCTTTCGGTGCCTTTGGTACTCGGAATATAAAGGGCTCGG
>Ga0187780_10002166_pt1 | contig 14829 bp, 26 predicted proteins | sample 1015_Q2_SP10_20__FD_132429 | JGI IMG/M metagenome (GOLD analysis project Ga0187780, IMG submission 132429) | Tropical peat soil microbial communities from peatlands in Department of Meta, Colombia - 1015_Q2_SP10_20_MG | ecosystem: Environmental > Terrestrial > Soil > Wetlands > Peat | place... | reverse complement strand
GGCGTCGGAGCCGGCGGCGACCTGGAGCTTGTTCGGCCTGATCAATTCCTGCCAATTCTTCTGGATCACGTCTTCACCTTTTCAGCGGCGCGATGGCCTTGGCCCCGCGCGATCCCACCCGCCATGTGGGGAAGGTTTCGGCGGCAGCGGATGCGCGCCTCGCACCCGCCTCAGGAAACGAAATCAAACGCGACGACGCTTACGCGGCCTGCAACCGTTATGCGGGATCGTGGTGACGTCACGGATCGAGGTGATGGTGAAGCCGGCCGCCTGCAACGAGCGCAGCGCCGACTCGCGGCCCGAACCGGGGCCCGACACCTCGACTTCCAAGGTCCGCATGCCGTGCTCCTGCGCCTTCTTGGCGGCGTCTTCAGCGGCCACCTGCGCGGCGTAGGGCGTCGACTTGCGCGAACCCTTGAAGCCCATGGTCCCCGCCGACGACCAGGCAATCGTGTTGCCCTGCGCATCGGTGATGGTGATCATGGTATTGTTGAACGAAGCCGCGACGTGCGCGACTCCCGACGCGATGTTCTTTCTTTCGCGCCGGCGGACGCGGGTGGCTTCCTTACCCATTCCTCAAATCCTTTCGCGGCCCGCTGAGCCAAAAAGGCGCGGGCAATTCCTGTTACTTCGACTCGACCTTCTTCTTGCCGGCGATGGTCTTGGCCGGACCCTTGCGTGTGCGCGCATTGGTATGCGTGCGCTGACCGCGAACCGGCAGGCCCTTGCGGTGGCGCAGGCCGCGGTAGCAGCCGAGGTCCATCAGCCGCTTGATGTTCATGGCAACGTCGCGACGCAGGTCGCCTTCGACGACATAGTCGTGGTCGATGACCTCGCGGATCTGCAGCACCTCGGCGTCGGTCAGTTGCGACACGCGGCGCTCGGGCGGCAGGTTAACCTTGGTAACGATATCCTTGGCGATCTTGGGTCCTATGCCATGGATGTACTGGAGCGCGATGATCACGCGCTTGTTGGTCGGCAAATTGACGCCCGCGATACGAGCCACGGATGTGCTCTCCTATTATCGGCCGGCCCGGATGGGCTCGAATTCTTTAGGTCCCACAAGGGGTTGACGCAAAGCGTCACGCGACGCCCGTCCCCGTCCTTTGGGGGCCCGGCATCGCGTTAAGCTCCTGGATGCGCAGCTTATTAAGGGATTCATCGCGCTCTCGTCAACCTCCGGCGGCTACCGGATTTGCGATTTCCGCCCCTGTTTTTGGCCTTCGGGCGGCCGGCCTTGCGGCGCTTGGAACCGCGGCCGGCGGCCTTGGAGCGTGCCTTCGTATGCCCTTTGGCGCTCTTTGACCGCTTGGCGGGTCCGCGCCGGGCGGCCCTGCGGGCGGCATGCTTGGCGCCCTTGGCTTTGGCCTTATCGAGGTGCCCGGCGATGGCGGTGGTGACCTCCTCGATCGGCGCCATGCCGTCGACGCCGCGCAGCATGCCCTTGGAGGCGTAGTAGTAGGTGAGCGGCGCGGTCTGCGCACGGTAGGCGGCGAGCCGGCCCTTGAGGACCTCCGGATTGTCGTCGGCGCGCACCTTCTCGCCGCGCGCTGTCATCTCGGCGACGCGCTTCTCGATGCGCTTGAGCAGGATGCCCTCATCGACCTTGAGCTCGATCACGGCGTCGAGCTTGAGGCCGCGCTCGCCCAGCAGTTCGTCGAGGGCTTCCGCCTGCGGCACGGTGCGCGGGAAGCCGTCGAGGATGAAGCCCTTCCTGGCGTCGGGCTGATCGATGCGGTCGGCGATGATGGCCACCACCACCTCGTCGGGCACCAACTCGCCGCGATCCATGATGGCCTTGGCGCGCTGGCCGACCGGCGTGCCGGCGGCGACCGCGGCGCGCAGCATGTCGCCGGTGGAGAGCTGGACGATGCCGTGCTTGGAAACCAGACGTTGCGCTTGCGTGCCCTTCCCCGCCCCCGGCGGGCCGAGCAGGATCAATCTCATGGTGAAACGCCCCCGGCCTTAAATGTGAATTCTTGCTTGAGCTGCGATCCGAAGTCGAGCGCAGCGCAGATCACGACGAGGAACGACGCGCCGCCGAGATAGAGCGGCAGGCCGAGATAGACGATCAAGATCTCGGGCACGATGAAGATGAGCACGAGATAGACCGCGCCGAGCATCGTCACCCGCGACACCACGCTGTCGATGTAGTCGGCGGTCGCCTCACCGGGCGCGACGCCGCGCACGACGCCGCCGAAGGTCTTGAGCTGCGCACTCATCTTGTCAGGGTCGATCAGATACGCGGTGTAAAACAGCGTCAGCAGCACCACGAGGATGGCAAACAGCACCATGAACAGCGAATGGCCGTGACCGAGTTCGCGCAGCAGCGGGCTCTCCGGCCCGATGCCGAAAATAACGCCGAGCCCCAGGATGACGATGAACCAGCCCGCCAGCACCGTCGGGATCAGCCCGGCATTGTTGACCTTGAGCATCAGATTGGCGGTGCGGCTCTCGAGCGTGGTGCCGCCGATCGTCTGCTGCGGATAGTCGACGGCGATAACGCGCCGCGCGCCCTCGAAGAGAACAATCGCGATGGTGACGAGCAAGGCCAGAACGGCGGTGAGCAGGACCATGTTGCCCGTGAACATGCCCATGCGGGCGCGCTCGAAGGTGGCGGCAACCGGCGTCGGCAGATCGATCAGCAGGCTGATCGCCAGCACGAGCACGAGGCCGTTGCCGACCCCGCGCAAGGTGATCTGATTGCAGAGCCAGACGAGAACAAGCGTGCCGGCGGTGAGCGACAGCACCGTCATCGCCTTGAACAGCGCGCCGGGCTGCGGCACGAGGCCGGTTAGCCGCTCGAGGCCCTCGGCTATGCCATAGGCCTGAAACGCGGCCATCAGGATCGTGAGGCAGAGCGTATAGGTGACGAGCTTGGCGCGGCCGCGCTCGCCCGCCTCGTTCAAGGCCCGCAGGCGCGCCGAGCCGATGCAAACGACCTGAAGAATGATCGCGGCAGTGATGTAGGGGATCAGGCCGAGTCCGAAGATCGCGAAGTGCCGCGCCGGCGTGCCGGCGGGCAAGGTGAACGAGCCGAACAAGCTCGGCGTGTCCATGCCGGCGGCATGGCTCCAGGCAATGATGTTGGTGCCCGGCAGGGGAATGTAAGCGCCGATGCGGAAAATCAGGAGCGCGCCGAGCGTAAAAGCAATTCGCCGCGCGAGCTCTGAACTCATCGCGTCCGGCCCCGCAATCTGGAGCGTTTGATCAAGCCTTCATACTGGTGCGCCAGCAGATAGCCCTGGATCTGGGCGACGGTGTCCATGGTGACGCTGACCACGATGAGCAGCGACGTGCCGCCGAAATAGAACGGCACCGCGGCGTAGGAGATCAGGATCTCCGGGATCAAGCAGACGATGGACAGATAGAGCGCGCCGACAACCGTGATGCGCGACAGCACATAGTCGAGATATTCGGCGGTGCGCTCGCCCGGACGGATGCCCGGGATGAAGCCGCCGTGCTTCTTGAGATTGTCGGCGGTCTCGGTCGGGTTGAACACGATCGCCGTATAGAAGAAGGCAAAGAAGACGATCAGCGACACGTAGAGGATCAGGAACAGCGGCCGGCCGTGGCCGAGCAGCGTCGTCACCGTGGTGAGCCAGCCGGGGCCTGAAGTCGCGTTGAAATTGGCAACCGTCGTCGGCAGCAGCAGCAGCGACGAGGCAAAGATCGGCGGAATGACGCCAGACGTGTTGAGCTTGAGCGGCAGATGCGAGGACTGGCCCTCGAACATTCGGTTGCCGACCTGGCGTTTGGGATACTGGATCAGCAGGCGGCGCTGCGCGCGCTCCATGAACACGATGAAGGCGATGACGGCGACCGCCATCAGGATGACGGCGATGATCAGGCCGGTCGACAGCGCGCCCTGCCGGCCGAGCTCGAGGGTGCCGACGATGGCCGATGGCAGGCGCGCAACGATGCCGGCAAGGATGATCAGCGAGATACCGTTGCCGATACCGCGCGAGGTGATCTGCTCGCCGAGCCACATCAGGAAGATGGTGCCGCCGGTGAGCGTGATGGTGGTCGAGATGCGGAAGAACCAGCCCGGATCGGTGACGACGCTGGTCGAGCCTTCGAGGCCGATGGCGATGCCATAGGCCTGCACCGCGGCGAGCGCCACCGTCAGGTAGCGCGTGTACTGGTTCATGATCTTGCGGCCGGCCTCGCCTTCCTTCTTCAAGGCTTCGAGGGTCGGCGACACCGTCGTCATCAGCTGGATGATGATCGAGGCCGAGATGTACGGCATGATGTTGAGCGCAAAGATCGCCATGCGCTCGATGCCGCCGCCAGCAAACAGATTGAACATGCCGAGGATGCCGCTGGACTGGCTGCTGAACAGCTTTTCCCAGGCGCTCGGATCGATGCCGGGCAACGGAATATAGGTGCCGAGCCGGTAGACCAGCAGCGCGCCGACCGTGAACCAGATGCGCTTCTTGAGTTCTTCGGCCTTGGCGAGCGCCGAAAAATTGAGATTGGCCGCCAGTTGTTCCGCTGCCGAAACCATTCGCTCGCTCCTGCCCCCGCCCCTCGCGCGCCCTGCTCGAACCTACCTGGCACAGCGCCGGGCCATCGTTCACAAACCCGTATATAGGCGCGCGTTACTCGGTCGCAGCCTCGCCTTCGGCAGGCTTTGCTTTCGCCTTGCCCTCGCCCTTGCCGCCGCCTTTGGCGGCTTCGAGCGCCATGCGCTTGTTCTTGCCCCTGGGCTCGGCCGGCTCTTCCTTCGGCGCGGCGAGGATCTTCACCGAGCCGCCGGCTTTCTCGACCGCATGGATGGCCGACTGCGAGGCGCGGTAGACCGAGAACGAAGCTTTCGCCTTGAACACGCCGTGGCCGAGCAGCTTCACGCCGCCCTTGGCGCGGCGCATCAGGCCGGCCTTCACCATGGCATCGACGTCGATCGGGTTGCCGGCATTGAGGAGGCCTGCGTCGATCGCCGCCTGCACCTTGCCGAGATTGATCTCATTGAGCTTCACCTGGAACGAGGTGTTGCGGAAGCCGCGCTTCGGCAGACGCCGGTGCAGCGGCATCTGGCCGCCTTCGAAGCCCTTGATGGCGACGCCCGAGCGCGCGGTCTGGCCCTTGCCGCCTCGGCCGCCGGTCTTGCCCTTGCCGGAGCCGATACCGCGGCCGATGCGCATTCGGCTTTTGCGCGCTCCCGGCCGGTCGGCGATCTGATTGAGTCTCATGGCACTCGTCCTTTACTTCGCGTCGCCGGCCACGCGCACCAGATGGTGCACCTTGCGGATCATGCCGCGCGTCTCCGGCGTATCGGGCAGGTCGCGGCTGCGGCCGATCTTGTTGAGGCCGAGCCCGATGAGCGTCGCGCGCTGATCGTTGTTCTTGCGCAACGGGCTCGCGATCTGCTCGACCTTGATGCTTTTTCCCTGGGCCATGACGTCGATTCCTTAATCCGCGGCTGCCTCGGCCTCGCCGCCTTCGCGGCGGCGCGCCTGCAGCGTCGAGACCTTGATGTTGCGGCGGGCGGCGACCGCGCGCGGCGAATCCTGGCGCTTGAGCGCGTTGAAGGTCGCGCGCACCACGTTGTACGGGTTCGACGAGCCGAGTGATTTGGCGACGACGTCCTGCAGGCCCAGCGTCTCGAACACCGCGCGCATCGGGCCGCCGGCGATGACGCCGGTTCCCGGAGGGGCCGCACGCAGGAACACCTTGCCGGCGCCGTGGCGGCCGAGCACGTCGTGATGCAGCGTGCGACCCTCGCGCAACGGAATGCGCGTCAGGCTGCGCTTGGCGGCATCGGTCGCCTTACGAATCGCTTCCGGCACCTCGCGCGCCTTGCCGTGGCCGAAACCGGCCCGGCCCTTCTGGTCGCCGACAATCACCAGCGCCGCGAAGGCGAAACGCCGGCCGCCTTTGACCACCTTGGCCACGCGATTGATGTGGACGAGCTTGTCGACGAACTCGCTGTCGCGCTCCTCGCGGCCGCCGCGTTCGCGCCGGGGCTCTCGTTCTCTGCGGGGTTCGGTTGCCATACGCTCGTTTCCTAGAAGTTGAGGCCGCCTTCACGCGCGGCATCCGCCAGCGCCTTGATGCGTCCGTGATAGAGATAGCCGCCGCGATCGAACACGACGTCCTTGATGCCCTTTTCCTTGGCGCGCTCGGCGATGAGCTTGCCGACTTCCTTGGCGGCGGCGACGTTGGTGCCCTTCTTGCCGTCGCCGCGCATGGTCTTTTCCATCGTCGACGCCGCGGCGAGCGTCTCGCCCTTCAGGTCGTCGATGATCTGCGCGTAGATGTGCTTGGACGAACGGAACACCGACAGGCGCGCGCGCGTGCCCGCCGCAAGCTTCAGCTTGCGCCGCACCACTCCCGTCCGCCGTGCGGTCCGGTCAGACAATCTCGACATGGCGCTCGTCCTCTACTTCTTCTTGCCTTCTTTGCGGAAGATGTATTCGCCTACGTATTTCACGCCCTTGCCCTTGTAGGGCTCCGGCGGGCGGTATGCGCGCAGCTCAGCGGCCACCTGGCCGACCTGCTGCTTGTCCGAGCCGGCGATCACGATTTCGGTCGGCTTCGGCGTCGCAATCGTGATGCCCTGCGGGATCGGATAGTTGACGTCGTGCGAGAAGCCGAGCTGCAGATTGAGCTGCTTGCCCTGCACGGCGGCGCGGAAGCCGACGCCGTTGATCTCGAGCTTCTCCTCGAAGCCCTTGGTCACACCGGCGATCAGGTTGGCGACGAGGGTACGCGAGGTGCCCCACTGCGAGCGGGCGCGCTTGGTCTCGAAGCGCGGCTCGAGCTGGATCGCGCCCTTGTCCATCTTGGCCGCGATGTCGTCGTGCAGCACGACCTGAAGGTTGCCTTTCGGCCCCTTCATCTTGACGGTCTGGCCTTCCACGTTGGCGGTGACGCCGGTGGGAATGCTGACCGCTCTCTTGCCGATACGTGACATCAGAACACCGTGCAGATGATTTCGCCGCCGACATTGGCGTCGCGGGCGTCGTGGTCCGCCATCACGCCCTTGGGCGTCGACAGGATGGCGACGCCGAGGCCGTTGTTGATACGCGGCAGATTGCGCACCGCGACGTAGACGCGGCGGCCGGGCTTCGAGATACGCTCGATCTCGCGGATCACCGGCTCGCCGTCGGCATATTTCAGCTCGATCTCGAGCTCGCTGCGACCGCCGGTATGGGCGACGCTGGCAAAGCCACGGATGAAGCCCTCGCTCTTGAGCACCTCGAGCACGCGCTCGCGCTGCTTGGAGCCGGGCATGGAAACCTTCGACTTGTTGCGCATCTGCGCGTTGCGGATGCGGGCAATCATGTCGCCGATCGGATCGTTCACTGCCATTGCGCCTCTCCTACCAGCTCGACTTCACAAGGCCGGGAATAAGGCCTTTGGAGCCGAGTTCGCGCAGCGCGATACGGCTGAGCTTGTGCTTGCGGTAATACGCGCGCGGACGGCCCGACAATTCGCAGCGGTTGCGGATGCGGGTCGCCGAGGAATTGCGCGGCAATTCGGCAAGCTTGAGGGCAGCGGCGAACCGCTCCTCGGTCGGCAACTTCTTGTCGTGCGCGATCGCCTTCAGCTTGGCGCGGCGATTGGAGTATTGCTTCGCCATCTTGCGCCGGCGGTTGTTCTTCTCGATCGAACTCTTCTTAGCCATACGTTTCTCTCTCCTTACGGTCCCGCGTTTGAGGACATCCTCACTGCCGGAACGGGAAGTTGAACGCCGTCAGCAGCGCGCGCGCTTCGTCGTCGTTGGGCGCGTTGGTGCAGACGGTGATGTCGAGGCCCCAGGTATCGACGACCTTGTCGAAGTCGATCTCCGGGAAAACCGTATATTCCTTGATGCCGAGGCTGAAATTGCCGCGGCCGTCGAAGCTCTTCGGATTGAGGCCGCGGAAATCGCGAACGCGCGGCAGCACGATATTCACCAGGCGGTCGATGAAATCGTACATGCGCGCCTTGCGCAGCGTGACCTTGCAGCCGATGGCCTGGCCGTCGCGCAACTTGTAAGTCGCGATCGACTTGCGCGACTTGGTGATGACGGCCTTCTGGCCGGCGATAGCCGTGAGATCGGTCGCGGCATTGTCGACCTTCTTGCGGTCGGCGACGCCTTCGCCGATGCCCATGTTGAGCACCACCTTGGTGATCCGGGGCACCTGCATCTTGTTCTTGTAGCCGAACTGCTTGGTGAGCTGCTCGCGCACCACCTGGTCGAAATGCGTCCGCAAACGCGGCACATAATCCGAGCGCTCGCGCGGCTTCTTCGCCTTGGGTTCGCCGCCGTCCTTGGCCTTCGGCGCGCCCTGTGGCGGCTTCTGCGGCTTCTTGGCTTCGGCTTGCTGCTGCGTATCAGCCATCGATCTCTACTCCGGAGCGCTTGGCAACGCGCACCTTCTTGCGGGCCTCACCCTCGCCAACGAATTTGAAGCCGATGCGGGTCGGCTTGCCGTCCTTGGGATCGGCGACGGCGAGGTTCGACAGGTGGACGGGGCTCTCCTTGGAGATGATGCCGCCTTCCTGCTGCGCCGACTGGCGCTGGTGGCGCTTGACCATGTTGATGCCGCGCACGAGCGCGCGGTCTTCGTTCGGACGCACCTCGATGACTTCGCCGGTGCGGCCCTTGTCGCGGCCGGTGAGCACGATCACCTTGTCGCCCTTGCGGATCTTGGCGGCCATCACAGCACCTCCGGGGCGAGCGAGATGATCTTCATGTGGTTCTTGGCGCGCAGTTCGCGCGGCACGGGCCCGAAGATGCGGGTGCCGACCGGCTCGTTCTGCGGCGTCATCAGCACGGCGGCGTTGCGGTCGAAACGGATGACCGAGCCGTCCGGACGCTTGATATCTTTGGCGATACGCACGACGACGGCCTTCATCACTTCGCCCTTCTTGACGCGCCCGCGCGGGATCGCCTCCTTCACCGAGACCACGATGACATCGCCGATGGTGGCGTATTTGCGCTTGGAGCCGCCGAGCACCTTGATGCACATGACGCGACGGGCGCCGGAATTATCCGCGACGTCGAGGTTGGTTTGCATCTGGATCATGGCGTGGCTCTTTTTGTCTTGATCGAATTCACTTACGAAACTTTCGCTTTCTTCTCGCCGCGCACGACTTCCCAGCACTTGAGCTTGGAAATCGGCTTGCGCTCCTCGATCCACACAACGTCGCCGACCGAGTATTCGTTCTTCTCGTCGTGCGCGTGATACTTCTTCGAGCGGCGGATGGTCTTCTTCATCTCCGGGTGGGTGAAGCGCCGGTCGACGCGGACCACCACCGTCTTGTTTGGCTTGTCGCTGACGACCACGCCCTGCAGCGTACGCTTCGGCATCGCTTACTCCTTGGCCTTCGCCTTGGCGCGCGGCTTGGCAGCGGCCTTCGGCTTGGCGGTCTTGGTTTTCTTCGCCGGCGCGGCTTCCACCTTCGGAGCCGGCTCGGGTTCGCCGGCGCGCTTCTGCGCGGCGATCGTCTTCACGCGCGCGATGTCACGGCGGATGACGCGCACTCGCGAGGTATTCTCGAGTTGACCGGTCGCCCGCTGGAAGCGCAGGTTGAACTGCTCCTTCTTCAGCTTGAGGACCTCGTCGTCGAGCTGGTCCAGGGTCATCGCTCTTACGTCGGCGGCTTTCATTGTCGTTACTCGGCGATGCGTTCGATGAAACGGGTCTTGACCGGGAGCTTGGCAGCGGCGAGCGCCAGCGCCTGCTTGGCGACGTCGAGCGGGATGCCGTCGACCTCGAACAGGATGCGGCCCGGCTTGACGCGGCACACCCAGATTTCCGGAGTGCCCTTGCCTTTGCCCATGCGGACTTCGATCGGCTTCTTCGACACCGGGACGTCCGGGAAGACGCGGATCCAGACGCGGCCCGACCGCTTCATGAAGCGGGTGAGCGCGCGGCGCGCGGCTTCGATCTGGCGTGCAGTGACGCGCTCGGGCTCGAGCGCCTTCAAGCCGTACTGGCCGAAGGACAGCGTCGCGCCCGACGTCGCGGTGCCGTGGATGCGGCCCTTGAACGCCTTGCGGAACTTGGTGCGGATTGGTTGCAACATGACTTAGCTCGTTATGCGTTCTCGCGGCGCGGGCGGCCCTGGTCAGCCTCGGCCAGCTTCTTGTCCTGCGCCATCGGGTCGTGCTCGAGGATCTCGCCCTTGAAGATCCAGACCTTCACGCCGCAGGTGCCATAGGTGGTGAAAGCGGTGGCGACGCCGTAGTCGACGTCGGCGCGCAGGGTGTGCAGCGGCACGCGGCCTTCGCGGTACCACTCCATGCGCGCGATTTCGGCACCGCCGAGGCGGCCCGAGCAGTTGATGCGGATGCCTTCGGCGCCGAGACGCATCGCTGACTGCACGGCGCGCTTCATGGCGCGGCGGAACGCGACGCGGCGCTCAAGCTGCTGCGCGATTGATTCGGCAACGAGCTGGGCGTCGAGCTCCGGCTTGCGGATCTCGACGATGTTGATGACGACGTCGCTTTGGGTGAGCTTGGCGACCGACTTGCGCAGCTTCTCGATGTCGGCGCCCTTCTTGCCGATCACCACGCCCGGACGCGCCGAGTGGATGGTGACGCGGCACTTCTTGTGCGGGCGCTCGATGACGATGTGCGACACGGCGGCCTGCTTGAGCTGTTTCATCAGCTCCTTGCGGATCTCGATGTCCTCGTGCAGCAGCGAACCGTATTCATTCTTGCCGGCGTACCAGCGAGAATCCCAGGTACGGTTGATGCCGACACGAAGCCCGATTGGATTGACCTTTTGACCCACGCTATCTCTCCTCTCAGGCTTTCGCTTGCGCCGGTTGGGCGACTTCGCGCACCACGATGGTGAGGTGCGAGAACGGCTTCAGGATGCGCCCCACCCGGCCGCGGCCGCGCGCCGTGAAGCGCTTGATGACCAGCGACTTGCCGACATGGGCCTCGGCGACGATGAGATCATCGACGTCGAGGTCGTGATTGTTCTCGGCGTTGGCGATCGCCGACTCCAGGCACTTGCGCACATCCTTGGCGATGCGCTTGTGCGAGAATTGCAGGTCGGCGAGCGCAGTTGCCACCTTCTTGCCGCGGATCAGCTGCGCGACAAGATTGAGCTTCTGCGGCGACACCCGCATCGTGCGGCTGACCGCCTTGGCCTCGTTATCGGCGAGGTCTCTTTCGCGTGCGCTCTTACCCATGACCTTGCTCTTCTATTCCTCAGCTTGCGGCCGGTGCCGGCGCGGCAGGCGCTGCAGCGGCCGGTGCACCCGGAACGGCCGGCGCGGCGGCGCGCTTTGCCTTGCGGTCCGATGAATGGCCGTAGAACATCCGGCCCGGTGCGAACTCGCCGAACTTGTGGCCGACCATTTCCTCGGTCACCAGCACTGGAATGTGCTTCTGCCCGTTGTAGACGCCGAAGTTCAAACCGACGAACTGGGGCAGGATGGTTGAGCGCCTACTCCAGATCTTGATCATCTCGTGGCGGCCCGACGCGCGCGCAGCTTCCGCCTTGCGCAGCAGATAACCGTCGACGAACGGGCCTTTCCAAACTGAACGCGCCATGATGTCGGTCCTTAGCTCTTATGCTTCTTGCGATCGTGCCGGCTGAGCACGATGAATTTGGTGGTGCGCTTGTTCTTGCGCGTCTTCATGCCCTTGGTCGGCTGACCCCACGGCGTGGTCCAGTGCTTGCCGCCGTTGGTGCGGCCGCCATGCGGGTGATCGACCGGGTTCATGCTGATGCCGCGGTTGTGCGGCATGCGGCCCTTCCAGCGCTGGCGGCCGGCCTTACCGATCACCGTATTCATGTTGTCCGGGTTCGACACCGCGCCGACCGAAGCCATGCAGCGACCGTGGATGAGGCGCTGCTCGGCCGAATTCAGACGCAGGATCACGTATTCCTGGTCGCGGCCGACGATCTGCGCGTACGACCCGGCCGAACGCGCGATCTGCCCGCCCTTGCCGATCTTGGTCTCGATGTTGTGCACGATCGTGCCGACTGGGATGTTGCCGATCGGCATGGCGTTGCCGGGCTTCACGTCGGCGTGCTCGGCGGCGATCACGGTATCGCCGGGGGCAAGGCGCTGCGGCGCCAGGATGTAGGCCAGCTCGCCGTCCTTGTACTTGATGAGCGCGATGAACGCCGTGCGGTTCGGATCGTATTCGATCCGCTCGACGGTCGCCGGCATATCGAACTTGGCCCGGCGCTTGAAGTCGATCTTGCGATAGGCCTGCTTGTGGCCGCCGCCGCGGAAGCGCGACGTGATCCGGCCGTTATTGTTGCGACCGCCGGTCGAGTTCTGACCCTCGGTCAACGATTTCACCGGCGGACCCTTGTAGAGGCCCGAGCGGTCGATGTTGACGAGGTGCCGTTGGCTCGGCGTCGTCGGATTGTAGGTCTTCAGTGCCATCGAACGCTCCTCACAATCCCGTGGTCACGTCGATGCGGTGACCCTCTTCGAGAGTCACGATCGCGCGCTTGACGTCGGATTGCTGCCCCATCTTGTTGCGGAAGACCTTCCACTTGCCCTGGCGTACCAGCGTGTTGACGCTCTTGACCTTGACGTCGAAGAGCTTCTCCACCGCTTCCTTGATCTGCGGCTTGGTGGCAGTCTTGCGCACCTTGAACATCACCTTGTTGTGCTCGGACGACATGGTCGCCTTCTCGGTGATCACCGGGGCGATGATGACGTCGTAATGGCGGGGATCGCTGGCGCTCATTTGAATCGCGCCTCCAGCGCATCGATGGCGGCCTTGGTCAGAACCAGGGTCTTGCGCCGCAGGATGTCGTAGACGTTGATGCCCTGCACCGGCAGCACATCGATATTCGGGATGTTGCGGGCGGCGGTGCGGAAATTGACTTCGATCTCGGCGCCGTCGATGACGAGCGCATTCGACACGCCGAGCTTGCCGAACTGCTTGGCGAGCGCGCCGGTCTTGGCGTCCTTCATCGACGCCTTGTCGATGATGACGATGCCGCCGTCCTTGGCCTTCGACGACAGCGCATGCCTGAGCGCAAGTGCGCGCACCTTCTTCGGCAACTCATGCGCATGGCTGCGCACGACCGGGCCGAACGAACGGCCGCCGCCGCGGAACTGCGGCGCGCTCTGCGCGCCGTGGCGGGCGCCGCCGGTGCCCTTCTGCGCGTACATCTTCTTGGTGGTGCGATTCACCTCGCCACGCATCTTGGTCTTGTGCGTGCCGGCCTGACGCTTGGCGAGCTGCCAGTTGACACAGCGCTGGATGAGGTCGGAGCGCGGCTCGAGGCCGAAAATGGCGTCCGGCAGGGTGACCTTGCCCGCCTCTTTGCCTTCGAGCGTTGTGATCTTCAGTTCCATATCACTCGCCCTCCTTCTTCTTGGGGGCGGCCTCGGGCTTCTTCTCCTTGGCAGGCTTTGCCTCTGCCTTCGGCGCTGGCTCGGCTTCCGCCTTCAGGGCGGGCTTCGTCTCGGCCTGCGGCGCAGGCAGCGTATCAGCCTTCACTTCAGGCTTCGCCTCGACTTCCGGCTTCGCTTCGGCCGGCTTGCCTTCTTCGGCGACGCGGAACTTGCCCGGCTTCGGCGCTTCCTTAGGCAGCGATTTCTTGACGGCGTCACGCACGGTGACCCAGCCGCTCTTGGCACCCGGCACCGCGCCCTCGATCAAAATCAGGCCGCGCGCGACATCGGTCTGCACGACCTTGAGATTGAGGGTGGTGACGCGATCGACGCCGAGATGGCCCGGCATCTTCTTATTCTTGAAGGTCTTGCCCGGATCCTGACGGCCGCCGGTGCCGCCGATCGAGCGGTGCGAGATCGATACGCCGTGCGAGGCGCGAAGGCCTGCGAAATTCCAGCGCTTCATGCCACCGGCAAAGCCCTTGCCGATGCTGATGCCGCAGACGTCGACGAATTGACCCGGCACGAAATGATCGGCTGTGATCTCGGCGCCGACCGGGATCAGCGCATCCTCGGTGACCCGGAATTCGGCCATCTTGCGCTTCGGCTCGACCTTGGCCTTGGCGAAGTAGCCGCGGTCGGCCTTGCTCATATTGTTGGTGCGGCGCGCGCCGGAACCAAGCTGGAGCGCGACGTAGCCGTTCTTGTCCTTGGTGCGGTGGGCGACCACCTGGCACTGCGCCAGACGCAGCACGGTCACCGGGATGTGCTCACCGGCATCGGTGAACACCCGGGTCATGCCGACTTTCTGCGCAACAACTCCCGAACGCATTGCCTTCCTCGCGCGGCCTTTACAGCTTGATCTCGACGTCGACGCCGGCGGCGAGGTCGAGCTTCATCAGCGCGTCCACAGTCTGCGGCGTCGGATCGACGATGTCCAAGAGACGCTTGTGCGTGCGCATCTCGAACTGTTCGCGGCTCTTCTTGTCGACGTGCGGCGAGCGGTTCACCGTGAACTTCTCGATACGTGTCGGCAGCGGGATGGGACCACGGACTTGCGCACCAGTGCGCTTGGCCGTGTTCACGATCTCGCGCGTCGACGCATCGAGGATGCGGTGATCGAACGCCTTGAGCCGGATCCGGATATTCTGGCCGTTCATTGTCGTTTCTCTTTCAACTGAGTGGGCCCGCGTTTTGATGCGCGGGCCACTGCAGCAGCCAAACTTACTCGATGATGCTCGCCACCACGCCGGCGCCGACAGTGCGGCCGCCCTCGCGAATGGCGAAGCGGAGTTTCTCTTCCATGGCGATCGGCACGATCAAGTGCACTTCCATCGCAATGTTGTCGCCTGGCATCACCATCTCGGTGCCCGCCGGCAGGTGCACCACGCCGGTCACGTCGGTGGTGCGGAAGTAGAACTGCGGTCGATATCCTTTGAAGAACGGGGTGTGCCGTCCTCCCTCCTCTTTGCTCAGAACGTAGACCTCGGCCTCGAACTTGGTATGCGGGGTGAT
>Ga0187780_10002165_pt1 | contig 14830 bp, 13 predicted proteins | sample 1015_Q2_SP10_20__FD_132429 | JGI IMG/M metagenome (GOLD analysis project Ga0187780, IMG submission 132429) | Tropical peat soil microbial communities from peatlands in Department of Meta, Colombia - 1015_Q2_SP10_20_MG | ecosystem: Environmental > Terrestrial > Soil > Wetlands > Peat | place... | reverse complement strand
TTTACATACTCAAGTGAGGTACTCCGTCTCTCGTGGTTGTGAATTATAATTGGCAAGTTCCCGAAAGTTCATGGAATTAGATACAACCTACGGAGCCCACAATTATCACCCGATTCCCGTTGTCATATCCAAGGCGAAGGGAATCCATGTTTGGGACCCTGAGGGCAGGAAGTACATCGACATGCTCTCATGCTACTCAGCCCTCAACCAGGGTCATCGTCATCCCAAAGTAATCAAGGCCGCAAAGAAACAGTTGGACCTTGTCACCCTTACCTCGCGCGCTTTTCACAACGACAAGCTGGGACCCTTCCTCAAGAAACTGACGAGGGTAACCGGGATGGAGATGGCGCTGCCCATGAACACAGGCGCGGAGGCTGTTGAGACAGGAATCAAGGTAGCGCGTAGGTGGGCCTACCGGAAGAAGATGGTCCCCGAAGGCCAAGCGGAGATAATCGTCTGCGCAAACAACTTCCATGGAAGAACAACAACAATCGTCGGATTCTCCTCCGACGAAGATTCACGAGACGGATTCGGACCATTTACCCCAGGTTTCAAGGTCATACCCTACAACGACGTGCAAGCCCTCGAGGCGGCGATAACACCGAACACCGCAGCGTTCCTGGTGGAGGCGATTCAAGGTGAGGCAGGTGTCATAGTCCCATCAGAAGGTTACCTCAAGCAGGTCCGGGAAATTTGCACAAAGAACAATGTTCTCCTGATGCTTGACGAGATCCAGACCGGATTCTGCAGAACGGGGAAGATGTTCTGCTTCCAACACGAGGGCATCAAGCCAGACATACTGCTGGTAGCCAAAGCGTTGGGCGGAGGCATAATGCCCATCTCGGCAGTGTTAACTTCGAAGGAGATCATGTCGGTCTTCACTCCAGGCAGTCACGGGTCAACATTCGGCGGTAACCCGTTAGCTTGCGCGGTCGGAGAAGCCGCACTCGACGTGCTGATCGATGAGAAACTGGACAAGCGCGCTGCTAAGCATGGGACCTACTTCATGAAGCGATTAAAGGAGTTGCAGAATCCATTCTTCAAAGAGGTGAGAGGCAAAGGGTTGCTCATCGCTGTCGAGCTTACGAAGGATGCTGGTCCAGCCCGCAAACACACTGAAGCGTTAATGCGAAATGGGCTCCTTGCGAAGGAGACTCATGACACCACCATCAGATTCGCCCCGCCACTTATCATCAAGAAGGAAGAGATTGACGAAGCGATAGAGATCATCAAGAAGACGATGAAGTAGACACTCAGCCCGCTCCGCAAACGAGGTTACCGGTCTGTAAACGTTTTAGTGGTTATGACAATTTCCGCTACCAAGTAGCATCCAAAGATGAGAGTCAGCCAAGGAAAAACCGTTCTTCCCATGCTCGCGAGCGGAGCTGGGTCAATAGAATAGAGTGGAAAGACGAATGAAGTCAAGGGAACATTGAACGTTAGGAATAGCAGAACGATCAGCGACCCGACCGTATAGGGTACGTAGATCGATCTCTTGAAACCCACATAAGCTGCGAGGAACAGCATCAGAACCAAAACAAGTTCCATTAGCTGTTCGCTAATCCAAGACGCCGTAAGCAAGTACGTCATGTAGACCATTAAGCAGTCACGGGTCGTATTGGGGGTCGATTCTACACTCGGCCGTTTCCATATGATCAGGAGGAGAGCTGTTGTGAGGGCTGGAACCCAGATCAACTTCAACCAAGACGCAGCGACGATACTCTGCAACGGAACCGGCCCGATGCTGGTTAAACCAAGGATCTCGAGGTGTTGGAATGTTGCCATTGGCGCAATGGCACCGAAATCTCGCGCTACCTGCGCCACGCCAACTCCAATGAACCCACTAATACTCCAATGAAAGAGAACGAACGGCGACCAAATAGTCACAACTGATGCACTGAGGAAGGCAAGACCCCATTTTGCAAAATTATCATAGTTTCTCGTTCTCAACAAGAGAATTAGCAGGAGTGGTACGAACACTATTGGATAGAGTTTGAGCGCGACCGCCAATGACGCGAAAACTCCAGACCAGGCTGGTTTTGAAGCCAGAAGCATGATTGATGTGACCAGGAGAATGGCTACGAGGTTGTCCATCATTCCCCAGATCACGCCGACGAATAACACGTACGGGTTGAGGAGGAAAGACGTCGCGAGAACCCGTCCATTATTCGTACCACTCGAAGCGGCATTTTTTGAAGCCACCATTAACAGCAGCAAGGGAAGCACGATATCCCCGATGATTATTGGAATCTTGATGGCAAAGATGTAGACGTGCTCGTTTCCCTTCGCAAGGAAATTCGAAATGGTGTAAGCCACTCCACACCAGAGTGCCCACAGCGGAGGGTAACCTATGTGCGGGTGCGCAAGGTATGGCGAGATACCGGTTGCGACATATTTCCCGGAAACCATCCAGATACCCATATCATATGGATGCCCTGTGAAGGGTGCAACGACAACTCGCACAATAACTGAAACCGCTAGTGTTGCGTACCAGATTTTCTGGTCTTTGAGGGAGAGTTGCATCTGCTCTACTCCGGCCCGATCATCTTCTGATCTTCAGGAAGCGTAGAAGTAGCAATGCGATTATACATAGCTGAAGAGCTGATCCTGCCAGGAACGTGAACGAGGCAAGATTAATCCCTGCGCTCACGAACGCGTAGTGTTCGGGCTGTGGTAACGAGACGAAGAGAGTTATGATTGCGAGAATAATCACAACCTTGTACGCTCCCTCGTGACCACGTTTGACCGCTATTGCGGTGGTGAGGTATGCGGTCCACCCAGCTGCCACTGAATAGAATAGCCACTTCGGGACCAAAATCCAAAGTTGAACTAGAAGGATCACGCCTAGAGCTACTGACGCGTAGATGAGTACGTCTGTAACTCTTCGTAGATTCATTACACGGTCGGAAAAGTCAGGACGGTCAGCGGATTAAAAAAGGAAAGGGTCACGGAATCAAGCGCTATTGAGTTCTTGAATCCGTTCGGTTACTCCTTGTAGTTCCTTCTCAAGGTTCGTCTTGTACTCCTCGAGCCACTCGATCTTCTCTTCCTTGGTCAGGAATCTTCTACCACAAAACATTCGATCACCTCCAATTACCTGGGTTGCCGCATGCGTGGACTATCGGGCCATCCGGGAATCGGGCGCCGGTTGGAAGGGGGCCACGCCGCAAGCAACGATCTGTCAAGCTTCCGGCAGTCACTCAGTCTCATTTGTCGCTATCACCTACGGACCATAACGCGATCGCTCGATTTAGCGACTGGACATTGTGATACCCCGTCAAACCGCCAGAACATCTAATCTATGTGAACCACATGTTTCGCTCATGCGTGTGGTATGACCTCATGACGGGCCCTCAAACGATCGAGTCAAAACCTCACACGCCAGTTTACAAGATGCACAAGTACTTCGCCCGTCGACCTTGGAACGTGTTCCGCGAACTAATCCAACAACACTCCGCAGCCGGCGACATCATCATGGATCCATTCATGGGCGGCGGGGTTACGATAGTTGAATCCTTGCGGTTAAAACGAAAAGTTATCGGCATCGACGTCAACCCGTTGGCAGCGTTTATAACCAGAATGGAAGCCGCTCCACTCAACCTGGAGCATTTCAAAAAAGCGCGAAATGTCATCGAGAGCAGGATTAAGGAACAGATTCAATCCCTCTATGTTACTACGTGCCTTGATTGCGGTAAGACAGCTTATGCGGACTGGCTCGAGTGGAAAGAACCCGAACGACATATCAATCGAATCAACTACGATTGTAATCATTGCGGCCGTTCAGGAGTTAAGGCCCCTCTTCCTCAGGACAGTGTGCTGGCGAAACGTATTGAGAACGAATTTGAGGAGACCATAAAGGAACGAGGATTATGGTTCCCGAGAACAGAGGTGCCCGCGGGCGACAAGACCAGCTCACTCCTCAATAGCGGCATTACGCATTTCAGTGAACTTTACACTCGGAGAAATCTACTAGCCCTAGCCATTCTCCTCAAAGAGATCAATCAAGCTGACCCATCGACGAAAGACTTTCTCAAATTCACGTTCAGTAGCTGCTTGAAATGGTGCAGTCGCCAATCTCACCTTCGAGAGAGCATTGTTGAAGGATGGGCGATGCACGCCTACTGGGTTTACCCGAACAGTCTGGAACTTAACGTTTGGAACACACTCGAGAGACGATTCGACGCGATATTAAGGGGAAAGAAGTTCAGTAACGATGAGATCGGTGACTTCTATAAGGCTGCAGATGAATTTGAGGAACTGAAACGAGACGCATCCTGCTTACTCCTGAACAGAAGCTCATCCAACCTCCCGCTTCCCGATAACTCTGTTGATGCAGTAGTCACTGATCCGCCGTATGGAGGGAACGTGAATTACGGAGAGCTTGCCGACTACTGGTGGATTTGGCTTAATGACGGCAAAATAATAGAAAAGAATGAAGAGGCGGTTATCAATAGAACCCAACGGAAAGCCATCCGCGAATACGCAGAGGCTTTGACGAGCGTCTTCAGGGAATGCTTCCGCGTCATGAAGCCTGGAGGATCATTCGTATCGACGTTCAATAGCAGGAACGCGGCCATTGTGACCGCATTCATAACGGCTGCGGCAACGGCCGGATTTGACATCAACGCAAAAGGAGTTTCATACCAGGCTCCGATCAAGGCCTACACTACTACATTTCATGCAATGCAAGTGGGAGCTTTCGTGGGAGATTTCATATTTGCATTTAAAAAACTTGACCAACCGCATCACGTCAGCTCACTCCAGATCATCGACGATATTTCCAATTTCAAGAATGAACTGCAAGACATTGTTTCCAAAGGCGTCAAGAACGAGTTGACCGACTCACAACTGAGAGAAGTTGCTTACAAGCACCTAATCCCCTATATCGCTTCACACACTTATGCTCCTGAGACCTGTAGGCAAGCGACAGAATTCTTTGAGTTGAAGATGCGTGAATCTTCTGCGCATTTCAAGAATCGACGAAAATCAATAATCGAAGTCAGACGCCGCACTTTCAGAAAGAGACGGCTCTGAAGGTCTAAGCTAGTTGCGCCTTATCGTAGGGCTTACCGTAGTTCTGTATGAACACTAATTCAGTCAATGATTTGCGATTCTTGTTTGCGCCAGTAACCTTCTTTGCTGGGTAGCCGAATCCGATCACCACGCTTGCGACGATGCTCTGGGGTATGAAGAAGTCTTTGCGCATCGCAGCCTGGTTGACTCCTGTGTAGATGCATGAGACGACTCCGAGATTCCATGCTGCCAATTGCATATCCTGTACGGCTCTTCCCGCGTCGATTCTTTCGAATCCATGTTTCTCAGCGATTAGCACGATTACGGCGAAGTTGGCGCCTCGCACCCAGCTTCCGGTCGTGCTGTCGTCCGCTAACACTTTCAACCGTTCTGGTGTCTGCACCAGGAGGAAACGCCAGTGTTGGCTGTTCATCGCACTGCCCGTGAGTCTTGCAGCTTCAAGAATTTTCGTCTTAGCCTCTGCAGGAACCTTCCGCGCTGGGTCGAATTCGCGTACGTCTAGTTTAGTTCGGATACAGTCAAACGTGTCCAATTGGATTCTGCTTTCGGTTGGGTTATGGTTCCAGAAAAGGCTCTCCCTGGAAAGTTCGGTCCGAAGCTTAGAAATGAACCAAAGTCAGCGTCGAACGTGAGTTTTTATGAATTTCCACTATTGCACGTAGGTGGCCTACAAATATCCCCAGCCAGCTGAATATCAGTGAGTTTCATTGGATAAATGTGGAAAGTTGTGCTTAAGATCGAATTGCGGTACATGCGACAGGGAACGTGATCACGAGGTCAACCACCACTGCGGCAGGTGCAAGACCTGGTTCAGCGCATAGTTGCCTGAATTCTATCTACCACTCAGGGATCGCAACGAGTTCTGAGGGCACCATCAGCTCGGCACGGGAATGATCGGACAGAGCGTTAGACTAAGGTCTCTTTAACGGCTTTCATTCCCATGTATCGGGCTCGTGGTCCTAGTTCCTCTTCGATGCGAAGGAGCCGGTTGTATTTGACGGTCCGTTCTCCTCGACACGGGGCTCCAGTCTTAATTTGCCCGCAATTCAGGGCCACTGCCAGATCAGCGATTGTTGAGTCCTCAGTCTCCCCCGATCTGTGGCTGGTTACGACCGCGTACTGACTCTTCATAGCCGTTTTGGCGGCATCAATGGATTCAGTCAAGCTTCCTATCTGGTTAACTTTGAGCAGTAGCGCGTTTGCGGCGCCTAATTGTATGCCTTTTGTGAGTCGTATAATATTCGTGACGAAGATGTCGTCGCCTACTACGTTGACACGGTTTCCGATCTTCCGTGTGAGTTGCGCTGTATGTTCATAATCTTCCTGCTCGAACGGATCCTCGATGTATCGAACTGGATATTGCTTGGTTAGGTCAGTGTAGAAGTCAATCAACTCGTCGGGTGTCTTCTTCATTCCGTCGATCTCGTACGCGCCGTTGTCGAAGAATTCTGATGATGCGGCGTCGAAGCCCACGTACACATTCTTGCCTGGTGTGTAGCCTGCGTCGTTAATGGCTTGGATGATTGTGTTGAGGGCGTCCGAGGTCTTGGTTATTGGAGGTGCGAATCCACCTTCGTCGCCTACGTTGACCGACTGTTTTCCGTATTTGGTTTGGATGACTTTCTTGAGTTTATGATAGATCTCGGCTCCCATCCTTAGTGCCTCAGCGAAGCTTTCGGCGCCGGCGGGGATAACCATGAACTCCTGGATCTTCAGACCGGTTCCAGCGTGTTTGCCTCCGTTTATAATGTTCATGACAGGGGCGGGGAGGGTTACTCCCTTTCCGTCGCTGAGCTGATCGTATAGTGATTTGCTCGCTAGGACTGCGGCAAGTTTTGCGGCGGCAAGTGAGACTGCTAGGATTGCGTTCGCGCCTAGCTTGCTCTTATTCGGCGTCCCATCCAGATCAATCATTAACCGGTCTATTGTAAATTGGTCTTTCGGGTCGAGTCCTAGGATTTTTGGTCCAATGATCTCCTTGACGTTTCTGACGGCGTTCAGTACGCCTAATCCAAGGTACCGTTTGGGGTCTTTGTCTCTGAGTTCAAGCGCCTCGTGTACACCAGTAGAGGCGCCTGAGGGAACTGCGGCGGTTGCGGATTTCTCATTGGAGTATAGGACAGCTTCTACGGTTGGGTTGCCCCTTGAGTCTAAAATTTCGCGCGCGATAACTCTGGTTATGGTGTGCTTCTGACTCATTATTTCTCAGCTCTACTGTCGAATCGATGGTTATGAATACATGTTAGACAATATTAGAAGACGGACGCATAGGTTTCAGGAACGATAATTGAGAAAGATCAACATGCGCATAATCGTTATCGCAATACTGTTCTTAATCTTCTTCCTCGCGCCTCGTGTGAGCGCGGCCCCTCCGAGCACGAGTAACCTCAATTCAGTGGCAATGATAAGTGACGTAAGCGGTTGGGCTGTCGGCGGCGCAGGAACAATACTGAACTTTGACGGAACCGCATGGAACCTTGTCCCCTCGGGTACTGGTCTAGACTTGTTTTCAGTATCGTTCGGGCAACCCGTTACTGCTACGTCTGGTTTCGCGGTTGGCGGGTCCAGTGGAACTGCAGTTGCGCTTCACTATGACGGCGTTTCATGGTCCGTGATAGGACAGGGACTCAATTCGTCGCTGGCAAAACAATTGTCAAGCGTATCTGAGATCAGTTCGACTGATGCGTGGGCTGTTGATTCTGTGACGGGAGAATTTTGGCATTGGACTGGGCAACCGAATTTAGGTGGGGGTTGGAGTTCAATCTCAGCCGCCACGACCGGGTTGAATTCAATCTTCATGCTCACCTCGACCGACGGGTGGGCGGTTGGAAGTGGTGGCGTAATCTACCACCTTACTGGGGGTTCATGGGTGCTCTACACTACCGTTGGAATTACACTGAACGGAATCTACATGACAAGCACGACGGAAGGCTGGGCCGTGGGCAACGGAGGAGTGATCTTTCATTATTCTATGGGAATCTGGACTGGCCCTGTTTCGCCTGGTCCGTCAAGTCAGGATCTGAAGTCCGTCTTCATGCTGAACCCGCCGGAGGGTTGGGCAGTTGGCTCCTCGGGAGCCGTGCTGCATTACTCTAACGGTGTTTGGGTGCAGCAGCCACCTAACGTGCAGACTACTACGGAGGATCTGAACTCTGTCTCTTTCGCGGCTGGAACAGGCTGGGCGGTTGGAGCATCTGGGACAACCATCTCAATCACAAGTCAACCTCCGTTCTCAGGATTCCCAACGTCGGTTTTGCAGTCCGTCTTCCTCACCAGTTCGAATGATGGGTGGGCGGTCGGTTGTTCGACGGGAGGTTGTGGGAGCGGAATGGGTCAGACGGTTGCCGCGCGATGGAATGGCGGTACATTCAACCTTGGAACGATCATCGGCCCAACCACAGACTTGTACTCAGTTTCGATGGTAAGTGGCTCGGAGGGATGGGCCGTCGGTGGAGTTGGAACCTCACCAGTAATACTTCATTATACTGGAAGTTCATGGACGCAGGTTACTTCTCCGCCGGGCAATTACGTCCTCCGTGGAGTCTTCATGCTTGATTCTTCAGATGGTTGGGCGGTTGGTGATGGAGGAATGATCCTTCGCTACTCGGGCGGCTCGTGGGGTGTAGTGTCGTCGCCTACGTCGAAAACTCTGCGAAGCATATTCATGTTTAGCCAGTCGGATGGTTGGGCCGTTGGCGACGGCGGCACTATTCTTCGCTTTCAGGGTGGTCCACAGTGGGTGATGATCGGTAGTCCGACGACTAATGACTTACGATCTGTTAATCTCCTAGACTCAAACCACGGGTGGATAGTGGGGGCGGGTGGCACAATCCTGCATTACGACGGGACCGTTTGGTCGAGTGCGTCAGCCTTCACTAGCTCCAATCTGAATTCCGTGTTTCAAGTGAATTCTCAGGAAGCATGGGCGGTTGGTGATTCCGGAACCATCATTGAATGGACTGGTGTGGCATGGTACCCTTACACGCCGTCGCCACCGTTGCTGGGTAACCCGGACCTTCACTCAGTCTTCTTCTCAGGAAGTCAGGGTTTGATAGTGGGTGCCCCTCCATCACCTGGGACTCAAGCGACTGTGCTGCCTATCCCCGAGATGACAACCGCGCCGATACTGCTAGTACTGCTTTTGGCGTCGATATTGATCGTTGTTCGGAAGTTACGTTACCGAACTTAACTTCCGTTTTGATATCCCGGCTGGAAGGGCTGAGCTCTGAAGCTAGCACGAACGAGAATCGTGCTACCCGTTCTACTGATAATTCCAGTAGTAGTCGTAGTGTTATCGTATCTGGAAGATCTTCTCGAGTCCGGCGGCGGAGCAGAGCGGAGTTTCGCTGACCTTTTGCTGAGGATACCTCAGGAGAGTATGCAAATTGCCGTGCAAATGGGCTACTTGGGAGTCTTCGCTTTAATGCTCTTGGAGGCTGCGGCATTCCCAATACCGAGTGAGATAGTGTTGCCCTTCGCGGGGTATCTCGTCGCGCTGGGGAGGCTGAGCTTTTGGCCCGTTATCTTGTATAGCACAATTGCAGCGTTGACGGGTTCCTTTGTGGATTATTACCTAGGTTTGAAGCTTGGTCCACTCCTGCTTGTTCCTGGTAGAATTCCGTTCGTAAACGCGAACCGGCTCAGTCGAGTGAATGCTTGGTTCAATAGGTACGGCGGTTTTGCTGTGGTCTTCCTTAGGCTTGTGCCGGGAGCGAGGGTTTTGATTTCGTTTCCGGCAGGTGCGTATCAGATGAAGAAGTCAAAATTCGCGGTTTACACTCTCGCTGGCTGTCTACCATGGAACATCATTCTTGTCTACCTTGGATGGTGGTTTGGGTCATCCTGGGATTACGTGGTTGGATGGTTTCGATACATCAACGTGGCGGCGTATCTGTTGACGATTATTGCAATAGTATGGCTGCTGTGCCAGCTGAAGCCTGGGTCGTTCCAATCAGCGCTTAGGACGAATATTGTCGGAGCTGTCGGTGCAATGTTTCAACCCGCTTCCGTGTAACCCAATTCTTATGATGTCGAAAGCCTCCGCCGAAGCTGTTTGGGATATGCAGGAGTTCATGAATCAGCGTTTTCTCTTTTTCATCCGCCGGTAACTGGTCGTATTGTTCGGACAGTACTTCAACCGCGTAGTATGCTGGTTCGCTTAGTGCCTGTTGCCATATTTTCGGAAGGGAATGTATTCTTGCGATGACGTTGCTCGCCTTGGATCCGTGACTCCGATAGCTGTAGACTCGATGTTTCGGAATGTGTGAGAAATTCAACTTGTCGATTATGTATGAAATGAGCTGTGAGACGTCGGGTGCGCGCTCGTATCGGAATGGCATATGAATGAACGGTTATGGTGTGTCTAAAATAGAATTCGTACTTGCGGGAAAAGTTGAGAGTTCATTTGATTGTTCTACCTCTTCGATCGGATCAAGCTTCGGTACGAGTTCGCCTGCCAAGAAACCCGAGTCTAACGAAAACTGGAATCGGCTTTTCAACTAGGACCAGTACGTGGTTGGCTGGTATATTCTAACTGGAGCATGGGCCAGAGGCTATTCTTTGATCAACGAAACTGCAAGTTCCACCGCTGCATGTGCCGAATCCTCGTGCAGGATTCGTTCAATTTCCCGGTCATCCATGTATTGGCCTGCAAACCGGTCAGCGATGCCCCCTGTTCCTGTCACCGCCACTATCGGTATCCCATTCTGATAGGCTGCAGAGATTTCGATCAACGACCCTACACCTCCACCGACGACTATGACGGCATCTGCTGAATAAGCGGTCACGAAGTTTCTGGCGAGACCGATTCCTGTTGCGATGACATTGTCGCAGTAAACGTTTGCCATTCTCTTATCGTCTTGAGGAATTATCCCAATTACGAATCCACCGCCCTCCTTTGAACCGAGACTAGCGGCTTCCATGACACCACCCAAGCCACCGGTAATGAGAGTCACGCCGCATTTGGCGAGTTCAACCCCCACTTGATACGCAGCATCATAAGCGACCTTGGTGCAATGATCTTTCCCAAACCCAACGACTAACACTTGCTTCCTTCTCACCAATTCAATTCACTATTTCCCAACGCCCTCAGATGCTATTGTCTCTAGGAAAATGCTTGACGCCTGAATATTCCATGCTTTAGCCCTAGAATTCCTTAAGAACAGACTGAAAACGGAGCTCATTTCAAGCCGTTAGAAGCGTTTCTATGGTCAGATTCTGCTTAGATTTAAGCACATTATGCTTCTGCCTGCGCCTAATGATCGCGAGAACGTGTGAAATTCCTGTTTCAGACTTTCATAGTGTTAGCACACAAGCGTGTCCAATCGACAAATTGGCCTCAAGCCCCTACGAGACTTGAAAATTCAGCAGCGGTAAACATAGGAGGTGATTTCATGGCAAGAGAGAGTATGCTTACACAGAAGTCGATTGTCGCTGACGAGACCCTTGCACTTCTCACTGGAGAAAATAAGGGAGCTCTCTTGAGTTACACGGAACTCACCAAGTCAATGCATCAATACATAAGAACAAAGGGACTAAGACTCAAAGCATGTCCGAACTGTAAAGCTCAGATCCCAGGATTCGCAACTTACTGTGACAAGTGCGGCAAGGACGCTGTGGCGGTAGCGAAGTAAGGTTGTGACGGATTTCCCCGTTCCACTCCATTTTTTGTTGTTTTATTTTTTCTGGAAAGGGCCCCCGGTTACGGTTCGATCCCTAGTTCTTAGATATCTACGTTCGTTGCACATAGATACCTGAGGCAACATCCAGACTCAGCGGGTACGAATTAGATGCAACCTTAACCATCATTGGACCGCTGAATGGCGCCTTCTCTTCGATCTCGATCTTGGTTCCAGGGTACATTCCGAGGCGGGCAAGGTAGCTCAGAATCTCCGAGTTCTCGTCTGGAATGTGAGTCAAGACGGCGACTTCGCCACTGTTGAGTTCCGATAACGGTTGGCCTTTGTTCGGTTGAATCACACCCGTCTCATCGGGAATAGGGTTCCCATGTGGACAAGTCCGCGGGTTCCCGAGGGATTTCTCAATCGAATTAGCCAATCGCTCACTAACCACGTGCTCCAACTTGCAAGCTTCGTCATGAGATTCGGTCCAGTCAAAGTGTAGCAGGTCGGTTAGCATTCTCTCCGCGAGTCGGTGTCGCCGGAAGACTAGGAGCGCAAGTTTCCGTCCGGATGTGGTCAGTTTGACTCCTTTGTATGGTTCTCGCGCGACTAGTCCTTTACCCTCCAAGACTTCCAGGGTGTTGGTTACGCTACCGGGCGTTATTCCAAGTATCTTGGCAATATCCCCCGTCTTCGCGGAACCCATCTTTCCTTCAAGGGCGTATATTGTCTTCAGGTACATTTCGGGCGCAATTTGGAACTCATGACTCAAAACCGATCAGACCTTTTATACTCTCGCACCTAGAAGTAAGTCAGGTCGCACAAAGATTCTTGGCATGTAATATACATAGACTTCTGTTCTACCTTATTGGTTGGGTCCAGTATTTTCCTGAATTCCATACGTTATAATCGCTTCATTGGTCTATTATAGGCACGATTAACGATTCACCCTTAACTCGGAGGCGAGCATTATGAGTTCGGAGAAGACGAAGACAAAGGTCGTTTGCACGATAGGTCCAGCCACATCATCGGTACAGATGATTAAGCGACTCATCCAGGCAGGCATGGCAGTTGCGAGGTTGAATTTCTCGCACGGATCTATGGGGGAGCATGCTGCCAGAATTCGATCGATCAGAAGAGCATCAACCGACCTTACAACCCCGGTAGGGATCCTGGTTGATCTACCAGGCCCCAAGATAAGAGTCAGTCGAGTTCAACCGGAACCAATCCTTCTGCGAGAAGGAAGCCTCCTTACACTGACCGGGCGACACCTCGTTGGAAATCAGAACGTAGTCTCGATCAGTCACCCAACCATTCTGAGACAGATCAAACCTGCAGACGCAGTGTACCTTGAGGATGGAACGGTGCGTCTAAGAGTCGTCGAGCTTAGAGATGGAGACGTAGTTTGCCGGATCGTTATGGGCGGCCCTTTGTACTCGGGGAAAGGAGTGAATTTGCCCGAAAGGAAACTTTCGTTTAGCGCACTCACAGCCAAGGACATTTCCCTCATGAAATTTGCAGTTGCACAAGGCGTAGATTTCGTAGGCGTCTCCTTTGCAATGACCAGGAATGATATCAGGAAAGCTAAGAGGCTGGTGAGGAGCAGTGGCGCTCCAACCTGGATTATTGCAAAGATCGAGAAGAAACAGGCTGTCGACAATATCGACGAGATCGTAGTTGAGTCAGATGGAATCATGGTGGCCAGGGGCGACCTTGGTGTTGAGATGAACGTTGAAGATATTCCGGAACTCCAGAAGAAGATAATCAAGAAGTCGAATGCTGCGGGTAAACCGGTGATTACTGCGACGCAAATGCTCGAATCCATGGTGAATAATCCGACACCGACCCGAGCTGAAGTTACTGACATCGCGAACGCGATAATCGACGGGACAGACGCGATCATGCTGTCCGAAGAGACTGCTGTCGGAAGGTATCCGGTTGAAGCGGTGCGAGTTATGAAACGAGTGGCGGCAGCAACCGAAAGAAGCTTGCCATACGAATCAATCCTTTCCTCAAAGCAGCGCCTGCTGAAGCGACACTTGATCCAGGATTCGATCAGTTTCTCAGCATGTGCTGTCGCTTACGAACTTGATGCAAGTTGTGTAGTCGCCCACACCAGAACCGGATTAAGCGCCCACAGAGTATCTAAATTCCGGTCTCCAGTCCCGATTCTCGCTCTGACATCCGAAAGTTCAGTAATGAATCGACTATCGTTGCTGTGGGGCGTCTACCCCCATCGAGTCAAGCGATTGGCGACCACCGCTGAAATATTCACCGCCGCGAGAAGGGCCGCATCAGATCATAAGCTGGTTAATCGAAAGAGAAATAGGGTTGTGGTAGTTTGCGGAGATCCGTCCTCGCCACGCGGCACAACAGACTTATTGCATGTACAAGAAGTCTAATGAGGGACCGGAATGGATTTTCTCCGAGACCTTGAAACTGGGCCAAATTCTCCAGACATGGTTTATGTCGTAGTTGAAAGTCCGAAAGGAACGGAGAACAAGTACGAGTACGACGTGCAGAAACAAGCCATTGTATTGGACCGCGTACTCTACTCGGCCGTCCATTTTCCCGGGGATTACGGATTCTTACCCCGAACCCTCGACGAGGATGGGGACCCGTTAGATATCTTGGTGCTAGTCTCCAGCGCGACCTTTCCAGGTTGCATCATGGTCGCGCGCCCAGTCGGACTGCTTCAAATGCTCGATGGTGACAAGAGAGATGATAAGATTCTGGCCGTTCCCACCGGTGATCCAAGATATGCTGAATATCACGATCTGGAAGATCTTCCGGAGCATATACTGAAGGAGATCGCATACCTGTTCGAAACTTACAAGGTCCTGGAAGGCAAGAAAGTGAGAATCATAGGTTGGGAGAACGCCGCGTCAGCAAAGGCGATTATCAAGCATTGTCAGGAACTTTATCGATTAAAGGCTCGATAATGATTCTCATTGGGCGGCTACGATTGCGTCCCGAAGCGTCTCGAAACTCTGTTCTCCATCGTACTTTGCTACAATTGAACCATCCTTTCCTATAATAAAGAACGTCGGAGTCGACTGGACCCCATATTGGCTCATAACAGTGCCAGATGAATCGAAGACGTAACTCCAACCCGATCCATGATCCTTGATGAACTGGGCCGTGTCGTCGGCAGTTGCTCCTTCCCAAGGTCCGGC
>Ga0187780_10002164_pt1 | contig 14833 bp, 14 predicted proteins | sample 1015_Q2_SP10_20__FD_132429 | JGI IMG/M metagenome (GOLD analysis project Ga0187780, IMG submission 132429) | Tropical peat soil microbial communities from peatlands in Department of Meta, Colombia - 1015_Q2_SP10_20_MG | ecosystem: Environmental > Terrestrial > Soil > Wetlands > Peat | place... | reverse complement strand
GCGCCCCGTCGGGTCCATGGGGTGGAGGCGCACGTTCGGCACCACCACCACGTCCTCCTGCGGGTTCACCCGCGTGGCCAGGGCCCACAGGAGCTCCGTGGGGTTGAAGATGTCCACGTCCTCATCCACGGCCATGGCCACCTTGGGGTGGTGGTACTCGGAGGCCAGGGCGCTCATCAGCACGTTCCGGGCCTCGCCCACGTAGCGCGGCGTCATCTGCACCACCAGGGCGAAGATGCCCGGGAGGATCAGGACGTTTTTCAGGTCCACGCCGCCGCCGATGTGGCGCAGCCGGCGGAAGATGGTGGCGCTCATGGGCACCTTGTGGAAGACGCAGCCCTCCACCTCGGAACCGTTCTGGATGGCCTTGAAGATAGGGTCCGACCGCATGGTGAGGGCCTGGTATTCGATCACGTGGTTCTTGCCGGACCCGGCCACGTAGTAATCCTGGAACTCGGCGAAGGGGCCCTCCTCCTCGCGGACGCCGGGGAGCACGTGCCCCTCCAGCACGATCTCCGCATCGGCCGGCACCTCCAGGTCCACCGTCTCGCAGCGGACCAGACGCACCGGCTCCCCCAGGTAGGCCCCGGCAACCTCGAACTCGTCCATCTCGTAGGGCCCGGTGGTGGCGGCGGCCATGTACATCAGGGGGTGGTGACCGATGAACACGGCGATGGGCATCGGCTCGCCCCGCGCCTCGTACTTGCGGTAGTTGGCGTGGGCGTGGCGGGGGACGATGAGCGCCCCGGTCTTGCGGGGGCCCTTGAGCATGAGCCGGTGGAAGCTCAGGTTCCGGATCCCCGTGTCCGGGTCCTTGGTGACGGCCAGGCCGGCCGTGATGAAGGGGCCGCCGTCGCGCGCGCCGCTCTGGTGGGCGGGCAGCCGCGTGAGGTCCACCTCGTCCCCCCGCCGCACCACGGCCTTCACCGGCCCCGTGCCCACCATCTCCACCGGCACCCGCCGGTCCATGAGGGCGGCCACCGTGGGGATCAGGTCGGGCAGGGTGGTGCCGAAGGCCAGGGCCGCCTGCCGCAGGTTGGCCGGGGCCATCCCCAGGGCGCGCCACCCGGGGAAGCGGGCCACCTGCTCGAAGAGGAGCGCCCGTTCCCGCGACTGGTACATGAGGGCGCCCATCTGGGTGACCGGGTCCACCGGTTTCGGGACGCGGAGCAGTTCCCCCGCTGCCTCCAGGTCGGCGATCCAAGCCCGCATGTCTCGCGGCATGTCGAAGCCTCCGCTGCGGCGGTGGGCGTCACTCGCCGGGTCAGGGGGCGGCGGTCTGCGCCGCCTGGAGGCGCCCCCCCGGGGCCGGTGCATCGGCAGGGAGGGCCCACACGAAGGGCAGGGCCAGGAGTGGCACGGCCGCGAGGGCGTGCATGGCCGCCAGCAGGCTCCAGCGGTCCGCCACCAGGCCCAGGGCCGCCACGCCGGCGCCCCCCGCGCCCACGGCGAACCCCACCATCAGGCCCGCCGCGATGCCGCCCCGCGTGGGGAGCAGCGATTGGGAGATGACGATGGTCAGCGAGAACGTCGAGACGAGCGCGAACCCCGCCAGCCCGACGAAGACGAAGGCCGGGGCCCCGCGCAGGTGCGGGAAGGCGAGGAGGAGCGGCGTGGACAGGACCAGGGACCAGGCGAGGGTGTTGCGCGGTCCGTACCGGTCCGCCACGGGGCCGCCCGCCAACGTGCCCGCGGCACCCGCGCCGAGGTACACCAGCAGCACGGTGCCGGCGACCAGCGGCGGCTGCCCCAGGTAATCGCGGTAGAAGAGCGGGATGTAGGAGGAGAAAGCGATCTGCGCCAGCGACCGCAGGCTGACCACCATGATCAGGAAGAAGAGCGGACCCCAGGGGATCGGCGAGTGGTCGCCGGCCCCCGCGGCGGCCCGTGGTCCTCCAGCGGCGCCCGCCGGGGGGCCGGCCTCCGCGGGCCGCCGCGCGGCGGTGAGAATCGGCCACAGCAGAAACCCTCCGATCACCAGCCCGGGGACCATCCCCACGTAGGCGCGGCCCAGGCCGAAGGCGATGACCACGTAGGTGATGAACAGCGGGCCCAGGGCGTGCCCCACATTGCCGCCCACCGTGAAGAGGGACATGCCGGTGGCGCGGCGGTCGCCCGCGTACTGGTGGGCGGTCTTGTATGCCTGCGGGTGGAAGGCGGCGATGCCCAGGCTTCCCACGGTGACCAGCAGGAGACAGGTTGCGTAGGAGGGCGCCGCGCCCATCACGGTGATCCCCAGGGCCGCCACGGCGACCCCCACGGGCATGAACCAGACCCGCTCCGTGCGGTCGCAGAGGTAGCCGAAGAGGGGCTGGATGAGGGACGAGGCGGCCTGCATGACCAGCACGATGGTCCCGGTCTGCGTATAGGTCAGGTGGTACGCATCCTTGAGGAAGGGGAGGAGGGCCGGCAGGGCGCCCTGGTAGACGTCGGTGGTCATGTGGCCCACTGCCAGCAGGGCCAGCATCCTGGGGTTCACAGCCTCCTCCTCCGGGAGCGATACGGTATCACGGCGGGGCCGGCGCGCAAAGGGGTTTGGCGGGCTGCTGAAAAGGCGGAGGATTCCTCCCCGCTACCTCGGCGGCAGCGGGTGCGGCGTTGGGGCGCTGGGACGATTTCCCGGCGCCGACGTTGTGGCAGCCGGGGCGTTGCGGCGTGCCAGGGGCGCGCCTCCGGTCCACCTGTGGTGGGCAGCCGGCATCGGGGCCGCCTTGCATCTGGGTTTTCTTGAGCAGCTTGCTATAGGGCCGCGAGCCAGGCCGCGGCCCCGGCGGCGATGACCACGACCACCGGAGGCAGCCATCCGCGGGAGAGCAGCACGAAGGCCGCCAGGGCCAGCGCCGCGGTGAGCGGGCCCACCAGGGCGGTGCGGGCCAGGGTGTACACGCCGGCGGCCATGAGCCCGATCCCCAGCGGCGCCAGGGCCCGCTCGATGGCCACCGCCCACGGGCGCCCGCGGAGCTGTTCCCAGCGGTGTGTGACGATCCAGGTGAGGAGCGAGGTGGGCAGGAACATGGCGGCCCCGCCCAGGCACGCGCCCGCGATGCCGCCCACCCGGTAGCCCACGAACACGGTGACCAGCATGGCCGGGCCCGGCGTGATCTGGGACAGGGCGTAGCCGTCCACGAACTCCCGGGCCGTGACCCAGTGGTGGACGGAGACCACCTGCCGCTCCATCTCGGGCAGCGCGCCCAGGCCGCCCCCCAGACAGAGGAGGCTCAGGCGGACGAAGGTCCAGGTGAGGACGGCGAGCTCACCCACAGGCAGGCCCCATGGGTTCTATCGGCGCCCCGGGCCGCGCCCGGCGGCCCGGGCGGTTCAGCCAGAGGCTCGCCGCACCCACCAGCAGGATCACCAGGACGATGTTGAGGCGCAGCGGCCCCGCCCCCAGGAAGGCGGCGGCGGCGATCCACGGGGCGCGGCGGCCCCGCAGCGCGGTCCGGGCCATGCGGGCCAGGGTTACCAGCATGAAGCCCACCACGGCCCCGCCCATGCCGCGCAGGGCCGCGCCGGCGCCCGGGGCCACGCCGCGACCGAAGTACACGGCGCTGATGGCGGCCAGGATCACCGCCCCGGGGAGGAGCAGCCCCAAGGAGGCACAGGCCGCGCCCGCGGCCCCCCGCAGGCGGTGTCCGAGGGTCACGGCCAGGTTCGAGATGGTCGGGCCCGGGAGGAGCTGGCTGAGGGTGAGGCCTTGTATGAATTCGTCGTCGGTGACCCAGCGGCGGCGGATCACCAGGGCGTCGTAGAAGTAGGCCGACCGCCCTCCGCCGATGCTGGTGAGCCCGATCCAGGTGAAGGCCTGGGTGAGGACCGAGGTCCGGATCTGACGCATGGGCGCTCCTTCGTCCCGGGTCACCTGTGGACTTCGAGTCTTGGTCGCTCGGGACTAGCCGGCGCTGCCGCGCTCGTAGTAGAAGCGGCTCAGGTCGGTGGAGATGGGCTTGGCGCCCAACTGCCGCAGCATGGTGGTGATCTGGCCCCTGTGGTACGAGGCGTGGTTGACCACGTGTTGCATGCTGTGCGCGAGAACCAGGCTGCGGGCCGTTCCCCGCGTGTCCTTGTAGGAGAAGGGACGGGCCAGTCGGTCCTCGGCCACCGCCTCCAGGAAGGCGCGGCGATCCTTCTCCAGGGTCGCGTACCAGTGACGCAGGCTGGCCACGCTGGGATGGGTGGCGGCCGCCGGCAGGGCCCCGGTGGGCTCGCCCCTCCAGCGCTGCAGCCAGATGAGATCGGCGCCGAAGATGTGAGCGGCCGTGTCCCGCACCGAGGGGAAGCTGTTGCCCAGGTCGCGCAGGAACTGTTCGGCGCTCAGAGGGCTCACGGCGTTGAGCATCTCGCCGTTGGCCCAGTCGTGGTATGTGAAGAGGGCAACGATGTCCTGCCGGGTCATGCTCGCCTCCTCCATGGACGGTGGAATTCCTTGACTTTCAGGGCCCCCATGTTAAAAGTAAGCCCATCCTCGGCCCCGGCGGGGGGCCCGCCGCCCTCGGCGGGCCCGGCGCCCGCGCCCGCGGGCCGGCAGACCCGCGCCCCCCTCGCAGAGGGATCCGCCATGACCGTTGTGCAAGAGAACCGCCGTTCCCGCCGCATCCAGGTGCAGGGCGACGTGGATGCTACCGGGACCCCAACGTTCCAGGCCTCCGTGGTCAACCTCTCGCGCGACGGCGTGTGCGTGGAGCACGCGGCCAAGCTCGAGCCGGGCCAGGTATGCGAACTCCGGTTCCGCATCCCGCCGATGTCCTTCTCCGTGCGCGCGCGCGTCGTCTGGAGCAGCCCCCACCGGCAGGGCGGCGGCACGGGCCGCTTCCGCTCCGGAGCCGAGTTCGTGGACGTTTCGGAAGACGCCCGCGCTGCCATCGACGTGATCGTGGCCCGCCCGCCCGCCTGAGCCGGCGCCGCCGGTGCCCCCGCGCCGGGCCGCACGGCCACCGCGGAACCCCACCGACCTTACCCGTCCGGCCCGCTGCTCCCCCGGCCCGCGACGCCCGGGGGCTTAAACGGTGGCATCGAGTACACGAAAAGGCGGCCTCCGTCAAGGCGGGGGGCGGGAGGCCCCCTGTCCGGTCGCGCCCCCGGCGATCCGCGGCGGGGCGCCCCCGCAGGCGTTCCCTCTCGGGAGATGCGCACATGCCTCGACGCGCGCAGAGCGGTGTGGAGATGTTGCCGCGGCTGGCGGCCCTGTTCGACGCCTTCCCCTTCCACCGCGCGCTGGGCTTCCGGGTGGCGGCGCTCGATCCGGGCCGGGCCGCGCTGCGCGTGCCCTTCGCCCGACGCCTGACCTCGGCCTACGGAATCCACGGCGGCGTGGTGCTGGCCCTGGCCGATGCCGCCGGCGGGCTGGCCGCCTTCTCCGTGATGCGGCCCGGGCGCCGCGTGGCCACGGTGGAACTGAAGCTCAACTACGTGGCCCCGGCGGGCCAGAGCGGGCTAGAGGCGGTGGCGCGCGTGGTGCACCGGGGGCGCAGCACCGTGGTGAGCGACATCGAGGTGCGCGCCGCCGGCGTGCTGAAAGCCAAGGCCCTCGGCACCTACATGGTGTTGCACGAGCGGCGGGCGCGCCGGCCCTCTCGTTGAGGCGGAGACGGGCCCGCCCCGCGCGGCGTCAGCGGCTGAGTTCGAAGTCGGGATAGGGGTAGTCGCCCGTGACCACGTCCACCACGGCGGGCGCGCCCGCGTCCAGCGCGGCGCGCAGCGCCGGCCCGAGACCCGCCGGTTCCTCCACCCGCAGTCCCATCCCGCCGAAGCCCCGCGCCAAGGCCGCGAAGTCCGGGCTGCGGAATTGGCAACCGACCACCCGCCCGAAGGCCTGGGTCTGGAGCTTCTGGATCATCCCGTAGGCGCCGTCGTTCAGCACCAGAAGGACGACGGGCGTCCCTTGTTCCAGGGCGGTGCCGAACTCCCCGAGGGACATCAGGAGCGCCCCGTCCCCCACGACGCCGACCACCTGCCGGCGGGGGAAGGCGAGCTTCGCGGCGATGGCCGAGGGGAGCGCCAGCCCCATGGCGTTCCACATGCCCGACTGCAGGTGCGCCTGGGGATGGCGGACCGGCAGCAGGTTGCGGAGCCAGACGGCGCAGTTCCCCACGTCGCTGACCACCACGGCATCTTCGTCCAGCGCCTCGGCCAGGGCGCGCACGGCCACGCCGGGGTGGATGGGGCGGGCGCCGCGGTACCGTTCCACGATCCCCTCCATGCCCTCCCGGTAGGCGCGGCGCATGGCGGCCAGGCCGGCGCGGCGCGCCGGGTCGTCCCGCGGGGCGAGGCCGGGGTCGGCGAGGAGCGCGTGGAGGAAGGGGGCCGGGTCGGCGGCCAGGCTCAGGGAGGCGGAGGGGTGTGCCGTCCCATCCTCGCCGAAGTCCACGAAGATGTGCTCCCCCGGCGCGCGGGCGGCCAGGAGGTTGGACGTGGCCGTGCCGGCGCGCAGGCCCACGGAGAGCAGCAGGTCCGCCTCTCCCAGCAGGCCGGCGAAGAAGGGGCTGAGGCTCCAGAGGGAGAAGAAGCCGGCGGCCCAGGGGTGGTCGTCCCGGATGACGCCGATGGCGTCCTGGGGGTAGATCACGGGGGCGGCCAGGCGTTCGGCCAGGGCCGCCAGCGGTTCCGTGGCCCCGTTCCGGAGGATCCCCTTGCCGGCAGCGATGACGGGCCGGCGGGCGGCGGCCAGGCGCTGGGCGGCGCGGGCCGCGTCGTCCGGGGCGGGGAGGCGGGCGGCCCCGGCGAGCCGCCGGTACGGGGGGACCGCCGCCGGTCGAGACGTGATGAGGTGGCGGCCGGTGTTGGACTCGCGCGGGATCTCGATGTGCACCGGCCCGGGACGCCCGCCCCGGGCCACCTGGAAGGCGCGGGCGAAGATCTCGGGGATGGCCTCGATCCGCTCCGCGCGCACGCTCCACTTGGTCACGTCGCGGAACATGCGCAGCGTGAAGTCCGGGTCGTCCACGCCGTGGAAGGCCTCGCGGGCCCCGTCCAGGGGGACGGCCCCGGAGATGTGGACCAGGGGGGAGGCCGCGTCGTACGCCTGGGCCACACCCGGCAGCGAATTCGCGGCGCCGGGCCCGGCGGTGACCAGGCAGACGCCCGGCTCGCCCGTCAGGCGGCCGTGGATGTCCGCCATGAGGGAGATGCTGCCCTCCAGCTTGCACGTCAGGAGGCGGATCGCGGGACGGTCGGCGAGGGCATCGTAGATCTCCAGGACGTGGGATCCCGGGAGGCAGTAGATCCGGTCCACCCCCTCGGCCTGGAGGGCCTCCGCCACCGCCCGCCCGGCGCCCATCACCCGCTCGCTCACGCTGCCCCTCCCGCCGCGCGCCACCGCCCGCCCGGCGCCGCACGGCATAGGATTGATGGCATACGGGGCGGGCCCCGTCAAGGCGGGACGGTCGGCGGCGCGGCCCGACGACGGGGCGGGCGACTTAACGGGCTGATGAAAAAAACCGTTCCGGCCCAGGCTGCTCAAAAGGGTCCAGGTGCAAGGCGGTGCGCGAAGCGCCGACTGAGGCGTACGCCGGGTACGCCGCAGGGAGTGCGCGAGCGCGCCAACGCAGCAGATGGGCCCTTTTCAGCAGCCTGTCAGGGCGCTGCGGCGCGGGGGACGGGGGCCCCGAGCATCCGCTCGATGGCCCGGAGCTGTTCCCGCTCATCGGGGGCCACGAAGCTGGAGGCATGCCCCGTGGCCTGCGCCCGCGCGGTGCGGCCGATGCGGTGGACGTAGTCCTCGAAGGTGCCGGGCAGGTCGTAGTTGACGACGTGGGCCACGCCGGAGACGTCGATCCCGCGCGCGGCGATGTCCGTGGCCACCAGCACCCGGTAGGCGCCGCTGCGGAATCCGGCCAGGGCATGCTGCCGCTGGGCCTGGCTGCGGTTTCCGTGGATGCGCTCCACGCGGTGGCCGGCCGCGCCCACGGCGCGGGCCACCCGATCGGCCCGGTGCTTGGTGCGGGTGAACACCAGCACGCGCCCGCCCTCCTGGCGGAGGAGCCGGAGGAGCAGGGAGGTCTTCTCCTCCCGGCCGGCCAGGAAGATCCGTTGCGTGGCGCCGGCCACGGGGGCGGCCCGGCGGCCCGCCGTCACCTGGGCGGGATTCCGCAGGTGGGCGCGGGTGAGGGCGGCCACGTCCTCCGGGATGGTCGCGGAGAAGAGCAGGGTCTGGCGCGTCCGGGGGAGGCGGCCGAGGATGCGATCGATCTGGGGTGCGAAGCCCATGTCCAGCATCCGGTCCGCCTCGTCGAGGACCAGGATCCGGAGACCCTCCAGCCGCACGGTGCCCCGGTCCAGGTGATCCAGGAGGCGGCCGGGCGTGGCCACGACGATGGCGGGGCGGGTCCGCAGGGCCTGCGTCTGGGGTGCCATGCTCAGGCCGCCGATGATGGTGACGGCGCGGACGGCCCGCCGCCGCCCCAGCACGTCCACGGCCGCCTGGGTCTGGAGCGCCAGCTCGCGCGTGGGCGCCAGGATCAAGGCCCCGGTGCCGGCGGTCCCGGCCAGGCGCTCGACCAGCGGGATCACGAAGGCGGCGGTCTTGCCCGTGCCCGTCTGCGCGCAGCCCACCACATCCCGACCCTCGAGGGCGGGGGGGATGGCCAAGGCCTGGATCGGCGTGGGGGCCGCGTAGCCCGCGGCGCGGATGTCCTGCAGGATCTCGGGCGAGAGCCCCAGGCCCGGGAAGGTAGCGGTGGTTTCGGTTTCCATGGTGTCCTTTCGTGGTCGTGCCGTTGGTGGCCCGGGGCGCCGGCACCGGGGCGCGGGGAGGGCCAGAAAACAAAAAAACGCCCGAGGACCTCTGGTCCTCGCGGCGTCATCGTGGTGCCCGGAACCGTCAGAACCGGAACCAAGTATAAGACGCCATCGTCCGCGTGTCAAGCGCGCCCGCACGGGGCCCGCATGTCCGAGGGGAATTCCTTTGACGCGGGCCGCAAAGAAGCATACCATGTTTTTACAGAGCGGGCGGTCCGGGGTGGTGCGCCGGGGGAGATGTGCGGGCCGGAGTTTGACCTCGGCCGGGCGCGCGTGAACTGGCCGCCGGGCGGCGTCCGGGAACGCAGGATCGGCCCGAGGGGAGCACAGGATGCGATATGCCGTGCGGTACTATCGTGAGCCGGATCCGGGTTCGGGCATCCCGTCCGTTCCCACGTTCTTCCACGTGGACAAGCTGCGAGCCACGCCCTCCGTCGAGCGGGTGTGGTCCCTGGTGCGCGAGCATGCGGCCCGCCACGAATGGGTTGCCCGGGGGGATCTCCAGGCCGTTTACGTGCTCGAGGGCGAAGTCGGCGGGGCCCGGGAACTCCTGGGCGTGCAGGTGCCCGAGGCGACCGAGGCCGTGGTCTGCATGAAGCTGCGCGACTGATCGGCGTCCATCCGGGCGGCGGCGGGCCGGCGCCGGACAGGCGGCCGACGGGAAAGCGGGGGCAGGATGCTGGGAACCGACCCGGGCGAGTGGCGGCGGGCCATCAAGGCGATGGTGGCGGCCTTCGATCCCGACGTGGAGATGCTGATCGGCCGGGGTGACATCACCGGCCACTATCCCGTGCGGCTGACGCTGGCCGGCTGCCGCGAGACCGTCCGCCTCTACGAGGACCAGGTCGCCGCCGTGCCCACGGACGAGACGGCGCGCGCCGCCATCCAGCAGGAACTGAAGGAGGCCCTCGCCCTGCTGCAGCTCAAGGTGGAGATCATCCACGTGCTGCACCAGACCCAGCCCAAGCGGCGCGTAACCTTCGAGGGGCCGCTGCCCCAACCGAGCGGCGAGGTGGCCGTGGCCCTCAAGGGGGCCGCCGGGTTCGCCGCCACGACGGTCCGGGCCCGGACCTACGGCGAGGCCGTACGCCGCCTCCACCAGCAGATCGTCAAAGACCCGCAGATCCGTCCCTGAAGTTCGCAGGCCGGCCCCTTCCCGCCCGAGCCACGCCGCGCCACCGGCCGAGACCCGCCCGCCGCTCGTCCAGCCGCTACCGTTCCGCCTCGTTGCCGTCCTGTTCGGGATCGAGGGTGTGATCGAGGGCCAGCCACAGGCCCTTGCTGTAGCGAAAGGACCAGAGGGGGAAGAGGACGCAGAACGTTCCCCAGAGGGCCACCTGCCATGCCAGCCCGAGCCCGGCGTAAGCGTCCAGGAGGAAATACCCGACCAGCGCCACCAGCACCGTCGCGGCGTAGTTCAGATAGATCGCCCCCACGAAGTAACCCTGCTCACGCTCGTACCGCAGGTGGCACTCGGGGCAGTTGTGGAGCATCCTGAAGGGGCCCCGGAAGAGCGGCCCCCGCCCGCAGCGCGGGCAACGGAGCCGGACCCCCCGGCCGAGCGCTTGGCCCGCCGCCCGGAGGTTCATCGCCTCAGCGTGAGGTCCTGACCCACGCGCTCCCCCTTGACCGCGCCCCCCCGCCGTGCCATCTTCCATTTCGGAACATACCGGTCCAACCAAGCCGTCGGCAAGGGCTTTGGGAGGAGGAGACCGCCGTCAGGTTCGGGGGCTTTGGGTCTCCGCAACCCTGGGACGGCAGGAGGGGCCCATGGCAGAGACCATCCGCCTGGTGGACTACTTCTACACGGAGGCGCCGGACAAGCCGGGGGAGGGCGCCCGGGCCCTGGCCGCGCTCAAGGAGGCGGGGGTCAACCTCCTGGCCTTCTCGGGGTTCCCCAAGGGCCGGCGGTCCCAACTGGATTTCGTCCCCGCCGATGCGGCGGCGTTCAAGGCCGTGGCCAAGCAGCAGCGCTGGAAGCTGGTGGGCCCGAAGAAGGGGTTCCTGGTCCAGGGCGACGACCGGCCGGGGGCCGTGGCGGACCTGCTGGGCATGCTGGCCGGGGCCAAGATCAACGTCACCGCCACCGACGCGGTCTGCGCCGGCGCCGACCGCTACGGCGTGATCCTCTGGGTGAAGCAACGCGACGTGAAGCGCGCCGCCAAGGCCCTCGGCATCGGCTAGTCTCCTGAGTCAGAAGTCCCTGGACGGATCGTTCCCGTTCCCGTGGCCCGGGCCTGCCCCAGGCAACGCTTGTTGCTACGGCCGGGTGTGCAGGGTCTTCGGCGTGCTGTCGGGAACGGGTACGTGTACGGATAATCAACGTTCTTCAGACTCAGGACACTAGCGGGCCGCGACCCCAGCGAGACAGCAGCAAGCATTCGGCGCGCCGGACGGTGGTTCCGCTTCGGAAGTTGAACCGGACTCCGTCGCCGGCGCGCCATCTTCTCAGTCTGCCGACAGCCCCTCCTGGCCAGAGCGTTGTGCCTGCCCCGCGGATCCGCCCGCCCCGTCGGCCAGCCGGCTGATCCCCCGACCAGCGCGCCGGCCGTGAAACCGGTCCCGCACGCCCCCGGCGTATCCCATCCCGACGACCGGGGGCCCGGCCTACGCGCGTGGGTGGAACTTTTGGTAGACGGCCTTGAGGTGGGCGCGCGAGACGTGGGTGTAGATCTGGGTGGTGGCGATGTCGGCGTGGCCCAGGAGGAGCTGGACGGAGCGCAGGTCGGCCCCGCCCTCCAGCAGGTGGGTGGCGAAGGCGTGGCGGAGGACGTGGGGGGAGACCCGTCGGGCGATGCCGGCCAGGCGGGCGTACCGCTTGAGGGCGAGGAAGAAGGCCTGGCGGCTGAGGGGGCGGCCGGCCCGGCCGGGGAAGAGCGCCTTCACGGCCCGGCCCTGGAGGAGCGCGGGGCGGGCCGACCCCAGGTACTCCTTCACCGCCGCAATGGCCGCGCGCCCCAGGGGCACCAGCCGCTCCTTGGAACCCTTCCCCCGCACGCGCACGAAGCCCCCCGCAAGGTTCAGGTCGGCCAGCGTCAGGCCCACCAGTTCGGAGATGCGGAGGCCGGCGGCGTAGAGCACCTCCAACATCGTCCGGTCGCGCACGCCACGCGGCGTGTCGGCCGGCGGCGCGGCCAGGAGGCACTCCACCTCGGGTCGGGAGAGCGTGTCGGGCAGCCGCAGGATGGGCCGCGGCGCCTCCAGGTGGGCGGTGGGGTCGCGGTCGGCCTGTTCGTCCACGACGAGGAACTTGTGGAAGGTGCGGATGGCGGAGAGGGCGCGGGCGACGGAGCGAGGGCCGAGCCCGGCCGTGCGCGCCTGGAGGAGATAGCGGGTGAGGTCGGCCGGGTCCACGCGGCACGGGTCGCGGCGGGCGCCGGCGAGGCAGGCGATGTAGGCGTCCAGGTCGCGGCCGTAGGCCTCCAGGGTGGCGCGGCTGAGGCCGCGTTCCACGGCCAGATGCTCCAGGCAGGCCTCCACCAGGCGGTGCCGCCGCGGCGGCTTGGACAGTGGTGGGGCGCCCCGGCTCATGCGCGGGGCGGTGCCGGAAGGAGCAACTCCCGGTAGGCCTGGACGTGGCGGTCCACGGAGGCGTCGAAGGGATGGGCGGCGGCCAGGGCGCGCCCGGCGCGGCCGAGGCGCGCGCGCAGGTCTGGGGATGCGATCAGCTCCCGCAGGCCGGCGGCCAGGCCCTCCGGGGTGGGCTCCACCAGGCGCGCCGTGGCACCGTCCGCCAGAATGTCCTCCACGGCGGGGGAGCGGGCGGCCAACACCGGCAGGCCGTGGGCCAGGGCCTCCAGCACCACGAGGCCCTGCGCCTCCGAGACCGAGGGGAAGGCGAAGATGTCCGCGGCGGCGTAATAGTCCCCCACCGCCTCGGGAGGCACCGGGCCGGCGAACCGTACGCTCCCGGCCACACCCAGCGACGCGGCGAGGCCCGCCAGGCGCGCCCGCTCGTCGCCATCGCCCACCAGGCAGAGCGTCATGCCCGGCGCATCGGCCGCCGCCAGGGCGAACGCGCGAAGCAGCGCCTCCAGGTTCTTCTCGCGCGCCAGCCGGCCGACGGCGAGCAAGAGGGGGCCGGCGGCCCTCCGCAGCAGGTCGCGGCGCAGGGCGGCCCGCCGCTCCCCCCCGCCGGCGGCCGGCGGCACGACCCCGGTGGGGATGGTGACGATGGGGGCCCGCACACCCTCCGCCGCCAGCCGCCGCGCCAGGCCCGGGCTGGGGGCCACCACCAGGTCCGCGCGGCCGGCGAAGCGCGCCGCGCGCCGGCGGGCGATGGCCCCGGCCAAAACGGGCGCCCCCGGCACGTAGTGGCCGTAGTGCTCGTAGAGGGTGTGGTGCGTGAAGACGAGGGGGACGCCCAGGCGGCGGGCCACGCGCGCGGCGTAGGGGCCCATCAGGAAAGGGTGATGGGCGTGGACGATGGCGGGCCGGGCCGCGGCCACGGCGCGCCGCCCGCCGGCGAGCCAGGGCAGCGGGACCGCGTAGGCGTGGTGCGTGGGCACCCGCAGGCTCGGCAGCCGCAGGCAGTCCGGCTCGCCGTCCCGCGCCCCGGGGTACCGTGGGGCGACGACCAGCACCCGGTGGCCCCGGGCGCGGAGCCCGCCGGCCAGCCGCTCCACGGCCAGGCTGAGCCCGTTGACCAGCGGCCGGTAGTTGCAGGTGAAGAACGCCACGGTGAGCGCGCCGGCCCCCGGGGCGGCGGGGCTCGCGGCGGCCGCGCGGGACCTCACTTCCGCGTGACGTCCGTTCGGGTGATATTGAAGCCCAGGGCCAGGCGGGCCTGCGTGTACACCTGGGCCGTGGCCATGAGGAAGTAGTTGTGCAGGTTGAGGGGGGTGAAGACCAGGCGGAACCATTCCAGGAACCGCCGCCCGCCCCGCCAGCGCCGCGGCGGTGAGCCGTAGATGATGGGCCGCAGCAGGTGCGGGGCCAGCAGCATCCCCAGCAGCGTGGACGAGGTGAGCACGATGGTCTGGAAGCGCAGGTTGAAGGCGGCCATGGGGCTCACGCACAGCGACCGCGTCCCCAGCTTGAGGGCCAGGACGTCCGGCGAGAGGAAGACGGGGAACGGCCACAGGTCCTTCACGCAGGGGCTCAGCCACGAAATGAGAATGAGCTGGGCCGGCAGGAGCACCATCAGCGGCGCGGCCGCGTTGGCCAGCAGGGCGCGCAAGGCCAGGAAGGGCTTGGTGCGGGCCAGCGGGAGCCAGCCGGCCGGGAAGATGCGCCGGTGCCGCACCACGAATTTGGCGTCCACGGCGCCCCGGGCCCAGCGGGCGATCTGGCCCCACGACTCGCGGGTCGTCAGCGGCGCCTGCCCCCAGGTCGGCAGGCGCAGCGGGACCACCCGGTAGCCTTCCATCACCACCTTGTACCGGAACTGCATGTCCTCGTTGTGCCGGTTGGGCTCGAAGTAGTCCATCGCCGCCAGGGCCTCGTAGCGGAGGCTCATCCCCGGCCCCAGGATCAGGTAATTCCCGCCCGCCTGCATCCGGCCCATCTGGTACAGCACGAAGCCGGTGTTGTGCAGCCGGGGCAGCATGGGGACCTTCCAGTAGTTGGCCGTGTACGTGGTGAGGGATTGGAGTACCACGCCCCGGCAGCCGCGGGGCAGCCAGCGGGCCTCCGCCGCCTGCTGGTGGTACTCGCGGCACGCCAGGTCTTGAGGGTGCAGGATCGTGTCGGCGTCCACCACCAGGACCCGCACCCCGGCCGCGCCGAAGGCCCCGGCCTCCACCTGGGGCCGCAGCCAGCGCCCCGCCGTGGTGACGGAGGTGGCCTTGCAGCGCACCCGCAGGTGGACCGCCGGGTAGACGAAGGGGCGCACGTCCAGCCGGCCGGCGAAGGAGGGCAGCAGTTCCTCCATGCGCTCCCGGGTGGCCGCGTCCTCGGCCTCGACGATGGGGATGACCGTGATCCGGTCCCGGGGGTACTCCTGGCGCTCCACGGCCCGCAGCGTCTGGTAGAGGATGTGCCGCTTGGTCTCCCCCTTGAGGGGCATCAGGATCAGGTAGTGGGCCGGGACCCGTCCCTCGGCGCCCAGCCGGTCCAGCCAGCGTTCCTCCAGCATGGCCAGGACGGCGGCCCGCGTCTT
>Ga0187780_10002163_pt1 | contig 14835 bp, 12 predicted proteins | sample 1015_Q2_SP10_20__FD_132429 | JGI IMG/M metagenome (GOLD analysis project Ga0187780, IMG submission 132429) | Tropical peat soil microbial communities from peatlands in Department of Meta, Colombia - 1015_Q2_SP10_20_MG | ecosystem: Environmental > Terrestrial > Soil > Wetlands > Peat | place... | reverse complement strand
GGAGGACAGGCCAGAGAGCACATGGCCAGCGCGGCGTTTTCGAAAAGCTCCGCCAGCGTTCGGCCGTAAGCCAGGAAGCCGACGTCCGCCGGATGCTCGAGAATTTCGTAGGGCGGCTGCACGGATCCAATTCTACGCCGAAAGCGCCAACCGGAGCGTCTTGCCTTGCAGAACTGCGCGGGGGCCAGTAAGCTAACAATTCTGCCTCACGAGTGAACGCGCGTATGGACACGATTCAAATCACGCTGCCGGACGGGGCGACACGCCAGGCGCCGCGCGGGGCGACTCCCGCGCAGGTGGCGAGCGAAATCTCGCCGCGACTGGCCAAGGAAGCGCTCGTCGCGCGCGTGGACGATGGGCTGGTGGATCTCTCGCAGCCGCTTGAGCGCGATGCGCGGCTTTCCATTCTCACTGCCAAGGATCCGGAGGCGCTGCAGGTTCTTCGCCATTCCGCGGCGCACCTGCTGGCTGCTGCGGTGCTGGAGCTTTATCCAGACGTGAAGCTGGGCGTGGGCCCGCCGACGGACACCGGCTTCTTCTATGAGTTTCTCCGCCGGGAGGCGTTCACTCCGGAGGACCTCGAGAAAATCGAGGCCAAGATGCGCGAGCTGGCCGCGCAGAACATTCCGAACGAGCACAAAATGCTTCCCAAGGCCGAGGCGCTGGAGCTTTATCGCCAAACCCGCCAGGAATTCAAATGCGAGTTGGTGGAAGACAAGGCCGTCGAGCCGATGGTGTCGTTCTACACCACCGGGAAATTCACTGATTTTTGCCGCGGGCCGCATATTCCTTCCACCGGGCGCATTCGGGCGTTCAAACTGATGAGCGTGGCCGGGGCGTACTGGAAGGGGCAGGAAGGCAATCCGCAGATGCAGCGCATTTACGGGGCGTGCTTTGCGGAGCCGAAGGAACTCGAGGACTACCTGCACCGGCTCGAGGAAGCCAAGCGCCGCGATCATCGGCGCCTCGGGAAGGAACTGGACCTCTTCATGATCAGCGAACTGGTCGGCTCGGGGCTGCCCCTCTGGCTGCCAAAGGGCGCGACCGTGCGGCGACTGCTCGAAGAGTACATCCTCGAACGCGAACGGGAGGCCGGCTACCAGCACGTGTACACGCCGGACATGGCCAAGGTGGAGCTCTACCAGCGCTCGGGACACTGGGCCCATTATCACGAGGACATGTTCCCGCCCATGGACCTCGAGACGGAACAGATGGTGCTGCGCCCGATGAATTGCCCGCACCATATCCTGATCTACAAATCGAAGAAGCGCAGCTATCGTGAACTGCCGGTGCGCATCGCGGAACTCGGTACGATGTATCGTTACGAGCGCTCGGGCGTGTTGAGCGGGCTCAGCCGGGTGCGTTGCATGACGCTCAATGACGCCCACATTTTCTGCACCCCCGAGCAGATCAAGGACGAGTTTACGAAGGTCATGCAGATGGTGGAGCAAGCCTACCGCGACCTGGGCATCACCGAATACAGCTACCGGCTGTCCTTACGGGATCAAGCCCATGCGGACAAGTACGTGGCCAATGACGAGATGTGGGTGCACGCTGAGCGCGTACTACGCGAGGCCATGGACTCGCTGCGGCTCCCGTATATGGAAGCGCCCGGCGAAGCCGCCTTTTATGGGCCTAAGCTTGATATTCAACTGGCCGACGTGATGGGCCATCAGGAGACTTACTCGACGATCCAAATTGACTTCCACTTGCCCAACCAATTTGACCTGGGCTACGTCGGTGCGGACGGCCAGGAGCACCGGCCGGTGATGATTCATCGCGCCATCGTCAGCACCATGGAGCGCATGATTTCCTACCTGATTGAGCTGTACGGCGGCGCTTTTCCGGTCTGGCTGGCTCCGGTTCAAACGGCCGTGCTGCCGGTCACGGAGCGCGTGAACGACTACGCGAGGCAGGTCCTGCAAAAACTTCTTGCGGCGGGCGCCCGGGTCCAGCTTGACGACCGTAACGAGAAGCTGCAAGCCAAGATCCGCGACGCGCAGCTCGAAAAGATTCCCTACATGCTGATCCTCGGCGGCAAAGAAGCCGAAGCGGGGACCGTCTCGGTGCGCCATCGCTCCAAAGGCGACCTTGGCCCGCGGCCGCTCGATCAATTCATCGCCGACCTTCGCCACGAAGTAGACTCCCGCGCAGCGCAGTAGCGATGCCTCCCAAAGATTCAGCGGGAAATGCGAGATCGTCCGAACGATTGGCAGGAAAATCCAAGCTTGCAGGAGGCGGCAAAGAGTAGTAAAGATGGCGGCCGAGGGGTGGAATGCCATGAAGGTCCGTGTGCGCTTAGTTTTTTTTCTGTTCGCGCTCCTTTTCGCAATCTCTCAGGCGCGCGTGACGCAGGCTGGCGCTCGGCAGGCAAGTCCCGAGCCGCACTGGGATGCAGCACTGGTGAAGCCGTGCGACCGCGCCTGTCTGGTCGCGATCATGGATGGCTACATGAACGCGATATTCCAGCACGATCCCAAGGCGGTGCGGCCGCTGGCGCTGGACATCCGCATGACGGAAAACACCGGGCAAATGGATGTCGGCGAGGGACTGTTGTGGCGGTCGAAGGTCGAGCCGACCAGCTTCAAGATTTACGTCGCCGATCCGGTCGCAGGCCAGGTCGCAGAACAGGCGCGGGTGAAAATTCAGGGCCAGGACGCGCTGGTGGCCGTGCGCCTGAGGATTGATCGCGGGAAAATTCTGGAGATCGAGCAGCTCTGGGCGCGACCCGTTGATAAGACCGCGATTCCTCTGCTGACGATGCCTCGGGAAACCATGGTGAATGACGTTCCGGTTTCGCAGCGGAGTTCGCGAGAGCTTTTGCTGCGCGCGGCCAACTCGTACTTTGATGCGCTCGAGGGCGATGACGGCAAAATTGGGGCCTTCGCCGACGATTGCGTGCGGCATGAGAACGGCTATCAGACAGTGAACAATCCACCGCCTGGCGGGCGGATGATGCCCGCCCCGATGCTTCCCGACCCCAATACGGAGCAGGGCAAGGCGCAGCTCAAGTTCAGCATGCTGACGTGCGCGCAGCAGATTGACAGCAAAACGTTCGCCTACATGAAACACATCCGGCCCCGGCGGGCGCTGATTATTGATGAACAGAAGGGATTGGTGGCGACGTTCCCGTTATTCGTCCACGATGGAACTAGGCGCGGCGCGCCGCCGGATGCGCCTCCGGGCATGCTGCAGAATTTGGTGACCATGGAAACCTTTGGAATCCGCGGCGGGCTGATCCACGAAGTCGAGGCGTTCCCTTTTGTCACGATTCCTTACGGGCTGGGTAATGGGTGGACGCCCGGCTCGGGCCGCTGACCGCGGCAGAAAACGCGAAGGAGAAGACTGATGCGTGCGAAGTTGATGGTGCTGGTCGGCTGCGTCGTGGCCATCGCGGCTGGGTACTTCGCTCCCGCAGTTTCCGCCACTGGCCCCATTCCCGTGGACTGCAACCGTGCGTGTCTCGACGGGCTGGTGGATCAGTATGTGGCGGCGTTGGTGGCGCACGATCCGAAGCGGCTGCCGCTCGCGGCAGACGTCAAGTACAGCGAGAACGATCAGGTGATGCAGGTGGGCGACGGGTTCTGGAACACCGTGACAGGCCTCGGAAAATACAAGCATTACTTTGCCGATCCGGTTACGGAACAGGCCGGCTTCATGGGAACTTTTCAGGAGTCCGACCACCTGGTGCTGATGGCGGTGCGCTTGCGCGTAGTGCTCGGCAGAATCACCGAAATCGAGACCACCTACTTCCGTCAAGGCAGCGGCGGCCTGGCCGACGTTCCCGGTATTGACGCCATGGGCAAGCCGGAGGCGCTCTGGTACGAGCCCATTCCGGCGTCTGGGCACGCCTCGCGCCAGCAATTGATCGCGACGGCGAATATGTACTTCGCGGGTCTGGAGAATAACGACGGAAAAGGCGTCTATCCCTTCGCCGACGATTGCGACCGCCTCGAAGACGGCATGCACACCACCAACAATCCAAAGCTGGGCACGCCGATCAACGGATTCAACGCCTTTGCGTTGGGATGCAAGGCGCAGTTCGAGAGCGGCTTCTACGCCGTCGTGACGCGCATTCACCACCGGCGCTTCCCGCTGGTGGACGAAGAGCGCGGAGTCGTATGGGCGTGCGTCATCTTCGATCACGATGGAACCCACTCCACCGTAAAGTTGACCAACGGCCAAGAAGTGCCCATGCGCGGCTTCAACCGGCCCTCCAGTATCGATGTGGTTGAGGCGTTCCGGATCGAAAACGGCAAGATTCGCCGGATCGAAATGGTAGGCTCCGGCGTGACGTATCATTTCAATCCCGCCTGGGAAGGCGGCGTCAGCGATAAGTAAAATATAAAACTGAAGTCCAAAGGGGAATTTGCCATGATAAGAAAAGCTCTGGTGGTTGTGATGTTGGTGGCATCGGGATTGCTCGTTTTGCTGGGCTTTGCTCGCGAGGCGCGGGCACAAGGACAAGCCCCGGCGAAGGCGCCCGAACCTGCAACGGTCACTGCTCCCGGCACGGAAACGGGCATCGCCGTATTTCAGCAGCACTGCATGAGTTGTCACGGCAACGCAAACATGCCGCTGGCGCCCTCGCCCGCGGCCATCCGGGAAATGACTCCCGAAAGGATCTACGAGTCGCTAACTACCGGCCTCATGAAGGCCCAGGGAGAGAGCCTTACGGACGACCAGCGGCGCATGACCGCCACGTTCCTTAGCGGCCGTCCCCTGGGCAGCCTGCAACAGGGCGACGCGAAGGACATGCCCAACCGCTGCGCGTCCAATCCTCCGATGCCCGATCCTTTGTCGGGACCCGCTTGGAATGGCTGGGGCGGTGCTTCCGTCGCCAACACGCGCTTCCAGTCCGCTCAGGCTGCGGGCATGACCGCCGCCGACGTGCCGAAGCTAAAGCTCAAGTGGGCTTTCGGTTACCCGAACGGTTTGTCGGCCTTCAGCCAGCCGGCGGTTGTTTCCGGGCGCGTTTTCGTCGGCACGGACATCGGCTATGTCTATTCCCTCGACGCCAAGACCGGGTGCGTGTACTGGTCGGCTCAAACCAAGGGGATGGTGCGCACGGCGCCCAGCGTCGCGCCCGTCAAAGGGCTCGGCTCGACGAAGTACGCCGTTTACGTCGGAGACTTCCACGCCAACATCTATGCCCTCGACGCCCAGGACGGCCACCAGCTGTGGGTGACACACGTGGACGACCACTTCATTTCGCGCATCACCGGCGCCCCCACGGCCTACGACGGCCGTGTCTATGTCCCCGTGTCCACCTCGGAGGAATATCAGGCTTCCTCGCTCGACTATCCCTGCTGCACGTTCCGCGGGAGTTTGGTCGCGCTCGACGGCAGCACCGGCAAACAGATTTGGAAAACCTACACCGTCGGCGAATCCAAGCCCATACGCAAGAATTCGAAAGGCGTGCAGCTCTATGCGCCATCGGGAGCAGCGATCTGGAGCGCTCCTACGGTGGACGCGGAACGCAGGACCATTTACGCCGGGACCGCCGACGGGCAATACGCGCCCGTGCCAGACACAACCGACGCCATCCTGGCATTTGATATGGATACGGGAAAGATTAAGTGGGTCTACCAGGTGCAGGCCAACGATGGGTACATCGGTGGATGCAGCGGCCCGACGCGCACCGATAATTGCCCGGAGGTGAACGGTCCGGATCTCGATATCGGCAATTCGCCGATTCTGCGCAAGCTGCCGAACGGCAAGAGCGTCGTGGTGGCCGGCACGAAGGACGCCTACGTCGTCGCGCTCGATCCTGACCGCAACGGCGCGCTGCTGTGGAAAGTCAATGTCGTTTCGCCACCGCCAGGGAATCCGAACAGTTTGTTCGCCATGCTCCGCGGCATCGTGTGGGGCGGTGCGGCGGACGACCGATACGTCTACTATGGTGTTCAGGCCGGCGGAATGGTCAAGTTGGATCTGGCGACGGGAGATCGCCTCTGGTATTCCACTTGGGCAAAACCGGGCGCGCGCGTTTCGAATTCGGCTTGCGCCACTGCCATGCCCGGCGTGGCGTTTGTGGCCGGATCCGACGGGAGTCTGCATGCGCTCTCGATGGCAGACGGCCGCGTCCTGTGGGAGTACGACACGGCCCGGCCCTTCGAGACGGTCAACAAAGTCCCGGCTAAGGGTGGCGCCATCAATTCGATAGGGCCCAGCATTGCGGATGGGATGCTCTTCGTGGGCTCGGGTTACGCGGTCGTCGGAACCAACTCCGGCAACGTGCTCCTGGCCTTCGCTCCAGAATGAAGAATCGCAACTTTTCGCACACGGTCCGCCCTGACCCGCACCGCCACAATAATTGTTGGGACAGGCGCTGGCTTCTGCCGTAGACTGCGGAGCCATGATTCGCAGCGTCCTGGCGGTTTTGGCGGGAATCGTCGTGCTGACGGCGATATCCTTTGCGGTCGAGGCCGTGGCCAATCCGCTGTTGATGCGGATGTTTCCGCATGCCCTGCCGGACGCAGCGGCGCTCAATCAAAGCCTACCCGCGAAGTTGTTCATGCTGCTGTATACCGCGTTGTGCGTGGCGGCTGGCGGTTACGTCACGGCATGGGTGGCGCGTCGCTCGCCGATCGGGCATGCGGTCGCCATGGGTGTGGTTCAGGTAGCTCTGACAGTCTGGGCCATGATGGCACTTGCTCACCAGGCGCCGCTGTGGTCTTGGATCGTCGGCATGGTGATGCTCGTTCCGGCGGCTTGGTGCGGCGGCATGCTTCGTGTGAGGCATGCGCGAACCCAAACGCAAGTCGGGGTGAGCCCGCTACCGCGGCCTTGAGGCATTGGGACGGCGCCGAGGAGGCGTGCTATACTTTTGAGTCTGCCGCGCCCGGATTTCTACGTGCGGGCGCAAGGGCTGACGGGCGGCGAACACGAATTTCGCGCGCTCAGGAGGTGGGTTTATCGCAGAGCGGGGTGGTGGGGGTAGCAGTTACCGGGTCAACGAGCGTATACGCGCCCGGGAAGTTCGCCTGATTGACGAGGCGGGAAATCAGCTCGGGGTGATGTCCTTCATTGACGCCATGAAGGCGGCGCGGGACGCGAGCCTCGACCTGGTGGAGATCTCGCCGACGGCGGTCCCGCCGGTCTGCAAGCTTACCGATTACGGCAAGTTTCTCTACGAGCAGAAGAAGAAGGGCCACGAAGCGCGAAAACACCAGAAGAGCGCGCACATCAAGGAAGTGAAGTTCCGGCCGTCCACCGCCGAGCACGATTACCAGGTCCGGAAAAACCAGATCATCCGGTTTCTCGGCGAGGGGTACAAAGTAAAGGCCATGATTTTTCACCGCGGCCGCGAAATGGCCCACCAGGACGTGGGCCGCGCCAAGATGGAGCGGCTGCTCAAAGAAGTGGGCGAGCATGCGCAGGTGGAGTTCGGGCCGCGCATGGAGGCCAATATCCTGCTGGCGCTGCTGGCCCCGAAGAAGGGCGCCGCAGCGTCGGTGGCGGTTCGCCCAGCGCAGCCCGCTGCGGGCGGCCAAGCCTGAAGATCCGCAGCACGGCCGCGCGCGGCTGTGCAGTCGAGGGGATTGTGACCAAGAACAAGAAAGCCAAGCTCAAGACGCATCGCGGCGCCGCCAAGCGCTTCAAGATTACTTCCACGGGAAAAGTGATGCGGTGGCATTCCGGCAAGCGCCATCTGCTGGGGACCAAACTCCCCCGCCGCCAGCGCAAGCTGGCCGACAAGGTTGAAGTAAGTCCGGCCGACGCGCCGAAGGTCCGCCGAGCGCTGCCCTACGGCCTCTGATTTCTTTTCGCCGCGCCAGGCAGAGCGCAACGGGTGCCTGCCGGCCGGCTTCCCCGCGCAGCGGAGCGGGAACAGATAAGCAGTTCCACGAGACAAACCCGTCCTGATCGCCGCGCCCTTGTGTGTGGCGGCGGGACCTTGTTTGTCTCCCGATGAATTGCAGGCAAAAGACGAGCGCGCCGTCGCGGCGCGCATGAGGAGACGTGAACCATGGCTCGAGTCAAACGCGGAACCAAGCGCCGCGCCCGGCGCAAGAAGCTGCTCAAGCACGCCAAGGGTTTTTTTCTGACCAAGGGAAAGCTGTACCGGTCGGCCAAGGAGGCGGTGAACCGCTCGCTGCGGTATAGTTACCGCGACCGCCGCAACCGCAAGCGAGACTTCCGCACGCTGTGGATTCAGCGCATCGGGGCGGCGGCACGCGTCAACGGCACCACCTACAGCCAGTTGATCCACGGCCTCAAGTTGGGCGGGATTGACATTGACAGGAAGATCCTGGCGGACATGGCCGTGCGCGACGCCGAGGGCTTTGCGGCACTGGTGACTTCGGCCAAGCAGCATCTGGCCGCCGCGCCACCGCAGCCGGCAGCGTAGCCGATTCGCCAGCTGTCAGTTCATGTGGCTCACCCCGGGTTACCGCGGTGAAGTTTATTTGCGTGTGGAGGGAAAACCGCCGCCGAGACGGCGGCGCTACGTAGCGCCGGCGTGCCGCCGGCAATCTGCTGGTGACATTACGTTTCGATGACGACGGATCCCACAACGCAAACCCTTTCGCAGCTCGGCGACACGACGCCGGAACGTGTTGCCGCGCGCTTCGCTGAGGTTCGGCAAAGGTTTGACGAGCAGGTGGTGGCACATTCGGCGGACCCGGAAAGCTGGCGGAATTTCGTTGTGTCGTGGACCGGGCGCAAGTCAGGCGCGCTCACTCTGATCGGCGATAACTGGCTCAAGCCGGCGCCGCCGGAGCTGAAGCGCGTCGTCGGCCAAGAACTGAACAAGCTCAAGGCGCACGTCGAAGCCACGCTGGAAGCCAAGCAGAAAGAGATCGAGGCGGCCGCCGAGCGCGCCGCCGCTGTGCGTGAGAAGATTGACCTCTCGCTTCCCGGCGTCGCGCGGCCCATCGGCACGGCGCACCTGATCCGCCAGACGTTCGAAGAACTCGAACGCATTTTCCTTTCCATCGGGTTCAGCGTCGTGCAGGGTCCGGAGATCGAAACGCCCTACTACAATTTCGAGGCGCTGAATATTCCCGAGCACCATCCGGCGCGCGACACCATGGACACGTTCTATATCGAGGGAACGCGCAGCGGGCGCCTGCTGCGCACGCACACCTCGCCCATGCAGATTCGCACCATGGAGAAGCAGCCTCCGCCCGTGCGCATCATCGTTCCAGGAAAGGTGTACCGCCGGGACAATCCTGACGCCACGCACGGCTACATGTTCCACCAGATCGAAGGGCTGGCCGTCGATACGGACATCACCTTCGCTGATTTCAAGGGCACGGTGGAATATTTCGTGCGCGAATTTCTCGGGCCGAAGGCCAGGACGCGCCTGCGACCGAGCTATTTCCCTTTTACCGAGCCTTCGGCGGAAGTGGATGCCAGCTGCCACGTGTGCGGCGGAAGCGGCTGCCGCGTGTGCAAATTTTCCGGCTGGATCGAGTTGTTCGGCGCGGGCATGGTGGACCCGGCGGTCTACGGTTTCGTGAAATACGACGCGGAGAAGCTGTCCGGCTTTGCCTTCGGGATGGGCGTGGACCGGCTGGCGATGATGAAATACGGCGTCAACGACTTGCAGGTGCTCTATCAGAACGACGTGCGTTTCCTGCGCCAGTTTTCGTGACGACGCGACCCTTCGCATTCGCTCAGGGCAAGCGAGCGTCGTCAGCGTGATAGAGCAGCGAACCTGATTATGACGGCAACGCAGACCGATCCGAAACAGCGCTTTTCCAATCGCGTGGAGGACTACGCACGCTACCGGCCAGGTTACCCGCGCGAGATTCTGAGCGTGCTGCGCGAGGAATGCGGGCTGCGGCCGGGATCCATCGTAGCGGACATCGGCTCGGGGACGGGCCTGCTGGCGCAGCTCTTCCTCGAGAACGGAAATGTGGTCTACGGTGTCGAGCCGAATGCGGCTATGCGCGAGGCGGGCGAGCGATGCCTGAAGGGTTATCCGCGCTTCCGCAGCGTGGCGGGATCGGCCGAGGCCACTACTCTCGCGGCCGAGAGTGTGGACTTCGTGGTCGCGGGACAGGCGTTTCACTGGTTCGATGCACAGGCGGCGCGCGCGGAATTCACGCGCGTGCTGCGGCCGCAAGGATGGGTGGCCGTCATCTGGAACGAACGCAAGAAGGACGCCACGCCGTTCCTGCGCGGCTATGAAACGCTGCTGCAGGCCTACGGCACGGATTACGAGCAGGTCGTGGAGACCTACCCGGACCAGCGGCGCATGGATGAATTTTTCGGCGCGGGCGCCTTCCGGCACAGGTCCTTTCCCAACGAGCACCGGCTCGATTGCGAAGGCCTGCGCGGGCGAGCCATGAGCGCGTCGTATTCCCCGTCCGCTGGCCATCCCAACTACGCGCCGATGGTGGCCGCGTTGCAACAGCTTTTCGACGCCCACCAGCAAGGCGGACAGGTGCGATTCGAATATCAGACGCACGTTTATTACGGGCACGTGAAACTAGAAAGCGGCAAAGGCGCGCGCCGGGCATGAAACTTCTCTATAACTTGCTGAAGGAATTTGTGGACGTGAAGGCGTCCGCGGCCGAACTCGGCTTGCGGCTTTCGCTGGCGGGCGTGCCCGTGGACTCGGTCGAAGATTCCCCGGCAGGTCCCGTGCTCGACGCGGAAGTTACGGCGAACCGCCCCGATTGCCTGGGCCATTACGGAATCGCCCGCGAGATTGCCGCCGTTTACCGGCTGCCGCTCAAGCCGCTCGCGCCCAAGCTGCAAGAGTCAGTCGAAAGGGCCGCTGACGCGACTCGCGTCGAAATCGAGTGCCCGGATTTGTGCGGACGGTACACGGCGCGCATTCTGCGTGGCGTCAAAGTGCAGCCTTCTCCCGATTGGCTCCGCCAGCGACTGGAAGCCATCGGCCAAAGCTCGATTAACAACGTCGTGGACGTCACGAACTACGTGATGTTCGAGCTGGGCCAGCCGCTGCATGCGTTTGATCTTGACCGGCTCGGCGAGCATCGCATCGTGGTGCGGCGCGCCCGGCCGGGCGAGACCATGCACACGCTCGATGGCGTCCGGCGCGCGCTGGCGAAGGATATGTGCGTCATTGCGGATGCCGCGCGCTCCGTGGCCATTGCCGGAGTGATGGGCGGCGCGGAGAGCGAAATCGGCTTCAGCAGCCGCAACATTTTGCTGGAGTCAGCTTGGTTCGATCCCATCTCCGTAAGGCGCACTTCAAAGGCGCTCGGCTTGCGCACGGAGGCCTCCTACCGTTTCGAACGCGGCGCTGATCCGGAGATGGCGGAGTTGGCCTCGCGCCGGGCCGCGGAATTGATTCAGCAGCTTGCGGGCGGCGAGATTCTGGCTGGCGTTGTGGATGCCTATCCGCGCCGCGAGCCGCCGCGGAGGATTGCGCTCGCGCGCCGTGAGCTATTGCGCGTGATGGGCGGCGACGTTCCCGACGGCGAGATCGAAGCGATTCTGGGCGCGCTGGGATTCCAGCCCGTTCGGAAGAATGCACAACGCAGCACCACAGGCTCGCTCGACGCGGTTTGGGAATGCTGCCAGCCATCGTGGCGGCACGACGTCACGCGCCCGATTGACCTCGTCGAAGAAGTGGCGCGGCATTACGGATATGAAAAATTCCCCTCGCGGCTGCCTCCCGCGAAGCAACCGGCGCACCGCCTCCCGCATGCTCGCGAATACGACCTGGTGCGCGAGCGCGTGATGGCGCTGGGCTATCAGGAAATTGTGGCCATCCCGCTGGTGGACGCGCAGCGTGACGCGCTGTTCCGGCCGCCGGATTGCAATGCCGTGGTCATCGGTAATCCGCTGGCCGAGGACGCCTCGGTGATGCGTTCCACCGGAATCGTCAGCATGCTGGGCGCGCTCGAATGGAACCTGAACCGCGGGCAGCGCAATCTGCGGCTGTTTGAAATCGGGCGCAGGTACGAGCTGCGAGACGGCGAGCCGGTGGAGACGCCCGTGCTCACGCTGGGGGCTACGGGCCTGGCGCGCGAAAAGACAGTGTACGAAGCGCAGCGCGAATTTGGCTTCGAGGATCTGAAGGGCGAACTCGACCGCCTGGGAGAGCTCGCCGGGGGGCTGGCGTGGGAGGCGAGTGGGCCGTCGTGGCTGGCGGCAGGTCACGCAGCGCGCATGCGGCTCGCCCGGCCGGATGCAGAGAGCACGGGTACGCTCGGCGTGGCGGGCCAGCTTGCGCCTCGAGTTGCCGAAGAGCTCAAGCTGCGAACGAACGTGTTTGCCGCCGAGGTGGACGTCGAGCCGTTGCTGGCGGCCATCGCGGCGGCGCGGGCGGTGCGCCAGTTCACGCCCATTCTTCGCTATCCGGCGGTGGAGCGCGATTTCTCGCTTCTGCTGGCCGACGGCATCACCTTCGCAGAGGTGTCCGGCGCGATTCGCGCGCTGAACATTGCCGAAATTCAGCGCATCGAGGCTGCCGATCTCTTCCGGGGCAAGCAGGTGCCCGCTGGGAAATTTTCGCTCATGATTCGCGTGACCTTCCAGAGCGCCGACGCGACCCTCACGGAAGCGCAGGTCTCCGGGTTTTGTACGCGCATTGTGACCGCCCTGGAACAGCGCCTCGGCGCAACGCTGCGCGCAAGCTGAGACTCTGCGTTTCGTGCGCAACGAGTGTGCCTGTCGTTGCCGATTCCGATGAATGAAAAGCAGATCCCTCACCGCCGTCTGCACACGGCGCGGCCGGGTTCGGGATGACAACCGCTCGCAGTGTCGGTACGAACCCAGGGCGCTGATCGCGTCGCCCATTGCGTGGCGCCTGGGAATGGCACACAATGGCGCTGACCCAGCCGATTCGCGAAGGAGCGGCAACGTGAAAGTCGAAATCTACGACCAGAGCTACAACGTCCACGCCGAAGGTAACGAGGAGAATCTGCGAAAGCTGGCCGCTTACGTGGATGGAAAAATGCGCGACGTTGCCGAGACCACGCGCATGGTGGATTCGCTGAGAGTGGCTGTACTAGCAGCGCTTAACATTGCCGACGAACTCTTCATGGCCCGCGAGCGCCAGCAGACGCTCGAGGGACCCCTGCGCCAGCGCGTGGAAAAGTGCGTGGCGCTGGTGGAGAAGGCGCTCGAAGCCTCCAATTAAGCCGTGTAGCCTGGACGCCGCTGACCCGCTCGCCGACTTGCACCAGACTTGGGGCGGGGCCCTCCTCCGTACCTTCGTCAGCACACATTTCGCGCAACCCGCCGGGCGCCTCTCTCATCTCTTATATGATTGAGATTCGGCGATACCGGTCGGCCCAGAAGGTATGCGCGCGCGAAATTCAATTCGATCTTTCACCCTGCCCGTAGCGCTGTTGGCGCTCCTGGCGGTGTTCGGAACCTTGGGGAGCGTCTGGCACCACCATGCTGGCTCCTCCGAGGCATCCTGTCAGATCTGTCATGTGAGTCATCAGCCGGTGGAACCCCTGCTGGTGACGCATCGCGCACCTGCGCTGGCCTTACTCGGTCCGACACTCGATCCACCGGACACGGGCGTTAGCAAGGACCCTATCGTTCGGCGCGTTCTCGCGCGGGCTCCTCCCACCGCGTAAGCCCTTCGGAAAAGACACCTGCACGCTCGCCCCTGAGAAGGGCGCGCACCCATTTTCCACGATTATTTCGCCGCGGCGCCAAACGGCGTCGCGGTTGCCGGCGAGGGGAGAAAAAAGGCGATGAGATTGACGAAATCCATTTTGGGGGCGCTGCTCTTCTGCGCGACCTTGTTTTTCCTGGCCCCGGTTTCGGACGCTCAGTTGACCGGGACTGCAGGCACGTTGGCGGGAAGCGTGATGGATCCATCGGGCGCTGTCATTCCTGGTGCGACGGTGACACTTCACAATCCGGTGAGTGGATTTGAGCGCGCCACAACGACGGATGCGTTGGGAAATTTCAGCATTCCAAATGTCCCGTTCAACCCCTATCACCTGATCGTCACGGCCGATGGCTTTGCTCCCTACTCGCAAGATATCGATGTGCGCTCGACGGTGCCGATCAACTTGACGATCAGTTTGCGATTGGCGGCAGCGACTACCAAGATTGTCGTGGAAGCCGCAGGCGAGTTGCTGGAGACGGACTCGACGGCGCACACGGATGTGGACCGCCAGCTGATCCAGACGTTGCCGCTGGAAAGCGCATCGTCCTCCGTCAGCTCGCTGGTGACGCTAGCATCGCCCGGCGTCGCGGCGGATTCGAATGGGCTGTTCCATGGACTCGGCGACCACGCGGAAAACTCCTTTTCCGTGGACGGCCAACCCATCACCGACCAGCAGAGCAAGGTCTTTTCCAACCAGATTCCGATAGATTCCATTCAATCCCTCGAAGTGATCGAAGGAGCGCCGCCGGCGGAATACGGCGACAAGACCAGCCTGGTGATTGATGTGACCACGCGCTCGGGGCAGGGCATGACCACGCCGCACGGAGCGGTCACGGCTTCCTACGGCAGTTTTGGCACCGTGGATGGGGGTTTCAACTTGGGTTACGGTGGCGCGAAGTGGGGCAACTTCATCTCGGTCAGTGGCCTCAACACCGGCCGTTTTCTGGACCCGTCCGAATTTGCCGTGATGCATGACAAGGGAAACCAGGAAAACTTGTTCGATCGGGCGGACTATCAAATTTCGACGGCCGACTCCGTCCACCTGAACCTGGGATTCACGCGCTCCTGGTTCCAGACGCCCAATTCTTTTGACGCCCAAAACGCCACTGCCTGGTACGGCTTTACGGAGGGCAACATGGTCATGTCCGTCAGCGACGGCGGGCTTGCTCCCACCGCCGCGCAGGGCTGTACTTCGTCGGTGTGGTGCGGAAAACTCGTCGGCCCGGCGGATCAGCGTTCGCAAATCAGGACGTTCAATGCATCACCGACGTGGACGC
>Ga0187780_10002162_pt1 | contig 14836 bp, 9 predicted proteins | sample 1015_Q2_SP10_20__FD_132429 | JGI IMG/M metagenome (GOLD analysis project Ga0187780, IMG submission 132429) | Tropical peat soil microbial communities from peatlands in Department of Meta, Colombia - 1015_Q2_SP10_20_MG | ecosystem: Environmental > Terrestrial > Soil > Wetlands > Peat | place... | reverse complement strand
CCGTGGCCGGACGGTTTGCGGATCAGCAGGGTGTTTTTATCCAGATTGAACAGACAATACAACTTCGCTGAGATACATGATTTCGCCCGCCAATATGGTCGTCCTCAAAACAGAAAGGGCACACCTTCTTGGGAGGACGTACCTGCTGGCGGGAACTGCGAAGCGCAGTTTTGGCAACGCGTCCCATCACGGCGTTTGCACAAGCTTGCGCCATCTATTCGCCTGAGAATGGGGGCTTTGAGTGATATACGGATGTTTCACCAACTGAGGGTAGTTTTCGGGTCGACCACTCGCCTGCTTGGCAAGCATCGCGACACAATGGCGATAGAGGGCCAGCTTTTTGGCGAAACCTGTGCAATTGGGTATTCTCGTTACGTGACCGCCGATCCTGTCACGCTTTCGAGAGGCCAATATTTTGGCGCACGATTCCGTACCGTTTTGACGGATTCGTTTGCGTGCGCCGAAGGGGAAGCTACAGGATCCGAGCGGGAAATCCCTCGCCACAGGCACGCAAGTTCGCATTTTGTTCTTGTTGTTGCGGGTAAATACATCACCGAAGCCCGCAACCAAGATCGCTTGTATGGACCGGGCACGCTCATCTATAACCCGGTGGGCACGACTCACCGGGACCGATTTCGCAATGGGAGAGGACGTTTTCTGACGATTACGCCATCGGCCGACATAGCTCTATTACTTGATGCGCGTGTTCCTGTTTCTCTTGTCATCAATGACGTCTCGGCAATTACGGCGGCTGCTCGGACACGAAGGCAAATATTCGAATGTCACTGCGGGCGAGCTCTCACTGAATTCGTCGAAGATTGCTGCCTTGATCTGGCTGGAACAATCAGCGCCCCATGCGAGGCTGAGAATCGTCATGTGCCATCCTGGGTGTCACAGGCGGCGCAAATCATACGCGATTGCTGCAGTACAGGAATCACTGTTCGGGCAGTGGCGAATCATTTAGGAATCCATCCTGTTCACCTTGCCCGCGCCTTCCGCCGCTACTTCCATCTTTCCCCGTCACAATATGTCGGCAGATGCCGGATCTGGCAGGCCCGGAAGCTACTCGTTAACTCGACGCTTGCTCTTGCCGAAATTGCCATCGAGGTTGGGTTTTCTGACCAAAGTCATCTGACGAACGCGTTCAAGCGTGAAACGGCGATGACTCCGGCTGCATATCGGAGTTTAAGTCGCCCCTGAGGTGCCCGTGAAATGTTGCATTCGCGCAAGACGAGATGAGGAAATGTCGTCAAACTCATGACATGTTGCGCCTGATCTCTGCAGTTGTATTGGTGGTAGCCACCGCTTGCGGACAGGACGATTGGCGGCGCGCTACGCCGGAATCGGTTGGACTTGATGCGAGTCGGCTCGCTGCTATGGAAGCGGCAATCAATGCCGGCGAATTCAAGAAGATCGGAAGTGTTTTAGTCGCGCGTCATGGGCAGTTGGCGTACGAAAAGTACTTCGAAGGCAACGCGACGACCCTTCGCGACACCCGTTCCGCAACCAAGAGCATCACAAGCCTGTTGGTGGGACTGGCGATCCAGGACAAAAAGCTTTCCGGCGTCGAAGCGAGAATTCTTGATCTTCTGCCAGAGCGCCGTCGCAAGCTGCAGAATCCCGACCCGCGCAAAGAAGAGATTACGGTCGAGGACCTGCTGACGATGTCCTCACCGCTTGAGTGCGATGACTGGAACGATGCCTCACGCGGCAATGAGGAGCGCATGTACCTCATCGAGGACTGGGCCAAGTTCACGCTTGATCTGCCGATACGTGGCCGGATGAGAATCGGAGAAGTCCCAGAAAGCCCCAAGTATGGACGAAATTTCAGCTACTGCACTGGTGGCGTGTTCATTTTGAGCGAGGTGCTCAGCAGGACGACCGGGTTACGGGCAGATAAATACGCCGACAAGAAGCTGTTGGGTCCACTGCGAATCACGAACGCCACGTGGGTCTATTCGCCATTAAACATCCCTCAGACGGGGGGTGGGCTCAGGCTGAGCAGCCTCGATCTGCTGAAAATCGCTCAGCTGTACCTGAACGGCGGAAAGTGGAAGAGCGAACCAATCATTAACGAGCAGTGGGTAAAGGCGTCTATTGCTCCTCACGCGGAGATCAATGATCAGCAAGAATATGGCTATCTATGGTGGTTGCAGCTGTTCAAGACGGGCAACAGTTCCTATCCGGCCTTCTTTATGAGTGGAAATGGTGGCAATAAAGTGCTCGGCTTCCCCACGCTAGATATGGCGGTGGCAATCACCAGCACGAATTACAACACACGAGGAATGCACGAGCAGACTGATCGGCTGCTCTCTGAATACATACTCGCGGCTGCCCATTAAACTTTGGTTGCATTCCAGCTGGTTGATGAGCAGACCGGAAGTCAACTGTTGCTAACAGCGTTAGCACAAGTGTGCGCCGTTTATTCGCCCAGTCTGGAACACCTTCCGTTCGCAGGTTGCTCACAATATCGCGCGTCTATTTATCAAATCGTTAACATATTATCTATCTCATCACGGGCTCTGAGGTGTCTTCCTTCCCTCCTCCCCGTTTACGATTGACCTCATACCGCAGGCGACCTAACATGCCGCGCGGGGGAGGGGGGTCACTTTTGCCGTCGCCATACACCACCCCTCCCATTCGTTGACTTGGGTATTTGGGTGACGTAACATTCGCGCCAAATGATTGGCCAGACCATCTCGCACTATCGGGTAGTGGAGAAGTTGGGCGGGGGCGGGATGGGGGTGGTGTACAAAGCTGAGGACACTGAACTTGGGCGCTTTGTTGCCCTGAAATTCCTGCCTGACGAGCTGGCGCAAGACCAGCAGGCGCTGGAGCGATTTCGCCGCGAGGCGAGGTCGGCTTCCGCCCTGAATCATCCCAATATCTGCACCATTTACGAGATCGGCAAACGCGATGGCGAGTACTTCATCGTGATGGAGCTGCTGGAAGGAAAAACGCTGCGCGAATGCATCATGGGTAAGCCTCTGCCTTTGGATCGACTGCTTGCGGCGGCGGTGGGAATTGCAGACGGACTCGACGCGGCGCATGCGAAGGGAATCACGCATCGCGACGTCAAGCCGGGAAATATTTTTGTGACCAGCCGCGGGCACGTGAAGATTCTGGATTTTGGGCTAGCGAAGGTGGCAGCGCAAGCCCATAGCTCGTCAGCATCGATGGGGGCGGCGCCGACGATGTTAAGCGAGGCCCACTTGACGAGTCCTGGAACCGCACTGGGGACGATTGCCTACATGTCTCCAGAGCAGGCTTCGGGAGAGGACTTGGATGGGCGAACGGATTTGTTCTCCTTTGGATCGGTGCTTTATGAGATGGCGACGGGAATGCCGGCTTTCTCAGGTACGACGACGGCAAGGGTATTTGACGCCATTCTCAACCGGGCACCGATCGCGCCGGTCCGGCTGAATCCAGCCTTGCCGCCGAAGTTAGAAGACATCATTAATAAGGCGCTGGAGAAAGACTGCAAGCTCCGGTATCAGAGTGCAGCGGAAATGGCGGTGGACCTGAGGAGGCTGCAACGGGAGGTTGAATCGGGTCGAACGGGTAGCGTTTCTGCGTATACGAGCCAAGCTGCAGCAGTCCAAGCGGGAGTATCCGCAACTTCAGTTCCGATTAGCACAGCACACGTATCTCGCACCAGATGGTTGGTTGTCGCAGCTGCAATTTTGGTGGCTGCCGCAGTGGTGGCATACAGACTTCGTCCTCAGTTACCGCCGCCACGAATCACGGGATACACGCAGCTTACGCACGATGGCTTGCCAAAGAGTTTCTCCGGCACGGCGGTGGCAATGGTTTTGACCGACGGGGCCCGGATCTACATACAGGAAAATCGTGAGGGCCGGTATATTGTTGCCCAGGCTTCGGCGACGGGCGGAGATACGGTCCCCATGCCAATGCCTTTCCCAAACGTCGATCTCAACAATATCTCGCCCGACAGGTCTGAGCTGCTGGTGAGCAGCTTCAGCGGCTCAGAAGTCCTTCAAACCATGTGGATTGTACCGGTGCTGGGGGGATCGCCCCGCCGTTTCGTCGAGCCGGCCGGCGACGATGGGGCATGGATGCCGAACGGGAACCATTTGCTGGCACAGGGCAACCAGTTGTTGGAGATCAGTAGTAACGGAGAGCAGAGGAAACTGGCATCTCTCCCAGAGAACTTCTACATCTACAAGCTGCGTTGGTCGCCGGAGGGAAAGACCCTGCGTTTCACCAGTAATAGTCCGGCCGGCGATACGACGTGGGAGATCGGTGCCGATGGTTCCAACCCTCATAAGCTATTTGCAGACTTCAAAGGGGGCAGCGAACCCGCCCAGGGCAATTGGACTCCAGATGGCAAATATTTCGTATTTGAGGCAATCTACCAGGGTCGGGGCGATCTATGGGCAGTGCGGGAAAAAGAGGATCCGTGGCACCAGGTCAGTAGCGCACCAGTACGTCTGACCGCAGGGCCGTTGAATCTGGAAGCTCCGCAGTCCAGCCTGGACGGGAAAAAGATCTTCGCCATCGGTTCCCAGCGGCGATCCGAACTGGTTCGTTACGATTCCAAGTCCGGGCAGTTCATTCCGTACCTGGGCGGTATATCTGCTGGCAGCATGAATTTCTCGCGGGATGGGCATTGGCTCCTCTATGTCACTTACCCAGAAGGTGAGTTGTGGCGCTGCCGAGTAGATGGAAGCGACAGACTGCAGTTGACCTCGCCACCGCTGAACGTGGATGGCGCGGAGTGGTCTCCCGACAGCAGCCAAATTCTCTTCAGTGGATTCTCATTTGGCGGGCGTGAACACATGTTTCTGGTGCCTGCCACGGGTGGGGTTGCGCGGCAGATCACACCTACGGACATGATCGCGCGCGACGCGGGATGGGCGCCCGACGGAAATTCCATCTTTTTCTACGACGCTACCTTTCCGGAAGAGGCTGCTCTCCACATCCTGGATCTGAAAACATTGAAGCAGACAACCGTGCATGACTCAAAGGGGCGAGTCGGCGCTAGACCTTCTCCAGACGGACACTATCTCGCGGCGACCACGGTGGACGGACAAAAGTTGTTGCTCTTCGACACCAGGACGCAGAAATGGTCGGATTTGGCAAGCGCGAGCGTCAACGCTATCCAATGGTCAGGTGATAGCAAATACGTTTACTTTGACACTCAATCGGACGCAGAAGCCGCCGTTTATCGGGTCCGCATCTCTGAGCGCAAGTTGGAAACGGTTGCCAGCTTGAAGAGCCTTCGTCGTGTCGTCCTGCCGTTTCAGGGGTGGATCGGAGTCACTCCTGATGGCTCTCCGCTGCTGATGCGCGACACCGGGACGCAAGAGGTGTACGCGCTGGATTTCGAGGAGCCATGATCGCGCCTACTTTCCTGTGACCGCGCTGGCTGCTTTCTCGGCGGGCTTTGCGGAAAGGGTCTTGAGGACGAGTTCAGAGCAATCGTTGAGTTTCTTCTGCGAGGCCTGAAGGCTTTCCACGGCGGCGGTGTTTCCCTGCTGCTTGGCGATGGCGATCACGCGTCCCGTACTCTCGTGCGCGGTCCGCTCGATTTCCAGCAAAACAATTAAAGATTCGGCATGAAGTCTCCAGAGGGAGGGAGAGTTTTCTGCCCGCCGGAGTTCTTCGAGTTCTGTGGTCATGCGTGCGCCGACGGCGACGAGCCGCAGGACCGCCCGGGCGACGTCAGCCTGCAAGTTCTTGTCTTCCAGATAATCTGCGGAGTACGCGTCAGCCTCGGAGGGTGTGAGGATCAGGTTGAAGAAGCGCATCGGCACAACCTGGCGAAATTTCGGATCGGCAACGCGAACGAACACGCGAATGGATTCCTCGACGCGCGAGAGTTTCGCATCTTCGGTCGAAATCTGCTGCGGCGTAACGACAGCGCGCATAGCTGTAATGTCGAGGGTGGGACGAAGAGGAAGCTTGCGCTCGCCGGCTGGTTTGCTGGGGGCTGGTGCTGCTGCCGGCCGCGCGGTGCGACGCATTGGCGGCCGCTGTTCGAGAGTTTTTCTGAGTTTGGAAACGCGGCGGAATTTCTCGAGCGCGGTGCCGTAGTCAATGCGCAGCAGTTCGCTTTCCTTGAGGCTGGCGACGTGCTCGACGGTGACGTCCACACCGTCGACTGTGCCGAGAATCGAGCCGCCCTGCTCCTCCAATTCGGAGGCGAAGCGTTTGATCAGCGTGGTGGCCTCATGGAAGAGTTCATCAAAGCGCTTGCCGAATGCGGCGTTGTAACGTGCGATTGTGGCGAGAACGCCGGGATGATAAAAATCGCTCTCGAATGAACGCTTCAACTCACGAACTCTGGGGATGATGCCACTCTCAAGGACTGCATTGAGGTCGCGAGCATTCTGAGCCTCGTCCTGCAAGTTGTCGAACTGACGGAGAAGCTGGGAGTGTTCATCGGAAAGCGGTGGGACTTCGGCGTCAGCAAGGATTTCAATCAGGGCGATTTCGAAAGGAGAGAGAGGTAAGGATCCGTCGAGGCCATAGCCGCGCTGTTCCCATTGTCCGGCTACACGGGGATGGCGATAAAGAAAAGTGGCCACCAGGTCGGTCTTGTCGCGGGTGGAATCGGAGGAGTCCTTCTTGCGGATGAAATAGCGCAGCATGGCTTCTGCAATCTCGGGATCGGTGTCGGCGGTAAAGGCGCGGCGCAACATGGCCGGAGTAATGGCGAGATCGAGCACCTTCAGCCAGCGATGCATGCTGGAGAGGGTGCTGGCCACGTCGTCGTCACTTTGAAGAGAAACGGCTTCCAAGCCGGAGGGTACGGGGACTTCGCCGCCGATTGGCTGCTGCAGAAGCTTTTCATAAAAGCCCTGCACGGTGGCCAGAATGGCCAACTCCCATTTGGGATCCTCGAGCACTCGCACTCCTGCGGGGGTACCCGCGCGGGGAACTGTAACTTAGTTTAACGAAGGTCAAGCGGAGCACAAGACACTCTCAAGGCTCACTGGGTCATGAACTTCCGGTCGTGGGAGTAAGTTTATTTTGGGCTGAAGATGAGAGGAAGGTCTCCTAGAAAAACCTCTCCAGGCGGGCGGTTCGGAGTGACGGGCGGGGAAAATTGAGGAGAAAAACCGGGGCGAGCTATGGTAATCTAAGCGCCTGTAGTTCATATCCCAAGGGGTGAGATTCTATGCAGTGGAGTACGCCGCAGTTTGAGGAAGTAGCATTAAATTGTGAGATCAATTCCTACGTCAGCGCCGCAATGTAAGTTGTGCGCGTAGAAATCCTGGGTTCTGCCGCAGGCGGCGGCTTTCCGCAATGGAATTGCAATTGCCGCAACTGCCACGCCGTGCGGGCCGGGACGTTCCCCGGGAAGGCCCGTACTCAAACCCAAGTCGCCGTAAGCAAAAGTTCGGATTCCTGGACCCTGCTTAATGCCTCGCCCGATCTGCGGCTGCAGATCGAGGCGTCGGCTGTTCTGCATCCGCGAGAAAAGCAGCGGCATTCTCCCATCAGCGGTGTTTTGTTGAGCGGAGCGGATGTGGACCAGGTCGCCGGTCTTCTCTCTCTTCGGGAATTCCAACCGCTAAGCGTTTATTGCACGCCAGCGGTCGAGTGCATCCTGCGAAAAGACAACTCGATTTTCAAGGTGCTGAACCGGGTCCCGAGCCAGGTTTCGTGGAATGTGACGCCAGTCGGGGAGAGCTTTTCCCTGATGAATGGGCGGGGAGAGGATTCGGGGATTTGCGCATCGCTGTTTTCGATTGGGGGTCATTGCCCGGATTACGTCTCGGCGGAACTGGCGAATAGTTTGCGGCCGGAGGAGTGTCAGGCGGGGGTAATTCTGCAGTCGCCGGGTGTTAAGGTCGTTTACATGCCTACGGTGCCAGCGATCGATGATTCATTGCTGGAGCGTCTCGAATCTGCAGATTTGGTGCTGTTTGATGGAACGTTCTGGAGCGATGACGAATTGCGTCGAGTGAAAGGCAGTGGCCCGACAGCGCGAGAAATGGGTCACGTGCCTGTTTCTGGAGCGGAAGGCAGTCTGCGATTGCTCGGCAGCGTGAGCCGTCCGCGAAGAGTTTTCCTTCACATCAACAATACCAATCCGATGCTGGACGAGTCGGGGCCGGAGTATCGCCAGGTGCGCGAAGCGGGCTGGGAGATCGCCGAAGACGGGATGAGCCTGGAGCTGTAAGCCTTCTCCAATACCTATCTGAAACTTATTTCACGCCGAGCTGCCAGAAGAGGAATGAGTAAACGTCGGTGCTTTCCTCAACCTGCTTGGTGATTGGTTTGCCGGCGCCGTGTCCTGCCTTGGTTTCGATGCGGAGGAGAATGGGGCGCTGGTGGCTTTGTCCATTGGCGGCTTCGGCTTGCAGCAGGGCCGTCATTTTTTTGGCGTGCATGGGATCCACGCGGGTGTCGGTATCGGCGGTCATGAACAAGATGGCCGGATATTCCGTGCCCGCTTTCACATGATGGTAGGGGGAATAGGCGTAGAGCCAATCGAATTGCCTGGCATCGTCGGCTGAGCCGTATTCCGGAATCCAGAGCTTGGCGATTTGGAAATTCTGATAGCGAAGCATGTCGAGCAGCGGGACCTGGCACACGACGGCGCGAAACAGGTCGGGACGCTGGGTCAGGGCCGCGCCCATGAGCAGGCCACCGTTCGAGCCACCAATGATGGCGAGATGATCCTTGTCGGTGTACTTCTGGGCAATCAGATCCTGGGCGGCGGCAATGAAGTCATCAAAGACATTCTGCTTTTTTTCCAACATGCCGGCGCGATGCCATTCTTCACCGAACTCGGAGCCACCCCGCAGATTGGCGACCGCGAAAACGCCGCCGTGCTCGAGCCAAATGAACCGGTTGCCGCGAAACTCAGGCGTCAGGCTGATGTTGAAGCCGCCGTAGCCGGTCAAGAGAGTTGGGTTCTTGCCATCGAGAGCCAGTCCCTTTTTGTAGCAGACGAACATGGGGACCCGGGTGCCGTCTTTTGAGGTGTACCAGAGCTGCTTGACCTCGTATGCGGCGGGATCGATGCCCGGAGCAGCGACTTTGTCCCAGAGTTCCGTGTGGGCGGACGACATGTCGACCTGGTAGACGGAAGGTGGAACGGTGAATGAGGAGAAATCGAAGAAGGCTTCATTGCGATCCCAACGGCCACCGAGGCCGGGATCGTTTCCGGTGACTCCGCCGACGGTGCCGACGGTGGGCAAGGGGATTTCCTGAACGGGTTTGCCGTCGAGTTCAAAAAGTTTGAGCTGGGAGCTGACGTTCTTTTCGTATTGCGCGAAGAGTCGGCCGCCGAAAATGGCGACACCTTTCAGCACGGCATCACTCTGCGGGACGACTTCCTTCCAGTTTTCGCGCTTGGGATTTTCGGCATCCACGACGAGAACGCGAAAGCGGGGCGCATCTTCGTTGGTGGTGATGTAAAGCTTTCCCTTGAGAATCTCGCCGCTGTAGAGAAATTCTTTGCCACTGGTGAGCTCGACAGGAGGAGTTCCGGCTTTCAGATCCTGCAAATAAAGTTCGGTCTTGGCCCAGCCTTCAAAGACATTGATGAGCAGCCAGCGGTCGTTATCGTCCGGCAAAGCGACTTGAGGAATGTCCTGGGGATTGCGGCCTTCGCCAAAGATCAGCGGGTCGTGAGAAGGATCGCTGCCGAGTTGGTGATAGAAAACCTTGACGTGATAAACCTCCTCGCCCGGCGGAACATCACCTTTTTTAGGATGGCGGGTGTAGTAGAAACCGGAGTTGTCTTTTTTCCAGGCCAGACTGGAGAAACGGGTGCGCTCGATGGTGTCGGGAAGGATTTTCCCGGTGGCAGTTTCGATGACGTGGAGCACGCTTTCCTCGGAGCCGCTGGCAGACGTCCCATACGCTACGTACTTGCCATCGTCGGAGGGATACCACCAGTCGAGCGCAACGGTCCCGTCAGCGGCAAGCTGATTTACATCGACGAGGGCGCGATCTTTACCATGCAGGCCTTCGCGCACCAGAAGTACGGGCTGGTTCTGATTCCCGTCGCGACGAGTGTAGAAGTAGTACTTCCCGCCGATCTGCGGGGCGGTGATGATGCCAATGGAGGTCAGTTCCTTGAGCCGTTCGTTGATCTGCTGACGGCCCGGCAAGGGATCGAGAATGCTGCGGGTATAAGCGAGTTCTTGCTGCACATATTCGCGGGTCTCGGCGCTGTTAGCGTCTTCGAGCCAGCGATAGGGATCAGAAATCTGGTGGCCGTGGATGGTGTCGACAACGTTATCGACCTTGGCTTTGGGCGGCGTAGGCTCGGTCGTGGTCGGAGTCGAGGAATCGTCAGCGGCGAGGGTTGCGCCGGCAAACAACAGCACACTAAAAAGGAAGAAAAGCACGCGAAGACCTCCGGACATAGGCACCTCTGTGGGTCCTTAAATTGGGCCGGGAAAACAAGTCGTGACCGAACTAGGTTAGCAGTGTGGAGACGGGAACGGCAATCCGGGAAGCAGCGTTACAGAGGTTTTGACATGACGATGCAGTGGCACTCGAAGCCACGCTTGAGTGGACGGGATGGGCGAAATTCCTGGACGCCGGTCTGGCGGTAGCCGAGCTTGCGGTAGAAGGGCGGGAGTTCGGGGCGCAGGCTGAGGACAGTGATGTCGACACGGTTGCAACCACGCCGGGCGAAGTAGTTCTCGGCGGCGTTGACCATCGCGCGACCGATGCCGGTGCCTTGCTGGGCGGGATCGACCGCGAGCATTCCGAAATAGCCGGTCTGTCCGCGAAGTTCGAGGTAAACCGAGGCGACGATCCGGCCGGCGGCGTCTTCGGCGATGAGGAATTCGCCCTTTTTCGCCATCTCTGAAATTTCCTTGTGAGTAATGCGCTGGCCTTCGATGAAGGTTTCGATGGCAAATGCTGCGTTTACCACTAAGACAATTCTGGCCATGTCGGAGGGAATTGCCAGTCGAGTCTGGATGGCATCGGATATCGGCATAGGGGCTGGCGTCAAGAATGCACACTCGTCTGGTGGCAGTTTTGCAGAGGGATAATGTCAGGCGGCCATGTTCGTCGATTCCGCATGTAGACCGGAATGGAGCTGTAAGAAACGCAAAACCTGGGCCTGGGAAAATATTCCTTGCAGATTGCCATTCGAAACGACAGCCAGTTGGACGAGGTTGCCGCGGCCCATGATTTCCAGAGCCTTGACAGCAGGCGTGTCCGGGGCGACGGTGGGAAGCTGGTTGAGCGGGCGCATGACGCTCTGAACGCTGGTCTGGTCCCAGACATCCCGAGGCACGCTCCGGATTTCAGCCGGCGTGATAATGCCGACTGACTGTTGACCCTGTAAGACGACGAAGCAGCGGCTGGAGCTGTGAAGCAGGTACTCGTCGACGAAATCGCGGATGCTGAGGTAGCCGTCGACGGTGGGGCAGTTGCGCTCCATGAGATCCGCGACACGGCGGTTGCGCAGACCGGACAGGACTTCCACCTGAAGATAGCTGCTGCGCGAGGCGTCGAGAAGAAACCAGCCGATGAATGCGAGCCAGAGCCCACCAAAGTTCTCAACGGTAAAGAACCTGAATAGTCCGTAGAGGATGAAGCAAAAGGCGATGACTTGGCCTACTCGTGCGGCAAAACGGGTAGCCCGGTCGATGTTTCCGGTAATCCACCAAGCGATGGCACGCAGGACCCGACCGCCATCGAGCGGATAGCCGGGAATCATATTGAAACCTGCGAGGGCAAGGTTGATGTATCCGAGCCAGGCAAGAACGGCGATTGCCGGGTTGGCCGGTTCAGTGCCCGGCTGCGCTCCAGACAACCGCGCGACGAGAATGCAAACGATGCCGATGACAAGGCTGGTGAGGGGTCCGGCGATGCCGATCCAGAACTCTGATTTGGCATCGGGCGCCTCGGATTCGATTTGCGAGATACCGCCGAGGGCGAAGAGAGTAATTTCGCGCACTTTCAATCCGCGAGATTTCGCGACCACGGAATGAGCCAACTCGTGCAGAAGCAGAGTGACGAAGAACAGGACCGACGTAAGAATAGCGGCGGTCCAGTCAGCGGCCTGGCTCCATTCAGGCCGGACACTGTGAAAGCGGGCGGCCAGCGAGAAGGAAATCAGAATGGCGATGATGAACCAGCTGTAGTTCAGCCCGATCTGAATGCCGAAAATGCGCCCGAGTTTGATCTGAGAACGCATCCCAACCTCGCCAATTGTGAACTAAGAATACTAGATGCGGGCCCGGGTCTGCTTGACACAACTTGATTTCTGCTGGGGTCTGGGGCGGTCCCGGCGGCGGCCGAGGTGGGTAGACGGATTCGAAAGAGCCTTCGTGCAGATGGGCCTCGAGATCACATGGGGTGATATTCCGGCTGATAGCCCCGGTGCTGCTGGGTACGTACCGAAATCGAAATCGGGCGGACAGGAATGTCCGCCCTACACGAACATCCAGTTACTACAGTTATGTTTCCAAGGCCGCAACCCGCGCCTAGCATGGCTTTCAGGGAACCTGGGCTGTTAGGGACACCGCCGAATAGGAGCAGAATGAGGCGGGGGAAGCCCCAAGTGGGGTGGCCTGCGAGGATCCTTCGCTCGAGCGGAAACAGCCCTGTTGAAGTTCAAGAACCTGCTGCCTGATTGCCTGCCTAGGGCTTCCCCATTCGCTCCCGTGAAGCTCAGGATTTCGGCTGCGGGCTCGGACGCCCGCAAAACGCCTCAAGCTTGTTCGGAATGACAATGAAACTGCACGGTCCCAGAATTCGCCGGACATTGCGCTGGCCAGACTCCCGGGTGTAGCATTCGCGCGGCGTCCTCGCGTGAGAACGCGGTGACGCCCGATCAAGTGCCGATAGCAAAACTGAAAGAGGAGGCAGCAATGGGAAAGCTCTGGGGCGTTTTGTTGGCGGTGTGTCTTTTGTCGTGTGCCGGACTGGCACAAATGAAGTCAACCGTTCAGTGGAAGTGCGACAAACCTTCCGATCAGCACAGTATCAACGTCGGAGATAAACCCGGCCATGCCTACGCCGTGGACCAGATCAACTGCACGCCGGTCAGCGGCGACATCAACGGCGCCAAGAGAAAGTCCGGTATGGGAACCGAGTTCTTTGAATTCCGCGGCGATAAGTTCACTGGACACGGCGAATTCATCGAAACCATGGAAAACGGCGACAAGAATTTCTACACCTACCAGATGAAAGGCACCTTGAAAGATGGCGCTTTGCAGTCGGGAACCGATACCTGGTCCATGCGTGAAGGCGGGGGCGCACTGAAGGGGGCAAAGGCCACCGGTACCTGCAAGGGCGGGAGCAATCCAGACGGGACGGCGAACTGGGAGTGTTCCGGGGATTACACCATGGCCACGAAGTAGCTGGGGCGTATCACGCGGCAAATGAAGATTTCAAGAAACGGACCGCTGTTAGTGGCGGTGATGGTTGCGGTGTCGGCGATTGGGGCAGAGCTGCCGATTGATCTTGCGCACAGCAGCATCAGAATCCACGTCGGGAAAGCGGGACTGTTCTCGGCTGCCGGTCATGAACATTGGGTGGCCGCGCCCATTGCCGATGGCAGGCTGCAAGAGGCTCCTGCAGCGAGCATTTCGTTTCGGGTGGAGGCGGGCAAGCTGCAGGTCGAAGAAGACAAGAGTTTGTCTCCCGACAAACAAGCCGAAGTGCAACGCACGATGCAAACCGAGGTGCTCGAAAGCGAGAAATACCCTGAAATTAGCTTTCAGTCGAAGTCTGTGCAACAAACCGGCACGGATACATGGCAAGTGCAGGGGGATTTGACTCTGCACGGCCAAACTCACCCGATTACGACGGCGGTGCACAAGCAACTGAATGCGTATGTCGGACGTTGCGAGCTGAAGCAAACCGATTTCGGAATTCGTCCCGTGCGGGTAGGCGGCGGCGTGGTCAAAGTAAAAGACCAGCTGGACATCGAATTCTCGATTGTGCCCGGGCATTGAGGGGACTTGCCTATAGTGGGTCAGGTTACCGTCCAAGGATGCGCGCCAAGCGTGCGGTTGCGTGCCTCGCAAAGGACGCGAGGCAATCGCACGGCGCGCCCGGATCCCTCGCTGCGCAAAGGAGCCTTGCTCGGGATGACAATGGCAACTGACCCGTTAGTGATTTGTCCGGTCTCATCCTTAATCACCCGCAGAGGGGTAGTTCTGTCTACAATGAGGGCGGGAGGAGTCGTGTATGAGCAGCTTTGGCAGCGGTCCGAGAGTGATTCACGCTAATTCGACGCCGTTTTTTCGTCTGATTGGAATCGCGGTGGTGGCATTTATCGCGATCATTTTCCTGTTCGCCTCCGTGACGCGGGTGGAATCGGGCCACGTCGGCGTACTTACTTTGTTTGGGCGCGTAACCGGGGAGGTGCTGCCGGAGGGGATGCACCTGATCAGCCCGTTCAAGACCAACAATGAGATGTCGATCCGCACGCAGGAGATCAAGGAGTCTGCGAGCGTGCCCTCGAGCGAAGGGTTGGTAATGAATCTTGACACTTCGCTGATCTACCATCTTGATCCGGGGAAGGCGGCGGATGTGTATCAGAAGATCGGACCGGCGTACGAGACGGTGCTGATCGAGCCCAACTTGCGGGCGGCGATCCGCGAGGCCACGGCCTCCCATACCGCCAATGCCCTGTACACCGGAGAACGGGAAATGGTGGCCAAGCAAATCTACGATCAACTTGGCGGTGTACTGGGGAGCCGGGGATTCTCCATCGAAAGCATTCTGCTGCGCGATATTCAGCTTCCAACGACGCTGAAGGCGTCGATCGAGGCCAAGCAGCAGGCGGAGCAGGACGCGCTAGCGATGAACTTCAAATTGCAGAAGGAGACGCAGGAGGCGCAGCGCAAGCGGATCGAGGCGCAAGGCATACGGGACT
>Ga0187780_10002159_pt1 | contig 14848 bp, 15 predicted proteins | sample 1015_Q2_SP10_20__FD_132429 | JGI IMG/M metagenome (GOLD analysis project Ga0187780, IMG submission 132429) | Tropical peat soil microbial communities from peatlands in Department of Meta, Colombia - 1015_Q2_SP10_20_MG | ecosystem: Environmental > Terrestrial > Soil > Wetlands > Peat | place... | reverse complement strand
TACGGGGACCTGTCACATGCGCCCTAGGTAGGCGTGTGGGCGGGAAGATGCTCTCGAAGGGCGCGATTGTCAAGCACCCTTTAGCAAAGGGTTCGTTGTGAACGGGAGAAAGTCCCGGTAGGTCGGATAACGGGGCGAATGGCCGGCGTGCGATCCGGTTTTCGATTATTTCATCAGCGTTGAAAGGCCCATCGGAAGCATTGCGCTTCCTAATTCCCAAAGTGTGGGCAAGGATGAGCCGCAAATGGCTCATCGCGGATGCCGTGATTATTCGTCGGTAGGATACTCACCAACCTCGCTCTCCGCGGCGCGGACGGGCAGCACTCCCCTCACCGTGGTGCCCCGATCTCCAGACGAGATTCCCAATCTGCCTCCCAGCTGCCTCATCCGCTCGCGCATGCCGAGAATGCCGACGCCTAGCGTGCCGTCACCCGTCTGGCTAATTCCAGCAATGCCCCGCCCCGAATCAGATATCTCCAAGACAACCTCGTTGCTGTCCTGCCTGAGACGGATCGCACCGGTGGAGGTTCGGGAGTGCCTCTGCATGTTCCCGAGAGCCTCCTGCACGATCCTAAATAGGGCCGTCTCACATTCGATCGGCATTCGGTTTGTATAGGAGGGCAATTCGAGGCGCACTTCGATGCCGCTGCGCTTGCTGAAGCCCTTGGCATACTCCTCGATGGCCGAGACGAGCCCTAGTTCATCGAGCAAAGGAGGATGCAGAAGATAGGAGAGCGAGCGAATTCCTTTTGACAGGTTTCTGACGTCCTTTCGTGTGTCTGCCAGGATCTTGCGCGCCCGCTTGGGGAGTTTTTCAGCGGAATTGGCCAACTGCAAAAGATTCAGACTTATCGCCAGCAAGTGTTGGGAGACGCCATCATGGAGGTCTCGCGCAATCTGGCGTCTCGCTTCGTCTTGTAGTCGCAGCAAGCGCGCGGAGAGCTGGCGAAGTTCTTCCTCGGCTCGCACCTGATCTGTGATGTCGTGCGATACGCCGATCGATCGCTCAGCCTTCCCGTCGGGCCCCGGAATTTGGATCGCGCGGTCGAAGTGGGTGCGGTACGTCCCATCGGCACCCTGATATCTCAGCTTGAATTCGAAGGGTTTGCACTCGATAGTCCCCTGCTTCGCCAAGCCACGTGCTCTCGCCCGGTCCTGCGGATGGACTCGCTTCCAATAAGCGTCGCGATCCCATTCTTTCTCCGACGCGAGGCCGAACATTTGAAGCAAGTGTTTCGACAGCGTGGATTTCCCGGTTTTCAGATCCGTTTCCCAACTCCCGAAATCGGCGATCTCTTCGGCCTGCGACAAAAGCGCTTCGCTCTTGCGAAGTCGCTCTTCTTCATTCTTTCGTTCGGTGACGTCCTGCGACATGCCTTGGACGCGCACCGTACGGCCCGTATCGTCCATGATCGCAACCGCGCGTGAATGCAGAACGCGCACCGTACCGTCCGATCGTACGATCCTCATTTCATTCTCTAGCGGTTGTCCCGTGCTGATTAGATGATTCATGTCGCGGTTTGCCCGCTCCAAGTCATCCGGGTGAATGACGCCGGTGCCGTGGCAATAGGACAGGGGACCCGGTTCGGGTTCCCATCCCACGATGCGGTAGTAATGGGCGGACCAACTGAGAGTCTGCGTCTGCAGGTCCACTTCCCAGCTCCCCATGTTTGCGAGCTGTTCGGCCTGCGCGAGCAAGCTTTCGCTCTTGTACAAGCGGGTTTCGGTTCGCTTGCGTTGGGTAACATCGCGCACCGTCGCAACCACACCGACGATTTCACCGTGCGCATCACGCAGGGGAGCGAAATGATTGCTGCACCAGCCTTCTCGCTTCGTGCTCGGCACGGTGAAGTAAACGTCATCCGAAGAGCCGGTTTCACCTGCTAGCGCGCTCTGGAGAGCGTCAAAGATTCCATCGTCGGCCATCGTTGGAAACAGCTCGAGCGGATGTTTCCCGAGGAGCTCGCTTTCCTTTATGCCAGTCATTTGCTCCATGTACGGGTTCCAGAGTACGTACTTGAGCTGACGATCGAGGACAGCGATCCCTTCTTGGGCGCTCAGCAGGATTTGCCGGTTCAGCTCGCCGGCCCGTCGCAAATCGGCGATGCTATTGTTCGGGTCGGTGGTGTCGGATAGGTTCGTAGTCACTTCCCGGGCCGCGCAGCAATTGCAAGTTGCGGCGCGGCGGTTGGTCAGGCGTGTTGTAGCGAGATGCGATTCTTAGAGCAATACAGGAAAGTACTGAGTAGCAGTGCGCCGCGTGCCGCCCGAGTCGATCCGGCTGCCACGGCGGGCCAGTTGAGGAAACGAGCCAGAGTCTCAGGAATTGCCGAATTCTTCCCGGTAGCGGTCACCTTCCTTCTTTACTTTGGCGAGCAGTCGCATGAAAGGCCCATAGCCATGCATCGATCGAAAATACCGATCGTCCCGGAAGACCGGATAATTGGGCAGACCGTTATTCGCCGCGCGGGTAAGCAAAGGGACCGCCAGCTGGGGTTTGCCGAGGATTGCGTAGGTCGCCGCGGCGGCGTGCCACATGAGATGCGTGTGCAGGACGGACACTCCGACCTTCAGAGCCTTCCGGATGCATCGCTCGGCTTTGCGTGGTTCACCTCTCCTTGCCCAAAGCAAGCCCTCCCAACCTGTGAGCAACGCATCCCCGGGGAAAAAATGCTGGGCGTTTTCGAGAAGTCCGACCGCGTCCTCGGGATTCTCGCCATAAAGTGGCAACATGGGAGAAAAGAGATTGGCCCACAAACTGGCCGGGTCGAGCGCCAGCGCGCGCTTGAAATATCTTTCTGATTCGTCAAAGTCCCCTTTGAACATGATGGCCTGGCCGAGAAACGTGAGTGAGAAACCGTGGTCGGGTTCGGCGGCCAGCACAGCGCGCAGTCCCTCAATCGCCTCGTCCAGCATGCCAACGTGGACAAATATCAAGCACTGCCACACCAGCGCGGGATAATATCCCGGACTGCGCCGCAGAGATTCGCGCAGCGCGAGAAGCGCCTGGCGGTTCCTGTATCCTTTGAGGGGCGTCCAGAGCACGCGGCCGTGCGCGCAATGCGCTTGCGGATTGGTGGGATCCAGCGCGAGCGCCCGGCGCATCGCATGCTCTCCCTTCTTGTACCACTGCGGCGTGGGGTCAAAGGTACCCGCCATGAACACACACGCCTCCGAGAGCCGCGCCCACGCGTCCGCAAATCGCGGATCGAGCCGGGTAGCGTCCTCCAGCATCTCGATGGCGGTGCGCATATCCCACTTATTGACGCGGGAAAGACGCTCGATCGCGCGAAGAAATAGCTCGTAGGCTTTTTGGTTTTTCGTCGGCGGCTCGAGCGCCGACTGGGTTGAAGCGGGCGCCTTGAGCCCGAGCGAACGGCCGAGCGCAACTCCGACTTTGTCCTGTAATTCAAACAGCGCGGCCATCTCCGAATCGTACTTGCAGGTGAGCAGAGTTGTCCCTTCCGCCGCATTCCACGCCTGAACATGGATGCGCAATCGCGAGCCGGACTTCTGAATACTGCCGTCCACGACGATCTGAACATTCATTTCGCGCGCGGCCAGCAAAGGATCCATCGCCTGCTTCGTATAGCGCTGGACGATGTTGATTGGCCGCACGACGAGCTCTCCGCTCCCGCCCAGATGATTGATGATCGCGTCCGCGATGGCCACGCCGAGATACTCGTCTTCCGGATTCGGGGTGAGCAGCTTGAACGGCAGGACCGCGACGGAGCGTTTCCCAATTGCGGCTGCCGGTAGGAATGCGCCCAATTCCAGATCGCGTTGAAGATTGTTGAGATCGACATGCAATTCACGCGCGGATTGGTAGCGCGACCCGGGCTCCTTTTCGAGAAGTTTCTGGACAATGCGGGCGAGTTCCTGCGGCACCTTGCTGCCGACGCCTTCCAAGCGCGGCGCTGCCTCGTGCATGATTTGTGCGATCAGCGAAGTGCTGGTGGGGCCGAGAAAAGGCTTTTGTCCGGCCACAAGCTCGAACAAAACCACACCCAACGAATAGAGATCGGAACGAGTGTCTCCGGGTTCGCCTCGCAGTATTTCCGGCGGCATGTACGCGAGTGTGCCGGCGATTCCTGCGGCGGGAATCTCACCAACATCGAAGACGGACCGGGTGATTGTTGCGGCCTCCGCAGCGTTCTGGCGCGCAATCCCAAAGTCGAACAGTTTCGGGGCACCCGAATCTTGCAGCATGATGTTTTCGGGCTTGATGTCTCCGTGAATGATGCCCTGAGAATGTGCTGCATCAAGCGCTGCAGAGATTTGAGCCGCCAAGCGCACCAGCGCGCGGGGTTCGATTGGTCCATCCGAAGACAGACGCGCTCGAATCGTCCGGCCGCGAACCAGCTCCATCACAATAAAAATGTGTTCGCCCGATTCACCCACGTCATAAATGGTCGCAATGGCGGGATGATTCAGCGAGGACGCCGCACGAGCTTCAGCGAGGATGCGGACGCGACGGTCAGACCGGTTCACGACATCCTCTCGCAAGAGCTTCAGGGCGACGTCGCGATTCAGCAATTGGTCGCGAGCGCGATACACCACGCCCATACCTCCGCGGCCTAGTTCAGAGGTAATTACGTAATGCGAGAGGGTCTGACCGACCATGAGGCGCGTTCCGCTGCGGCGAGCCTACGTAGCGGTGCTCGAATTGTCAATCACGGTGATCTATTTCTGAGGGAGTGCGGGGCGGTTCGCAGCGAACTCATTCCTTGGTGTACGCCGCCATGCTGTATCGCTGGCTCATGCTCCGATAAGCCCGCCAGCCACGGGCTGGCGACCAACGCGCCCACTCCAGCGGTGGAGACAATGCTTGCCTGATTGCTCTGCGCCTCGATAACATGCGCGCACATCTTCGTCGCTGCGACTGCACAAACGACCCTGTCTATGGGGCGGACTCGGATCGAGCATGCTCACAGAAATCGGACATGTGGAGGCAATCTTCCGGTATCCCGTGAAGTCCATGGCCGGCGAGCCGCTCGAGGCCGCCAACCTGGGTTGGCACGGTCTCGATGGCGATAGACGCCTCGCGTTGCGGCGGATGAATGACCGCAGCGGATTTCCGTGGTTAACCGCGAGCAAGCTTCCCGAGCTGCTGCGGTTTGCTCCGATCCATCGTGACGGCGGTGCTCAGGGAGATCTTCCTACGCGCGTCCGCACGCCGGAGGGCGAAGAGATGCCTGTCTTCGGTGAGGACTTGGCCTGGGAGATCGGGCGGCGGTACGGAGCTCCGGTGGAGATGATGCAGATGAAGAATGGCATCTTCGATGACGCGAGCATCTCCGTGATCGCTTCCGATACGGTGCGCGAGATCGGGCGGCTCGCAGGCCGCAGCCTCGATGCGCGACGATTTCGCCCGAATATTTTGGTTCGTTTGCTGCGACCAGTTCCCTTCCAGGAAGACGAGTGGCTAGGCGGCGTGCTCTCATTGGGCGAGGGCGAGGACGCGCCCGCCATCGCCGTCACGATGCACGACGTCCGCTGCTCGATGGTGAACTATGATCCGGACTCGGCCAGCTCGGCGCCAGAAGTGCTAAAAGCAATCGTTCGTGCGAATCAGAACAAGGCAGGAATCTACGGCGCAGTGACTCGCGTCGGCCGGCTGGCGGTCGGACAGACGATATCCCTCCGAATGCGGTAGGCTGTGAGCCATGAACCAGCGCAACATTCTCATCAATCGCGCTCCGGTGCTGACGCTATGGGCGAGCATCGTTGCGGAGCGCCTGGGATTTGACGGCGACGAGGCGCTCTCACTCGGAAAGGCGCTCGCTGGTCTGACCGCTCAATCCAAGGGCCGGCGACTCGGTATCTACAAACCCGTGCCGGAGGAGATCAAGAAGGCGCGCGAGCGGAAACGAGGAGAGGAATTCTTTGTTGCGCTTTGCGGGCGATCCATACCCGCGATCAACACGGAAGATGGTGTGCGTGCAGTGACCAAGGGGCGACCCGTGGATCCCGAGGGCGTCGAACGGTACTTGGAGTCCAAATTCGGAGACGCTTTAGAAGCAGTCCGCAGCACAATGCGCGAGCTTGCAAAAGCGTTCCGATCGGCAGACCTTCAGGAGAACGCTTTCCATCTCTACGAAAAATGTCGCCCGGCGATTCCCGAAGGCGTAGCGGGCTGGGGAGCAAAGGGCAAATTAGACCTTGCTCGCATTCGGTCGCTGGCATCGGAGAGCTAGTCGGAGCTGCAAGCCGAGTGCAACGGATTGTCCGATCAGCGCTCTGATCGCGTACCGGAAAGATCTTCTCGCCGGTAAATCAGCTTGGTACGAACCCCATGATGTATGTACTATGAGCAAACCGCAGATTGGCGGAAGCTTGTGGCCAGTAAGTTTGGCACCCTCGTGGGCCCGTATGAAATTCCTTCATGCTTTGCGTGTGATTGCGCCAGGCGTGGTCTGTTGCGCGCGCTTTCTCAGAGAAAAACCGACGAAAATCGCGAATCCGCGGAGGAACCATGAGTAGAGGGTTGAATTACGGACTCGTCGCTGCTGCTGTGATGCTGACGGCGAGCTCCGCGCTTGCTCACCATTCGCACGCGATGTTCGATTCGACGAAGCAAGTCACGATCGTTGGCACGGTGAAGGAATTGCAATGGATGAATCCCCACTGCTGGATTCAATTGCTCGTGCCGGATCCCAACGACCCGAAAGCCGCGCCCGTGGAATGGGGCCTCGAGATGGGAGCGCCTCTGGAACTCTATCGCCACGGCTGGAAGCCTGAAATCATCAAGCCGGGAGACAAGATCACGGTCGTTATCAATCCGTTGCGCGATGGTCGGCCCGGGGGCCAAGTTGTTTACGCGCTCGGTCCCGACGGAAAGCCAATCGGGAGGGTGCCGGATAACGTTCAAACCACCGCGGCCGCAGGAGGGCGATGATGATTCGGCGAGCGATCCTGCTGGCGGCGCTTCTGGGATGCTGCTTGTGCCGGGCGCAAGGGCAGCAATCTTCGAAAGAACGCCTGGAAGCTTTCGCCAAGCTGCCGGACTGGTCTGGCATATGGCAATTCGATGTCATGGTCGACGAATTAGACGGGCAGCAGTTCGGCGTCGAGGGAACGCGCAAGGCGAAAGCGTACGCAGCCGCCATGCAGCCCGCATACACGCCCGCGTGGCAGCCAAAAGCCGACCAATATAGGAAGAGGCTGGAAGCGATCTTTTCTCCGAATGGGCCCGGAGGCAGTTCGGGGTGCAACCCCGTGCCCGGTTTCCCCGCGACCATGGAACCGGGATATTACGAGTGGCGAGTAACACCCGAGGAAGTCACGCTCGTTAGCAGCCTTGGCGCGATCCGGCACATCTATACCGATAGTCGGTCGCACCCGCCAAAGGACGAGTTGTGGCCCACGAACCAGGGGGATTCCGTGGGACAATGGGAGACCGATACGCTGACCATCGACACCGTCGCAGTAAAGCGGGCTGGGTTGCTCCTGGCGTCAGGGGAGGCGATCTATGCGAGTGCGGGTCCGTTCAGCGATAAATACCACGCTGTCGAACGCGTTCGGATGGTGAATCACGACGAGATGCAGATTCAGTTTACGGTCGACGATGCGGTCGCACTAGCGAAGCCCATGAATGTGACGATCACCTGGGTGCGCGTGAAAGACCTGAATCGAATGGAAGAGAACGAACAGGAATGCGAGCCTGCCGAGGACCGCAATCCGGTCGTCAATGGCCGGGTTACGACCATCGTGAAGCCAGCGCCTGAGAAATGAGTCGTTCGTTTGCAATTAACTCGAGAGCACCTGATACTTCAGGCTTAGCAGCCCGGCTCCCTAAGGAGACCACCGCATCCATGAGTAGCCCAATTCCAGACAGCACAACGGCCCCCCGCAGACTATTCCCCGTCGCGCGCGAAACGAGCCGAACTGCTTCTTACTACGGTAAACACATCCTCAACATCCTGATCGGCGTCGTGGCTATCCTTGCAGCGAGCTCGGCGTTTGCTCACCACTCGCACGCGATGTTCGACACCGAGAAGCAAGTGACGCTGGTCGGCACTGTGAAGGAATTCCAGTGGAACAATCCGCATTGCTGGATTCAATTGCTCGTTCAGGATCCAAACAACCCGAACGGCGCTCCCGTTGAATGGGGTGTTGAGATGGGCGCGCCAATCCAACTGATTCGTCACGGGTGGAAGCCGAGCAGTCTGAAGCCGGGAGACAAGATCACGGTGGTCGTCAATCCATTGCGCGACGGCCGGCCCGCAGGTCAGATCATTTCCGCGACAGGCCCGGACGGCAAGCCAATTGGCGCGGTGCCAGAAACAAACAGCAAATAGGCAAGGTCGCGCGAGGATCAATCTCTTATGATTCGCGGAACAATGGTGATCACGGCGCTGCTGTTGGGAGGCTGCTTGTGCGGCGCGCAAGCCCAAACGTCTTCGAAAGAGCGTATCGAGGCTTTCACCAAGTTGCCGGATTGGTCGGGATTGTGGGAATTTGACGTTTACGTCGGGGAATCCCTCGGGCAGGAATTGAGTCCAGCGGGATCGCGCAAGGCAAACGCTTATGCAGCCGCCCTGCGCCCGGCGTTCACTCCCGGATGGCAGCTAAAGTATGACCAGGCAAAGAAGGCGTACGAGGACGAGGTCGCTGCTAACTCGGATCGACCACTTGCAGGTCTCGCGCCATGCGCTGTGACCCCCTTTCCCGCGACCATGGGGCCGGGATTCTATCAGTGGCGGGTGACTCCCGAAGAAGCCACGCTCATTAGCAGTCAAAATAATTCGGTGCGGCACATCTACACGGATGGCCGCCCCCATCCTTCCGCGGATGAATTGTGGCCCACGGCCGAGGGTAATTCCATCGGACATTGGGAGGGCGACACATTGATCGTCGATACAGTGGCGATTAAGGATCCGAGCATTTTTGTGATTGCGGAGCCGTTCCAGTTTGCATTCACTACGGGTCCGCTGAGCAATGAAATGCACGCGACCGAGCGCATTCGCATGGTCAATCACGATGAGATACAGATTCAGCTCACCGCGGACGATCCCATCGCACTGGCCAAGCCCATTCACATGACGATCACTCATGAGCGGGTCAAAAACTTTGACCGCATGGAAGACACTCGAGACGCTGATTGCAATGTGGTAACCGATCGCAATCCCGTCGTCAACGGCAGGTTTACGACGGTCGTAAAACCAGCTCCTGCCGGGTCAGTCGAGGCACCGAAATAACATGATCCGTCGAACAATATTGATCGCAGCGTTGCTCGGAGGCTGCCTGTGTCTCGCGCAGGCGCAAACGACTTCGAAGGCACGCCTCAAGGCTTTTGCCAAGCTGCCGGACTGGACTGGTCTTTGGGAGCTTGATATCTGGCAAGATGAACTCGACGGACAGGAGATAGGGCCGAACGGGACGCTCCGGGCGAGGGCCTACGCCGCACAGATGCACACGGAATTCACCCCTGCTTGGCAGGCTAAGCTCGACCAGATCAAGAAGAATGCACACGCTGAGGAGGCCACCGACGCCAGCAACCCGCCCGCATTCGAAGAGTTCGGACGACTCGGAGGCTGCGGCTGGACGCCTGGGTTTCCCGCCACTATGCTACCAGGGACATATGAGTGGCGGGTGACTCCCGAGGAAACTACTCTTATCAGCCTCCTTGGTTCGGTGCGACACATCTATACAGACGGGCGGTCGCACCCGCCGAGCGATGAGTTATGGCCGATGAGCCAGGGCGATTCCGTCGGACACTGGGAGGGCGACACGCTGGTGGTGGAGACCATCTCGATCAGGTCGCCCATCTATTTTGCGGGACTAACACGAGGGGCAGGGGTGCCAGCCGTGCCGATGAGCGACAAGTTGCACAGCGTCGAGCGGATTCGCATGGTGAACAAAGATCAGATGCAGATTGATTTCACGCTGGAAGATCCCATCGCGCTGGTCAAGCCTATTCACGTGATCTTCAATTGGAATCGCGTCAAAGACATCGACCGCATGGAACAAAATGCCGATGATTGCGATAGCGCCGCGAGCGAGCGAAACCCGATTATCAATGGCAGATATACGACGACGGTAAAACCAGCGCCCGCGACGCCAACTGGCAAGTAGCGCTGCGCGAAGTCGGGCGGTGGAAGATCACGGCATCAAGCTCTACGTCGCATGGCCTCAACAATTTCTAGCTCCGCTCCGTCGACATCCAGCACACGAGGGAAACGCTGGGCGGACGATCGGCGACTCTACATTGGAGTCGCGATCGGAACGGCCCTTATCACCCTAGTTGGATTTGCTCCGACCTATTACCTGAAATTTCTGTTTGGAACGCCGCCGCTACGGCCGCTCCTGCACATTCATGGGCTGGTGATGACCACTTGGATCGTGCTCTTTTTCGTTCAGCTGCGCCTCGTGGCGGCGCATCGCACGGACTTGCATAGGCGATTGGGCGTAGCCGGAGCCGTGCTGGCAGGACTTGTCGTGGTGATAGGAACAATCGTGGCTCTGAGTCAGGGGCACATACACTTCCTCGCGAACGACGAACCGATCGAGCCGCCTCTTCTTCTCCTGCCTGTAACTCTTGGAATTCTTCTGCTGTTTGGAACCTTTGTGACGGCAGCAATTCTTCTGCGAAGGCGCCCGGACTTCCATAAGCGTCTGATGGCGCTTGCCTGCCTGAACATTCTTGCGCCCGGGATCGACCGTTGGCCGTCGCACTTCATCGCGTACGCCGACCGGTCGACGCTATTCGTGTTGAACGACTTGTGCATCGCTGCCTGCATCGCGTACGACACGTTCAAAAACCGCAGGCTCCATCTGGTGTGGATCTGGGCCGGCGCACTGATCGTGAGTTTGCAGATCCTGACTTTGATTGTAAGGAATACGCCCGCGTGGTTACGTGTTGGGGAGTGGCTTTTGAAATGATTGGTGCAGTTATCGCTGCCTCGGGCAACTTCTGATAACTCGGAGAACCGGACGTTCGGTCCGGGCGCAGGGCAAATGTCCGGTAACCCCGTTAATCAGGCACTCGCGCCTGGTCTGGCTCAAACTGCGATTCAATTCGTTCCAAGCAAGGAATTTATTTTCGATTCGATGACATTTGTGTACTCAAACCCGATAATCTTCTCCCGTAGGATACCGCCGTGGTCGTAAATGAAAGTGGTCGGCAATCCTTGAATGCCGCCGAAGGCACTGGTGATGGCCGGAGATGCGGTCGCCAACGGATAGCGGACACCGGCTTCTTTGGCGAAAACAAGAGGCGGCTCAGTGTCCATCATCATCGTTGCCTTGAAACCAACGACCGCGAATCCGCGAGAGCCGTATTCGTCCAGCAACTTCTGGTAGCCCGGCATCTCCTTCTTGCACGGCTGGCACCATGTCGCCCAGAAATCCACGAGGACTACCTTGCCTTTGAGGTCCGTACTCGACAGCCGGTGTCCAGTTAGATCAGTCACTGAGAATTCGGGCAACTGCGAGCCGATTTCCCCGGCGTTCGATTGCGGTTTCGGTTTCTCGGGACTCGCGGGATGGCGGCCGCACCCGGCGGGACCAAGCAAGAACAGAGCGAGCGCCGGCACCACCAGCAGCGCCCTTCGTTCGATTGTTGACATCAGCTCTTCCCCTGAATTTCGAGGATCACGATCTTCAATGCAGGCCTTGGCCCTTTGATCTTGCCTGCTGCCTTCGTGTAGAGCTGCCCGCGAACTGTAACTGTCGTCGAAGAATCGACAAGGGGTTCCAGTTGTTTCGATAAATCATTCGGAGTAATCGCGAAGGTGCGGTTCGGCTCGACTCGCAATGCGAGTTCGCCCGACGGAAGGTGAATCACATGACCCGTAGCCGTCATGTCCATCTCGGCGACGGTGACGCCGCTGTCGTAGGTCGCCTTCAGTAGCTGCGACGGATCGATCGTGCCGTCTTCCTTCGGCGTGATGTCCACTTTGCCGTCCCGCAAGCTGACGACTGCGTCTTGAACGCCAGACTGGCGTTTGAGGGATTGCTGCACCCCGTATGCTCAAAAATTTCAGGTCATACCTTCCACGCGCATCTCGACGTGCTTGATCTGAGCCTGCGCGCCCGAAGCGAACAGCCCTCCCAATAGAACGACGAACGCAAGTTTTCTCAATTGCATGCTTTCTCCTTTCAGCGGGAGTGAAGCCGAAACTGCTGCGTGACCCCGAAACTGATGTGGCGACGAACGGGCATGAACGCCGCGCCGGTCGAGTGGACGATGTCCCAATCCATCGCAGCCCAAACGTGCATGCCCGGACGAACGCCGATGAACGTGGTGACACCTGTAAGCAGAGCGTCGCCGCCGCTGCCATACTGCGTCACTCCCGTTAGCCGGTCGTCTTGCGAATGAAGCCAGATCAGGTCCGGACCAATGAACCACTCGCGCCCGACGTTCTGCGATTCAAACGGTCGATAAGAAAGCCAAAAACGGGACTCCAGCTCATCGCCGAGGCGAGTTGCCTGCGTGCCCTGAGTCCTCAATAGCGATGTGAAGCTCTCATCGGCCACCAAGCGCCGGATGTTGAACAGCCCGGTGTAGGTGAAGTAGCCCGCGAGGAAAAAATCGGTTGAGCCTGAACCGGGCTGCAACCCTGCGGGCAGTAGCGCGCCTTCAGGATCAAATAGGTCGGTTCGCCCGGTCGGTATCTTCGGGCCGAACGTGACGGATGCCTGTGTCGTGCCACGCTCGGAGTCCTTCCGATAGAAGCGGTACTTGACCAACACCATCGAGTCGCCCAAACCAGTCCCTCCGACTGTCGGGCTTCCTGTCGAACCGGCCACCCCAAAACGGTTCGTCACAATCGGCACAATGACTGTCAGATCGAAGTTAGGAAAAAATCCCCACGTGAACGTAAAGTTGCCCTGATGAGAGAGCGTGGGCCGGGCGGTGGGCGAGATGTCGTCCAGCGATCCCGCCATCAGTCCTCGCGTCGTGAAGACGGAGTTGTAAGAAAGCAGCGCGCCTCCGGGGAACAAAGGAGCGGCAGTTTCAGGTGCGGGCCCTTGCGCCCGAGCGATCCGCGCAACAAACAGGAAAGACAAGAATGACAGGAATGCGGCTCGGCCATAGGCCGTGGCCCGATAAACACTCATGGTTTCCCTCCGAAGCAGACAAGTTCACGTGACGCACACGAGTACGCACGGTCAAACGCTCAGTCTGCAGACGGAGTTCTAGATACGGAGTGGCAGGGAACAAACGATCTGCGGGCTTATTGGAGGTGCGTGAGAAAACCCAGTGACAATCCGAAGCGGAGACGCAATCGCTGAGAGCGTCACACGCGTCGGCACAACCCCGCCGACTTGCGTGGGAACGGCGGTCTTCTCAACTGAGGGTTGAATGTACGGCGCTCGCAGCGACCGCATTTTCTGGCAGCAGTTCTGTTCGTGACCCGGAGTGTGCGAACCGCAAGGCATGGTGTTGCAGCATTGCATCATCTGGTCGGGTGTCACCATAGCCGAGCAATCGACGCCATAAAGCGAAAGAGCGAAGAGTACTACGGCGCACAAGAATGCGGTGAGAAATCGCATCACAGCGAAGTTACCGGGCTTTGATAAATAAAGTCAAGAGCAGCGCTGACTCAAAAAGGCGAGAATTGGCTACCGCCTGATTAGTCGCGTAACCGGACACGTTCGTAACGAAATATGAGGTTTCGCTTGCGATTGCGGGTCCGACTGCCTTGACGCAGGCCCGGCGCGGGAGTATATCTGCCGCGATCGGGTTACCATCGTAGCCCATCAAGGAGGACCAATGCGTGTGTTAATGAAGGTCACTCTACCAGTCGAGACGGGCAATGAAGCCATTTCCAACGGTACCCTCGGCACAACCCTCCAATCCATCTTGGCCGAGCAGAAACCCGAGGCTGCCTATTTCTTCGCCCAAGAAGGCAAGAGAGGCGGGATCGTCGTCGTGGACATGAAGGATACGGCGCAAATCCCCGCGCTGGCCGAACCGTGGTTTCTCGCGTTCAACGCCAACGTCGAATTCCATCCGGTCATGACTGCTGAGGATGTAGCTCGCGCGCTTCCCGCGATCGAACAGACTGTCAGGAAGTATGCGGCCAAAAGCAGGGCCGCGGCCGCAGGCTAGAGCTCCGAGTCGGGCACCAAGGGGACCAAAACCTCGGTAGCACATCGCGCCATCTACCTAGGGGCGGCGGGGTGTTGCCGATTTTTTGATGAGAGGCGAAAGGTTTTCCAAACTCATGGTAAGTCGGATTACGGGACAAATCGCGTACTAAAACTCTGCTTGTCCGGTAACGCCGTTTACCGCCCGATTGGTCTGATCCTTACAGGAGACTAGAAGCTGTCCCGTAGATTGGCGAAGGATGCCGTCAACGCGAAACGTGAATCGCGGATCAACGGAGTATCAGTGACGGAGGCAAAAACTCCATAGTGGGAAAGAAGGAGTGGAGTTGGTCTTCACCAATCCGCTGCTCGGTGAGTTTATGGCAGACGAGAGTTTCACGTTTGAATTGCTAGAGCTTGTGATTCCGCCTGAAATCAGGAGCAGGCTGCCGAATGGCGGCTGGCGGAAAGTGTCACTGAGGATACTGATTGCGCTGCTCCGGTGCGGCGCCGTCAAAATATCCGCGTCAACTATGTAATCCTTTGGGCGCGGTGATAGCCCTGATTCCACCAAACTCAATTTCGCAGCCCATGGATGCGACATAAAACTCTCTCACTTCTCCTGGACTAAAACCTCGATCCAGTCATTTGCTTTGCCTCGGGCCCGTGCGGACTCGTGTTAGGGCCGTCTCTGCTTGCTTCTTCACGCAGATTCTATATGATGCATCGATGAGGAAGAGAATAAACTATTACAGCGACGGCCTAAAGCTGTCCGGAATACTTTCCACGCCTGACAATTCCGAAGGAAGAC
>Ga0187780_10002157_pt1 | contig 14854 bp, 12 predicted proteins | sample 1015_Q2_SP10_20__FD_132429 | JGI IMG/M metagenome (GOLD analysis project Ga0187780, IMG submission 132429) | Tropical peat soil microbial communities from peatlands in Department of Meta, Colombia - 1015_Q2_SP10_20_MG | ecosystem: Environmental > Terrestrial > Soil > Wetlands > Peat | place... | reverse complement strand
TCACAACTCTGAAGGTGGGCCCGGCCGGATTTGAACCGGCGACCTTCCGGTTATCAGCCGGATGCTCCAGCCAAACTAAGCTACGGGCCCGTCCGTGAGTGGACTCCTGTGCGGGCGGCCTCACAACAGGTCGGCTACAAAACCAGTTCGCCCGGCTAGGGCTTGGTACATCTTCCGGTCCCGAGAGAAACCGTCCCGTAGCACGGACCGCACCAGATTGAACAGGGTTCAGTCCTCTCATTATCTCGCTCATGCCCGATCAGACACGACGGGTCGGAGAAGAAGCCCTCGCCTTCGGCGTGCGCTCGACCAAACCAACGATCACGGTAGCCACGAACAACGCAGCACAACTGAGAAGCGCCGAGGATGTCGGAGTCGTGTGTGAGAAGTCGGCAGACGGACCGCTACAATCCCTATTGGACCAAGAGCCCCAAGGGGAGCCCAGACCTTCAGCGACTCCCGGGAACCACCGTTCAGCCCAGGGCACCTCAGTTCCCTGGTGTAGATGCCGGATCGAACATTCCCGGCGGGACACTCGGGGTCGTGACGAAACTCAAGATCCGGGCGACTGATTAGTCCCGGGTTCCGGGCGCACCGCGAACCACAGGGCTCCTGGGGGAAGTACGATGAACGAGTTCGACGGCCCCTCGGGCAAGAGGAAGGGCGCAACCCATGCCTTTCGGGGAATCGGGTGCCAGAATCGACCTACATTAACAGAACCGCAACCGGTTGTCCGCTGGCCCATCAACCTTCCAGACTACGTGGCGTGGTATGAACCCCTCATGGCTGCCGTCTTCGGACTCCCCACCCGTTCACCTGATCCCGCTACCGCCGTCGAAGGGGATGACCTGTCGATGCGGCAATCGGAGTAGTGCCGAGCTCCGCTTCCTCAAGGTGGACGGCCTCCCGGAGAGTGTCGAGGGGTTGTTCGAGGGTTTGGCCTTCTGCTCGGTCCGATGCGTACGAGCGCAATTCTTGGAGACCCTGAGCATACTCGATGAGCTCGATACTCCAATGGCCGAAGAGCTAGTGTCCGATCTCCGTTCGACTTACTTGAAGTTCGTCGCCGCCTTTGCGGCGATGCTCGAGCATCTGGACGGCGAAGGCGTGCCTTGGAATTGAACCTGATGAGGGGGCGCGCTGGCCCGAGCAAAGACATTATCTCGAGGACGCCGCGACGAACTCGATGAGCTTCTGCTCCACCACGGCAAGCCCTCTGGAAAGAGAGGACTTGCTTTTCCCAAGTCTCTTTGCCAGAGCGGTGAGCGAGATCCGCCGTGGAACGTCAAAGTAGCCGGCCGACAGCGCCTGGTGCAACAGCGCATCCTGTCCCGGGGTTAACGTGGCGGGGCACGTCCGCATCCGGTCCCGGCCGAATCGGAGGACTTGGACGGTGGGGTACAGTTGACGCAGCCCCGCGATCAAACCCTTCAGTTGAGCAACCCGGCTCGCGACCTCAATGGTGAAAGCACCGTTTTGGATTATTCTCGGATATCGTACCAGAACTTCCAAATCGCTCGAGAGCAAGATGTAGGGTGGTGCCCGTGCGATGATCTGGCACCGTGCCGTGGGTCCGAGCTGCGAGAGGAGTGAAACAGAGTCCACGCTTGGCTCCTGGCGGAGCGCATCGACGACTTCGAGAGCTTCGGAACCGACGATTTCTAGTTCTGCCATCACCCGCCCATCGGGACGAAGTTCCGTCGCCGTCGCCTCGACGACCACGTCCGGAAAATTCCGAGAGACCCGGTAATATAGACCGCCCCGAGGGATTTCAAAACGAACCTTTACGACCGCGAAGCGATCCTTCTCCCTAGAAGGACCAGGTCGGTCGGAGGGTTCGGCCACTGGCCGTGCTTTCGATCTTCTGCGTTGACGGGACCTGGAACGAGACGCGACCACGGTCGTGCGGACCGAAGAATCAGCATCGCAGCCGGGGGTAAATTCTTTGGCAGGCAATCGAGAGGTTCTCGTGAGCCCAGAAATGCAGTGCGGCGGTGGGCGCTCATCCCATTTTGCTCCCGACCGCCCGGGACATGCAGCTCAGAGAAGGAGAGTGTCCGGATTCTCGTCCCCCAGGGAGATTTGATTACGCTATGCCGTCTGGCGGCCCCGCCTTAGCTACCTGGAAAGGGACAAAGGCTGCCGAGAAATACCGGTCGTCGAACCTGCTCTCGAACTTCATACTCGGAAGTCAGGACGGGCTCGTTAACGTCCTTGGAATTTTGCTCGGCCTCTCGGCTGCAACCAGCAATCTCACCTTGATTTTCGTGGCTGCCTTTGCGGCACTCGGAGCCGAGCCTGTCTCGATGGGGGCCGTAGCCTACACGTCGACCCTCGCGAAACGGAAGCAGTACCTCAAGGCGATGGAGGACGAACAGGTCGGCATCCGCGACGCGCCCAAGCTGGAGAAGAACGAGGTCCGCGAAGTATTCCGGAAGTGGGGTTATTCGGGGGAAAGTCTCGAACGAGCCACAAGTGTGACTGCCGACAATCCCAAGGCATGGCTCGCGTTTTTGATGTCTTACGAGCGGGACCTAGAACCAGTGGACCCGTCAGAACCCCGCAGCAGCTTTCTGATTGTCCTTGGCTCGACCGTCGTTGGCTCTTTCATTCCGCTCATTCCGTATCTCGTTCTTCATGGAAGGATCTTCACGAGTGCAGTCGGGTCTGTGATCATCAGCGGCGCCGTCCTCTTCTTCATCGGATATTACGAGGCAAGGACGACCGTCGGGTCCCTTTGGAGGAGCGGGCTCCAGATGGCCATCATCGGCTTGGGGGCCGGCGTCGCCGGCTTTCTGATTGGGCACTTTATCGGAGCGCCGCCCTAGGGGGCGGGGCTATCCACGGGTCATTGCCCATCGGCGTGGATTCCCGCGGTATACCGTTCGCTTTCGGTTGTCCCTGGCGAAGGTGCCCCGAGTATCGGCGGGGAACTGAATCTTGATGCGAACTCCGTTCCCGGGCGATTGTGCGGTCATCTCCGTCTTCTTCGTCCTGTTCGATTCGTCCGATTTCGGTGCGAGGAGCTCTGGGGACTGTTACGGCGTAGGGACCGTCATGAGAATCGCCTCCAAACCCGCCTCTCCATGGATAGCGACGCCCGGCAGGTTTTCGACGATCGCAGCATCTCCGAGTTCGACAGGATCGCTGTCGACCGACCCGCGGCCCGAAAGGACGTAAAGGACCGCCTTTCGATTCGCGCCAATCCGGGGGAACGTCGTGCTTTCCCGCGGAAATGTCATTTCCTGACATTCGAGGCCCGAGACCGACACCATGGGTCCGCTCGATCCGACGAGCCGTCGGAGCCGCATGTCGTCCACCTCGACCACGGGCGATGAGGGGGTCGCCGACTGAAGGTGATTCTCCCCCAACGTCCCGGGAGGCAGCTGGACAACGAGGTTGAACCAGCGAATCGCTCCACCCTCTGCGGGGCTCAGCCGGTGCATCGCGCGCTGTGGAGCTGTTAGCAAACGGGCGCATCCGGGCGTGAGTCGTTCTGCGGCACCGGCCCCGAGCTGATACGTTGCGACTCCCTCGATCACGAGCGAGAGGACTTCCGCGCATTCGTGAGCGTGGGCCGGCATTTGCCGGCTGCGGCTCGCGATGCTTTCCGCGATTCGCAGGAGCGGGGGCCATTCGGGTTGCGCCCGCGTAGGGATAATCAACCGTGTTGCGACGACCTTGGTATCGATCTCGCCGTGCACCACGCGAATAAGTGATCGAGCCATCGATACGAACGGCTACCTCGTTTTCCCGATCCTCGCCGTGAGCGCATCGTAGAGAGGTTGATACTCGTACGATCCCACTTGCATTCTACCGTCAGCAAAGAACGTCGGAGTGTTCTCCACTCCGGCCTGAACCGCCTCGGCTCGGACCGAGTCGACCCGCCGTCTCGCGACCCCTGAGGCAAGGTCCTCCTCGAATCGGTGCACATCCAACGGGAGGTTGAGGGCCAGATCCCGGATAAGGCCCGGGCTCAGTTCCGCTTGGTGTTCGAAGAGTCGGTCGTGCATGAGCCAGAACTTCCCCTGCATGTCGGCGGCCTCCGCAGCCTCGGCGGCGAACTGGGCATTCGGATGTACGTCGGTCTGCGGAAAACTGCGGAAGACGTAGCAGAGGTCTTCCCCCAGGTCGCGAAGCAGTTCCTTGACCACATGGAAGCCCTCCGCGCAGTCGGGACATTCGAAATCCCCGTACTCTACCAGCGTGTACTTGCCCGGAATCGAATGGATGTGGTGGTCCTCTTCGGTGACCGGGAGCGTCAGCGAGGGTAGCAGGTTGCCGATCCGGTCGTCCTTCTTCGTCTCCACGGTTTGTCCTCCTAGGGGCGCCTCCCTACAGAAGCGAAGATTAATCGGCTTCCCCGGTCACCTGAAATCGACAGGCTCGTAGGTCCCTCCGAGAGAAGTCCGCCCCCTACCGAAAGCTCCTTCTTCGCCACCCGTGCCCTTCCCCCCAGGACGTAGATGAGCGCGGTTCGGGGGGGTTCGAGTGGGAGCTCGGTCTCGATGGTCTCACGGAAAAGTACGTCCTGCATGTCGAGACCCAAGACGGAACGAATCGGACCCGAATCCCCCACGACGCTCGAAATGCTCAGACCCGCCGGCGGATTGGGCAACGGTAGGGTCGGACCGGTCTGAGAGGATTCTTCCGGTTCGGCGGCGTCCCGGGGCAGGCGAAGCACCAGCGATATCCAATGGGCTCGCGCCCCGGCCTTCGGGCCCACATCGTGGACCTGTTGGCGCGCTGCCGTGAGCAAGTTCGCGGAACCATTCGGGACCTCGTGACCACGTCGATTCTCGTCGTAAACCATCAGCCGTCCCGAGAGGACGTAGTTCACGACCTCCTCACGAGCATGCGAATGAGGTTCGACAGCATGAGAGCCGATCGTGGATGTTTCCGCCAGCATCTCGAAGGGGGGCCAATGAGTAAAGTCCGGAGAAGGGAACAAGGTGCGCCCCTCGGTTCCATCGAGCCGGGTGACGCGGGCGCTTCCGACGACGAGCCGAGCGCCAGTCCGTTGAGGCATCGAAGGGGCGGGGCTCACGGCCATACCCTCGGGGAAGCCGCATCTTCCAGAGGTCGCACTTCGGTATGAACCGACACGCCTTGGCGAACCGACCCCGTCACGGTACAATAATCCTCGAAGATCTCCACGCACCGCTCGAAGCGAGCGCGGTCGGATTCCTCGAGCGGACCGCACTCGATTCTTGCGGAAAGAGCCGCGACTCGTTTCCGACCCTTTTCGTTCCGTCCGAAAGTGACGGTCACGCTGGTTCGAATAGGGGTCGTCCGAACGTGGGATCGTTCCAATGTGTTGAACAGGGTCGAGCTGAGGCAGTGACCGACCGCACCTGCCAAGGCTTGGGCAGGGTCAGGACCGTTTCCCGTTCCGACGGGAGGAGCCTCATCGACGGTGGTGGAGCGAAGGGACGTGCCCGGATAGCTCACCTCGAACTGGTACCGAGCAACCTGCTCGACCGTGACGCGACTAACGGGAAACTCATCTGAGGGTGTAACGGCAGACGAAGTCATGGGACTGGGGCCGAATTCAATGTCGGCGAGGGGTGTCGAGAACAATCCGACGTCGTCACTCGAGACCGTCCCGGAATTGAATCGAAGCATGAGAGCCGTTGCAGAATGGCATGTTCGTGGACATTCCGCATCGACAGAGCGTCACACGGTTCCGGACTTCGTACGCGACCCCGTTCGCGGACTCAACGCGAATGCCTCCTCGAACCCACAGCGGTCCGCTGCATTTCATGACCGGGTCCTCAACGAGGCCGATGGACGGAGGGAATTGTGGCTCGACCTCCCTGCCGGTCGACCTTCCGTGAAGGACTAGACGGCCCGAAGGGCAGTGCGTGGCCTCTCGAATGACGAGATCACGAATCTTTGGGTCGTCGGTCCGCTCAATGAGAGACCAGATCTTTCCTCCCGGGTCGCAGAATCGAGCGAAGGCGCACAATTGCTCGGCGTCGCTGAGCACGTGCGTCGGTCCCTCAAAGTGCTCGGACTGCCGCTCGATGGGCCGGCGCGATGCGGTCTCTTGCCCGGCGAACCCGACGCGCAGATGACTGTTGTCGCAGAACGGCTTGTTCTGAGACTGGCCGCATCGACAGAGGAAATACTCTTGCTGAACCGGAAACGTGCGGCCCTGCACCCAGTCCCAGGATTCTCCCTGTTTGTTGGAGGTGATCTTCTGAATGGCGAGCGGTACTCCACCGACCACTCGATACGGTCCGTGAAGGTTCACCACGATCTTCATCGGGTCGCCCTTCGGCATAGGTCCTCCCGTAGTCGTTCCGGGATGTTATCCTTCCGATGACGATTCTAGGACCGCTGACGCCCCTGACGAATTCTTGCGGACCCCACCGAAGGACCGTAACCAGACTGTCCTCGGGTTGCTACGATGCGGGGTGGTGCGCCGCTCGATACTGGAGTGCTGCTTCGCAGGCCCGTTCGAGAAGATTCGCTTCAGTGAAGCCGCGGAATCCAGAGACGACGAACATCTCGACCGACAGTCGATCTAGGCCGCCCGCCATGTGAAGGAGACAGACTTGGGCGAGGCATGTGCAGCAAATCGGACGAGAGCGGCCGTCAGAGGAAGGATGGAACGGAAACTTCCCGTCGCGAGTCGCCGCGACGCCCACTCCCGCAGAAATCGTTCGATGGCGGCCTGCCATTGAGAGGAATCATAGACGATCTCGGAAACAAAATTCTCTCGAAGCGCCAACCAACGACGCAGTCGAGCCTGAGAATCGGCTTCCGGACAAGCGACGATCAAGTGCCGTCGAAGGCCCGGGTCCGCATGGCGCTCGAGCGAGCGAAGGAAGATGAGGAGGTCGGACGGCCGTGCTACGGAGACCCTCCGCTCGGGAACGAACCGGCAGAGCTCCTCGAGGGTCCACGTCAGCTCCCGCGTACCGGTAGGGGGAACGTAGATGATGCTCGGCAAGACGCGCGATTCCACTCCACCACCATCGTTCGGCGGCGTCCGCCCGTGCGGGAGACCCCGTTCGTCGATTCCGAAGACGATTGCACGGATCGGAGGGCATTGGAAAGTGCCGAGCAAATCCACCCATGGCCCAAGAGTCGTCGCTCGGCCGGGGAGACCGGGCGCTGTCGAGAAGACGGCATAGTCCTTCCAGACACGGTAGACCCTCATGTGGCTGAGACCGAGGTAGCGGGCCAAAGTGCGGGTCGTCCAACGCAGCCGATCGGGCGGAGGGGCCTCGCGCGTCGCTCGAAGTATCGTCTCTGCGTCGTTTCCTTCTCCACCGGTCGGTTGATGCGGATGCGGAGCCAGCGACTGGATCCCTTCGAGACCGTGCACGGCAAATCGGTGCCTCCAGAGGCCTACCGTCGACGCTGTGACACCGAGTTCCCGAGCAATCGATTGGTTGGTGCGGCCCTCTTCCGCCTTGAGGATGATGTTGGCTCGCATCCGAAGACGCGGGGGCAAGTCCGAGTCTCGAATCCAAGTTTCTAACGTCGAACGCTCCCTGGCGTTTGGTGCTACCGGGAGCGCTGGCTTCACGGGAAACCCTCCGTACTTACTTGGTTCGGACTCTGACTTCCGCGTGCCGCCTTACTGGGCGTTGCGAAGACGTTCGTATCCTTAAACTTGCGCCGTCTCGCCTCCAAGGACTCGCAGGGCCGCCCGACCATTCATAAGGTGGAACAGACAGGAGTACAACTCGAGCTAGAGGTCCGTGACGTGGGGTTCTGGAAATAAGACAAGACGACCGTGTTACAGAATGGCACGTTGAAAGACCGGAGAACGATTCGAGGTGCGTGGCACACGCGCCAGCCGTCCTCCTCTCAGACGACCAGCGTTCGCAAATTGAGCGGTGGAGTCGAGGAGGCTCGACACCGTACCGGTTGGTCGTTCGATCTCGCATCGTCCTTCTGGCGGCGAACGGCCACTCGAACCGCGAGATCGCTCGGCTTCTCTCCACGAACCCGATTACTGTGGCGCGATGGCGGTCTCGCTTCATCCTTCTCGGACTCGAGGGAATCCGGAACGAGGCTCCTCGGAGCGGGTCTCCGCCTCCGGTTTCGGAGGAGGTCGTTCGAGCAGTGATCGCAAAGACGCTCAACGATCACCCCAGGGGACGCACACATTGGACGACGCGCTCGATGGCGCGGGTGGTGGGAGTGAGCCACTCGACGGTCCGGCGAATCTGGAAGTCCTATGGAATCCGGCCCAACCGCTCTCGACTTTCTCAGCTCGCGGTGGACCCACGTTTTCGACCCAGAAAAGCGACGCTGGCGGGTGTCTACGTGAATCCGCCGCAGCGAGCGGTCGCGCTATCTCTGAGCGATGGCTCGAGCGCTCGACCGGTCGTTCTCCATCGACGGCCCGGAGTAGACCCTGGATCTTCCCGGACCTTGCCCGGGACCTGGATGAAGGAACTCGTGACCACGCTCAACTTACTCGACCGGCAGGAGCCCGTCCGAACCTCAAAGCGCCATCTCGAGCAGGAGTTTCTCAGCTTCCTCAGGTTCGTCCAGAACCGCCGGACGGCGAACGAGAAGATCGTCCTTCTCGCCGAGCCGGGAGGGCCATCCCTCTCGCCCCAGCTTTCTCGCTGGCTGAGCCGTCATCCGCAGGTCTCTACCGAGTTCTGCGCCGGACCGGACATCTGGAAGGAGAAGGTCGTCGAGTTCATTCGAGACGCATCCGAGAATCGCGCTGAGGGAGTCGCCCCCGGGGGTCTACCCAAATTCCTCACTGCCGTCGACCGATGGAAGAAGGTGAGCGTCGACGGCCAACGCCCGTTCGCGTGGACGGAATGAAGGTCGTGAGCGCGCTACGACGGCTCCGGACCGCCTGATCGAGTGTAGTACGCATAACTGTTCCACCGTCGTTTCACTCGGTTGATACCTCCCACCGCTCTACGCCATACCGTGGAGGCCGGGTCTCCGCACTCTCGCGTTTTTTGGCCCGCGACTGACGCCTAGACCTGGGTCTATCTAGAAGGAATATGAAAGAAGGTTGGTGGATAGGAAATCGAAAGAAAGTCGCCTTCGCCCTGGTGGTAGCCGCCATCATGGTCGCGAGCGCGGTCGTCGCGTTCGTTCCGGGATTCGTGACCCGAACGGGCGCGAACCCCGCATCGACGTCGGCCGCACCGCAATCAGCGGCGGCCCCCGTGGCGAATCTGGCGAATGGCCCGCTCTCGCAGGTCGCCCCTGCGTCGACGTATAGTCCGAGCGGACCCACGAGCTTGCCGCCGAGCATCGCGAGCTCCTACTCGATAACGCCGGACAATAGCGCGTATAGTTCGACCGCTACCCTCACGATTCAGGTCGGACTCACCGCAGCGAGTAGCATGAGTTCGTACGAGTCCGCCGTGAGCAACCCGGGCAGCGCAGCCTACCGGCAATACCTCACTCAGGCGGGCATCGGAAGTAAGTTCGGAGTCGCGCCGTCGGTGTACTCGCAGATCACGACGTACTTCAGTACGTTCGGCCTGAACGTGGTAACGCACCCTGACTACCTGACGATTGGACTCACCGGGACCCCCGGTCAGTTCCAGAAGGCGTTCCACACCAACGTCCAGGCGTTCGCTCTGAACTGGGCCAACGCGAACGTGTACAACCCGGTGTTTGACCAGATTACCGGGACGCAGACGTTCACCGTCGGCGGTCAGACCATGATCGAGCCGGTTTGGACGAGCGAGCCCCAGGTGTTCTACGCGAACACGGGGGGACTCAACCTCCCGGCCGGGATCGCGAAGTACGTGTCGTCCGTCGTAGGATTCGGGTCGCAGCTCGTTCAGCCCCAGCTGACGACGCTCTATTCGAACTACCCCGGCACCTACAACTCGGCAACCGACGCCGTGAACACGACCGGTGGCGAGTGGAACTACCTTGGTGGACCAGACCATGACCACCATGGGGCACCGCCCGACCCGTTCTCGCTCGCGAGCAACTGCGCGGCGAACTACTCGTGGTACAACTACTTCGGTGAGAATGTGCAGCTACTCTTCCCGAGCAGCATGCCCACCCTCAACGGAGCATGCACGCTGTTCACCGGTGCGGACACGATCCTGAGTGAACCCGACTACGGACAGGGTGTCACAATCGCAGTCGTGGAAGTAGGCGCGGTCGACCCCGCTCAGCTCGCCCAGTTCAGCCACCTGACGTGGCCGACGGGCAAGTACCCGAACGGGCTCACGACGGACCTGCTCTCGCGCCTGACGTTCATCGACCTCGGTGCGTCGAACCTCGGACAGGCGATCAACCAGGGTCTCAACTACGGTTGGGAGACCGAGACCGCACTCGACATCGAGTACGCGGCCTCGATGGCCCCTGAGGCGCACATCGACCTCGTGTCGGTGCCCAACGCCTTCTTCTCGTCGTTCGACGAGGCGTACAGCTTCATCGGGGCACACTTGGTCGGTCAACAGTCGTGCAACATTCCGTCCTCGGACCCGGTCTTTGGGCCAGTGTTCGTCTATGGACCCACTTCGGACGTGAACGGTGGAAGCGCCTGCCAGGTGTCGATCACATCGAACAGTTACGGAGAGGGAGAAACGTACAACACGTTCTTCGGCTCCCCGATGTACATCCAGTTCGCGTCGGTGCTCCTTGAGGAGCTGGCGATCGAAGGAGTGACGAGCTTCTTCGCGAACGGCGACTCGGGCGGAACCTACATTGTCGTGGAGGACTTCATGTCGGCCGACTCACAGGGCGTCATCTCGGTGGGCGGCGGGCAGAAGACCGCTGACGACAACGGTGTGGCATTCCCGAACACCGGGAAGTACACGTTCCTGGAGAGCGGCAACGAGACGTACTACGGCTCCACCTACGAGTACGGTAACTACGTAACGCTCGCGCCGGTCACCAGCGAACAGAGCTTCACCTACTGGGCGTATCCTTCGGCAGAAGGCACGATCGGTGGCGGGACTGGCGGCGGCTTTGGTCAGTCGATCCGCACGGCGCAGCCTTGGTGGGAGGCCGGAAACGACACGTACACCGACGGGGCGCGAATTGACCCGATCATCTCGAACGCCGCGGCGTTCAACATGACCATCTACTACGAAGAGTGCTTCGGGGACTACCCGTACTACTTCTTCTGTAATGGTCCGTGGAACTACGTCTACGGCGGCACGTCGTTCGCGAGTCCGATCTCCGCAGGCGGCTGGGCTCTCATCGAAGAGCAGCTCGACCAGCGGTACGGACCGGGCGCGCAGTACACCGGTGACATCGGGCCGATCCTGTTCGAGGCGCACAACGCTTGGCTCGCGGGAGCCCCCGGAACGGTGAACCCGTTCGTTCCGATGACCAACATCGGGATTGACCAGGGTGCTACCGGCGGAGACTACGCGCCGTTCAACGCGTACACGTGGTACTACGAGAACCTCTCGATCCAGGTACCCGACGGAGTGGACCACCCCTGGTGGGCCCAAACGCTGTTCAACCCGGCGATCCCGCCCGGGTGGACAGACGCGAAGTTCTTGGGCGGAGCCTCCGCCTGGAACGGCCTGCAGGGTCTCGGTGAGCCGAACTGGGACCTCCTGGACCAGATGATTGTCGGGGCGACGGCCACAAGCCACGCCTTCGACAACGACCCGTTCTACGTGCAGGTTGTGACCCCGACCGGATTGCAGGACATCTCCGAGCTCGCGTGCGGTACCCAGTACACCTTCGAGATCGTCTCGTCGGTTGCGCTCGGTAACGCTCCGATCAACGTGATTGCGTACTCGGGGACTCCGGACGACGGAACAGCGTACGGTGGCGGCACGACGACGGTCATCACCGTGACCGGCGCGCCGTGGACGTTCACCTACACCCCGCTCTGTCCACTGCAGCCGATTACGGGACCGACCAGCCTGAACAACAGCGGGTGGTACTACGGATACTTCCTGGCAATCCAGGAAGGCTCGAACCCCTACGGCGGCAACGACTGGACGTTTGCGCAGTTCGGCGACCAGGCCCCCGCGGTCGGAACGCTGAACCTGTGCATGTCGGACGTGGAGGACATCTGTCAGTCTTCCGTTGCGGAAGAAACGATGTTCTTGACGTACGACGGCGAGGGCTTCTACAACCTGCAGGGACAGGCCAACGCGCTCGTCACCCTGACGGAGCCGGATGGGCTGGTCACTACGGTTGAATCGGCCTCGGTCGTCCAGGTCAGCGTGGTCACCGACTACGGTAGCCAGGACCCGACACTCTCGCCCGCGACCTATGCTCCGGGCGTCGAGATAGGGAACTACCTGACCGACGCGAAGGGAACCGCAGACATCTGGGACAACGCGTTCATCGCGGAAACGATCTGCCAAGTGCCGGCCACCGGGCTCGACAACGAGTACGGCTCCAGCACCGATGGATCGCAACCCGTGATCCCGCCGGCATGTCTCCAGACGCAGGTGTACACCATCACGGCGTACTTCGACGGTTTGGTCTCGAACACCGTGACGGTCTACGTCGAGCCGCAGATGGGTTCGTTCTACCCGCAGCTCCAGCTGGTCAGCGGCCACATTGTCGGGTTCGTGCAGTTCGCCCAGATGACGAACGTCCAGTACGTCAACATCTCGGTGGGCGGCGGACCGGGCCAGTTCGACAACGTCTCGTTCCTGCCGGATTGCGCCTACCCGGGCATCGTCTCGTACTTCGGTAGCGACGGCTTGACAGAGTTCCCCGAGAATCCAGGGAACTACTGTTATAGCTCGGGCGCTGGAGTACCGCCTACCGGACCGACTCCGCAGTCGGTCTGCCAGATGGGCGACCCGGCGGCGTTCTACGCCGAGAACGACTGGCTCTGTGGAAGCGGCGTGAAGGAGGGCGTGGTTGAGGTGAACCTAGCGATCCCCGGCGTCACGGACGGCAGCGACCCCGCTGCGACGGTCTCGATGCTGGCGGTCGGATGGAACAACCTCGGCTTCAGCGAGTGCTTCGAAGGGTTCTGCTACCAGTTCGCGGGACCGCAGTACGGTATCTACTGGCAAGACCCGATGGTCTTCCTCCCCGCGAGCGTATCGTTGGCCGCCACCGGCACGGTGACGGGCACCGACCTCGTCTCGTGGAGCGGGTCGACCTTCCCGAGCGCGACCGGAACGCTCTCCCTCGTCTGGGGCGGCGGTTCGATGACGCTCGAGACGGTCAGCTTGGGTACGGGTCACGCGACGAGCGGCACCTACACGCTCGACACGACGAAGCTCGCGGACGGAAGCTACTCGGTGGTCTTCACCGAGAACGCCCCCGGAGCGACCCCGTCGGTCCAGAAGGCGTCGTTCTACGCGGCGAACACGGCCGAGGCCCTTGGCGCAACGGTCGCCTCGCTCCAATCGGAGCTATCGACCGCGACCGCCACGATCTCGACCCTGAACGCGGAGCTCTCGGCGGACGCCCAGCAGATCGCGAACCTCGAGACGCTGGTCAGCTCCCTGCAGTCGGGCTGGTCGGCAGCGAACGCATCGGTCGCCTCGCTCAACGCCCAGCTTGCGACGGCGGAAGCGACGATCGGCTCGCTGCAAAGCCAGGTCAGCTCGCTACAGACTGAGACGGCTTCGCTCTCGAGCCAGCTCGCGTCCGAGCAATCGAACGCGGCGGCGCTCGCGGCACAAGTCGCCCAGCTCCAGGCCCAGCTGAACGCGCAGAGCACCCAGAGCAGCTCCGACCAGTCGCAGATCCAGGCCCTCGAGGCGCAACTCGCGAGCGTCCAGGCGCAGCTCCAAACTGCGCAGGCGACGATCGCGACGGACCAGGCGGCCCTGGCGAACGCGAACTCGCAGATCTCGGCCGACCAGGCCCAGATCGCGACGCTCAACGGCCAGGTTCAGACGCTGCAGAAGGAGCTCAACGACAAGAAGAACTACATCGCCCCGGCTTGGTACGACACCTGGCTGGGCGGTGGTCTGATCCTCTTGTTCGCGGGCCTTGGTGCGGTGATCGGGATCGGAGGGACTTGGGCGGTCATGCGCCGCCGGCGGTCGACGACGACGGTTCCGGACCGCTCGGGGTCTCCCTCGAGTGGACCGGCTCGCGTCGCGCCGTTGGGGATGCCTGCGCCAGAGTCCGGAAGCGGGCGTAAGCCAGAGGACGTGATCCGTCGGGCGATGGCCGCGCGGCTCGAGCTGCTTCACCGCGGAGACTTCGAAACGGCCGAGTACCTCGGAATGTCGGCACGATTGGTGGGGGAACTGACGGGAACCGCCGTTCCCCCCGAGGGGTCCGAGTCGATGTACCGGTGAACCGGGGGTGACCCCGGCGAGGACCAACCCTTTCCCCCCTTTCTTTTTTCCTCGCCTACAGACGGCGCCGACGCTCGCTGTGCGAGCCCTGCGGGTTCGTCGCGAGCCAGTTTCAGGTTCGGCCTTGTCGCGCTCGACTCCCCAGGCCGAACAGGCGCTTCGGAAGGGCGACCTCGGGGATTGGGACTCCGAGTCCGGGAATTCGCCGGACCTTCTCGACCCAGGTGACCACGCGGCTGACCGTCACATTGACCATGAGGTAGATCAGGGCGAGCATCACGAGGGCCTCGAGGTTCCGCCCAAGGTGACCTGCGATGTCGGTACGAGCCCAGAAGAAGATCTCGAAGATTCCGATGTAGCTCAGGATCGTGGCGGTCTTGAAGTTGCTAATCCACTCGTTCGCAAGAGGGAGCGTGATGAGTCGGAAGCTCTGCGGAAGAGTCACCCGGACAAACACCTGGAACCGGCTCAAACCGACCGCTTTCCCGGCCTCGGTCTGACCGGCCTCCACCGACTGGAAGCCGCCCCGGAACGCCTCGGTCTGGTATCCCGTAGTGTTGATGAGAAGCGCGAAAAACCCGGCCAGGTAGTAGACGCTCCAGCCGCCAAACGTGAGGGTTGGGTACGAGAAGATCAGGATGTAGAAGACG
>Ga0187780_10002156_pt1 | contig 14855 bp, 11 predicted proteins | sample 1015_Q2_SP10_20__FD_132429 | JGI IMG/M metagenome (GOLD analysis project Ga0187780, IMG submission 132429) | Tropical peat soil microbial communities from peatlands in Department of Meta, Colombia - 1015_Q2_SP10_20_MG | ecosystem: Environmental > Terrestrial > Soil > Wetlands > Peat | place... | reverse complement strand
CCGTAGCTGAAGGCGCGACCGCCTGTCTCGAATGTCTCGCCGTCCACGGTAACGGCCCTTACGCCCTCTGAAGCGAGGATGTACCCTATCGCCTCGGTCTCGACGATGACCGAGTCCCCGGCAAGGAAGTTGATGAGTCCCTGAAACTCTGCTTCGCTCCTTATCATCTCCGAGAGTGGACCCAAGACCCCGGCCGAACGGTCCAAATCGATCGCCTTGACCGACTCGACCTCGCTGAGCGGGATGACCGAGAAGCTCCTCGCCTTCAGGGACTTCGCTGCCTTGATGAGCTGGGTCATTGACTTCAGGTCCTGGACTATGAAGGCCCCCATCCACTTGCCCACGACCGCGTTAACGGCCTTGGAGTACTGCTGCGGGAACTTCACGAGTTGGCCCAGCCGTCCAACGTACCCGGGTACCCCCCCTTCATCGCAGAATTCCTGTAGCTTGAGCTGGCCGCTCCTCTCGCCTGCGAGGCTCTCCGACATGTGCTTGAACGCCTCCTCTCGCGACACCTCCACAGAGGCTTTCTCCAGGATCCTGGAGGCGGACGCTATGGAAGAAACAAGCTTCTCCCTGTTCCTTTCGACCCCGGAAAGGTTGTCGTCCAGCGAGTTCAACTCCTTCGTAGCGTTGTCGTACAGAGCGAACAGGTTGTTGGTGCTTGTCTCAAGTTTGGCGAGGGAAGCAGAGTAGGTGTCGACCTTCAGCTTCAGGTCGTCCAGCCTCTTCTTCTCGGCCCCTAGGCTTGCCGTGGTGGCGTTGATTGTGAGGTCGATCTGCTGCATCTTCTGGCCGAGGTCTGCAAGCTTGACTTGCACCCTTGCGTTCTGCTTTCCCTTCTGCTCTATGGTCCTTCGGAGTTCCTCGCCTGCCTTGAAGAATTCCTTCAGCCGCTGGGCGAGCTCAGCATGTCTAGCGTCCAACTTCTCTATCTCCCCAGTCAGCTGCCTCACATTCGAGTTGGCCGCGTTGACTTCCTTCTGCTTCTCGGAGACCACGCGCTTCAGCTGGGGGACCGTCTCCCCTTCGAGCTCTGCGACGTTCGACTGGGCCGTCTCCAAGTCTGCCTCCAAGGACTCCAGCTCGTTCCTGACATCGGCAAGCTGGAACTGGAGATCCACGTGGCTTGCTCCGCCTCCCTGAATGACGTCAACTATGAACCTCGTCTTCTCGTTCTCGACCTGACCTATGCGGTTCTCCAGCTCGACGAGCCTCGCCCCCTGGTCGCTGATCTTGACATTGAGTTCCTGCTCCTGTGACCGTAGGACGGCCAACCTGTCCTTCAGGTCCTTGATCCTCCTGGATGTCATGACTGCCTGGAGCCAGTTGATTTGGGACTCGAGGAGGTTGAACCTGATCATGTCTGTGCGCTGTGAGTCGAGGGACTCCAGCGTGCTCCTCATCTCCCCGATGCGCGCCATTGCGACCTCGAGCCTTTGGTCCGCCTGACCGAGCTGCCTCTGGGCTTCTGACTTGCGCTCGTCGAACTTCGAGATGCCGACGACGCTTTCGATGAGCCTTCTCTTCTCCTCCGGGGTAAGGTCCGCCATTCGCGTCCCAGCGCCCTGGGCCACGATGTTGAAGCCTCCCGGCGAAAGGCCTGCAAGATCAATGATATCTGTGAGCGAACCTCTCGAAGTCTTCCTGCCGTTGATGTAGTAGACGTTGTCCCCGTCCTCCCTGAGTTCCCTGGTCACAGTTACGAGGTCTGAGTCGACAGGTATCGCCCTGTCAGTATTGTCAAACTGAAGCGTCACCCTGCAGGTGGAAGGTCGGCCTCCGCCCGGAGAGTCCTCAGACTTTGGGGTGTAGATCAGCCCTGACAGCCTGTTGTTGGCCGCTCTGAGCGCCCTCGGGGAGTTCTCCCCAATTGCGAACGAGATGGCGTCGGCGAGATTCGATTTTCCACTCCCGTTTGGGCCCGTTATCACAGTGAACCCCCTTTCGAAGTTGACGACCACCGTCCGGGGGCCCGCGGACTTGAAACCACGCATCTCCATTCGTCGAATATACGTCACAGAACGATTTGCCCCGATGGAGGACATCCCAGAGAACGGATATAAGCGTTGGTTTTTCTGAGCCCAGAAGTTGGCGGTTTACGCCCAAAGGCGCAGAAGGCTGCTCTCCCTGGCAAAGGGGAAGCAGGTCGCCGCGATGACGGCCCCGAATCTGTTTTGGCTGACCTCCTTCTTCGGCGGAGGCGCCGCAATAGTCCATCCTGACAAAACGGTAGTCATTACGACCCCTCTGGAGGCAGATAGGGCTGGAGAGCTGTGCCAGGAGGCAGAGATAGTGGTCGTGAACAAGTGGAAGGATGTGCCGGGGGAGGTTGAGAGGCGGGCGGACAAGGGGATAGTCCTGGTCGACCAGACCGAGACTACCTCAAAGCGCTTCGTGAAGACCTCCCAGCTCTTCCTGGACGCGAGGAGGACAAAGGACGAGCTTGAAATCGAGTTGATTCGAAGGGCGTGCGCAGGTACGGACAGGGCCTACCAAGCGCTTGAACGGGAGCTGAAGCCTGGGAAGACCGAGTGGCAGCTGGCAGCCGAGGTGATGAAGGTGGCCGTGGGGCAGGGGATGACGCCCTCCAACTCCGACTCCTCGCTTGGACCGGTAATTATTGCGTCGGGGCCCCACGGCGCATACGGTCACTCCGAGCTATCGAACAGGAAGATCCAGAGCGGAGACTTCGTGGTTGCTGATCTCTTCTTCAGGTACAAGGGGTATAACTCGGACGAGACGCGAACGTTTGCCATCGGGACGGTGAGCACCGAAATGAAGAAGCACTATGCCGTCGTCAAGGAGGCTCAGGCATCCGCTCTGGAGGCCGCGAGGGAGGGAAATGCCTGCGGCGAAGTAAACGAGGCTGCGGTCGAAGTCCTGCGCAAGAACCGCATGGACAAATTCCTTAACCACAGCATCGGGCATGGCGTAGGAATAGACATCCACGAGGAGCCGCGGATCTCCAAGGGGAACAGAGCAAAGCTGCGGAAGAACGATGTGATAACAGACGAGCCGGGAGTCTATCTCCCTGGGAAGTTCGGAGTCAGGATAGAGGATACGCTTGTAGTGGGAAAGAGAGCGGAATTGCTCACACGGTTCACGAAGGATCTCGTGTCGTGCGGATAGACCAGACGAATCCAGCCCTTCTGGTCCCCACTTCGAACACGTCGACCCTGACATCCCGGCTGTAACCGAGCAGAGCCGTGGCTACCCGGTCGGCATCGTCGGGCCCCACCACGCTGTGCACCGAGAAGCCAATCATGTTTTGGCTGGCATAAGTCGCGCCCGCTGTTTTTGCCAGGCGGATCAGCTTCTTCACCTCGACCGATTCGAGACCCAGCGCGCCGGAGAAACGTTCCCCCTCCCCAGCAAGGGTGTCCAGAGTCGGGTCAGATAGGAAGCTGAGCAGTGACGCGTGGCCGAGCTTATTGATCCTTCGGCTCACGCTGCTCGAAGAGAGCGCGTCCTTCTTGTCGAATGGTGCAATGAATGCTGTTACTATGCGGGTACCATCTGGGACTTTCACCGTTACGAACTTCGCCTTCCCGGGCTCTCCTGACACGGTGATGGCGCCGGCACCTACAGCGTTGAAGATGACCGAGACGGTGCCTAGGCCGGTTTGCTCGAGAATCTCCGCCCTGTGAGCGAAGAGTGCGATTTTGTGTTTGGGCTTCTCGATGCCAAGCGCGTTGGCGACGGCATACACGGCTGAGGTCGCCGATGCTGCGCTCGCTCCAAAGCCCGCGCCGATGGGGGTCTGCACCTCCTGGACCAGGGAGACGTTCGCCTTCGCAGCGGAGTCTTCCAAGAGCAGGGTCACTGCTTTCCTCGTCGTCCGGGCGTCGTAACCCGAATCACCGTTGACGACGGTGGACAGGGACTCGCCCCTCCCGGGCGATATTGTGGCGCTTGTTGTGCTCCCCTTTGAGAGGATGTACCCCCCTCCGGTAGCTCCCGAGGGAATGGGCGAGTTGTAGCTGATTTCGAAGAAGTTGGTTATGGCGGCGGGTGCGAAGGCTATGGATGGGCTAGGGGGGCGCATTGCTCGCCTCTAGCTTGTTGCCTGCAAAGAGGCTGGCAACGGGACCGAAGACAACCACCACCACCGCAGACAGTGCGAAGTAAGTTGCCAACCCCGGCCAGCCGGCGACTGTTCCGGGAGCTAGGAGGAAGATAGCGGCGCCAAGCGCGACGAAAAGGAGCGAGAATGCCAAGGAAACTATCATCTGGAAACGTCCCACGTTAGACCACTGCGGAGTGTAGCTGAGCACTTTCGAACGGCCGATTACTGGTCTGGTGGCACGGATGAGGATGGGAACCCCTATCAGGATCGCGGGGATAGACGTCATGTCCCAGTAGACGGTGAATCCCAATATCAGCTGGACGGGGAGAGGCACAAGATAGACAAGCAGCGTCCCGGCGATTATGTTGCCGAGCGTGAGGAAACAGACGGTCGCGGCAACAAAGGCGGGCCACGACTTGTACCTTTTGACGAACATGGACAGCAAAAGGGTCGCAACGAAGTTTGCTGGTGCCCCGACAGTCAATGCGTAGAACGGCGTCGTTGCGCCCAGAGGCACCAAAAACAGGATGTCCCCAAGGAACGATCCTGCCCCGGCCCCCAGTGCAGCGGGGAGGGAATCGGCTGTTACGGCGAAGAACGCGGGAACGAAAGAAGCGATGAAAAGTTGTCCCACCCCCCAGGGCGTGTGGATGGGTGCGGTGAGCCCCTTGGCAACAGCGAAGAGCGCAGCTGAAATTGCAATCACGCTGGCCTGGACTGTAACACTCGTCTTCGCCGGAGCAGCCAGGCTGTCCATGCCGAAGTCACATGATTTCAATATATCAATATGCTCTATAATATCTCTATGGTTGTAAATAGAACCATCTCTTCGGGAGCTTCAACCCATTGGAACCCACCTTAAGTAGAGCGCGAAAGGTTCGGCGGACCCCTTAATGCGAGTCGAGCTAAGGAGGGTCCTCTTTTCAACCGAGCTTTTCGGGGTTCTTCTTTTCGTCTTCGCTACTGGCTTTCCTCCATTCGACGACCTGTCGGAGGTTGACCTTACCACGCACATGCTGCAACACGTACTCATTGTATTCGCTGGAATCATGATCGCGTACCCATACCTGGGCAGGCGGCTGCTGAAGAAGGAGGACGGGCCTTGGCTCCCTAGGCTCGCACTAGTTGCCTCCGTTGCAATCATCGTCTTCTGGCACTTCCCCAGTCCCTGGGATGATGCAGTTCTCAACCCTGCGGTCCACGCCCTCGAGCATTTTTCATTCCTAGCCGTGGGTCTCATGTGCGGCTCCTGGCTCCTCCTGCTATCCGACACCGGGAAGATTGGCGCGCTCACTGCAGCATTCTTCGGGCACATGGGGTACGCCGTGATCCTGATCTCTCCCTGGGGGACACAGGTCTACACCCTCTACTCTTTTGCGAATCAAGAAACCCTTGGTTGGGTCCTGCTGTTGACTGGGCCTAGCCTCGTAGTCGGCATCGCCTACGTCATAGCAAGGAACCCGGACTGGCTGGGGGGATTCTCTGCTACAAGGGGAGACAAGAGAGCCAGGAGAGCAACGTTCCTGAACAAGGCGAAGGTTCCTGGCTGGGTTGCACCGCTGCTCAGCGTTGTGCTAGTGGTCGCTCTGGTCGGGTACTTCGCGGCAGTATCTTACGCCCTCGCCAACCCCCAGCAGGCCAGCGCGGGCCCGACTGTGTATATTTCTGAGACTCCCGTCTCCTGGCAGTACTCCCCTCCGGAGATCAAAGTGGTGCTTGGGGTAAACTCAACGGTGACATGGTTGAGCCGCTCGATATCATACGACACGGTGACCGACCGAGGTGGAACATTCGGGTCGGGGCCAATCCCCCCCGGCGGGACGTTCACCTACACGTTCACCTCTCCGGGCGTATACAGCTACTATTGCTTGTACCACCCTTGGATGACAGGGACTGTCACCGTAGAGGCCCCAACAGGATAGCCGGAGCCACTGGGAGCGAGAAGGTGACCACGGTCCGTATTCGATAGGTGCAGGCACGGGCGTGCCGGACTGGGTCCCAACTGGTACGAGTCTTCTCCCGCGAGGAACAAGATTCGAAAGGCTACTGACGCTTTAATCGGCGAATAGGAGCCAAAAAGGGCGGATTAGTCCTCGGACGAGATGTGGTAGGACCGCGATGAAGAACTGGCCTCCTCATGGGACTCGAATCCTTCAAGCCTCGTGCCAAGGTCTCGAAAATCTCTCTGCAGAGGTTCGGCTATGACGTAGAAGCCTACTCCGAGCAGCGCTGTGAACGCAGCGGCTGTGTACCACCCGAGGCTCGGGAACGAGGAGAATTGGAAAGCCAACAACCCGACGAGGGGCGATAGAGACCTGCCTCCTAAGGAAGCGGCTGCAACATATCCCTGGAACGTCCCCCTCGTCCTGACGCCCGAAAACAAGGTGAAAACTGTCTGTGCCGGCACCGTCATGAAGATCTCCCCTATTGTCAAGACGACCATTACGCCAACGAACTCAAGAAAGGTGGAAGAGAGCCCAGCCAAGACGAAGCTGAGACCGGCGAAAATACACGCCCCCACGAGTGGATATGCCAGTTTCCTCGCGCGGAAGAACAATGAAGACAGGGGGAGCTGGAGGAGGACGATGACGAGGCCGTTGGTGGCGAACAGGTAACCGATCTGCTCCGAGGAGAAACTCAGGAACTTCGACACGTAGACGGAGATTGGGACTATCTCGTAGCCTATCGCCACGTACCCACCTAATACAAGGAACAGGAAGATAACGAGGTTCCTGTCCTTCTCCCAGTTGAGCGCGGACGCGTGCCTTCCTAGACCTTCATCGTAGCCCGCGAGTCTGCCCCCCGCGACGTAGAGCACTGTGAGCAGCGATGTGATGACGGGAACCGCCGCGCTGAAGAGGAAGACACTCGAATAGTTGAAGGTTTGAGCAAGGACGCCCCCCAACGCGGGACCAATGGCGAATCCTAGGTTCCCCGCTATCGCTAGGAGCGAAAGGCCAGCCTTAAGGTTCCTAATTTCGCTGTTTGCGACGATGGCAGACGCAGCCGGCCCCGACAGTCCCCTAAGAAAATTGAATACCGGATATGCTAGGAGGATGAGGGCGGCGTCTGCGCTCACCCCGATCAAGTAGCTCAGGACGAGAGCCGAGGCTACAGAGAATGAAAAGCCGATTAGCATGACTCGTTTCGGGCCCATGGAGTCTGTCATTCGCCCGCCGAACAGCTGGCTCCCTAGGCTCAGGAGACCGGCCACGAGGTAAACCGCACCGATTGTCGCCAGGGACACACCTCTAACGACATTCAGATAGACGGCGAGGAAGGGCATGGTAGCGGACCAGCCAACCGAGTTCAGGGTTACGATGGAGAACACTGCCCAGGTATCACGGGATACGCGCATCATCGGGGTCCATCCGGCGACAACGCTTATTCACCCGGCCCAGTCATGGGGCTCTAAGAGGTTTGGGCGGAATCCGCTTGACAACCTGTGCTCAGGAGCCTGGCGATTCGCTGTCTCGGAGGGATTCAGAGTGAAATTCTCCAAGACTTTAGTTGTGATCGTCGTGATTGCGGCTGTAGCGGTTGCTGGTATTTTCACCTACTCGATGCTTTCGGTGCCCCAGCCAACCTGCACTTCGATATGGAAGTGCGCAGCGCCTTACCCCGTCCATGGGGGCGGGGCGGTCGGGGTGGCAGGGCAGTCGTGCGGAGCCAACTCGGTGAATATTTACTGCATAGGGGGGGTGGATGCCGGCGGTGGACCGCGGAATGACGTGTACACTGCCACCATTTCGGCCTCGGGGAACATCACGGAATGGAACCGAAGCTTTAGCACTTACCCACAGAACGTGACCGGGCAGGCGTGCGCTGTCACTTCGGGTTACATCTATTGCGTTGGAGGGATACACGACATCTCGGAGGACGACCTGTCAGCAAGCTACTACGCGAAGCTGCTTGCTAACGGCAGCCTCGGAGTGTGGGAGCCCACCACGCCGTACCCGATTCCAATCGATTCGGAGTCGTGCGTCGGCTGGTCTCTGTACATCTACTGCATTGGCGGGAACAACGAGACGGGTGGTACCCAGTCGAACGTGGCACCCAGCAGCGCCGTCTGGTTCGCGCCCGTTAGTTCGTCAGGAATAGGAGAGTGGGCGAGAACCACATCGTACCCGTCTGGAATCTATTTTCCCTCGTGCTACGTAACAGACGGATTCGTGTACTGCCTCAACGGCTCCGACAGCAACGGAGACCCATTGGGGTCGACATACTTTGCGCCGGTTACTCCAGACGGAGTGGGACGTTGGGCCCTGACCACGGCCTATCCCGTCGCCTCGGTGGGCCCGTCTTGCGTGATTGCGTCAGGCTACATCTACTGCATCGGCGGGGAGACAGCAGGCGGACAGTCTCCGACGTTCACGAACTTTGTGTACTTCGCTCAGATATCGACCAGCGGCATCGGACTCTGGACGCAAGGGACGAGCTACCCGCGAAACGTGGGCACTTCGTGCGTCACGCTACAGGAGAACATTTACTGCGTGGGCGGGTTCGACGAAAGCACACCTGGGCTCGAAAGTACAGTGAACTATGCCACCTTGAGTTCGATTTCCGGATAGGCCGCCGTCACCGCGAATTGAGTCTGCTCTGGGGCGCGTTCTTCATGTTCGGGGTTCCCTGCCTGCGAGCCCCAGCGACCAGAAGATGTCCATGTGGAGGTGAAAGCTTGACCGACACACGAAATAACCGGTCGGTCCGGGGATATTCGACCGCTGCAAGAGGCGGGCCCGGCCGGATTCGGACCGGCGGTCTCCAGCTCCGCAGGCTGGTGCCCTAATCCGTGCTAGGCTACGGGCCCAAGCGCCGGCCGATGCTGCCGGCTTATATGCTCATGTCGCGAATCCGCGTTTGACATTAGCAAGGACTCCAGCGAGCATGGCAGGGGTTAGCTTTCCGGTGTTCGTGTTCCGCGGGCTCGGGTGATAGCTCGCGTACAGGGTGGGCATCCCCTGGAACCTGTAGATTTCCCCATGGGCGAACTTCAAACCGCGAACTCCGACACCCTTCCGAGAAAGGTGCCCCAGGTAAGCTCTAAACGCCAAGGCTCCAAGGGCGAGAACGGACACCAGGTTCCTCATCAGAGATATTTCTTCGTCCAGATAAGGGGCGCAATTGGCGGACTCCTGCGAACTCGGTTTGTCTCCCGGAGGAGCGCACTTCAGCGCCGCGGTCAGATAGCAGTCAGTGTATACGAGCCCGTCGTTGAGGGAATCAGATCTGCTTTGGTTGGCGAAGCCCGCTGAATGTAGCGACGCAACAAGGAACGTGCTTGAGAGATCGCCTGTAAATATCCGACCCGTACGCATACCGCCGGAACTAGCCGGAGCAAGTCCAATCACAAGGAGTCTTCCGCTCAAATCGCCGAATCCAGGGACGGGCTTGCGCCAATAGCGCTCCGTTGCGAAAGACGACCTCGGCTTCATGCTCTCCCTATAGTTGACGAGCCTAGGACAGAGCCTGCATTGGATGATCCTTTGGCGGAGACCCTGTGCATCAGGAGTGTGCGAGAGTCTGCGACGCATCATCTCGACGCAGCTTCGAGCAGGAGCTTGCTCACTTCCTCCCTCCCCGCGTCGATGACATAGGGACCAAGCCGCGGGCCCCGGTCCGACCCGAGGAGGATGGAGTACACTGCTGGGAAGAACTCACCTGGCTTCAGGCCGTTCGTCCTGGCGGCGTTGAAGGCCGCGTTCTGAACTTCGTCCGCGTCTTTGGCTAAGGGGAGCGCCTTTGCGAAGTCCTCCACCGCCTTTCGCCCGGCTTCGCTCAGGTCAGGGAACTCGACGGCGCGCCTCCCCTCCCTCTGCGCCCACTTGGAAGCCCACTCGATCCTCCTTCCAAGATCCTCCGACATTCCAGAGACCATGCCGTAGCTCGTAAGCCGTTTGACGACGAATTGCTGGATGGCGCCCTCGGGGGCGACAGATGAGAGCTGGGCGAGGAGCCGGTATGGGACGTGGACCCCCTTGGATTTCGGGACTCTGAACAGCATGGTGTACTCGTAGAGCCCCCGCAGCCTGGCGTCCTTCATCTGGTTCGGGTCTCTCCTCTTTGAAAAGTAATACTCCTCCAGGTCGTCGAACTCGTCCATATAGATGGGGACGTCGTCCACGGAGATGTTCCTGGCTCCGACAATCCGCTTGTACATTAGCAGGCGGAGGCTCTCCGGGGATGCGTATTGCAGCCAATCGATGGGGGTGACGAGGTTCCCCTTGGACTTCGACATCTTCCGCCCGGACTTGTCCTGGAAAAGTTCGTACCTGGCGTGGTATGGAGGAGGGCAATGGAGCACCTTCTCGGCCACCCAATCGTTGATCTTCACCGAATCGGTGAGTTCTTTCCCGTAGGCCTCGAAGCGTACGTCGAAGGCAGCCCACCTGGCGGCGAATTCGACCTTCCACATCAGTTTCCCTTCCCCGTCAGAGATCTTCACGTCCCCTTCGTACCCGCACCCCTTCACGAACTTCTCGCCTAGCTTCGTCCCTTCGCATCTATAATGGACGGTATCTTTCTTCGGGTGGAACGATAGCGCCTGGGTGACGTAAATCCTCTCGCAGTTCTTGCAGACGGGCGTATATGGAAGGGCGGACTCGTACTTCGACTGCCCCACAAGTTCATTGATCTTTTTGCCGATCGACTTCGAGTGCGAGAGTATCGTCCTTATCTGCTCGTTGAGCTTCCCAGAGCTGTAGGCATCGGTCCCGCTCTGGAAGGTGTACTCAATCCCGAGCTTGTCGAGCGAGTCACGCAGGAGGGAGCCCACGTGCCCGGCGTAGGACGAGTGGCAGTCGAATGGGTCCGGGATTCGTGAGACAGGGTGAGAAATGTAGTCCTTTAGCCATGAAGGGAAGCCCGCAGGGACCTTCCTTAGACCGTCGAAGTCATCGGAATATGCGACTAGCTCAGACTTGTATCCTAGGGTCTCCAATGCGAGCTTGACCCCATAGCTCCTTATGGCGTCACCTACGCTTCCTATGTGAGGGAGACCTGAGGCCCCGAGCCCGCTCTCCACCCTGACAATCGAAAGATTCCTGCCGAGATTCTTCTCCCGCTCGAGAGTCTCCTGGGCCACCTTGTCGAGCCACGTACCCCTTCCTATGACGCTGACCTGCTCCAAGGTTCAGGGGGAGGCTGCCTTCGTGATGTAAATATCCTTAGCTTCCCGGTAGCAGGGGACCGCGACCTTCTCCATCGGCTTCCCCTCCCTGGACGACCTGACCTTCCTTATGGCATCCGCGAAGTGTTCCATATGGAAGACAGCCTCATCCACATGCTTCTTCGCGTCGTCAGGCCTTGGGTATTTCGTGATGAAGCTCTGGAGGACCATGTAAATTGCGGTATTTGTCAGCGACGCCACGTCTGCACGGGAGTCCTTCTGTCATCTCGACGACCCTGTCCAGGTCGACGTCCTTCGCGATCGGCAAGCCTTTGGTGTGTATCTGTAGTATCTCCTTCCCTGCGGCCTGCTGGCATCGGGATTTGGATGAGCTTGTCGAACCTCCCCGCCCTTAGCAGGGCCGGTCATCTCGTTGTCGCGGTTGGTGTTGCGTAAGAGGATTGGTCTCTACGTATCGAATCCGATGTCTATCGATAGTACGGCACGGGAGACAATCGTTCCTTAGGTCGCCCCGCTCTTGAAGTTTTGACTTTATCAATCGCCTTCATGAGGTCATCAGCCGTGACGGCCTCCTCTACGTGCTTCTTTGCCTTTTCTGGGTCGGGGTATTTGGTAACAAAAGACTGAAGAACCAAGGAGATCGCAGTATCTGCTACTGCGGCCATATCCGCACCGCTTAGACCTTCGGTCTTGTGCGCGACTTCCATAAGATTTTCCTGCAGAGTGTTCAGTTCAGTCGTCCTTAGCGCGACTGACTTCGTCAGTTCCTCAATCTTCTCCTCGTCCCTGGTAATACTCTCTTTGAGTTTCCTGGCTTCTGTCGAATCCCGAACCTGGCCCACTTTTTCGTTCTTCTCATTCGCGCTTAGTTTGTATGCCTCCAACTCCTTCTTCAGCCCCTCGATCATGTTCTTGCGAGAATCTACAAGGTACAGTCTAAGAATGGCAACCCTGGCATCCTCATCGGGCAGGGGCACTTCGACCAACTTGTCAAAGCGGCCTGCTCGGAGCAATGCCGGATCAATCAGTTCCATCCTATTAGTCGCAGCAAGAACCACTACTCCTTCCAAGCCTTGGATTCCATCCAACTCGGTCAAGAGTTGGCTCACTACCCGTTCGGTTACCATGCTGTCCCCTCCCATCCCTCTTACAGGCGCAAGGGCATCTAGTTCATCGAAGAAGATTATGCAGGGCGAAGCTTGTCTCGCTCTCCTGAAGACTTCTCTTATTCCACGCTCGGATTCTCCGACCCATTTGCTGAGCAATTCCGGTCCCCTTACACTTATGAAGTTGGATTCACTTTCAGTAGCGACTGCCTTTGCAAGCATGGTCTTACCCGTGCCTGATAGACCATAGAGCAGAATCCCCTTGGGCATCTTGTAACCAGTTCTATGATACAAGTCGGGATACTTCATGGGCCATTCGACGGCCTCTTGAAGCTCCTGCTTTACTTTTTCAAGGCCCCCGATATCAGACCACTTTACGTCGGGTGTTTCGAGGTAGACTTCTCGCATCGCTGAGGGCGTGACATCATTCAAGGCACCTCGAAAATCGCCCATCGTAACCACGAGCTTGTCTAAAGTCTCGGGACTCAACCTGTCCTCCTCTAATTTGATTTCGGACAGGTTCCTGCGGAGGGTCTTCATTGCGGCCTCCTTGCATAGGTATTCCAAGTCCGCCCCGACAAACCCGTGTGTCACTCCTGCGAGGTTTTCGAGGTCAACAATATCCTCAGGATTTTGAGGTTTGCCGGTGTCTGAGCCTTGAACAAGCGGCATGTGCCTGGTGTGAATCAGAAGAATATCCAGTCTTCCCTTCCTGTTCGGAACCTTGATCTCTATTTCCCTGTCGAATCGGCCGGGCCTCCTCAGAGCAGGGTCGATGGCATTCGGACGGTTAGTCGCGCTGATGACTATTACTTTGCCTCTGGCTTCCAGCCCGTCCATTAGAGAGAGCAACTGGCTGACGACTCTGCGCTCGACCTCGCCGGTGACCTCCTCCCTCTTGGGGGCGATGGAGTCGATTTCGTCGATGAATATTATCGTGGGGGCCTTCTCCTTCGCCTCCTTGAATATCTCCCTGAGCCTCGCTTCGCTCTCCCCGTAGAACTTGCTCATTATTTCCGGTCCGCTTATGGGGATGAAGTGCGCGTTGCTTTCAGTGGCCACCGCCTTCGCAAGAAGGGTCTTTCCTGTTCCAGGAGGGCCGTAGAGGAGAATGCCCTTGGGGGCTTCGACGCCCAGCTTCTCGAATATCTCGGGGTGCCTGAGCGGGAGCTCTATCATCTCCCTCACCTTCTGAATCTCGTCCTTCAGGCCGCCGATGTCTTCGTAGGTAACTTGAGGAACGCCGCGAAGGGCCTCTCCCTTTTCGGAGATGACGAAAACAGTCCTCTGCGTTATGAGGGCAGCATCCGCGACAGGGCTCACTCCAACTACCTGGAAGGTCAGTCTCCCTCCGAAGTATGGGATCATGATGTTGTCACCTTTTGTGACCGGGACGCTCTCCAGGGCGTCTGCCAAGTATCGCTCGTCGATGGGGGGAACGGCTTCGAGGGGTGCGACGACCACCTTTTCCGCAGGCGGAGCTTTCACCTTCTTGACGACGACGACGTCCCCGATCGCTACGCCCGCATTGTTGCGTATGAGACCGTCAATTCTGACTATTCCCCGCCCCTCGTCTGACGGGTATAATGGGAGGCACTTCGCAACTGTCCTCCTCTTTCCCTTTATCTCAATCACGTCCCCGGTAGAAGCATCCAGTGCGTCCATGGCGTCGTAGTCGATCCTCGCGACCCCTCTGCCCACGTCGCGCGTGTAGGCTTCGAGGACCTTGAGTTGTACTTGCTGCTGACTCATCCCTGCTCCACTCTCAGACAACGTTTACCCTCTTGAAGCCCTTATTAGCCTTGTCCTTCAATGAGAACGAAATTTCGAGCATTCCGTTTTTGTATTCTGCCGTCCCGGTTTCAGGCCTGACCTGCGCCTTTAGGCGCAACTCCGCTCTGTACTTCCGCTCGTCGTTTTCTGCCTTGATTACTGCTGAGTCCTCCGTCGATTCCACGTTGATGTCCTGTTTCTCCACGCCAGGCATCTCGAGGAGAATTCTTAGTGTGCCACTCTTCTCGTCAACCACCTGTTCGTTGATGGGCGACCGGAAACCGCCTCCCCCTATTGGGTTGTTCCCAAACACCTGCACCGAAGGCTTGCCCTCCGGTCCCATGTTGAACGAGAATCCTGCCACGAAGGGCCACGAGTTCCTGTCCCCGCCGAGGATGTTATTTTTCACCGCGTCCTCCATTTCCTTCTCAAAACCCTCGAAGTAGTGCTCGAGTTCGTCGAGCATGTCCCTCAAGTCTTTCCGTTTGTCTTCGCTCATCTGATTAACGACCCGTTAATTAGCGCTACGCGAACCCTTTTATAAATGATTCTCCCTGGAAACCCAATGTTCTCCGATACCCTTGACGATATCCTCTCATCAGGTGTGAGACTGAAGATAGCTGATGCCCTTTCTCAGCGCCCTCGCACTCTGGGAGAGCTATCCTATATCACCGGCATTTCTGTCCAGGGGGTCCTAAGGCACCTGCGGAGGCTTCAGAAGCTTGGGCTCGTGGAGGAGAGGAGGCTGAGCAACAGCGTCCCCAAGGCGCGGAGAGTG